>Ga0182735_1002925_pt1 | contig 9985 bp, 5 predicted proteins | sample eDN5th30CKraftMG_FD_128524 | JGI IMG/M metagenome (GOLD analysis project Ga0182735, IMG submission 128524) | Enriched Miracle-Growth compost microbial communities from Emeryville, California, USA - eDNA 5th pass 30_C Kraft MG (version 2) (version 2) ... | reverse complement strand
CCGGTTCGTATTGAATCAGTTCGATCAACTCGTTTCGGAATACAACCTTGCCGGGGGTGATCGCCACATTCTCGCCGACAACGAAATGACCCGCGCCCTGCTTTCCGCCGGTTGCGGCGCCGACGAGGTCCTCGGCGCAATTGTAGAATCCCTTCACGAAGTTGAAGCCGGCTTGTCGAACTGTCGCTCTTAGAACTTCTGGATTAAGCCACGCGTAATTGGAGGGCGAATACATGTCGAGGATCTGCCGCGCGGCAAAGGAGATGACATCGCCGTGCGATTTCGCGACGCCGGCGGGTCCCGTGGTTGCCTCGCGCCACCACTCCTCGATGAGCAGAAAACTCTGCGAGATCACATTGAACGGATAATCATCCCATGCCGGGTCATTGAAGCGCCAGTCCTGGGGTAAGGGGTGGATCCATTTTTCCGACTTGGTGAGCTGTTCGAACAATTCGAAAGCGCGGCAGGCCAGTTGAATCTGGCGTCCAGGCGAGTTCGCGAGATGCCATGCAAAATCCAGATAGGCAAGCGCGAGAGAGATTGTGGAGAGGGAGCCTGTCAATCGCGCTTCGGCAGCGTGAACAACACGATCGATCGAAAGCGGCTGTGATGCCGGAGTCGCCTCAACCGGAGCAGTCGGAATTTTGATCGCGCTCGTCAATGGAACAGCTTTCGAGGCAAAAGGATCAGCCATTATTCTTCCCATCATATTATTTATTTTAGGTCGTACGCCGTCCCATCTGGTTGATATCGATCAAGCCCCGTTAAGTGACGTGGGAAACCTTGCTGATTGCGGGAGCCTCTTGACCTCGGTCAATATCGTATGTGCGACATATGAGAGCGTCTTGGATCACGTATATCTTTTCCTCCCGGAGAGAGAACCATGATTAAGGACATCATCTTGAATCTTGAGACGGAAAAGTCGCGGGACAGTGTCTGCGGCTATGCCATTTCAGTTGCGGAAGCCTTTGACGCTCATCTGGCGGGGGTAGCCTTCGCGGGTAGGGGGGTCGTTCCCAGTTATTTCATGCCAGGCGTTCCACCTTATGTTCTCGATGACGTGCTGAGAGATTCAAATCAGCAAGCAGCTGCTGCCTTGGAGCGCTTTGAGGCTGCAGCCAAACGCAGCGCCCTTTCGGTCGAGTGTAGACTCGATACCGAAAACGGCTTTTCGCCAGCCCAGAGTTTCTCAACGATGGCGCGTCGTTTCGATCTGAGCATCATCATGCAATCCGACGACACCAATGGTCCAGAGAATGATCTGCTGATTGAAGCGGCGCTATTCGACTCGGGGCGTCCAATGATCGTTGTCCCTTATATTCAAAAGGGAGGGCTGAAAGTAGAACGGATTGTCTGTTGCTGGGATGGAAGCAGTGCTGCGGCGCGTGCCATCAACGACTCGCTGCCAATCCTGAGGAGGGCGGCATTGGTTGAATTGTTCATCGTCACGAACGAAAAGACCAAGGGCGGCAACGAATTTCGCGGCGCCGATATGGCCAATCATCTCGCTCGACACGATGTCAAAGTGGAGATGACGGCGCTGCCCGGTGCGGACAGCGACGTCGCAAACGTCATTCTCTCGCATGTTGCCGACTGCGGCGGAGACATGCTTGTAATGGGTGGCTACGGGCATTCGCGATTGCATGAGTTCATCTTGGGTGGTGCTACGCGCGGAATCCTGGCGACGATGACTGTCCCCGTATTCATTTCGCATTAGCGCGAATGGAAGTGAGAACGGCGAGAGAGTTGAGTCGCGCGTTTGCATTTCGATTAAGATGGCTGTGTGTTTTATCAATCTATCGTGAGATGATGCAGAAGGACTGTTTTCACGCCGTCGAGCGTGAATGCGAAGATGGCAGCAACTCCGAACAATCCGGCGATGATTGGAACAGGCAAGGGCGCCATCAACGTTCCGGTCATGGCAAGCGATGGCACCAGCGTAAGATCGATGATTGAACAGGCGGCGACGATCTTGCTCGGCCGCGATGACCAGAGGTGGCGCCGCTCTCTGACCACATAGTAAATGGCCTGACCACTCACGACCAGATTGACGAGCGTCAATGTCTGCATCGTCTCAATTGGAAGATGCAGCTTCGCATGTCCGATCCACAGGATAAGGACGCAGAAGAGCAGATCGAATGCTCCCATCATGATTCCCATCAGGGTCAGATCGCCGATCTTCCATATATTCGGTCTAGGCGAAGGAATGACGTTGTCCGTGGTCGATGACATCGCCAGAAAGTCGCCGGTGATCATCGAAATCACCACGAGCATCGGTGTGAGAATGGCGTGGCCTGTCATGAAAAGTCCGATTCCGAGATACGGCACCTGCCGGACCTTGTGCAGGATCGAGCGCAACGTGTAGGTGAGAATGCGCTGGAACGCGATGCGCCCTTGGGTGACGGCGTTGACGATTCCGGACAACCCCGGTTCTGTCAGGACAATCCCGGCAGCCGATTTGGCAACGTCGGTCGAGGTGGATACAGCGATGCCAAACTGCGCTTGCCGCAATGCTGGCGCATCATTCGCGCCGTCGCCGCACATTCCGACGATATGACCAGCCGATTGAAATGCTTTAACGAGTGTGAACTTGTCTTCCGGGAGACAGCCAGCAAAAACTGCGAAGTCCTCTGGCTCGATCCGATCCGGTATCGTTCTTCCAGCGAAGACTTTTCCTTCGAGTCCGACGGCCCGTGCAACTGTTGCAGCGGTTTCGGGTGCGTCGCCTGTCACCATCACGACATGGATGCCCATCTGCTGCAGAGTTCTGACGCACTCCCGAGCGTCAGGTCGCGGCGGATCGCTCAACGCCAGCAACCCCGCAAGACGCATTTTCCCGGGAGGCCCTTCGGCGACGCCAAGGACTCGCAGACCTTGGTTTTCCAACTTGGAGGCTTCGCTAGTGGCGAGCGGTGTGCAACGGCTGGCTTTTGCCACGTAGGAAAAAGCGCCCTTGATGATCGTCCTTTGCGATCCCGACGAGTCCAGCACCATGGCTTGCGCCATCTTGGTGTTGGGATCGAACGGAGTGAATCGCTCGAGCCTCAAACCGGCCGGCGCTGGGCGGGCAGACTCGCGCACGGCGGCATCGATGGGGTCCAATCCGCCGTCGGAGCTGGCGAGCCGCGCCAATCCGAGAACGCTGTTTTCGTCGTATCCGTCGAACGGCACAACCTTTGCGATCGCAAGCTCGTTCTGAGTCAGAGTACCGGTCTTGTCGACACACAACACGTTCATGGTGGCTGCTTCATCGACGGCGGAAAGCCGTGTCGGCAGTACGCCCGTTCTCGCAAGTTTCTGGGCACTGTTCGCCGCAGCAAGCGTGAAGGTGGCGGGCAGGGCGACCGGCACAGAAGCCAGCACTGCAATTAAACCCAGCGGCAAGATCTCCTCGACCGGGAGTTTGAGGAAAATCGAATATCCGATCAGGGCAACCGCAAATATGCCATTGGTTATTGCGAGATAAAGGACGACCCGAAAGATGGCCTGCTGTTGGGAGCTCGCATTGTGAGCCGTGCGCACGAGTTCGGCGGTTTTTCCGAATTTTGTGGCATGACCAGTCGCAGTGACCTCGGCGACGGCTTCGCCACGGCGGATCAGGGCGCCAGCGTAAGTATCATGGCCGGGCCCCGCTTCGACGGGAAGGGATTCTCCGGTAAGCATCGATTGATCGAGCAGTACGGAGCCGGATTTCAAGCGGACATCGGCTGCAACGACGCTTCCCAGGGAAAGTTTGATGATATCTCCGGGTACGAGCTTCTCTGCAGGCAGGATCGTCCATGCTCCGTCGCGAAGGGCCGTCGTTTTTAGGGCCAGGCGTTTTCTCAGGGCTTCCAGCGTCGCTCGGGCGCGGCTCTCCTGAAAGAAGCCGAGCGTTGCGTTGAAGATCAGCAATACGGCGATCAGGGAGGCTTCGATGTACTCGCCGAGAATGATCTGAAGGACGATCGCGCCTTCCAACAGGCAGGGAATGGGCGCAAGAAACTTGGCCCACAACAGGCGCCAAGTGCTCTCCTCGACATCAATCGCGGAGTTGGGCCCAAAGGTCTGGAGGCGGCGGTTTGCCTCTTGTGTCGACAGGCCAATATCCTTTTGGGGAGAGCTGATTACCGCCGGATTGCCTGCCATAGCGCCATCATTTGCTGGTATCGATCAATCGGCCTTTCTAGCAGCCGCCTGCATTGGCTTTTTGCTATAGGTCAAACAACAGATTGCGGAGCTAAGACGACGCGGAACCGATGGCAGATCGGAAGCGCATGAGCACCAGCCATACAAACAGAACGCCGATGCCGCTGATTGCCAGGAACTCCGGCCAGACGATGTCGAATCCTGCACCCCGATAGAGAATCGCCTGAGCAAGAGCAACGAAATGCGTCGAGGGAGATGCCTGCATCATGGTCGCAAGCCAAGGCGGCATGCTTTCCAGCGGGGTAGCGCTGCCTGAGAGGATATTCATCGGCGTCGCCACAAGCATGAAGAGCAGGCCAAGCTGCGGCATGGACCGGGCTATAGTGCCGAGAAACAGGCCGAGCGCTGTAGCGAAGAACAGATACAGGATGGTGCCGAACAAAAATAACGGAATGGAACCGGCAATCGGAATCTGCAGAAGCAGCCGAATCACGAGATAGATCGCAAGCGCAACGGCGACAGCAATCACAAGTCCGTTCGCCCAAATCTTCGACATCGCGATTTCGAAAGGGGTGATGGGCATGACCATGAGGTGGTCCATGGTGCCGTGTTCACGCTCCCTGACGAGGGCTGCGCCGGCGAGGATAATCGCCAATATGTTGACGCTGCCGATGATGCTCATCACGCCGGTGAACCAGGAGGTCGTTACGTTGGGGTTGAAGGCGATCCTGATTGCCAGATTGACAGGTGATAGCGGCGTGCCTTCGCGGCGTGACAAAAATTGTGCGATCTCGGTACTGATGATCTGCTGAGCATACCCGGAGCCAAGGCCCGCCTGGACCATGGCGGTAGCGTCGACATTGATTTGAAGCGCCGGTTGACGGCCCGCAAGAACGTCCCGCTGAAAGTTCGGTGGAATATCGATGATGAAGGTATACCGGCCCGCATTCATCAGGGGTTCGATGTCGGCTTCATCGATCAGGACCGGTGGTTTGAAATACGGCATGAGAAACGCGTGCGTAATCCGTCGCGATAACTCGGAATGGTCTTCATCTACCACGCCTATCGATGCGTGATACAGCTCTTGCGAACTGCTTTGTGCCTGACTGATGACGGCCAGTGAAAATGAATAGATTACGAAGGCAAGTAAGACCCAGTCGCTGAAGAAGCTCCTCAATTCTTTGGTGCCGAGCCAGAATATGTTGGAGAGACTGCGCATCGGTTTTCATCGTTCTTGTTTCGGAAGCAGCCAGAGGCTGAGTATCGTCAGCGCCGGAATGAACAGTATCAAAAGCAGGATGCTGGAGGTGAGATCGGAAAACCCCAGTCCCTTGGTAAAGGTCCCGACGCTGATCGGTCGATAGTAGGTCATAGGAAAAATCAAGCCGATCAGTTGTGCCGTCCCCGACAGAGAAGATACCGGCGTCATCATGCCGGAGAATTGCTGGGCTGGAAGGATTGTCAGGATTGCCGTTCCGAACAGCGCTGCTATTTGGCTGCTGCAAAATGTCGAGATCAACATTCCGTAGCCGGTGGTAGTGAAGACATAGATGATCGTGCCAATAAGCAGGGCCAGGAAGCTGCCTTTCAGGGGTACACGGAAAAGCAACACGGCTATTGCGAACATGACTGTAAAGTTAATCATCGCAACCGCGACGTAAGGCAGTTGCTTGCCGACCAGAAACTCCAGCCGGGTCACCGGCGTGACATAGAGATTGGTAATGGAGCCGAGCTCTTTCTCACGCACCACGGCAAGGGCCATCAGGATTGCCGGAAATAGCGCCAGCATCATCGCAATGGTCGACGGCACCATTGCATAGATGCTGTCGAAATCCTGATTGTACTTGAATCTTACTTCGATGTCGGCGGAGAACGGATTCGATGGTTGCGTCGTCTTGATAGCCGGATCGCTCAGATAAAGTTGGTGCATACCCTGGAGATAGCCACGGATGGTTTCTGCCCGGAAAGGCATGGCTCCGTCGATCCACGCGGAGACCCAGGCCGGTCGGCTCCGCTTGATGTCTGATCCGAAATTCGGCGGAATTTCGATGCTGACATCGATGCTTCCGTTCTTCAAACGCCGGTCGAGGTCTGCATAGTCCTTCAGCGGGGCCTTCTCAACGAAGTAGCTCGATCCCCTGACTTCTTCGAGATAAGCACGGCTTTCGGGAGTCTGATCGCGATCGAGAACGGCAAATGTCAGGTTGTTGACGTCGGTGGATATCCCAAGGCCGAAAACGACCATAAGCAGAGTGGTGCCAAACAACGCGAACATGAGTCGGATGGGATCGCGGAGGAGTTCGAGGCTCTCTCGAATGGTGCAGGCGACCAATCTCTGAAAGCTCTGAAAAATGGCAGGACGGTCTCGGTAATTTGTTCCGTCCGACGCAACGCTGGTAGTTCGTGATGCGTCGGATGTGATTGTCGAGATGCTGAGAGATTTCGTCTGCTCGCTTGGCTCTTCTTGCTCGAGAAAGCTGATGAAGGCATCTTCAAGATTGTTGCCGTTCTTGGCCCGGATCAAGTCGGCAGGCGTGTCGGTGGCGAGCACCCGCCCTTCGTGCATCAGCGATACTCGATCACAACGCTCGGCCTCGTTCATGAAGTGCGTCGATACGAGGATGGTAATGCCTTCGTTTTTCGACAGGTGAATCAGCAAGTTCCAGAACTGATCGCGGGCCACCGGATCAACGCCGGAGGTCGGCTCATCCAATATGAGAAGATCTGGCTTGTGAACGATGGCAACGGCAAGTGAAAGCCTTTGTCTGATCCCAAGCGGTAGTGCGGAGGCAAGGCTGTCAAGGTAACCGGTGAGATTGCATTTATCGATCAGCTCGGCAATCCGCTCTTCCGCAAACTTCTCCGGAAGGTGGAAGAGCTTGGCGTGCAAAGTGAGATTTTGCCGAACCGTCAACTCGCTATAAAGCGAAAAGGATTGCGACATGTAACCGACGCGGCGACGAGACTCGATGGTATCGGCTGCCAGCGGCTTTCCAAAGACAAGAGCTTCGCCTTCGGTGGGCGGCAGAAGTCCCGTCAGCATCTTCATGGTGGTTGTTTTGCCGGATCCGTTCGAGCCGACAAAGCCGAAGATTTCACCTTGTCGGATCGTGAAGTTGACTCCATCGACGGCGGTGAAATTGCCGAAGCGGCATGTCAAATTCTTTGCAACAATGACTGGCTCTGTCGGAGTGAGGAGCGGCTGAGCATTCTCCGCACTCTGCTTTTCAGCGCGAGCCGGCTCCCGCCGCGGCAGCAATGTGACGAAGGCGTCCTCGACCGATCCTGTATGCGTCTGCTGTTTCAGGTCGGACGGCGTGCCTGCAGCGAGGCTTCGTCCTTCGTTCATGGCAATCAACCAGTCGAAATGTTCCGCCTCTTCCATGTAGGCGGTTGCAACGACCACGCTCATCTCCGGCCGACGTGCATGCAGCCTGCCGATGAGATCCCAGAACTGCCGGCGCGACAGCGGATCGACACCGGTGGTGGGTTCGTCGAGGATCAGAAGATCAGGATCGTGAATGAGCGAGCAGCACAGGCCGAGCTTCTGCCGCATTCCCCCTGAAAGTTTGCTGGCGGGTCGATCGACGAAAGGCCTCAGTCCGGTGCTTTCCAGGAGCTCTTTGATTCTCCATTCGCGTTCCCGATGGGACTGGCCAAACAACCTGGCAAAGAACTCGATGTTTTCACGAACGCTGAGGTCAGGATACAGGTTCTTTCCGAGTCCCTGCGGCATGTATGCGATTTTGGGGCAGATCTGAGTACGTGCCGAGGAGTTTGAGATATCGACGCCGAGGACCGTGACGCAGCCCTGCTGGATTTTGCGCGCGCCAGCCATGATCGCGAGTAGCGACGATTTTCCGACGCCGTCGGGGCCGATCAGTCCAGTGAGCCGGCTCATGGGAATGTCGACCGATATGTCGTCCAAAGCGGTCACGGAGCCGTAGTTGTGAGAGAGACCCCGAACGACCGCCACTGGACCATTACAGCCACTCATGGAGCGCTCTTAAGTTTTGCGGGCCAACCGACTGAATAGTCCCAGCGCACATAGGCCTCGCCTGGCAGGCCGCTTCTGATGGAATCGCTGTGTGCAAGCAAACGGTCCTGATCAATCCGCACCCGGATTCGAAACATCAGCTTATCGCGCTCGCTTTTTGTCTCCACTGTCTTCGGTGTGAACTGGGATAGATTCGCGACGAACGAGACTTTCGCGGGAATTGGATGATCGGGATAGGCGTCAAGAACGATACGGGCATCGTCGCCGACCTTGACCTTGCCCGCCTCCGCGGTGGGTAGATAGATGTCCATGTAGACATATGAGAAGTCGAGCATGGTGAAGACCTTGCCCCCAGCGGGAAGGACTTCGCCAATATTGGCAAGCCGGTATTGGATTCTCCCTCTCTTGGGCGCGATGAGGGCATTGTCAGCGATCTGGACTCTATAGAAGGCGGCATCGTGCTCTGCTGCGCTGAGCGCATGCTCTGTCTGAAGAACCCTGGCCTTCGCGGCAGTCAGGCCGGCATTGGCGGCGTCAAGCTGTTGTTGCCGTTGGTCCATCAATTCTTTTGTTGCCCAGCCACTCTTCAACAAGGTGCGGGTTCGCTCGATCTCTTGTTCTGAGAGCCTCTGCTGAGTCTGTTGCTGGACAAGATTTGCTTGCGCTTCGTCGATCGCCTTCTGCGCTTGGCGCGCCGTTGCTTCGGATTTCGAAAGGGATTGCTGGATATCCTGGGTATCCATTTTGGCCACGACCTGTCCGGGAGACACCAGATCGCCAATGTCCGCTCCCAACTCAGCGATTCTGCCTGCGTATTTTGTGGCGATATCAATTTCGTCTGCTTCGATGCGGCCGTTTCCGTAACTGATCCCAATCGGGAGAGATGGGTGCAATCGCCCCCACCAGTAGTATCCTGCTCCGCCAGATAGGGCACCGAGCAGCAGTAAGGCTGCTGGCAGCCATCGATGCCTGACTGTTCGGTTGTCTCGTGATTGAGGCACGGGAAGGTGCTCACTGCCGGGGAAAACGATCCCGTTCTCAGATGAGGTTTTGTACGTTTGCGTTTCTTGTGAGGGGGAGTTTTCTTGACCCGTGACCATGCTTCAGCTCCGCACCGAAACTCAGTCGCACTTTCTTATCTGCAGTGCTTGATCTGGCTCAAGTGAAGAAGGAACTGGGGTACTTCCTGGTCCGATTTCTGCAAGCTACGAGCCACAAAACACAAACTGTTTTATGCTCCTGCAGGCGTTCCGTTGCTGGAGAACCAAGCGACGTCTTGGAAAAAGAAGAGGGGCGGGATGGGGCTGCCATTGACGGGATAGTGATAGAAGTCTTGCACAGGGCTGGAACGCATCCTTTCGGGCGCGCCATTCAAATCAGCAGGTCAAAGCCAGCTTGTAGCTTATGTGGCGATAGCGGGTTCGCTATCGCCAGTCTGCGCCATTCACATCGCCTCGCAGGCTTCCGCCCGTTAGGCGGCGCGTACGGTCTCCAGGAAACGATCGACTTCCAGCTTGAGGCGATTGCTTTCGCCGGACAGGGATTGCGCCGACGAAAGCACCTGCGAGGATGCCGAACTCGTTTCATTGGCGCCCTTGTTCACTTCGCTGATGTTGCCGGCAACTTCGCTGGTTGACTTGGCCGCGCCCTGAACACTGCGGACAATCTCTTGAATGGCGCTGCCCTGCTGTCCGACCGAATCGGCGATCACCGAAGCGATTTCCGAAATGCGGCCGATGGTGGCGCTGATCTGCTTGATCGCGCCAACCGATTCCTGCGTCGCCACCTGCATGCCGGCGATCTGGGAGCTGATCTCGTTGGTCGCCTTGCTGGTCTGGGTCGCCAGCGACTTGACCTCCT
>Ga0182735_1002923_pt1 | contig 9998 bp, 8 predicted proteins | sample eDN5th30CKraftMG_FD_128524 | JGI IMG/M metagenome (GOLD analysis project Ga0182735, IMG submission 128524) | Enriched Miracle-Growth compost microbial communities from Emeryville, California, USA - eDNA 5th pass 30_C Kraft MG (version 2) (version 2) ... | reverse complement strand
TTTTCGAATGGCGAGAATTTCTTCGTGATCGACGACGACAGGATCAGCGCACCGGCCCTGTCGCCGGAAATCAGGATGCCTCGCGCGTAGGTGAGATCGAGCCCCAGCGCGTAATCGCCGCCAAGATCGTAGGAACCGCCGAACGCCACCGTCGCGGTCCGCGCGTCGAACGGAGAATCGAGATAGCGCGTCGTCGCATATCCGGCAGCGGCGCTGAGCGTCAGTTTTGGGCTCGCCGCCCAAGACAGCTTGCCGGTATAGGCGGCATCGATCGTGATCGGCGAGATCGGAAACGTGGTCTCATTGGCGCGCTTCCATGCCGTCAGGTCGAGCGTCAGCGCATCGCGGCGCCAATGCAGATGCCCTTCATAAAGAAGCTCTTTCACATTGCTGAAATCCGGATCGTGCCATGTGCCGCGCAGTTGCGACAACGATCCGGTCACGCTGAAATCCTTGTCAGCGTATTTGGCAAAGATAAAGGGCTGTATGCGCTCGTTGTCGCGGCGATAGCCGAACACATCGAATTCCTGCGCGTAACGCCTTATCGACAGATTGATCGAAGTCCCGATCTCGAACTTGCCGCTCACATAAGCGATTCCTGGAATGAGCGTGCCGCGCAGATATTGCTGCGCCTCAGGCAGGAAATCCTGAAAGATCGCATTGGTCTGGTTGAGGCTCGACCGCGCGCCTTCCACGGTCGCGAACAGCTTGTACGATCCGACTTTCGCTTCGCCCTTCACCGATTGGATGAAATCCGACGAGCGCAAATTGTAGGTGCTGGTATCGGCAATCGTCGTGACCGAGCTGACGTTGAGATCGTCGCCGCCCAGCATGCCGCGAATGATCACCTTGCCGCTCAGCGCCGCTGTCGCCTGCGGGTTGGCGTATTGGGTCTGGTTCGCCTCGGCTGCGACGCCGAGACTTGTGTCCCCATCCTTGTGCGCCGCCACCATCGACGCGTCCGTGCCGACGAAGGCCGAGCCGCCGATGCCGCCGCCGTTGGAAAATTGTGGATTGGAGTCGTAACCACCGCGCAGCCGCAGCGACGCCACGAACTCATCCTCCGCCCACGCAGAATGAGGTACAACCAGTATCAGAATTCCGCACACCACCGCTTTCCGCAACATCACGCCCCACCACGCGAACACCATGGGCATTACGCGGCGGCATCGTTAGCGGGATATGAAAATCGCCCGATGTCACGTATTGCTACGTAAGCATCGGGCGCACTGGTACCGCGTGTGTGCGTGCGGGGTGGTGAGCTAGACGCGTATTCTACGCGCTAGACTTTGACAGACGAATTCGCCGCGCCGGAGACCGCCTGAGATTGCGACTGGATCAATTTCTCGATCAGATTGTAGGACGCTGCCGCGCTGGATGAACCGGCGCTCGATGCGGCGCTGGTCGAGGTGACCTTTGAACCATCGGCATAGGTCAGCGTTGTTGTGGTTGAACCATCCGCGTTCGTGGTCGTGCTGGTCGTGGCGCCATCAATGGATTGCGACAAGGCATCGGCAAGTCCGCCGCCTCCGCCACCATGTCCACCGTGGGCGTGATGACTGCCGCCGGACTTCCTGGTCTGGAGCGCGCTCGTCAACTCATTCATGCTGACGGAGCCGTCGCCATCCGTGTCGAGCTTGGCGAACACGTCGTCGGCCGCCGCGACATTCGTGCCGCCAGCGCCGAGCTGCTGTTCGAATTCCGATTTCGTGATCGAGCCGTCACCGTTGACGTCGATCTGCGAGAACAGATCCTTCATCGCGTCCGACGACGATGTCGAGGCCCTTGCCGCTGTGGGAGATTGCGCCGCCAGCAGCGCGTTCCACGTATCGGACGATAGAACCCCGCTCTGCCCCCAATTACCGGACGTAGAGGACGTCGCGGACGTCGATGTGGCGGACGTCAGACTGAAAGGATTCGAATTCTGGGTGACGCCGGTCGTCGTCTTCGTAGAGGACGATTTCGACGACGTCAGCGACGACAACAGATCGAGCGCCGTCGATGCAGCACCCGCCAAAGCCAGATACATGGCCATACTCCCTCCACCGCGCATGCGCGGCCCTGCGGATAAGGTCAGCAAATGCCGTGCCGGGTGAGAAAGGCCTGTAAAATCGATGTTATCGCGCGCAACGACCTGTTCTCATACGGCAAAAGCTGCCGCCAAGAGGCAGAAAATGCCGTGCAGATCGGCCTTTGGACGCCATTCCCGTTTTGCGCGACAGGCCAAGGCGTGATAGCGAAGCGCCATCCGTCACATACGCCGCAGCCAGCCCCGCGCCATGTCCCAGCCGTCCGCTCATCGTCCGCTGATTATCGCGCCATCGGTTCTCGCATCCGACTACGCTCGCTTGGGCGAAGAGGTCCGTGCGGTCGATACCGCCGGGGCCGACTGGTTGCATCTCGATGTGATGGACGGTCATTTCGTGCCGAACATTTCCTACGGCCCGGACGTCATCAAGGCGATGCGTCCGCACAGCAAGAAAATCTTCGACGCGCATCTGATGATCGCGCCCTGCGATCCCTATCTCGAGGCGTTCGCGAAAGCCGGCTGCGACCACATCACGGTCCATGCCGAGGCAGGCCCGCATTTGCATCGCTCGCTGCAGGCGATCCGCGCGCTCGGCAAGAAGGCAGGCGTGGCGCTCAACCCGGCGACCCCCGCCAACGTCATCGAGTATGTGCTCGACCTCGTCGACATCGTACTGGTGATGTCGGTCAATCCGGGCTTCGGCGGTCAGTCCTTCATCCCCGCCGTGCTGGAAAAGATCACAACGATCCGCGCGATGTGCGCGGGCCGCCCGATCGACATCGAGGTCGATGGCGGGGTCACGGCGGATAACGCCGCACAGATCGCAGCTGCGGGCGCGAATGCGTTCGTCGCGGGCTCCTCGGTTTTCAAGGGCGGCACGTTCGATCATTACAAGGCGAACATCTCGGCGATCCGCGCCGCTGCCGCCGGCGCGCGCGGCGAAGCGATCTGAAATCCGAAGCAAAAGGCCGCCCGAAGGCGGCCTTTTCTTCTTTCAGTTCACCGCATCGGTGAACGTCTTCACGTCTTCCTTTAACAACAACCGGTCCTGAACCAGTTTCTCCGCCGCCTTCTCAACGGCGGCAGCCCGGTCACCCGGATGCGGATAGCGTTCCGCAATCGACAGGCGTGGATCACCGTTCTTCTCCCGCTCTTCCTTGGTCGCGGCGAACGGGATCATCGACCCGTTGTTGTCGCAAAGCTCGCCTTCCGAGAAACCGGCCTTGCGGATATTCCAGCCGGTGTGGGTGGCGATGGGCGCTTCCAGCGTGGGCAGATGGACGCCTGCAATGGCGCGCCCGTCCGCATCGGTCTTCGGCACCAGGACGGGATAAGGCTTCATCTTCACCGGCGGCATCTGACTGAAATCAATCAGGACCGGCCGCACCAGCCGCTCGGTGTAGGGAAACGCCGGATTGGCCGGAAAGCCGACATCCTTGGCCGTGGGCGGCACCAGCGTGCCGTCGGCGACGCTCGGATAGCGGCTCGGCGGCGGCGCGGTGCCATCGGTGATCCAGGCATCGAGGTCGGTGAGCAACGCACGCACCGACGGCCCCGCATTCAACGGATTCGACGGATACTTGCACTGCTTCACCATCGCCGACTTCGCGTGCGCCAGCGCATAGTGCTGCAGGTTGGACAGAAAATAGATCCGCACATTGTCCGGAATCGTCACCGGCTTGCCGTCGGTGCCGGTCGCAACCAGCCCCGCGCGCTGCTGATAGAATTCGATCTCGCTGTCTGATTTCAGAATCTTCGGGCAGTTGTTCTGCTCCTGACAGCGTTTGAGAATGCCATCGCTCTTGCCGGTGAGGGCATCCGTCGTCACGGCATAGGCGAACGGAAATTCCGAACCGGGATAGAGCATGTCGGCATGCTCATAGGGCGAGCGGCCGGGCTGGCTGAAGCGATAATTCGTGAAGGTCTTCTTGGCCCCGGAGATGTGCGGCATCACGCCATCGAACACCATGCGCCCGGCTTCGTCGCCGTTGAATCCGAGGTAAAGATAGTCGTGCAGGAACCGCCCGCTCTGCGACAGACCAAAGCCGATGGTTTTGTCGATCTTCCCCGCGAGCGGATTGGCGCCGCCCGCAGCATCCGTCTTGTCGTAACGCAGAAAAGACACGATGTCGCGCGTCGCGGCAAATCCCATTCCCATCACCTTGGGATCTTTCGCCGTGTAGATCAGCTCATAGATCGCACCCGCATCGAACCCTGCCGGCCTCTTGATCGCGATATTCGTGTCGTCGGTGAAGGTGAAAGACAGGTCGGCCGGAGCCGCCCGCTGGTCCGCTTCCGCCTCGCGCACGGTCAGCTTCGCATGCGCGGGGTCGAGATCGGCAGCAGGATAACTGAGTTTCGCGGTCGCCGGATTGTCGGTGTGGTCAAAGATGTATTCCTCGCGCGCAAGCCCGGTGATGCCCGAAACCGTCGGCGGCGAAAACGTCATCCGTCCCCCGCCCGGCACGATGTCGCCTTGCCAGCCGCTCCAGACCACCGTGTAGCCTTTCCGCATCAGGAAGCCATTGCCGGCATCGTCCGCCGTCTCGGGATCGTTGATGACTTTCGGCGTGTCATCGAACAACGCCAGACCGAGCTTGCTGCCACGGTTGAGCACTTCATAAAACAGGCGGTGGTTGCCGTTATCCAGATTGGTCGGCCGCAGAATCTGCACGTCCGTCGTTGCCTCGACCAGCCCCTGCGCATCACGCGGTGCGCGGTCGAGATCCACGATGACCGCATTGCGCGGATCGGAAGGCGAGATCGCCACCGTCGCCCGCGCGAACACCCGGTCGTAGGTACCGACACTGCTGAACGTCCGGCCGCCGAAAGCAGGCGATTCCGTTTTCAGAATTTCGAATTTGATGACTTTGGCATCAGACGGCGTAGCCGCCATGGTGACGGCCAATGCACCGGCCGCTGCAAACAGGCGTTTCATCGCATCTTCCCCTATCCATCCGGACTTTGGCGCCGGATTGCATGCATTATAGTGCCAGCACTTTCATAGCAGCAGAGGCAGGCCCATACCGGAACGAGTCACAGTTTGGTTATGCCGCTGTGCAATATAGGGAAATTGGCCCTCCTCCAGGCCGGTCCGGCATGTGGAAGGCAAGGCCATGTGCATGGACAACGAGGCTGCGATGTCCCAATAAGATGGCCTTTTCCCCGGAAGGCCCCCATGATCCCTCGCTATTCCCGCCCCGAAATGACGTCCATCTGGGAGCCGCAGACCCGCTTCCAAATCTGGTTCGAGATCGAAGCCCATGCGGCCGACGCACTGGCCGAGATCGGCACGATCCCGAAGGACGCGGCGAAGAAGGTCTGGGAAAAGGCCAAAGGCGTCACCTTCAATGTGGAGCGCATCGACGAGATCGAGCGCGAGACCAAGCACGACGTCATCGCCTTCCTCACGCACCTTGCGGAGATCGTCGGCCCCGAAGCGCGGTTCGTGCATCAGGGCATGACCTCGTCGGACGTGCTCGACACCTGCCTGAACGTGCAGCTCGCGCGGGCCGCCGACCTTCTGATCGCCGACATCGACCGTGTTCTCGCCGCGCTGAAAACCCGCGCGTTCGAGCACAAGCTCACGCCGGTGATCGGTCGCTCGCATGGCATCCATGCCGAGCCGGTAACCTTCGGCCTCAAGCTTGCCTACGCCTATGCCGAATTCGATCGCGCCCGCGCCCGCCTCGTCGCGGCGCGGAAGGAAATCGCAACCTGTGCCATCTCCGGCGCGGTCGGCACCTTCGCGCAGATCGATCCGCGCGTGGAGGCGCATGTCGCCAAGGCGATGGGGCTGACCGTCGAGCCGATTTCGACCCAGGTCATTCCGCGCGACCGCCACGCCATGTTCTTTGCCACGCTTGGCGTCGTCGCCGCATCGATGGAGCGCCTCTCCATCGAAATCCGCCACATGCAGCGTACCGAAGTGCTGGAAGCCGAGGAGTTCTTCTCGCAGGGCCAGAAGGGCTCCTCCGCGATGCCGCACAAGCGCAATCCGGTGCTGACCGAAAACCTGACCGGCCTGTCCCGCATGGTCCGCGCCTATGTCACACCCGCGTTGGAAAACGTCGCGCTATGGCACGAGCGCGACATCTCGCACTCGTCGGCAGAACGCATGATGGGCCCCGACGCCACTGTGACACTCGACTTCGCGCTCAACCGTCTCGCCGGCGTGATCGAGAAGCTCCTCGTCTATCCCGAGAACATGCAGAAGAACCTCGACCGTCTCGGCGGCCTCGTCCACTCGCAGCGTCTGCTGCTGGCGCTGACGCAGAAGGGGGCCTCACGCGAGGACGCCTACCGCCTCGTGCAGCGCAACGCGATGCCGGTCTGGCGCGGCGAAGGCGACTTCCAGTCACTTCTGAAAAAGGATGAGGACGTTAAAAAGTACTTGTCCGACAGGGAGATCGAGGAACAATTTGATCTCGCCTATCACTTTAAGCACGTCGACACGATCTTCAGCCGGGTGTTCGGGAAAGCTTGAACCGGCACGGTCTAGCGCGGGCGATTCAAGAGGCCAGCATGGGCACTCATAGAGACGATATCGATGAATTGACTCGGCTTGCCATCATCCACGGCACCGATAAGTGGGGACCGCATTTCTACACGCCAGTGTACCATTCATTATTCTCAAAACGACGCAATGACTTCATCCGCCTCCTTGAGATCGGGGTGGGCGGATATACCAGTCCCGTTCTCGGCGGCGCCTCTCTTGCGATGTGGGCGGATTACTTCCCCAATGGCCACATCGTCGGAATCGATATCAGCGAAAAGAAGTTGTCATTAGACTCTCGAATTTCGATTCACCAAGGATCGCAAACTGACCCTGCGTTTTTGAAAGATATTGTCGCCGAACATGGGCCTTTCGATATCATCATTGACGATGGAAGCCACATTCCTCAGCACGTCGTTCAGACATTTCACATCTTATGGCCAACGCTCGCCGACGGGGGCTCTTACGTCATCGAAGACACACAGACTTCGATGTGGGAGAGCTGGGGAGGGTCGCTTCGAGACGGCGGCGACACGTTCAAACTAGCGCGCACTATGATGGACGGCCTCAATTTCGCCGAAGCTGCTGTGGCAAGTCCAAATCTCGTAATCGACAATCAGATTAAAACAATTAGATCAGTGCACGCTTTTCACAATCTCATTGTGGTCGAGAAAGGCGATAATGATGAGCCCTCCAACTTCGCCTACGATCCACGCAACCGCTTTGCAGCATATGCAATTGAAACGATTCAAGCGGAGATGAGGTGCACACCAACAGCAGCAGGGTATGCCAATCTAATATCAGTTTATAGGATGGGAAAAGATTTTGATTCCGCAGTTAAAACCTCGGAACAAGCGCTCGCGCGCTGGCCGGATCATCCTGCACTGGTAGCCGCTGCTTCCAAGGCTTATGCAGCAGCGGGTGACACCACAAAAGCTGAAGCACTCCAAAATAAATTGAAAATATTTCAACCACCTGAATCAGCCCTGTCATGATCTCGTCCTGCGAGGCCCTCGATTTCCTGATCCTCCCCGGCCTGACTAATTCCGGAGTCGATCACTGGCAGTCGCACTGGTCGATGGCCTTCCCGAATGCGTCGCGTGTGCTGCAGGACGAGTGGGACACGCCGCACCTCGCCGACTGGTTGACGCGACTGGATCAGGCCGTCGCGCAGGGCAAGCGACCTGTTATCCTGATCGCCCACAGCCTCGGCGTGGCGCTGGCCGTCCATTGGCTGACAACGCGCGAGCCCGGACGAGTCAAAGCCGCGCTGCTGGTCGCGCCGTCTGATGTGGAGTCAGCCGCGCACACACCGGATGCGATCCGGAATTTCGCGCCGCTGCCGCGCAAGCCTCTTCCCGTTCCCGCCATCACGGTTGCCAGCAGCAACGACCCGTTCGTCACGATCGAGCGCGCCCGCGCCTTTGCCACTAGCTGGGATTCGGCCTTCCACGATGCCGGAGAGCTTGGCCACATCAACGGCGCATCACGCCTCGGGCTGTGGCCGCAAGGGCTGGTGCTGCTCGGCCGCCTGCTCAGCCGGATTTGAAGGCCTCGCGACGCCTACCGCGTCCTGCCGTCGATCATTCCTTCCAGCACGCCATCCTTCTTGATGACGCGATGGTAGAGCGCGGCGAGCACATGCAGCGCGATCAGCGCCAGCAATGCGTAGGCCGCATAAATGTGCCAATGCTCGAAATCGCGCGCATTCTGCCGGTTCTCGACCGTGAACTGTGGCACCCGGAACAGGCCAAAGAAATCTGAGTAGTCCGGCTTGTGCGCGCCTGAATGCGCCCAACCCAGCATTACCACCACGATAGTCAGCACGTAGAGCGACCATTGGTTGAGATGCGCAAGACCCCGCTCCCAGACCGGTGTTGCAGCAGGCAGCGCCGGCGTCGGGTTAAGGGCTTTCCAGATCAGCCGCAGCGCCGTGAACAGCAGCACGAGATAGCCGATGTCGGCATGGATCGAGCGGTAGAAGAAGCGGTCCGCTCGGGCCGGAAAATGGTTCATCCACCAGCCGTAGGCGATCATGCCGATGATGGCGATGCCCAAGACCCAATGAAATGTCCGCGCCACCGCACCCCAGGATCGTGTCGTGTTCAGCATGTTGCCCTCGCCGGTGAAGCCGACGAGAAGCCATACAAGAAGGGCACGAACAAGCGAGCGGACGCACCACAGCTTGGAATTATTCTAAATCAGAGTATAGCTTTGTTGTCCGGGAAATCCCCGACAGCAGGCATACGCAATTCTAACCAACGGCCAGCTATACTCTTTCCGTGTCAAAGCCGCTCGCCATCCTTGTCTTCGATTCCGGCCTTGGTGGCCTGACGGTGCTGCGCGAAATCACCGCGGCCCGCCCCGGCGCCGCTTACACCTATGTCGCCGACGACGCCTTTTTTCCTTACGGCCATCACACCGAAGACGAGATCGTCTGCCGTGTGGTGCCACTGATCGGCGAACTGATCGCGCGCCACCACCCCGATCTTGTCGTCATCGCCTGCAACACCGCCTCGACGCTGGTGATGGATCATTTGCGCGAGGCCTATTCCGTGCCCTTCGTCGGTACCGTACCGGCGATCAAGCCTGCCTGCGCCGCATCACGGACAAAGCGGGTATCGGTGCTCGGCACGCGCGGCACGGTGAAGCGCGAATATACGCGTACGCTGATCCGCGACTTCGCGCACGACTGCCAGGTCACGCTGGTCGGCGCCGAAAATCTCGCCGCACTGGCGGAAGCCGCGCTGCGCGGCGAGACCATCAGCGACGAAACTGTTTTCGCCGAAATCGCGCCCTGCTTTGTTGATGGTCATCCGCGGACCGATACGGTGGTGCTGGCCTGCACCCATTATCCGCTGCTGCTGGAACAGATCCGGCGCATCGCGCCCTGGCCGGTGGACTGGGTCGATCCCGCGCCCGCCATCGCCCGCCGCGTCGTGACGTTGCTCGGACCGCGGACGGGGACCGATGCGCCACCGCCCGCCAAATTCCTGTTCACCTCGAGCCGGTCTCCCAGCGCGGAGCTGGAGAAAGCCGTGCGGCCGTTTTTCGGCGAGGCCGTCCTCGACCCGACCTGAAATGCGACGCCACCCCAATATTTCAAGCCTCGCAACCTCTTAAAATCGCTGGCGATTTGGCTTGCCTGCAGCCAACGAAAGGCGCCTCGGAGGGCTGCATACAGTCCTGTCTTTTAAGCCCTTAAGGGTTTGACTTGGCGGCGCTTTTTCCTTAAGAACACCCCTGCTCGCGGGCCTTTTCGGCCCGCGTTGTGTTTCGCGACCCGTGGTTGTCCCTGTCATGCTTATAGGGACGGCCTGTCAGTATCCGGAATTGTCCGGTTACACAGGAGGGCGCGTTTCCTCAAAACTCAAACGTCAAAGAGGACGCGATGACTAAGCGCAGTGAGGCGAAGTATAAAATCGATCGCCGTATGGGCCAGAACATCTGGGGCCGCCCGAAGAGCCCCGTCAA
>Ga0182735_1002921_pt1 | contig 10003 bp, 8 predicted proteins | sample eDN5th30CKraftMG_FD_128524 | JGI IMG/M metagenome (GOLD analysis project Ga0182735, IMG submission 128524) | Enriched Miracle-Growth compost microbial communities from Emeryville, California, USA - eDNA 5th pass 30_C Kraft MG (version 2) (version 2) ... | reverse complement strand
TAATGGTTGGCATGACCTTTACGCATCCTGTGGTTTTTACGCGCCCAGGCAATGGGCGAGCATTGAACGTACTAACAAAACAAGTACCAATTTTTCGCCTAGGCTTTTATTATTCTTGAACGCGGTCAACGCATTGCAGAACGCAAAAACAACTTAGGCGGTCGCAATAACCGCCTAGCACAAAACTTGTAAAAGAGCGGGGTCTTGCAACGTACTTTGCAACAACCGTAAAAAGTGCTGGCGCCAAAAGGCGCTGGGGCGTTTTTACGGTTAGCTAGCCATATTAGCATAGGGAAAGCACCAAGGTCAACGCCCAGGGGCCCCGCCCAAGCAGACGCCGGCCCGCGGGAAGCCCGGAGGGCGAGCCGAAGGCACTGTCTTCAGTAACGGCAGACGTGGTCGGCCATTTTCTTCAGGGAAACCCCCAGCGCCGCCCGCTCTTCGGGCTCGAGCACCTCGAGCGCATGCTGGATGATCTTGTGGGCGTCGGGCCAGGCCTGGGCATACTTGGCGCGGCCCAGGTCGGTCAGGTAGACGCGGGTGGAGCGGTTGTCGTGGGGGTCGCCCTTGCGCTCGGCCAGGGCGCGTTCTTCCATCTGGCTGACCACCCTGCTCAGCACGGCCGGCCTTACGGCCGTGGCCCGCGCTATCTCGCTGATGTTCTTGCCGTCTTCTTCCAGAAGATACTGCAGCACACGAAAATGTATGTAGGTGATGTCCAGCTTGCGCAAGGTGAAATTGCGCAGGTCTTGTTCCATGCGGAAAATGATGGACGCCATCTGGAACGCCATGTTCCTGTCTGGCCCGAGGTGGGGCGGGTTGATATCTGGAGTAGACATGCTGGGTTCTGGCAAATTGGGAACCAGGCCATCGGGCCTGGCAAGCCTGGCCACGGGGCGGTTCATGAAGCACTCCTTCGCGCACGCAGCGACCTGAAGGGCAGGCCCAAGGCCGCAGGCCCGAAGGACCGACTTGCGAATATTACCAGTGCCACCAGCGCCACCCCATAAGGCATCATCACGAAAAACTGATAAGGAATGCCCGGATACCATGTCTGCAGGCGTATCTGCAGCGCATCGGCCAGCCCGAAGCCCATGCAGGCGATCAGCACGCCAAGCGGGTTCCACCCCCCGAACACCACGCATGCGATGGCAATGAAGCCCCTGCCCGCGACCATGCCTTCGACGAAGGCATTGACCTGGGCCAGAACCAGGAAGGCCCCGCCCAACCCGGCCATCGCCCCGCCAAACAGCACCGCCATGAGGCGATAGCGATTGACATTGATGCCCGCCGCATCCGCGGCATGCGGGTTCTCGCCCGCCGCGCGCAGTTCCAGCCCCCAGCCGGTGCGCGGCAGGGCAAGGTACAGGACAATGGCCAGGGCAATCGCAATATAAACCAGCAGGGTATGGCTGAAGAACACGGGGCCGATAAAGGGGATCTCCCTGAGCGGCCCGAAGTTCACCGCCGGAAACGAGGGAATCGTGACCGGGGCGCCGCCTATGGTCAGGCGGTAGCCCACGCCGGACAGGCCCGCGCCCAGGAAGACCAGCGCCAATCCCGAAACAATCTGGTTGGCGCACAGGTAGATGGACACCCAGCCATGCACCGCCGCCAGCAACAAGCCGCCCAATATGGCCAGGACCACGCCGCCCCAGGGCGAGCCCGAATAGACCGCCCCCGCGGCCGCCAGGAATGCGCTGAACAGCATAATGCCTTCGAGGCCCACGTTCATCACGCCGGCGCGCTGGCTGACGGTTTCGCCCAGCGCGGCGAAGGCGATGGAAATGCTCAGGCGGATGCCGGCCGCGGCCAACCCTGCAATCATCAGGTCCATCAGGACGCCTCCTTCTTGCCGGCTATGGCGTCAAAGCACAGAAAGCCCAGTATCACCACGCCTTCTATGATGTAGACGATGGGAAACGGGATATTGGCTTCACGCTGCAATACGCCCGCCCCCACGTAGAAGACGGCGAACAGCAGCGCCATGGGCGGCACCCAAAGGGGCGACAGCCTGGCCATCAGCGCGATGGCGATGGCGGCCTGGCCATAGCCGGACGAAAAGTTGTCCTGCAGGCGTTCGTGTATGCCGGCCACCTGCACGCTGCCCGCCAGGCCGGCCATGCCGGCGCTGATGAGCATGGCCCAAACCACTACCCGTTTTTCCCGCAGCCCTGCGTAGCGGGCCGCAAAGGGATTGCGCCCCACGGCGGTCAGCCTGAAGCCAAAAGCGGTTTTCTTCACCAGCACGGCCAGCACCGCCACCGCCACGATCGCCACCACCAGCCCGTAGTGCACTCGTGAACCTGGAATGAGATTGGGCAGCAGCAACGTTTCGGGCAGGTAGTCGCTCCAGGGCATCAGGCGCGAAGGCTCTTGAAGCGGGCCGCGTATGACCCAACTGAGCAATTGCAGCACGATGAAATTCAGCACGATGGTGGAAATGATCTCGCTGGCCCTAAAGCGCACCAGCAGCCAGCCCACCAGCGCACCCAGCACCGCGCCGCCGGCGAAGCCCGCCGCCAGGTACAGGACCAGTCCCAGGGGTTGGGGCAGGCCGGCAAACAGGGGCGCGCAGGCGAATGCCGCCATGGCGCCCATCAGGAACTGGCCGTCGCCGCCAATGTTGAATGCACCCGCGCGAAACGCAATCGCAACGCCCAGGCCGACAAGCATCAAGGGTATGCTGTGCGTCAACACCTCGTAGAAGCCGTTGGTGCTGCCCAGGGTGTAGGCAAGCAGCGCGACATAGGCCGTAAGCGGGTTCTTGCCCGCCGCGACAATGAAAAGGGCCGGTACCAGCGCCGTCACGATCACAACGGCCAGGGCGGCCCACCATAGCGGCTTGCGCATCTGCGGGCCGCCGCCCGCGATAAGGGTCGGATTGGCACTCATCTTTGCGTCATCCACCTGCCAACTTCCTGAATGGTCGTATCCGAAACCCGCAGCGGCCCATGCAAGCGGCCCGCGGACAGCACCATGATGCGGTCGGCGATCTGCCAGACCTCGGCCAGGTCGGCCGAGGCAAGCAGCACGCCGGCTCCCGCCGATCGCCGCGCCAGCAACTGATTGTTGATGAAGGCGATGGTCTTTACGTCAAGCCCCCGGGTCGGATGGGCGGCAACGATCAGGCTGGGGTCGCTTGCCAGTTCGCGCGCCAGCACCAGCTTCTGCTGGTTGCCCCCCGACAGCTGGGACATTGCGGCACGCGAGCCGGGTGTCTTCACCGCATAGGCGGACACGGCCTCTGCCACGGCGGCCTCGACCATGGCCGGCTGCAACCAGCCCTGCCGGTTGAACTGCGCATTGCCCAGGTGGGTAAGCAGGAAGTTGTCGGTAAGCGGCGCATCGACCAGTACGCCGTCCCTCAGGCGATCTTCGGGAATATGGCAGACGCCTGCGCGGCGCAGCACCGCGGCGTCGGGATAGCCGCCGCCTTCGTCGAACCAGTAGTCCAGCCGGCCGGCGTCGGGCTTGAGCAGGCCCGTAACGACCTGCACCAGTTCAGACTGCCCGTTGCCCTCGACTCCGCACAGGGCCAGGATTTCACCCCGGCGCAGTTCAAAGCCGACATCGTGCAATGCAACCGTGCCATTGGGCCGCCTGACGCTCAAGCCCGCCGCCCTCAACAGGCACCGACCTTCTTCTGTTGGAAGGCCCTTGGGCCGCAGCACCGGCAGGTCGTCGCCCACGAGCAGGCGGATGAGGTCGTCGCGGCTCTTGCCGCCCACGTCCGAGACGCTTACCACCCTGCCGTGCCGCATGACGACGACGCGGCGGCAGGAGTCGAGTATGTCTTCGAGCTTGTGGCTGATGATGATGACCGAAGTGCCCTGCGCCGCCAGCTCCGCCACCATGCGGAACAGTGCGGGCCGCTCTTCCTGGGACAGCACGGCCGTGGGCTCGTCCAGGATCAGCAGGCGCGGCCGCCGGGAAAGCACCTTCATGATCTCGACCCGCTGCTGCTGGCCCACGGTCAGCCGGTCCACCCTGGCCTCGAAATCCACCTCGATGCCCAGACGCCGGGCAATCTCGCTGATCGAGGACTTGAGCTCGTCGAAGCGCAACAGGGCCCGCCGCCCCCAGCGGGGGTCTCCCAGGGCCAGGTTCTCGGCGACCGTCAGGGCGCCCACCAGCTTGAAGTGCTGATGCACCATGCCGATGCCCGCCTCGGCCGCCTCGCGCGGCGATGAAAAGGCCACGGTCCGGCCTTCGAGCTGCATCGTGCCCCCGTCGGGGCGTATGAGCCCCGAGATGACATTCATCAGCGTCGACTTGCCGGCACCGTTCTCGCCCAGTATGCCCAGCACCTCGCCACGTCCCAGGTCGAAGCCGACACTGTCGTTGGCAAGCAGGCTGCCATAGCATTTGGTGATGCCCTGTAGCTGCAACAGCGGAGCGTCGGCCATCTTCCGGTTCCCGTCAGGACGTTTTCTCGCGGATCTCGGGCAGGTCGTCTATCGTGCCCGCGCGTATGCCGTCCTCGATTGCCTTGATGGCCGCCTTGTCGTCGGCAGAAAGCTTGTCCTCGAAGTTCCGGAAAGGCGCCAGCCCGATGCCGTTCTCGTTCAGGCCAAGCAGGTAGTTCCGCGGCTCGATACTGCCGTCCATAACCTTGCTGATGGCCATGTCGATGTTCACGTCGAACCTGACGAGCGCCGTCGTGACGATGGTGTCGGGCGCCAGGGCGGCCGAGTCGAAGGCGGTGCCTATCATCAAGGCGCCTTTTTCCTTGGCGGCCTGCAAAGTGCCCAGCACGTTCTCGTTACCGATGCCTGACACCACGTCGGCGCCGCTGTCGATCATGCTGGCCGTGATTTCCTTGGCCTTGGCAATATCGGAGAACGAACCCACATAGGCCGACAACACCTGCACCTGGGGATTGATGCGCTTGCTGCCACGCTTGAACCCTTCGTCGTACTCCTGGATGGTGGGCACGGGAATGGCCGGGACGTTGGCGATCTTGCCCGACTTGCTGACCAGGGCGGCAACGGCTCCCGCCATATAGCCGGCATCGCCCCAGCGATTGTCGAACGACGCCAGGTTGGGCGCCTCGGACACCTTGGTGGTGTTGACGATGAACCAGGTGTCGGGAAAGCGCTTGTGGATGCGCTTGGCCGAGTCCGCAAACTGGAAGCCGTGGGCGATCACGACGTCATAGCCGTCGCGGGCATACGAGGACAGGGCCTCTTGCGCCTCGGCCACCCCCGTGTTCTCGCGTATCGAAACCTGCAGATCGGGATACTTCTGCTGGGCTTTCTTGATGCCCTCGGCAGCCGCACTGTTGAAAGTGCCGTCGGTTACCGAGCCGGGCAGGACCAGCGCCACCTTCAGCGGCGCCTTGTCCTGTGCGCTTACGGTAAACGGAAGGGCCGCCAGGCATAGGGTGCAAAGCAATCGGCGTAGCATGTTTGTCTCCTTATGGGGTTTTATATCAATGCTGCGTTGCTGCGGTCGGCTGGATCCGCCTTGCTGTGACGGGCCCAGCCGACGTATTAGGCTTTGTGCGACCGCATCATCTCCAGCGCTTCCTTGCTGGTCATGACGTTGCCGAATTGCTGAATGATGTTTTCCAGCGCCGAGCGGTGTTCCTCATCGGACAGCGCCCCGCAGCAATCGGACAGCATCGTGACCTTGAAATCCATCATCATGGCATCGCGGGCGGTCGACTCGCAGCAGACGTTCGTCTTGGTGCCTGCGATCAGCACCGAATCGATGCCCATGCTGCGCAGCACGCGCTCGAGCGACGACGAGCCCGGAGTGAGGGCGCTGTAGCGGTTCTTGATGATGGTGATGTCCTCGTCGCCCACCTGAAGCTCTGAATAGACCGCCTGGTTCTGCGGCGAATTGCTTTCCAGCGTGCGGGCACGCACCTCGCCGGCCACGACGTGGTTGTAGAACAGCTCCCAATCGCTGCGTCCCTTGTGCTGGGTATTGGCATGCAGCACCCAGATGACCGGCACGCCGTCCTTGCGCAGTTCGGCGGCAAGCGCATTGATGTGTGGCACGATGCCGCGCGACGAGGCCACCTCGGCCGGCGAGCCCGGGGCGCAAAACGTGTTCTGCATGTCGATGACCACCAGCGCCGTGCGCTTGGGATCTATCGTCTCGTAAAAATTGATGCGGCCGCGACGCGCCATGAGGCGGTCGAGGATTTCCTGTCGAATCTGTATGTTATGCATTGCGTTCACCAATGACCTGAGTTGGGGGTCGACGGCTTCAACCGTCGACGACATCATAGAGGAAAGGGTCTTCGCTCAAGGCGATCTCGCTGTCCAGCAGCTGCCCGCAGCCATTGCAGACGAACTGGCGCAGGACGAGATCGGGGTGCACCGAGGCCGACCAGCCGGGAAGCTCGGCAACGGGCTCGGACTTCAGCACGGCTTGGTCCTTCCAGTGCGAGGAACTGCCGGCCGCAGTGAGTTCATGGCCGCATTCGGCGCAGCACACGCCGCTGCCGTCCTGCGTTTCACGGCGCACCAGGGTGGGGGAAATACGGTTCGTCATGCGTGCACTCCTGTGTTCAGGCGCTCTGCCTTCATTTGTTCGCGCCGCGCCCGGGTGGCGGATTCGTCGGGCTTTCCATTCTGGAAGACCACGCCGTACAGCGCTTCGGCGGCCTCTTCGGATACGGTTCGCGTCGCGATATCGGCGGCGACGTCGGCAAGCGGCCGCGACAGGGGGTCGCCCACGCCGCCGCCGCCATTCCAGCGCAGATAGAATGCATCGTTGCTTCCCAAGGGGAAGACGCCCCAGCTGACGGCTTCCGGCTCACCCGACAACGCCGCGGCACTGGTTTCCATGCGGGAGGCGGAGCCGCCCTTGGGGCCGCGAAAAAGCACGTAGTCGTTGGCGGTGCCCGAGCTGCCGCCAGCCAGGCCGTCGCTCATGGGAAACTTGGAACCCTTGCCCGACAGCACGAAGTTGATGCCGCCGTCGGGGCTGCCATGGGGCACTATCGCAATCTCGCCGCCCAGGCCGCCGCGATATCGGCCGGCCCCGCCGGAATCGAGCATGCGCCGCCGGAACAGGTAGCGTATGGGGAAAGCGCCTTCAACGGTCTCGACATTGGCCATGCGCGAGATCGGGTTGGGCATCTCGCCGCCGATATCCACGCCGTCTCCATAGGTCTTGGCGCCGCCCGCTCCCGCGAAGGTCTCGGTCAGGGTGTCGATGGCCAGGCGCCCTTCCCGCGTGTGGCCGAACATGAAGACCGCAAAATGGTTGGCATGCCACACGGCCGTGGCCTCGTCCTTGTACTTTTCGCTGGCGGCCAGCATCTTGCCGATGGCCGAGCAGGCCGCGTTATTGACCGACTGGATCGCCCCCACCGTGGCCACCGAGACGGGGGCGGGGCGGGTGCAGTTGACGATGCTGCCCTCGGGGGCGATCATCTTGATGGGTTCCACGGCGCCCTGGTTCCAGGTGATGTCGTAGCACAGCAAGGGGAACAGGGGCGCGAACAGGCCGCCCAGCGCCGCCCATTTGGTGCAGTTCACGCTGTACTGCGATTGGGGGCTGGAGCCGGTGAAATCGAAGGTAAGGGTGTCGTCGCGCTTGGTCATGGTAAGCAGCACCTTGGCCGTCTCGCCCTTGACGTCGATATACTGGCGCGACTGCCACTGGCCGTCGGGCAGTTCGCGCAGGCGCTGGCGCAGTAATTGTTCCGACTGCTCGATCAGTGTGCGGCCCACATGGTCCACGGCATCGGCGCCGTATTTGTCGATCAATGCCAGCATGCGCTGTCCGGCCACGTTGTTGCATGCGATCAGCGAACGCAGGTCCAGTGCCACCATCTCGGGGCTGCGCACCATGTTCAGGAAGGTGTCCCATACATCCTGGCGCAGTTCGCCGCGGCTGATCAGTTTCAAGCCGGGGCTGCTGAAGCCCTCGCTGTAGATGTCGGCGGCGTCCGGCGCAAAGCCGCCGGGGTTCATGGCGCCGATATCCGACACGTGCACGAAGCAGGCGCTCCAGGCCACCAGCTTTCCGTCGTGGTGGATGGGGGCCAGCATGTAGACGTCCGAAGTATGCAGCGCCGCCGTATAGGGGTCGTTCAGCATGAAGACGTCGCCCTCTTCGATCTGCCCTTCGAAGCGGCGTATCACCGCCTTGCAGGCCTCGGCGGCGCTGGTCAGGTGGTGCAGGAAGCCGACGCCGCCCATCAGCAGCGAACCGTCGGCCCGGTACAAGCTGACCATCAGGTCGTGGCCTTCGTTGGTAATGGCGGTGCCCGATACGTGCTTGAGGGTGATCACCGCCTCTTCGACCACGCGGAACAAGCGGTGGCGAATGATGGAATAGGTAATTGGATCCATGCTTGACCTCACTCGAATTCGACGATGACGTTGCGATACTGATCGACGCTGGCCTTCTGCCCGGCCTGCAGCACGATGGTGGTAATGGGCGTATGGATTACCGCCGGGCCCGCCAGGCGATTGCCGGGCGTCAGCTTTTCAAAGTCGTAGATGTCGGCCGGCGCCAGCCCATTGGCGCGCTCGACGAAGATGTCGCGCTTGCCTGTCAGTGCGGCGCTGGCGTCTTCCCCGCCCATGGGCACGGTGGGCACCTCGGGCTTCTTCAAAAGCCCTTCGGCCTTGAGGCGGAACAGCTTCATCTCGATGCCCGCCTCGCGATAGGCCGATCCCTTGCCGAACTTGCGTTCGTACAGCGCCTCGAAGTCGGCCAGCAGCTGGGCCAGGCCCTCGTCGGTCAGGGGCACGCTGGCACGTACGGGCGTGGTCAGCTCATGCACCTGGCGCGCATAGCGCAGGTCGACCGACCATTCAAAGCGCATCTGGTCGTCGGCGAAGCCCTCTTCGCGCAACTGGGCGCGCGCCTGTTCGATCAGGGGCTCGTAGAGCGCATTGATTTCCGCCGCGGGCACGCTGGCGGGCAGTGTCCGCGTCACCGAATATTGATGAACGATGTCGGCTGAAACCAGGCCGAAGGCGCAGTTCACCGAAGCCGTATAGGGAATGACGATTTTTCGCACGCCCAGCTCGGCGCCGAACATGGTGGACAGCATTCCGCAGGAACCGCCAAAGGAATGCATCACGAAATCGCGCGGATCAAGGCCGCGCTCGACCGTGATCTCGCGGATGAGATCGGTAATCTGCGCCGAAGCCAGGCGGTAGATGCCTATGGCGGCCTCTTCAACCCCCATGCCCAGGGGCCGGGCAATCTTCTCTTCGAAGATCTTGCGCGCCGGCTCGACGTCGAGCTTCATGCTGCCGCCCAGGAAGGTGTTGGGATCCATGTAGCCAATCAGCATGAACACGTCGGTGAGGGTGGGCTCTTGGCCGCCCAGGCCATAGCAGATGGGACCGGGCCGCGAGCCCGCCGAACGCGGCCCGACACGCGGCTCTCCGGTGGCTTCGTCGATGCTGACGATGGAGCCGCCGCCCGCCCCGATGGAAACCACCTCGATCTTGGGCGCCGAATAGTGGAAGCGGTCCACCATGGGTTCGCGCGCATATTCGATTTCGCCGTCCTGGATGACGCTGACCTTGAACGTAGTGCCGCCCATGTCGACCGCAATGACGTCGGGCTGCTCCAGCAGCTGGCCCAGCGACTTGCTGCCTATCACCCCCGCGGCGGGCCCGCATTCGAGCATGCCCACCGAGCGGTCGCCCGCCTCGCCCGCCGGCAGCAGCCCGCCATAGCCTTGCATGACCATGGTCTGGCCACGGTATGCCGTGTCGGACAGCTTGCCCTGCAGGTCGGCCAGATAGCTTTGCGTGATGCCGCCGCAGTATGCGTTGATCACCGCCGTGGACGTGCGCTCGTACTCGCCGGGCAGGGGCGCGATGTCGGAGGACAAGGTGCAGTAGGCGCCGGGCGCGACGCGGTTCGCCACCTCTTTGATGGTGCGCTCGTTGGCCGGATTGGCGAACGACCACAGCAGCGACACGGCGATGGCCTGGGCGCCCTTTTCATCCACCAGATAGCGCACGGCCTTCTCGACCTCGTCCGGATCGAGCTCGCGCAGCACTTCACCCAC
>Ga0182735_1002920_pt1 | contig 10004 bp, 10 predicted proteins | sample eDN5th30CKraftMG_FD_128524 | JGI IMG/M metagenome (GOLD analysis project Ga0182735, IMG submission 128524) | Enriched Miracle-Growth compost microbial communities from Emeryville, California, USA - eDNA 5th pass 30_C Kraft MG (version 2) (version 2) ... | reverse complement strand
ATATGTTTGAAACCATGTATGCTGCTTCAGGAGTAGGACTGGCTGCACCGCAGATAGGAATACCTATTCGTTTATTTGTTATAGATGCTTCTCCTTATGAAGAAGATGAGCCCATCTTAAAGGATTTTAAAAAAGTCTTTATCAATGCTGAAATCATTGAAGAAAGTGGTGAAAGCTGGCTTTCAAATGAGGGCTGCTTAAGCATACCGGATATCCGGGAAGATATTGCCCGCCAGCCTACAGTTACCATTAACTACCTGGATGAAAATTGGGAAGAGCATGAAGAAACCTACAGTGGCTTAGGTGCAAGAATCATACAGCACGAATACGATCACATCGAGGGTAAACTATTTACCGATAAACTAAGCCCGTTAAAGAAAGCCTTAATTAAAGGTAAGCTGGATGCAATCACCAAAGGCAAAGTGGATGTCGATTATAAGATGAAGTTCCCGAATCTAAAACATAAAAAAAGGTTCTGATAATCAGAACCTTTTTTTATAGCTAATCATTATCTGATTGCCTGTCTTTATTAATTCCCTCAAAAAGCTTATCCATGTGTTCCTGATAGTCGCTGCTATCATCCAGATAAAACTCCAGCTGAGGGATGTTTTTCGTTTGATTCCTGATACGCGTACCTAATTTATAACGAACTTCATTTCCATGGTGCCTGATCTTTTCAATAGCCTCTTTCGGATCTTTTGCAGCAAGGAAGCTAAGATAAACCCTTGCAATGCCTAAATCTGAAGTAATACGAACCCGCGTAACGGTTATCATCACTCCCGGCAACCAGGCATTTCCTTCCCGTAAAAAGATCTCAGCCAGATCTTGTTGAATAACCCCGGCAAAACGCTGCTGTCTTTTACTCTCTATACCCATAATCATCTTAATTAACTTTCAATATATAGAAATATCCCCTATTAACCTAATACAATAAATTATCGTATGGATAGCGCTCGCTATGAATTGCTAATACATGCTCATAGATCAGTTTCCTAAGCTCTTCAATATTTTCTTTCTCTGTAGCAGAAATAAATATTGCCGGACTTTGATTCCGCTTCATCCAGCTATTTTCAAAATCCTCCAGTGTAAAAGCTTGTTCTCCCGCATTATCCTTCGTTCCCTGGTAAGCATCGATTTTATTAAATACCGTAATAATAGTCTTATCGAGAACTCCCAAATCTTTTAAGGTCTCATTAACCGCCGCGATCTGATCCTCAAAGTTATGGTGGGAAATATCAACCACATGAAGCAGAATGTCTGCCTCCCGTACCTCATCTAGCGTTGATTTAAAACATTCTACAAGATGATGAGGTAATTTCCTGATAAACCCTACTGTATCGGATAATAAGAAAGGAAGATTATCGATAACAACCTTCCGGACCGTCGTATCCAGCGTCGCGAACAGCTTATTCTCAGCAAAAACATCTGATTTTGAAAGCATGTTCATAATCGTTGACTTACCGACATTGGTATAGCCTACCAGTGCCACACGCACCAACTGCCCTCTATTTTTACGCTGGGTTTCATTCTGTCGATCAATGCTCTTAAGCTTCTCCTTCAGCAAAGCAACCTTATTCAATATCAATCGCCTATCCGTTTCTATCTGGCTCTCCCCCGGACCACGCATCCCGATTCCTCCTCGCTGACGTTCAAGGTGAGTCCATAAACGTGTCAAACGAGGTAGCAGATACTGAAGCTGCGCCAGCTCTACCTGTGTTTTCGCCTGTGCGCTCTGTGCACGCCGGGCAAATATATCCAGAATAAGATTACTCCTGTCGAGTATTTTAACTTGCAGTTCCCGCTCAATATTCCTCAGCTGCGTAGGTGACAGCTCGTCATCAAAAACAACAATATCTATTTCCTCTGCATCAATGTAGGCTTTGATCTCATCCAACTTTCCACTTCCTACAAAAGTGGCCCTATCCGGCTTTTGTACTTTCTGAACAAAGGTATAAACAGTCTCACCACCTGCTGTATCCACTAAAAAAGCCAGTTCCTCCAAATATTCCCGCTCTTGATCCTCATTCTCTGCAGGCGTTATAATACCCACAAGAACAGCACGTTCAGGCTTGACTGCTGTATCAAAATATTTCTTTATCGCCATTATTTATCTTTAATCGTTTTACCCGTAAGGCCAAAATTCAGGGTATCTATAGTTTTAACAAAAAGTAAAGATAGGTGTTTGTCAGGAAATTTTCTCCCATACAATCTCAACCGAAGCCTTCGATAAATAATTCCGAAGGAGCATATTCTTTTCTGATTCCAAAGAAGGATCTTCCTCAAAAATATCAATCACTTCATTCCTTACCAATTGTAGCAGTGCCTGGTCGGTAGCTAAATTTGCCAGCTTAAGCTCCAGCACACCACTCTGTTGAGTCCCTGACAGATCACCCGGCCCGCGTAATTTCAAATCCGTCTCAGCGATCTCAAAACCATCCGCGGTCCTGACCATCGTTTCCATCCTGATCTTACTCTCCTTACTCAATTTCTCTTTAGACATTAAAATGCAGTATGACTGCTCAGCACCGCGTCCAACCCGTCCGCGTAATTGATGAAGCTGGGAAAGACCAAAACGCTCAGCATTCTCTATAACCATAACGGACGCATTCGGAACATTTACACCCACCTCGATTACTGTCGTTGCAACCAGGATCTGGGTTTCACCTTTCACAAAGCGGTTCATTTCAAATTCCTTTTCTTTCGGGCTTAGCTTGCCGTGCAAAATACCGATCTTATATACAGGCAACGGAAACTCCTGCTCTAAAAACTCCTTTCCTGCTTTAAGATGTAGTAAATCCAATTTCTCACTTTCCTCAATCAACGGATATACAATATAAACCTGCCTGCCCTTGGCAATCTCTTCCCGCAACATACCGAACATGCGCAATCTGCTCCTTTCCTGGAAATGCAACGTAACAATAGGCTTGCGGCCAAGCGGCAATTCATCAATCACAGAAATATCAAGATCCCCATATAAAGTCATCGCCAAAGTACGCGGAATAGGAGTAGCCGTCATTACCAGCATATGTGGCGGGACTGAATTCTTCTTCCAAAGCTTCGACCGCTGCTCAACTCCAAAGCGGTGCTGCTCATCAATGATTGCTAAACCCAGGTTCCTGAACTTCACTGTATCCTCCAGCAAAGCATGTGTACCTATCAAAATATTCAGATCTCCGTTCAATAAACTTTCATGGATCACTTTTCTATCCTTCTGCTTTATTGATCCGGTCAGCAAAGCAATATTCACCTTTTCTACTCCCAGCAGCTCCTTCAATCCGGCATAGTGTTGCTGAGCTAAAATTTCAGTCGGAGCCATTAGGCATGCCTGGTATCCATTATCAATTGCCAGCAGCATACTCATTAAGGCAACAATGGTCTTCCCGCTCCCTACATCTCCCTGCAGCAAACGGTTCATCTGCGCGCCATTCTGCGTATCCTTTCTAATTTCCTTAATAACCCTTTTCTGGGCATCTGTTAGCTGAAAAGGAAGCTTTTTCTCATAAAAATCTGTAAAATGCTCGCCAACCTTTTTAAAAACAGGCCCTTTAAACTTTTGACTATGGATCACCTTAGTCCTAAGAATTTTCAATTGTAGAAAGAAAAGCTCATCAAATTTCAATCGCTGCAGAGAGCGCTGAAGCGAGCTGCCATCGTCCGGAAAATGGACCCCCCATAAGGCTGAAGCCAGGTCTGTTAATTTATATTTTGCTGATAAATACCCCGGAAGTGTTTCATTGATCTTACCCTTTAAAGAGTCGAATAAAGAATAAACCAAACGCTGAATGCCTTTGCTATCCAACGATAGCTTCTTTAACTTTTCTGTAGAAGCATAAACAGGCTGGAACTTAAGTCCCGGCTTAATCCCGGTATACAGCTCCATTTCAGGGTGAGAAACGGTGATCTGGTTATTGAACAAAGCCGGCTTACCATAAATAACATAGGCACTCCCCACTTTCAGATTTTTCTCAACCCATTTAATGCTTTGGAACCAAACCAGCTGTACAATTCCCGTATCATCTTTCACCTGTGCAACCAGTCGCCGGGATCTGCGCTCACCCTGAATCCCAAAATTCAGCAATCGGGCAATAAACTGCACACCAGCCTTAGCCGGGTCTATTTGATTAATCTTAGAAAAAGTGCTCCTGTCATTATATCGGAAGGGATAGTAATACAGTAAATCCTCAAAAGTGAATATCCCTAGCTCTTTATTTAAAAGTTCAGCACGTTGCGGACCAACGCCTTTTAAATAGCCAATAGGGGTTCTCAGACTGAATTCCTGCACAATTAAACTCGATAATATTAAATAGGTTCACGCTTAGCTAATTTACTAAAAATTTGGCGAATGAAAGCCGAGTTATACAATACGATCGCTGACAATAACAACAAGTAGGCGAGAAGCTGCCCGATGGTAATGATTTCATTAAAATAGAAAACAGCAACAGCAAATGAAATTATCGGATTAATATAAATCAGGATCCCCATCGTAGCAGATGCAATACCATTTAAAGCATACATGCTTAAAAATAAAGGAATAATTGTAAATAAAATCGCTATCAATGCAACGATACTCCAGAACAGAATCGATGACGGCACAGGAGTATCATCCATAAAAGACATTGGCAAAACAATAAGCGAACAAATAAACAGTTGAACAGCCAGAAAGTTAAACTTATCAATATCCCGCAAAACTCGTTGAATGATCATATAAAAAGCATAGAACGATGCGATCAGGATCGCCCAGAAAACCTCGGTCAAAGAGGTTTGAGCCAACATGATCACACTCGCTAAAGCGATTCCCAGGCTGATCCATTTAATACGGGAGAGCCTTTCCTTAAGAATAAGCCAGCCGGCAAGTGTAGTAATTAACGGACATATCAAATAGGCAAAGGCAGCCGACTTAATGCTTACATTATTTACAGCATAAATAAATGTAAACCAATTCCCCATGATAAGAAGAGAAGAAAGGATAAGAAGGAAAATGATCCGTTTTCTTTCCTTTACAGGCATCTGCTTCATGCGCTCCCAATCCCGCCTCCAATCAGAAAATCTGAAAAAGATCAGGAACAACCATACAAAAATGAATGAAAAGAAAATCCGGAAGTACAGAATCGTATCGGCAGGCCATGATGCTATTAACCGAAGAGGTATCGCAAAAAATCCCCAAATAATATTTGCAGACAGCCCGGCAATAAAATAATTAAGTCGCGAACGACTTGCAGAAGCGAGTCCGCTCATCTACAGTTTATACGCTATCACTGAAATTTCAACACGCACTTTTTTAGGAAGCTCTTTTACCGCAACCGTTTCCCTTGCGGGAGCATTCTCGGTAAAGTATTCACCGTATACCGCGTTAACATCTGCAAACAAGCTCATATCCGATAAAAAGATCGTTGTTTTTACAACATCCTGATAGTCACATCCGGCTTGCTTCAGAATAAAGCCGATATTCTTCATCACTTCCCTTGTTTCCAGCGCGATATCACCCGATACAAGCTCACCACTGGCGGCAATCAATGGTATTTGTCCTGAAACATAAACCGTATTACCCGCTTTTACCGCCTGGTTATATGGGCCGATAGGTGCAGGAGCAAGATCTGTATTAATTATTTCTTTCATTATTCGAAATTGAAGAATTAAAATAAAAAGTATTTGATGAGCTTATAAATAATCGCCAGTACAAACACCACAATAGCAATTTTATTAAAGGTATGCATAACCTTTAAATTAAAGCTATCAGGACGACTAGGGTCTCTTTTTCTAAAGAAATACATGCAACGAAGTTACGGTTGATTCATTAATATTCCAATTCAGCACAAATAAAAAAAGTCCGATGGAAATATCCACCGGACTTTTTTATTGATTTGATTAAATATTAATCAAACGATTATTTTTTGAACTCAACACGACGGTTTTGAACACGTCCTGCTTCAGTAGCATTAGATGCAACTGGGTTAGCCTCTCCGTAACCTACTGCATTTACATTAGTAGCAGCAACACCAGAGTTAACTAAGTAGTTCTTAACTGCGTTAGCACGGTCTTTTGATAACTGTAAGTTATAAGCTTCAGTACCTTCAGAAGAAGCATATCCTTCTAATGTGATAGAAGCGTTTGTGTTACGTAAGTCTTGAGAAACTTTATCTAAAGTAGGGTAAGAAGAAGTTTTCAAAACATAGCTATCAAATTCAAATTGAATTGGTGCATAATCTCCCACAGTTGCAGTTACAGCTGGCTCAGGGAATTTAATAGGGCAACCTGATCCGTCAACAACTGTTCCAGCCGGAGTGTTAGGGCATTTGTCAAATTTATCAGCAACACCGTCGCCGTCAGTATCTCTACCTAAGTCAGCAACTGTTCCTTCTAAAGTAGTTACACGTTGTTTTAAAGCTTCAACTTCGTTTCTTAATGCAGGGTCTTTCAACTCGTCATAAAGATTAGCAACTGGGTTGTTCCACTCTAAAGATGGTTTAGATTTGCTTCCTAAGATAAATTCTAAACCACCGTATCCGTAGCTGTATTTATCTAAAGCATGAGGATTGGTTGCATAGTTATTATCAAGGTTATCTGCATCTAGGAAGTTCATTTTATATCCTAAATCCAAGTTAACAACACTACCTAATTTAAATTTAACACCAACACCTACAGGGATAACTTGCTCAGTTCTTGATTCTCCATCTACACTACCACCTGGTCCTGATGAAGCAGTAACTTCGTAGTTCGCAATGTTATATCCGGCAGAAACATAGAAACCAACTACATTTTCGCGACGCAAGAAATCGATTGCTCCAAAATGGTAATTACCGGTCAAACCTGTTTGCCAGTTTAAATCAGTTTCATAAGTATTACCCCAGCTTCTATCAGTACTGTTATCTGGAGATGCCTCACCAGTAGCTTTGATTGTACCTCTTAAGAAGTCAGCCTGAACTGAAAAGTTTGGAGAAAATTGCTTACGGATGTTAGCACCATATCCTAAAGTAACTTCAGGATGTGATTGATCATTGTAACCACCCAAAATTACACTTGGAGTTAATGCACCAGCATTAATACCAATTGACCAGGTTCTGTATTGGCTTCTTCCACCAAACACCTTGGCCGGCTCCTGTGCGTTAGCAACATCAGCGTAACCGACTGCGGCTACCAACGATAAAGCCAACGCTGCTTTTTTGATTGTAGAATAATTCATACTCTGTTTTTTTTAAGGTTAAAAATTTTAATTGTATAATTTTTATACAAAAATAGTTAATAGTTTGATTTACGCAACTAAAACAAAATCCGTACCAATATTAGATTCAGCATAAAAAATAGCTGTAAATATTTAAAACTAATAGTTAACTATTTAACAGCAGCTAACAGTAAGATTATAAATTGCTGATAATCAGCATAATGTGTTAAAAATAAAGCTATGAATCTACTATCTTTAATTTAGTACAGTTCTGCAAATTAAGACAGCAAAAACCATTTTAACGATAATAAACAAAGGGAAATACACTAATAAAATGGCAAAATTGTCTTCTTTTGACGTCAATAAACACGTTACATAAAGAATAACCTGCTAATTATCGCGGACAATCGCTTGTTGAATCACATCGCCACTTTCAGGAACTAATACCACAATGGTCTGCTCATTGAACAACCCCGCTGCACTTACAAGATCATTCCTTCTTAATATTCCTAACCTGATTCAAGATCTTAATCTTAAAATAAATCAAGATAATAACTAACACGATTGCTCCGGCAAGGATCCCGTATTCCGCTTTATTAAAAGCAATAAAAGCATAATAAAGGGAAACGATAATTCCGATATTAAGAAGGGTGCTTAACAATAATCTTTTTAACATATTAATAAACGTCCAGATCAGGGTCAATATCTTCCTTCCAGGCCAATATCCCGCCCGTTAGATTGGAAAGATTATCATAGCCCTCGTTTTCCAGAAGCTTAATAGCCTGAGCGCTGCGCTTGCCGCTCCTGCAATGAACCACAACCGGCTTATCTTTCGATATCTTATCTTTTTCTAAAAGTACAGATGCCAGCGGAATATTCACTCCATCCAGATTAGAAACCTCATATTCAAAGGTTTCACGAACATCTATTAATTGAAAATCTTCATTATTATCAATTTTACTTTTAAGCTCTTCTACTGATATTTCTTTCATGCTATTGTTTTTATGATCAAAGATAATACTTTGTAGGTATTAATTGAAGCACAAAAAATCTTTCCGGAAATGCATCCCGATCTGTAAACACGCTGTTTTTAGACTGATGCTAAGTGAATTCTAGTTAAACAGAAACCAGACAGGGATCAAACAGGATTAAGAGGACTGTTTAACCACTGTTCAACCACTGTTTAGTCCCTGTTTGATCCCTGTTTAACCAAACTCATATATCGGCAAATTTGATATCTCTGTTTTGAAGCGATAAAGCCTCAGGAGAATTTTTATTTTTTTGAAAAAACAATCATTAAATTGTTAATTTTACAATTTGCGATTGCTTTTTATAATGAATTATAGAAAAATCGTACACAATCATTAAAACTAATGCTGATAATACTATGAATATGGAAAAAAGAAACCTTAACCCGGATCTTGATAGCCTGGACATCCAGATCTTATCGATACTTATGAACGATGCTTCAGTACCTTATACAGAGATAGCGAAAAAACTGGTCGTTTCAGGAGGGACTATTCATGTGAGAATGAAAAAAATGGAAGACCTCGGGATCATAAAAAGTGCGAATCTGACCATCAATCCTCAGAAGATCGGGTTTGATATCTGCGCCTTTTTGGGAATCTTCCTTGAAAAAGGATCGCAATACAACCATGCGGTCGAGGAGCTTAAGAAGGTTAAAGAAGTTGTGGAGCTTCATTATTGCACAGGCTCTTACAGCATGTTCGCAAAAATTATTTGCAGGGATACCGATCATTTACGCCAGGTATTGAATGAAGGTATTCAGGGGATCAAAGGTATTCAGCGTACGGAAACCATTATTTCACTGGAAGAAAGTATCAGGCGGCAGATCAGCCTGCTTGATTAATGCAGCTATCAAGATATCCACAAAAGGAGAAGGGCGGAATGATATCATTCCGCCCTTCTTCTTTATCGTATTTAAGATTATCCTGCTTCCAGGAATAATGCATTATTTTACTTTGTATAAAACATCCTTTACCGCTGTAACGACCCGTTTAACCGATGGCAACGCTGCTTCAAGCAAAGTAGGTGCATACGGAATGGGAACATCTGCAGAGGTGATACGGGTTACCGGCGCATCCAGGTAATCAAAGGCTTCGCTCTGGATCTTATAGGCTATTTCAGAAGAGATCGAAGCCAAAGGCCAGGCTTCTTCCACAATAACCAAACGGTTTGTTTTCTTAACTGAATTAATGATCGCTTCGTAATCAATTGGTCTTACCGTACGTAAATCGATGATTTCAGCATCGATACCTTCTTTTGTAAGCTCTTCCAAAGCAGGCATTACAATGCGCGGAAGCATTTTACCAAAGCTTACGATGGTAACATCCTTTCCTTCTTTAACAACATTTGCTTTTCCGATCTCAAGATAATACTCTTCTTCAGGAACCTGTCCTTTATCGCCATACATCACTTCTGACTCCATAAATATTACCGGATCAGGATCAAGTATAGCTTGTTTAAGAAGTCCTTTTGCGTCGTAAGGATTGGATGGGATTACTACTTTCAAACCCGGTGTGTTCGCATACCAGTTTTCAAAGTTTTGTGAGTGCTGAGCGCCTAATTGTCCGGCATTACCTGTAGGCCCTCTGAAAACAATCGGGATAGGGTATTGACCGCCGCTCATGGAATACATTTTAGCAGCTGAGTTGATCACCTGGTCAATGGCTACCAAAGAAAAGTTAAAGGTCATGAACTCAATGATCGGCTTTAAGCCATTCATTGCAGCACCTATACCTATTCCTGTAAATCCAAGTTCAGATATCGGCGTATCGATGATACGTTTTTCACCAAACTCTTCCAGCATTCCCTGACTCACCTT
>Ga0182735_1002915_pt1 | contig 10007 bp, 11 predicted proteins | sample eDN5th30CKraftMG_FD_128524 | JGI IMG/M metagenome (GOLD analysis project Ga0182735, IMG submission 128524) | Enriched Miracle-Growth compost microbial communities from Emeryville, California, USA - eDNA 5th pass 30_C Kraft MG (version 2) (version 2) ... | reverse complement strand
CAACGAGCGCGGCGCGTAGCAGTTGCGTGAAGGCGTGCAGACGCTGATTGAGCCCGACGCGCATGCGGCGGCGCAAGCCGCTCGTGCCTGTCGGGTCAAGCTGCCGCTCGGCATCGCATACATGATGCCGCTGCGCTGCTTTATGGTCGAGCCGTGCCAGCATCACACGCGCCGAATGTCTTCCTCAAATGACAGCCGCCAGCTTTCGTCGTCCTTGACCTCCTCGAATATTTCAGGGCCGAGTTCGATTGCGCCGCGGTAGGGCTCGATCTTGCTGATGTCCAAGCCCTCGGTCGCCTGCCATGTCAGCGTGATATGCGGCGCGTACTCATCCCAGTCATAGCTGCATCCACGGTGTTTCATGCTTTCATGCCGCCAACCAAGCTTCGTTGACGCGAACTCGAGGACGAGCGCTTCGCCGAATTGCGACACGACACGCGGCCCGCCCTCGGGGATGACCAAGCCCGCCTTGCGCGGGTTGTCGCTATTCTCCGTCGTCCAGTCCTGCCCCATCTTCATCCAATCAACGGGCGTGCGGCTGTACATGATGGTCACATGCATCTGCTCGGCTGGCACGGTTGTCGCCAAACCCTGCCCCTTAGCCCACTTGATAATCTCCGCCGCATTCGTGACCTGCCTTCGCACATACAGCGAGCGCGCCGCCGCATCCATGAACGTGCGCGCCTCATCTTCATGCATGCCCGCCATGATCAGATCGACAGCCTGACGGCGACGTGCGGCAGGATCGTTTTCGTTCGCGGCTTGCGGCGGCTCGTTGCCTTGCGGCGCGGGCTCGGGCGGGTTGCGTTGTAGCGTTTCCTTCTCCGCCGTGAATTCCTCAAAGTCGTGCTCGTCAACGAGCCCTTCAAGGCCGGGATACGTGCCGTCCTCAATCAATTGGTTAACGCGTGCTTTCGCCAGCACGCTTGCGGGCATCAGGCCCGTATCGGCATCGACCTTGAACGCATCGGCCTTTTGCTTGGCGACGGCAGCCTTTTCGGCGCTCGTCATTTGCCACAACGGAGCCCACTCATAAAACGCATCGGGGTTATTCGAGCCGAGCACGCTCATCTTGATGATTGCGTCCAATCGATCAAGCGCGGGCGTCAAATCCGTGTTCTGCTCCGATGATACGCGGTCGTAATAGTTGCGGATGTCATTGTCGCCCGTCGAATTGAGCCCTGTTGCCGATTGCCCGAGCATGCGCGTTGCGGGGATGTCGAATGCGCCCGATGCGACAAGCAAATAAATCTTGAGGACATCAGGCAAGCCGCCCCATTGCGTTTGCACACGATCCCATTCCTCGTTCTCGTCAACGAGCAATGCGTTGATCTGCGACTTCATTTGGTTCGAAGCCGTCCAGCGCGTCCACAGGCGATTGCGCCAGTTATCGTTGATGACGTTCTTTGTGAAGCCCGGGATTTTGATGACGTCCACCTTCATGTCGGACATCAGTTGCGCGATTGATTGCAGGCTGACGCCCGCCGACTTCACGGCATCGTGCACGCCTTGCAACACGCTATCGCCCCATCCGTCGCTTGATAGCGTGCGGTCGGGAAGCTCGTTGCCAATGAAGCGCACGACGCGGCTCGGATGCAGCTTGACCATCTCCGCGCCGTTGTTGCGCGTGTAGCTTTCGGGCTCGCCATAGTACGGGCTCTGAATGTCATCAACGATCTGCCCGCACGAAAGCTCGTACCGATTGACGACATGCACCCATTTCAGACTGTCGGGCTTCACCATGTCGGGCAGCAATTCTTCCGACGGATCGCCGACATCACAACCAATGATCAGCGCCGCGCCGCCATACAAGCGGCTCCGATCAAGCGCCGTGTAAACCTTGCGCCGAATGTTGAACGCCTTCTCCAGCTCTTCGATCTTTTCGATGTCGGCATTCTCGGCCTGCCATGTACGCCATGCCCGCGTCGCATCGCGAGCCGGGATGTTGATGCCCTTGCGTGCGATCCAATCAGAACGATACGCGGCCTCGAGTTGCTGCCGTGACAACGTGACATGCACAAAGCGATTAGACGAATACGGGTCTTTCGCCGTTCCCAGGCTCGTGAGCAAATTCACGAAGCTATCAACGATCCACATTGCTTATCTCCGTGCGCTCAAAACGTGCCAACCCAATCCAACGAGTCGTCGTATGCGTTTGGATCGGTGGCGGGCCAGAAGCATTCGACAATCGCATCCGCGATGTTCGGGCTCTTCGTGCCCTTCGGCTTTTTGTTCACCATCATCTTCAAGCGGCCGGGCGATTGCCCTTGTGTCGGCTGTGCTAGCTGCTTTTCGATTTGACGAAGCAGCGGCAAGCGGCCGTCAATGCTGATTAGCTCGCTTGCCGGATAAACGATGCCCTTCGTCACAGCGCGATAGGTTTTGTAGAAGCGCCGCGACACATGCCACCAGCCTTGCGCCTTGATGTTGGCGAAGTAGTCTTTGTTCAACGGCGACTGCTCGTCGTCTTCGATCAAGTGCTCGTCAGGCATCAGCGGCGGCAACCCGGCATTCCACGGGATGAATTGCATGCCCTTCGGCATGTCGCCGATCTCAACCAGCCGATTTGCTTCGGCCTTCACGCCAGCGCCGACACCAATGCAATCGTATTGGATTTCAATCTTGCCATGCTTGGCGCAATTGAACACAACCTTGCGTGTCGTGCGGCCCGTATCGCGATTGCCCCATTCCTCGGCATATCTGAGAACCACGCCCTTGCGCTTTGCTAGCGCATTCGTGTCGCCACCTTCATCGGCGACATCAAGGCCCGCCATCCACGAACCCTCTTCCATCTCCGGCATGTTCAGTTTGATATGCGCATCAACGGCGGCCCTGATCCATTCAAGCGGGATGATCGTGCCTTCGACCGATGCCGCGTAATTGCGATCTATCTCCTGGCGAAACACATGCGTCAAGCCTTCACGCTCGAACCGCTTGAAGCGCCGTTTATACCACCGCTCGTCCTTTTCAGGGTGGTCGCGCCAGTCCATGACGAAGACCTGCACGCGATTTGGTTTCATCGGGCGACCGCACACCCAATCCTTGCCCGCTTCGCGTCGGCGGTGAAACACGTTGCCGAGCCCGTTGACCGAACTGATGTCCACCTGGATACGCGTGTTGTCGGCAAGAGCGGCTTCGATGCTTTCGGGGCGCTCATAATGCGCGCTCTCATCCTTGAAGTAGATAAGCTTGCGGCCACCACGTCCGATATCGTCGCCGCTTTCGCCCGTGATCGATGCGCCCGTCTCGCCGTTGATGATGCGCATATACGTCATGTGCTTTTGCTCATTGAACCCGATAGGCAAAAAGCACGGCGGCAGGCGACGAATAAGCTGGCGCATCTTTTCAAAAATGCTGTCCATGTCGCCAAGCTTGTCAACGAGGTTTTCTTTACGCGAGCCCCAACCGACGCTAGCGCCCGGAATGAACAGCCACACCCACACGCTGAATGCGCATGCAATCCACGTCGCACCCATGTCGCGGCTTTTCTCAATCAGCCCACTTTGCTCGTTGACGAGCAACTCATGCAGGTAGCGAATAAACTCGCGCTGCTTGGCAAACGGGATGAACGGCATCCACGCCTGCTTGCTCGGATCGGCGGCATTGCGTGGATCGTATGTGTCGCACCAATGCGCGATGAACTCGGCAGGCTTGTCGCGGTAGTACTCGAATGCTGCCCCTGCAAATTCAGGATTGAGCATTTGCAGGCAGCGGATTTGACGCCATTGCCTGATGCGCTCGTAGTCGGGCGGCCATGCCGCGAAGTCGACGTGCGGCAATTCAAGCTTGATCTGGTCGAGCGAGCCATGCATCAGGCTTTGACCTTCGGCCCTTCGATCTTCAACGGCGCTGCATTCGGCAGGCGCATCGCCTGCAACGTCTTGGCGTATAGTTCAGCCGCTTCGCTTGGCGTCGTGTTTTCATTGATGATGCGCAGCGTCCCACCATCACCTGATATCTGCAGCGGCAGCATTTTGCCGAGCAACGGGGCGAACGCTTTCATGTCCCGTCGTGCGATGCGTTCAAGATAGCCGACAAGGCCGTCCTTGCCCTTGCCATCAGCGCCGACGTTTTCAGCCGCCATGATGATTGCTTCTTTGAGCACACGCGTCATGCGATTAGCCTGTCCAGGCTTTCGCCCTCCACGTAACGTCCCATCATCACGACGTCTGCCATACACACGACTGACATTCCCTGATCCCGTGCCCGTCTTCGGCTTTTTTACATTCAGCTTTACGCGCTGCATTATGCTCGTCCCTATATCCTGCGTTTACCCTGCAATTTTTGCAGGACTATCGTTTTTCTAAACCGACAGCTTTCACGCCTTCGGTTCTGTCATGTAAAAGCGCAAGCGTAATTCCTGCGTCAGCCACATATCAGGCGCTAGCTCGCTTGTGATTGTCAGCGGCTTATCGCCATCCGGCACGACATCGCCATTCCGCAATCCTTTTGCCAGCCGTTCGAGCGCCTTTGCCAAGCGCTCCGTGCTGACGCCTTTTGTTGCTTGCGGGTATTGCCCGTACTCTTCATTCTCGATTGCGTTGCTTGCCATGGCATCGGCATTGACGGCGGCTGATGCGGCTGACGCTAATCCGATGAATGCAAGGGCGTTGCGACGTGTGTGCATGATGATTGCCTCCATCTTCATGCTTGCTTCGTTACCCTATAGACGACACGAGCCCTGGATGCTTTTGCTATGGCATCAGGGCTCGCATTTGTGTTTCGGGGTGGCTACCGCAGCCAAGCACGTTTTGCACGTGTCGGTTTTTGGCCTTTTCTTATTCTTATCGGCCTATGCGGCGTGCAGGTGCCGCACGTCCATATCTATTTCACGGCTTGCGCCGAAAAGATTATTGAAAAGCACACGGGCGCGGTTGTGCCCCGACATGCCTTTGAATAATCCTTGCCAGCCTTCCATCGCTCCCTTGATCACCTCGATTGCGTCACCTGCTTTCAGTTTCTTTATCGGCGCGCTCGGCAATTCGATGACGCCATCCTTCTCTCGCTTTTTGAGGGACGCGATATGCTCGTTGAGGACGAAGGCTGGTTCAACGCCGATGCGCACGACATGCAGCACGCCATATGTCCCTTGCAGCCATCGCCAAGCGCCATCGTCATTCAGCTTGACGAAGACGTAACCGGGGAACAGCGGCGTCACGCGCTTGCCTTCGATCAGGCGCGGCATGTACGGCTCGCGGTTTTGGTTGCGGATGTTTTTGCAGGCGTAGCGCTCGCGTCCCGGCTTGCATTTGACGACAACCCATTGTCGGCGTCGGCGACGTGGCATGTGCTGAAAGCCCTACAACCCGAAAATGCGGTAACGTTGCCGCGTTACGCGGGATGCGGGCGTGGCGTCAAGGGCTTAGGGCGCAAATGTGTGGCTTTTCCGCAACATAATTGGCATGCCCTTCACGGGCTCAAATTCGGCCGCTGGCGCGTTTTACGGCTCGGGCGCTGTCATGGGGCGGCCGTAGGGCTCAAAACGCGCCCTGGCGGCAGCCTGCCGGGCTGATTAGGCCGCCTTTTGCCCGACGTTGGCCGCTGGCGCGTCGGCAGCGCTCGGGGCGGCCGATATCAAGCGGCTGCCGCCCTTGCCCTTGGCGACGACGAGCGCGCCCGCAAAGGCGGCGCTTTCGACGGCGGCGTGGTCGACGTAGTACACGGCAATGCGCATGCGGCGCGCCCTGTCGCTCAAAAAGGAAATGACGTCCCGCACGCCTTCGGCTGACATGTTGCGGGTTGGCTCGTCCAATATTTCGATGCTTGGCACGACGCCCGCGTGGTTCAACAGGGTTTCGCTAAGCGCCAGCGTCGCCAGCAAGCGCAATCGTTGTTCCTCGCCTCCCGACCACGCCTCCCAGCGACACGGCCCCTTGCTGTCGGGCGACGTGATCAGCACGGCAAGGCCGGGCTTGACGTTTCCCGCCTTCGTCTCGTGCTCGTGTTCGAATGACATCGTCCAGCCATCTAAGCCGACGCTATCAAGCATCGCGCTGGCAATCATGTTGAGTTCGCCCAATACGTCGCCGATGATGCGCAAGCGTATTTCGCGAAAGCCCTTGATCCAAAACTTAGCACGTTGCAGGGCGCTATTGCGCTTCGCCAGCAATTGCACGGCATCGTCAAGCGCCTGCTTCGCGGCTTTGTAATCCGCACGCGCTTTTTCGTATGCCTTGGCATAGGCGTCGTCATCGCGCTCGAGTTCGGCAATCGTGGCATTGACGCCCGCCAATTCTTTTTCCACATCCGCGACCTGCGCCCGTTGCAGGCTTAGCATCGCTTCGGCCTTGTCAAGCTTTTCGGCGAATTGTTCGGCGGCATCGCTTTGCAGTTTGATTTGCGCATCGATATCGGCAAGGGCGGCCGTGACGCCTGACGGCACGCCACGCTTGACGATGCGCAACAGCGCGCGCTTCGTTTCGCGCTCTTCCTGCATATGCTTTTCGTGCGCTTCCTTCCCCACACGCTGCCCGCATGTCGGGCAAATCTGCTTGCGCTCGAATTTCTCAATCCGTTGCTTCGATGTTTCAAGCGCTTGCTCGGCATGCTCAATGCGCGCCTGATAACGCGACCGCTCGTCAATCTGCGTCTGGCGTAGCGCTCGCAATTCTTTCAATTCGCGCTCGCACGCCTTTAGCTCTACGCCCGCGCTGTCATGGCGCAATGCCGCCGTGTCCCTGATCTTCGTGCATTGGTCGCGTCGGCGCAACAGCGCCGTGCGCTGGCGCTGTGCTTGCGTCAGGCGTTTATGCTTTTCGTCGCCGTATTCGCGCGCTGCCTGCTTTGCCGCCTTGCGGGCGTGGCGGGCGTCGCTGACGCGCTGCTCCATGTGTGTGACGCTGGCAGCCAATTCGACGCATTCGCGGTCGAGCCCGCGTGCGCGCTCGGCAGCGTGTTCGCTTCGCGCTTCCCATCTATGCAGATCGAGCGCGCCCGTAAACAGTTCAAGCTTTTCGCTCGGCGTCTTATCCATGAACAGCGTTCGGCCCTGCCCGAGCACGACGGTTTGCGTGAATAATTCGAACGTCATGCCGATTAGCGCGTCAACCGTTTCTTGCCCACACGCTTCGCCGTCAAGCGTCAGTCTATTCGGCGATGCCGTGCGCACAAGCACGTGCTTTGCCTCGTCAACGTAGAAGGCTAGGCGAACGCGCGGCTTTGCATCGCCACGCCACGGCATGACATCGGGGTTGCGCAAGCCCTTCACCGTGCGCCCGAATAGGCACCACGTCAGCGCATCCCATAGCGTTGATTTGCCCGCGCCGTTCGGCCCGAGCGCGGGCTGGCGCTCGTTGATGCCCTGCACGTGCCACAAGCCGCCGTCAGCGAAACGCAGCACGCACTTTTCGCTGAATGATTTGAAGCCCTGCAGTTTAAGGCTGATGAAGTCAAGCTGCATTTTCGGCCAAGCTTTCTTTGCAGGATTTAGGATCAGCATCCCACGACGTATCGCACAACGCACATCCCCAACGCCCACCGGGCAGCACATGCCGCTGACACATGCCGCCGCGAAAGCCTGCCAGCGCAAACACGCGCATTGCTTTCTTTTCGCAATCGAACGCCTCAATCAGCCACTGCGGCTCCTTGTGCCACTCATTCGAGCCGAAGAACAGCCTGTGCGGCTCAATCGTGCGCACGCTCGTTTCGTCGCGCCAGTTTTTATAGACGAGCGTCGTTTGCCAGCGCTCGGCAGCGCTGGCATGCGGCACGTCCTTGTCGTCATCGATTTCGACTTCGAAATAGTTCAGTTGCGCTTCACATTGCTTGATGTTGGTTTTTAGTGTCGTGATCAGCGTTTGCGTCACTACATCTTGCAACGCTTCAACCGGCACGGCCATGTCGCGAGCGATCTCATACAGCTTCGCGCACCAGCCGCTGCCATCGCCCTTGCTCGTGAACGAAAACAAGGCGTGTGTTTCAAGGCGTGCGTCGGCGCTCGTGAACCAATCAAGCAGGCGCTTTTGCTCGCGACGTATGTGCAGCAATTGCGCGACGGTCGGGATGTCGCTCGCTTTCATTGCCGCGTTCCTCCCGTTCCCAAAAGCTGCTCCATCGCTTCGCGATTGCCTAGCTCGATGTTCATGGCGACCATTTGCATAACTTGATCCGGCGTGTAGTCCCGCTGGTCCTGCATGGCAATCAGCTTGCCGACCATGTTTGCCGCGACAGCCAACACTTCGATCTTTGTCAGCTTGTCGGCGTGCTTCGTCATCAGGGCGCGGATGTCTTCATATAGCACCTTGTGCGCGTCCTGCACCTGCATTCGCTTAATGCTCACCATTTGCTCGTTTCCCTTGTGTGAATGAATGTGCGCGGTATGGTTGATTTGAACGGCATCCAGCGTTTGCCCGCACAAGTTCCGCAACCAACCTTTCGTAGCGACCACCGCGCCAGACCGCTCGCAAACGTCCTGTGCGGGCGTTACTGCGGCGTCGCTGGCGTGTTATTGCGCAGCGACACCTGTTCCTGGACGTAGCGCCTCAATGCTACGTCGAAGTCGGCAAGATCGGCGGGCGTCGTGCCGAATAGTTTATTCAGCACGATTGACAACGAGGCGCGGGCGGCAGCTTCAAGCCGTGCGCGGACTTCAACGCTCGGTGCCATCTGCAAACCCTGCACGTTGACGTACAGGTCGCAGAGCACGGAGAACACGCTCGCGTTCTGCGTCTGCACGCGGCCCGTGACATCGCTTTGGAACATGTGCCGCTTGACGCTGTCTAGCATGCGTTGCGCTTCGGGTGTCATTTTAAGCTCCATCATCGTTTGGTTTGGCGTTAAGTAATTTCAGCGTTTCGTTGTACAGTCCCTCCTTAACTTCGCGATTGACCGTGCCGTGCACGATATGCCAATGCAACGATTTGAGCTTGCTTAGCGCTTCGCTGATTTGTTGTGGTTCAGGCAACATCACACAGCCTCCATGATGCGTTTGCCTGTTTTGATCGTGGCGGGCGTCAGCCCATTGTCAGCGGCATATCCGTCGAATAGCTCGCTGTCGCTTTGCCGCCGTGCCTTCGCACGAGCGCGCAGTTTCGTTTTGTCGTGCTTCTCCATTACGGGTTCAACGCTGTGCACGACGAGCCCGTGCCCGAGCGCCCAGTCGCGCGCCTTCGTTCGCAGCGACGCCCAATTGGCAGCATCGGCAGCGCGCACGTGGATGCGCAGCTTCACAACGTCGCCCGCCGCGAACGCTTTCACGTCGTCAAGCCCTGCCACGCTGTCAACCTCAACCAGGCGCTTTTCGCGCCCCTTGATGCGGATCGACTGCGGCTGCCCTTTGCTCGGGATCAGCAACATGCGCGGGTTGTAGTCGTCGCCGAAGTCAACACGATAGGGCGCGCCGACATACGTGATGTTGGCGAACGTTTGCGGCACGTGGATGTCGCCTGAAATAATCGGCACGTCACCGAGCACGTCGGGCGGGATGCCGTCAAGCTGACGACCGAAGCCGACATTTGCGCCCGTGAATGTGTTGTGTGCGAAGGCGTAGCGCACGCCCTGCATGTCAAGCCCTTCCCAATCCCGCTTCCAATTGATCGTGTGCGGCAAATACCAATCGCGGGAAAGCCGCGTCGGCGTGTTGATGAACCACACGCCTTCAACGTGCACGAGGAAGCGGTAGAACGGGTTGGCAGCGTCAACATAATCGTGGTTGCCACAAACGATGATGACGCGCGCTTCCCTTGCACAAGCGGCGATGCCGTCAACGATACGATTGACGAGCCATGCGCCGTGGTAGTCTTTTTCCTCCGTCAGGTCGCCAAGGATCACGAGCGTATCGGCGTCGTGTTCCTTCACAAGCTTAGGCAGGCTTTTGAAAAAGCCGAACCGATATTCGTCACGCGGGTTGTCCGTCAGGTGCAGGTCGCCCGTCACAAGCTTCGTCATCAATGCCACCATGCGAGCAACGAGCCGCCGCCAAGCGGCACGAACCACACAGCGACGGCAATGACGCCGATGCCGATGACAATCGCAACGATGATTGCGCGCTCCATTATCGTAACCCCGCT
>Ga0182735_1002913_pt1 | contig 10011 bp, 10 predicted proteins | sample eDN5th30CKraftMG_FD_128524 | JGI IMG/M metagenome (GOLD analysis project Ga0182735, IMG submission 128524) | Enriched Miracle-Growth compost microbial communities from Emeryville, California, USA - eDNA 5th pass 30_C Kraft MG (version 2) (version 2) ... | reverse complement strand
GGCGATGAACTTGTCGACCCATGCCTTGGTTTCCGCGTCGTCGCGGCGGACCCACGGATTGACGTTGTAGGCGCCCTGCGCGACGTCGAGGCCCATCGCCTTCACGCCGGCGGGGCTGTCGAGTCCGAAGCCCATCACCTTCGCCTTCAGGCCGAACTCGCGGATCGCCTTGAGCGCGCCGATGGTGTCGTCGCCGCCGCTGTTGAGCGCGATCACGTCCGGATTGGCGGCCTGCGCCTGCAGCACGAAAGAGGAGAAGTCGGTGGTGCCGAGCGGATGCTTCACGCCGCCGACGATCTCGGCGCCGTTCTTGGTGAGCATCGGGCGCAGCCCGGCTTCCAGCGCCGCGCCGAAGGCGTAGTCCGCGCTGATGAAGAACCACTTCTTGCCGAGCTGCGACACGGTCGCGCCGACGGCGGCGCCGAGTTCGTAGGTGTCGTAGACCCAGTGCACGCTGTTGTTGGGCGCGCAGGCCTTGCCGGTGAAATCCGCGGAGCCGGCGCCGGCGAGCAGCAGCGTCTTGTTCTTTTCCTTGACGATGTTGAGCACCGCGAAGGCGACCGCCGAGTTCACCACTTCGGCGATGGCGTCGACGTGATCGACGTCGAACCAGCGGTTGGCGATCGAAGCGCCGACGTCGGGCTTGTTCTGGTGATCGCCGGCGATGATCTCGATCGGCTTTCCGTTGATCTTGTTGCCGAATTCCTCTGCCGCCATTTTCGCGGCCTCGACCGAGCCGTTGCCGGCGCCCGATTCATAGATGCCGGAAAGATCCGACAGCACGCCGATTTTCACCTGATCGAAAGCCTGCGCGGCGCCTGCGTAAACGAGCAGCGCGGCGGAAAGCATCAAGCCCCATTTTTTTTGCATCGTATCCTCCCATTGTTGCGAACGTGTGGATTGCAGTCCGGCCAGATTGGCTGAATATTGATTATAGTCTATAACAGTACCGTGCGCTGTCAACGACGGCGCGGAGCGTCGGCAAGGAACTGGAATGCTCAATCGTCCCGGCTCATCGAAGGCGCCGGCGCAGCGCCGCAAGCCGGCTGCCGCTGCGGCCGCGCCGCCGTCGGAAGCCGCGGGTGGGCGGGGGCCCGATCTCGGTCGCCTCGAGCATTCGCTGGGCTATGTGCTGCGGCGCGCGCAGCTTGCGGTCTTCAAGTCGTTCCAGAGCGCGTTCCGGAGCGTGGACATCACGCCGGCGCAGCTGTCGGTGCTCATCATCATCGAGCGCAATCCCGGGCTCACCCACACGCAGGTCGCGGACGCGCTCGGCATCAAGCGCGCGAACTTCGTCGCGCTGTTCGACAAGCTGGAGACCCGCCGCCTGGTGCAGCGCGGCCCGGCGGCCGACCGCCGCTCCCATGCGCTGCATCTCACGCCGCGCGGCCAGGCGCTGCTCAAGCGCCTGCATGCGATCTCGGCGGAGTTCGAGGCGAAGGTCTCGGCGCCGCTCGGTGCGGAAGGGCGGGAGACGCTGTTCCGGCTGCTCAATGCGCTCATCATGCCGCTCGAGGGCAACGGCGCCGGCGGCGCGGAGGAATAGTCCGCCGTGGCTGCGCCCGGCGGCGCGCGCGTTTTCGAGCGAAGCGGATGCGGCTCGCGTGAAGAAAACGCGACAAAACAAAGCGCCGGAGCTCCGGCTTTGATTCCGTCAAGGCCCAAAAGGCGCTAAGGTTTTCCCGCGCGCAGCGCCGCCAGCAATTGTCCACGGAACTTGCGGTCGTGCTTGAGGTGCCACTCGCGCTGCATGGCGGTGATCCGGCTGTCGCAGCTTTCGACATACATCAGGAACCAGGCCCGGCCGCGCGTCGATTTGGCGCCGGTGCCGGCGTTATGCGCATCGAGCCTCTTTCCGATGTCGTTGGTCCAGCCGACATAGGTGCGGCAATCCGGCGCGCCGTTGTCGCCCGGGCGGCGGCTGCCGATGACATAGACGAACGCCTCGCCGGCGGCCGGCGCGCGCCGCCGCGGCCGCGGATTTGCTTGCGCGGCCGGCTCCTTCTTCAGTGTCCGGCCTCGCCGTCGATGACCGGGCCGAACAGCTCCCAGTTCCTGCCGTTGAAGCGCTGCATCTGCATCTGCTCGATGGGGAAGAAGTCGGTCGGGCTGGTCTTCATCCTGATGCCGGGAATGAGCATCGGCAGCGCGACGTCGTTCAGGCTGGCGGCCTGCTTCATCACGTTCTCGCGGCTGAGGTCGTCCCCGCATTGCTTGAGCACCTGCACCAGCGCCTGCGCCGCGTTGTAGCCGTAGGCGGTGAAGCTCGACGCGCGGTCGCCGTCCGGGAAATACGTTTCCATGAACTTTGTCCAGTCGCGGAAACCGGCATCGTCCTTCCAGAGCGGATCGGTCGGGTCCTTGTAATATTGCGTGGAAAGCACGCCGACCGCGTTCTCCGGCCCGGCCGGCTGCAGCACGCCGCCGACCGAGTTCGCCACGTTGTTGAGGATGTGCACCGGCTTCCATTGCAACTCCGCCACCTTGCGGATGGCCTGGGCGGCGAATTTCGGGGTCGCCACGTTGAAGAAGATGTCCGCGCCGGACCCCCGCAGGGAGATCACCTGCGAGGCGACCGTCGGATCGGATGTCTCGTATCCCTGCTCGGCGACGACCGGAATGCGGCCGCCGAGGCCGTCCTTCAGGCCCTTGAGGAAATCCTTGCCGTAATCGTCGTTCTGGAACAGCGCGGCGATCTTCCCGTTCGGATGGTTGGCGAGGAGATAGCGGGCGTAGATGCGCGCCTCGCTCTGGTAGCTCGGCTGCCAGCCCATGGTCCATGGGAAGTGCTGCGGATCGCCGAACTTGGTCGCGCCGGTGGCGACGAAAAGCTGCGGCACCTTCCTGCCGTTCATGTAGCGCTGGATGGCGGCGTTCTGGGCGGTGCCGAGGCTCTGGAAGATGAACAGCACCTGATCGCTCTCGACGAGCTTGCGCGCCTGCTCGAGCGTGCGCGGCGGCGAGTAGCCGTCGTCGTAGCTGATGAAGTCGATCCTGCGGCCGTTGATGCCGCCTTCGGCGTTTATCTTCCTGAAATAGGCCGCGAGCGTCTTGCCGATCATGCCGTAGGCGGAGGCGGGGCCGCTGTAGGGATTGATGTTGCCGATCCGGATCTCGCGATCGCTCGCGCCGGGATCGTATTGTTTCTGCTTCTGCGCCAGCACGGGAGTCGCGGACAGAACGAATGCCAGTGCCGCTGCCGCCGGCAGACGGGCCGTTCTCGCCATGATATCCTTCCTGAAAGTCGATGCCGCGGCGATGTTAGGCGAGGGTGCCGCCCCGTGCCAGCCGGCGCGCGGGAATTGGCGCTTTTCCACTTACCTATGAAGGCGGGGCCCATGAAAGTTGCGCTGATCGGCGCGAGCGGAAGGATCGGCTCGCAAATCCTCAACGAGCTTGTCTCGCGCGGCCATGCGGTGACGGCGGTGGCGCGCGACCCCGACAGGATCGCGGCGCAGGCCGGCGTCACGGCGGCCCGCGGCGATCTCGCGGACACGGCCGCGCTTGCTGCCGTGCTGCGCGGCCATGACGCCGTGATCTCCTCCGTCCGCTTCCGGATGTTCCGCCCGGCGCAGTTGATCGAAGCGGTCAGGAGCGCGGGCGTCGGCCGGCTGCTGGTGGTCGGCGGAGCCGGGACGCTGGAGGTGCGGCCGGGCGTCGCGCTGCTCGATACGCCGGAGTTTCCGGCCGCCTCGAAAGAGGAAGGCATGGCCGGCGCCGCCGTGCTGGCCGCGCTGCGGCGCGAGCCCGCGCTCGACTGGACGTTCCTGTCGCCTTCCGCCGTGATCGCGCCCGGCGAGCGCACCGGCAAATTCCGGATCGGCGGCGACGATCTGCTGGTCGGGCCCGACGGCAAGAGCCGGATTTCCATTCCCGACTTCGCCATCGCCATGGTCGACGAGCTGGAGATGGCTCGTCATCCGCGACAGCGGTTTACAGTCGGATATTAGAGTGCGAACGTCGCCGGGCGTAGGGAGCGAAGTCCCAGCGAAACCGGGAGGAAAACGGGAATGAAGAGGAACGCCGGAACGGATTCCGTTGTCATGCCGACGCGCCGCGAGATCGCCGCCGGCGGCGCTGCGCTGCTCGCCGCAGGTCTGCTGGGGACTTCCGCGCGGGCGCAGGATGCGAATTATCCCTCGCGCGACGTGCACGTCATCGCGGCGTTCCCGGCCGGCAGCGGCGCCGACGTGTTCACGCGCTATTTCGCGGAGGGCATGCACAAGTTCCTCGGCGGCACGGTGATCGTCGAGAACAAGGTCGGCGCCAGCGGCAATCTCGCGATCAACTACGTCGCCCGCGCCAGGCCGGACGGCTACACCCTGCTCATCCACGCGCCGAGCGCGATCGCCGGCAACATGGCCCTGTTCAAGGACCCCGGCTATGACGCGGCCAAGGCGTTCGACGTGCTGGGCAGCGTGTGCCGGCTGCCGTTCACGGTCACGGTTTCCGCGAAGAGTCCCCACAAGACCCTGCAGGACCTGATCGCCGCGGTGAAGCGGAAGGGGGACAAGGCAAGCTACGGCACGACGGCGCCGACCGGGCAGGTCGCCGGCGCGCTGATGAAGGACATCCTCAAACTGCCGATTGTCGAGGTGCCGTACCGCACCGCCGCCGACTCCGTGAACGACCTGGACAGCGGCCACATCGACTACATGATGTACGATCCGATCTTCGCGATGCCGCTGCACCGCAACGGCAAGATGCGCGTGCTGGCGATCAGCGCGAAGGAGCGCATGTCGACGGCGCCGGATATCCCGACCATGGATGAAAGCGGCGTGCCCGGCGTCGATGTCGTCGGCTGGTGGGGCGTGGTGGCGCCGGTCGGCGTGCCGCAGCCGATCAAGGACAAGATCGCCGATTCCTTCCGCAAGATGGCGGAACTGGAATCCACCAAGAAATGGCTGGCGGATTTCGGCGGCGATCCGTGGGTGGTCGGCCCGGCGGAAGCCCAGAAGCGCATGATCCAGGACATCAAGGACTGGGCTCAGTTCGTCAAGATCGCGAAGATCGAACCCAAGGGCTGAGCTTTGCCGAGCGAAGCCGTCCTGCTCGCGTCGGCTTCGCTCGGCCCGCCGGGCGCGCGCAGTCGCCTCGCTCCGTGGCGCTATCGATAATATCGGTTAGTTCGCCAGCCGCGCCGCCGCATCCTTCGCGATGCTCAGGTCCTGGTATTTCTTGACGTCGACGGTGTTCTTGAGGAAACCGAGCTCCGCCATCCGGTCGATGTTCTTCTGCAGGATCCCGGTATCCGGCACGCCGTCCGGCGAACGATAGAAGTCCTTGTCGGTGAACAGCCACGAATCGAGCGCTTCCGGCGGCTGCTTGGTGACGCCCGAGACCATGGACACCGCCTGTGCGTGGTTCTTCGGATCGGTAAGGTAGCGGCGCACGCGCAGCGCATCCGACATGAAATCGACGACCACGCCGCGGTTCTTTTCGAGGAAGCTCTTGCGCGCCACCCAGATCACCTGGATGGAAGGGCCGAGCGCATCCTGCTGGGTGAACAGCGGCCGCGCCGCCTCGCGCACGGCGGGGTCCGCCGCGATCGCCGGAACGCCCAGGCCGACGAGATCGGCCTTCTTCTCCAGCAGGGCGGCCTTCATGTCCGGGAGCGCGACCTCCGTGAGGCCGTAGTCCCGCTTTTCCTCCAGGCCGTGCTTGCGCGCGATGCTGCGCAGCGCCATCTCCGCGCCGCCGCCGCGCTCGCTGATCGCGAGGCTCTTGCCCTTGATGTCGCCGATGTTGCGGATCGGGCCGTCCTTCAGCACCAGGAATTCGGCGCTGTAGTGCCCCTGCATGCCGTCGGCGAACTCGTCTCCGATCACCCGCAGGTCGTCGAGCTTGGCGTTCTGAATCGCGAGCGGAAGCGACGGGAACGTCAGCAGCGCGATGTCGAGATCGCCCGAGGCCAGCGCGGCGATCGACTGCGACGGGCCGGGAAAGCGGACGGCGTCGACCGTGTAGGACTGGCCGGCGCGCGTCATCAGCTCGGGCTTTTCCATGAGGAGCGGCGGCAGGTTGCCCGGCGCCGCCATCCAGGAAATCCTGATCTTGAGCGGATCGGCGGCCTGCGCCGCCGCCGGCCACAGCAGTGCGAGGCACAGGCCGGCGATCGACAGCATTCCCGCAACGCGCCGCTTCATTTCTTTCCTCCCCAATCCCCAGACCGACTGTAGCAGACTAAAGCGCGGCCGGCTCCAGCGTTTCCCGATGCCGGGCCGGCCGGCGCCGTCGCGCCGCCGACGAGGCGGCGATCATCGCACGGCGACGCGCGTCCGCGACGCTGCCGGCGGACACGCCGATGGAATCGAGCTGGCGTGAAACCTTCATCATGGCACCGCCCAGCCCGTAGCCGCTCATCATCATCTCCGCAACCACGGCAACAATGAGAGCGGTCGGCTTTGCTTTCGCCGGGAAGTTGGGCAACCTGCGGCCCTGAAAAGCCGGAAGGGAACGACAATGAAGCAAACCTATCGCGGCGGGTGCCAGTGCGGCAACGTGAAGTATGAGGTCGATGCCGAAATCGGCGAGGTGATCTCCTGCAACTGCTCGCGCTGCGGGCGGCTCGGCTCGCTGCTGGCTTTCGCGCCGAAATCCGACTTCCGCCTGCTGGCGGGCGAGGGGGCGACGACCGAATTCCAATTCAACAAGCACATGATCCGTCACCTGTTCTGCGCCACCTGTGGCATCCAGTCCTACGCGCTGGGCAGGATGCCGGACGGTCGGGAGATAGCGGCGATCAACGTGCGCTGCCTCGAAGGCATCGACCCGGATTCCTTCAAGGTCAAGAAGGTGGACGGCCGGCGGCTCTAGAAAATGCCCGGCGATGCCGGGCATTTCGCTTCGCTGCGGTCCATGCGCTTCGCTATTGCGGCTTGATGCCGGCCGCTTCGATCGCGCCCTTCCAGCGCACGGTTTCCTGCTTGAGGAAATCGCCGAACTCGTCGGGTGTCCACGGCGGAATGTCCGCCGCGCCCTGCTTGGCGTAGAGGCTCTTCATGTCCGGCTCCGCCAGCGCCTTGATGATGGCCGCATTGAGTTTGGCGATGACTTCCTTCGGCGTGGCGGCGGGCGCGAAGATGCCCTGCCAGGCGACGGCCTCGTAATTCGGCACCCCGGCTTCGACCATGGTCGGCACGTCGGGCAGCGTCGAGGAACGCTTGCTCGAAGTGATCGCGAGCGCCCGCAGCTTTCCTTCCTGCACGTAGGAAAGCGCCGTCGGGATGTCGTTGTCGATCAGATCGACATGGTGGCCGAGAATCGCCGTGAGCGCCGGCGCGGCGCCGGTGAAGGGCACCGGGGTGATATCGGTCTTGGTCAGGCCCTTGAAAAGCTCGACGGCGAGATGCGGGAACGAGCCATAGCCGCCGTGGGAATAGTTGAGCTGGCCGGGCTTCGCTTTGGCGAGGGCGATCAGTTCCGCGATCGATTTCACCGGGACGTCCGGATGAACGAGGAACAGCGTCGGCACGATGTTCACGATGGCGACGGGCGCCAGATCCTTCGCGGCGTCGTAGGGCAGCGATTTCTGCAGGCTCGGATTGATGGTGATGTTGGTATTGCCGAGCAGGATCGTGTAGCCGTCGGCCGGCGCGGTGACGACCGCCTGCGTCCCGATGATCGTGGCGCCGCCGGCGCGGTTCTCGACCACGACCGGCTGCCCCCAGCTCTTGCCGAGATGATCCGCGATCAGCCGCGCCAGCGCGTCGACCAGGCCGCCGGCCGGATAGGGGACGACGAACTTGATGGTGCGGTTCGGATAGTCCTGCGCGGTTGCGGCAGTGGCGAGCGCGGCCAGCGCAAATGCCGCCAGGACGGCGCGAATCAGCTTCATGGTCGATCCCCCCTTTTTTTCTACTTGAAATGCGGAATGACTTTCTCGGCCAGCGTGCGCATCACGCGCCGGACGATTTCGGTCGGCATGCCGCCGAAGCCGAGATTGAAATCGATCTCGTTGAAGCCGACGACATCGCGCAGATAGGCGATCTTCTCGATCGCCGCCTGCGGGTCGCCGAAGATGGAAAGCGCCGCGTAGTTGGCATAGTCGAAGTCCTCGCCGAGGCCGCGATCCCGCTGGTACTGCTCGGAGCGATAATGCGCGTAGCTCGCGCCGACCGGCGGCTTGCTTACCGCACTGGAGAACAGCCGCTGGAATTCGCGGGCGTATTTTTCCGCAAACGTCTCGGCCTCGCGCTTGTTCTCGAGCACGCAGGCCTGCCGTCCGATCCGCGCGCGGTCGCCCGACGGCGGAAGCCCGGCGGCGCGCCGCGCCGCCTTGAAGGTCTCGACCTGCTGGCGGCAGGTTTCGAAATTGTCGGCGAAATTCTTGATGAAGCCGTAGTCGCCCTTGCCGATTTTCTCGAGCGAGTGGAAGCTCACGCCGGCCACCCAGATCGGCGGGTGCGGCTTCTGCAGCGGCTTCGGGTTGACGCTGATCGGCTCCGCGTTCCGGTAATAGCGGCCCTCATAGGTGAAGGCGTCCGGACCCCAGGCCTTCTTGACGACATCGAGATATTCGTCGAAGCGCTCCGCCGAATCCTCCATCGGCACGTTGTAGCCCTCGAACGCGCGGCGCTGATAGCCGCGGCCGACGCCGACGGAGAGGCGGCCTTCGCTGAGCACGTCGAGCAGGGCGGCGCGCTCGGCGAACTGAATGGGATGATGGAGCGGCAGCACCGCGACCGCCGAGCAGAACTTCAGCTTCTTCGTCTTCGCGGCGACGTAGGTGAAAAGCTGAAGCGAGTCGGGGTTCACCACATAGGGCGTGAAGTGCTGCTCCGCCGCGTGATAGCCGTCGAAGCCGAGTTCCTCGGCATACTGGCAGATATCGACGACGCGATGCAGGGCCTCGCTGGCGGTGACGCCCGGCGCGGCCGCGGTCGCAATGCTGATGCCGAAATACATCGAACCCCCTTGTATTCCGGATTTGTCGCGTCAGGCATCGAGAAAGCCAAGCAGGGTTTTTGCAAAGCGCTCCCGCGTGCGGTGCAGATGAACGGCGTGTCCCGCATCGGGAATGATCGCATAGGTTTTATCTTTCGTCGCCAGATTGGCGAAGTATTGCGCGATCGCGGCCGATTGCCTCAGCTGGAAGTCCTCCGCGCCGTAGACGACCAGGCACGGCATCGTCAGCTTTTTCGGATCGGACAGCGGCATCCGGGTCTGGAAATCCCTCACCACGCCGTTCGGGCCCCGGGCGTCCCAGCGGTCGCCTTCGGCGAGCCAGGAATCGAGCACCTTCGGCTCCGTGAGTTGCGGCTGCAGCGTCTGCACCGAGGATTCGCGCGAGTTTTCCGTGTAGTCGGTATCGATCGGCACAGCGAGCGGGCCGCCGTCGGCCGGATCGAGCCGGGTCATGCGTCCGCCGTAAAGCACGAGCTTGCGCACCCGCGCCGCGTGCCGCTCGGCGTAGATCGCCGTCGTGGTCGCGCCCCAGGACCAGCCGACGAGATCGATCCGCGCGACGTTCCGCAGCTTGCAGATGTATTCCACCGCCGCGCCGATGTCCGCGGCGGCAACCTCGGTCGTGACTTTCAGGCCCGCAGGGTGATGATCGGAGCGGCCGTAGCACTGCAGGTCGAGGGAGAACACGTCGTAGCCGGCGAGCGCCAGCGCATCCATGAAAGAATAGGTGAATTCGTCGGGGGCGAGCTTGACCGGCAGGTCGAAAGCGACGCGGCCCGAACGGCGCGAACCGTGAACGAGCAGCACGACCTTGCCGGAATCCGCCGCCTCGTCGCCGTCGTCCTCCTCGCGCTTCTCCCAGAGGTAAAGCTGCAAGGCCGAGCCGTCATGGGCGGACCGGCTCGTTACCCAATGCTCCTCGCCGACGATCGTCTGCATGCGGCCTCCGTGCTGGAGCATAGTGGCGTAGCAGGCGCATCTCGCGGAGCGCAACCGGCAGGAACGCGAGACTGAGATGCAGATTTCGAACGGAATGAAATCGCGCCTGCCGCTGTTGTCGTTGCAGGCGGATTTCGCGCGGCGTGACGCCGGCAACGGCTCCGG
>Ga0182735_1002911_pt1 | contig 10012 bp, 7 predicted proteins | sample eDN5th30CKraftMG_FD_128524 | JGI IMG/M metagenome (GOLD analysis project Ga0182735, IMG submission 128524) | Enriched Miracle-Growth compost microbial communities from Emeryville, California, USA - eDNA 5th pass 30_C Kraft MG (version 2) (version 2) ... | reverse complement strand
GCCTCGAGACGCGCGGGGACGTCGGCGATCCCGTTCGCGTGCAGCGTGCCCGCGCCGCCCTCGTGGCCGGTGTTGAGGGCGCCCAGCAGCTCGCGCACCTCCGCGCCGCGGCACTCCCCGACCACGAGCCGGTCGGGACGCATCCGCAGCGCCTCGCGGACGAGACGCGCGAGATCCACGCCGCCCGCGCCCTCGAGGTTGGGCTGCCGCGCCTCGAGCCGCACCTGGTGCGGATGGGTGACGCGCAGCTCCGCGACGTCCTCGATCGTGACGATCCGCTCGCGCGCCGGCACCCGCTCCAGCAGCGCGGCGAGCAGTGTGGTCTTCCCGCTGCCGGCCGCCCCCGTGATGAGGACGTTCCGGCGCCGGGCGACGAGCCCCTCCAGCTCCGCGCGCTGCGGGGCGGACAGCGTCCCCGCCCGCTCCAGCCCGTCGAGATCGATGCGCTCCCACCGCGGCACGCGGATCGAGATCGCCGTGCCGTCGGGGGCGATGGGCGCCAGCACGGCGTGGACGCGGATGCCTCCAGCGAGCCGCACGTCGACGGCGGGATGCGCGTCGTCCACGTGACGGCCGCCGAGGCCGACGAGGGCCACGGCGAGATCGCGCACCTCGTCGCCGCGCAGCTCCCAGCCCCCGACCGGCTCCGCGCCTCTCCCCCGGTCGACGAACAGCCCCGCGTCGCCGTTGACGAACACGTCCGTCACGTCGGGATCGGCCAGGTGCTCCGCGAGCGGCGCGAGCGCGGGATGCGCCGGAACCGGCCGCCGCACGCGAACGGCTCCGGCGTCCGGTGGACGGACCACGAATCTCTCGACCATGCCCCGACGCTACGGACACGCCGCCGCCCGCCTCCCGCTCCGATCCCGGTCGGTGCAGAACCTCGCCCGGCGCCGCTCCTGGGGAGGGAGGCCGGGCCGCGCTCCTGGGAGAGGGAGAAGAGGTGTGGCGGCATCCCGCAGGGGGATGGGATGCCGCCACGCGCGATGCGAGGCATTGGGGGTGGCCCGCATCACGGGTTCCGAACGAGGTTCGGGCCGCAGCCGAGCTTACGCGGCCTTCCCGGTGGGCGGTAGTCCGGCGGGCACTTCCGCTTCGATAAGGTGCAGACATGACGGACGGCGACGTGCCCGGCGAGACTGCGGCCGCCCGCGTGCCGCGGACCGCCGTCGACTTCGCGCGCCTGTCGATCTCGGTCGTGGCCGGCGTCGTCGTCGGCGCCGCGGCCCTCGCGGCGATCATGCTGACCGATCGCGGACGCCTCGGTCTCAGCGCCCTCGCGGTCGCGCTGCTCGTCGTCGTCGCGGCGGGCTCGCTCGTCTACATCGTGCACACGTTCCTGGTCTTCCGCGGTCTCGATGCCCCCGCGCTGAAGGCCGCGCTGCTGGGGAGTCGGCCGACCGGCCGCTTCGGGCGCCTCGGGCAGCTCGTGTCGGGAACCGGTCCGCTCTTCGCCGCGCAGTGGTCGGTCATCGCGATCGCGACCGTGCTGATCTTCGCCGTCTGGCCGTCGCTGCTCCGCGAGCCCATCACGGTCTGGACGGCGATCGCGGTCGTGGCGACCTCGTGGCTCGCGACGCTCGTCGCGTACGCGGTCCACTACGCGCGGTTCGACGCCGAGACGGGGCGGCTGCAGTTCCCCGACGACGACGGGCGCGTCTTCCTCGACTACGTCTATCTCTCGGTCCAGGTCCAGACGACGTTCTCGACCTCCGACGTCTCGCTGACGAGCGCGGCGGCGCGGTCGATCGTCACGGGCCACACGCTCGTGTCGTTCGCCTTCAGCACCGTCATCATCGCGATGCTGATCACGGTCCTCTTCATCGGCGGCTGAGGGATCCGGGGAAGTCCCCACCACCGACTATCGGCGGTAGCCGGCGGTCTCCCGGCCCGATAGATTGTCCGCGTCGTGGGGCCTCGCGCCCCGGAGCACGTCCCCGTTCGACCGTCGCGAAGGAGCGCCCGCCGTGACCACGCCCACCGGAAGCCAGATCGACCTCCTCCTCGACGAGACGCGCCGCTTCGCGCCTCCCGCGCGCTTCGCGGCGGAGGCCGTGGCCGACGCGAGCCTGTACGCGCGCGCGACGGAGGACCGGCTGGGCTTCTGGGCCGACCAGGCGCGCGGGCTCCTGCACTGGCACACGCCGTTCACGCAGACGCTCGACTGGACCAATCCCCCGTTCGCGAGATGGTTCGCCGACGGCGAGCTGAACGTCGCGTACAACTGCCTCGACCGGCACGTCGAGGCGGGCGACGGCGACCGCGTCGCGCTCCTGTGGGAGGGCGAGCCCGGCGACGAGCGCCGCGTGACCTACGCGGAGCTGACGGAGGAGGTCAAGCGCCTCGCGAACGTGCTCGAGGGCCTCGGGATCGGCGAGGGCGACCGCGTCGCGATCTATCTGCCGATGATCCCGGAGGCGGTCGCGGCGATGCTCGCGGTCGCGCGGATCGGCGCGGTCCACTCCGTCGTCTTCGGCGGGTTCTCCGCCGACAGCCTCCGCACCCGCATCGACGACGCGGGCGCGCGCCTCGTCATCACGGCCGACGGCGGATACCGCAAGGGCAAGGTGTCGCCCCTGAAGCCCGCGGTCGACCTGGCGCTGGCGGACCGCAACGGCTCGGGCGTCCAGGAGACCGTCGAGCACGTCCTCGTCGTGCGCCGCGGCGGCAACGACGTCGAGTGGACGGAGGGCCGCGACCTGTGGTGGCACGACGTCGTGCCCGCCGCCTCCCCCGAGCACGAGGCACGTCCCTTCCCCGCGGAGAACCCGCTGTTCATCCTCTACACCTCGGGCACGACGGGTAAGCCCAAGGGCATCCTGCACACGTCGGGCGGATACCTCACCCAGGCGACCTTCACGAACCGCGTCGTCCACGACATCCATCCCGAGACCGACGTCTACTGGTGCTCCGCCGACATCGGCTGGATCACCGGCCACTCCTACGTCACGTACGGCCCCCTGTCGAACGGGGCCACGCAGGTGCTCTACGAGGGCACGCCGGACACGCCGCATCCCGGCCGCTGGTGGGAGCTGATCCAGAAGTACGGCGTGACCGTCTTCTACACCGCGCCCACCGCCATCCGCTCGTTCATGAAGGTCGGCCGGCAGGTGCCCCAGGCGTTCGACCTGTCGTCTCTGCGGCTGCTCGGCTCGGTGGGCGAGCCCATCAACCCCGAGGCGTGGATGTGGTACCGCGAGATCATCGGCGGCGGCGAGGCCCCGATCGTCGACACGTGGTGGCAGACGGAGACGGGCGCGATCATGGTCTCGGCGCTGCCTGGGGTCACGGAGACGAAGCCGGGCTCCGCGCAGGTGCCGCTGCCGGGCATCTCGATCGACGTCGTCGACGAGACGGGCGAGCACGTCGGCAACGGCAACGGCGGCCTCCTCGTCGTCACGGAGCCCTGGCCGAGCATGCTGCGCGGCATCTGGGGCGACCCCGACCGGTTCGTGGAGACGTACTGGAGGATGTTCGCCGACAAGGGCTACTACTTCGCGGGCGACGGCGCGCGCCTCGACGACGACGGCGACATCTGGTTCCTCGGCCGCGTCGACGACGTCATGAACGTCTCCGGGCACCGCCTGTCGACGACCGAGATCGAGTCGGCGCTCGTCGCGCACGAGGCGACCGCCGAGGCCGCCGTCGTCGGGGCCTCCGACGAGGTGACGGGCCAGGCGGTCGTGGCGTTCGTGATCCTGAAGGAGAGCTACCTGAAGGCGCACTCGCCCGAGGGGCTCGCGCAGCAGCTGCGCGCGTGGGTGAGCGAGCAGATCGGGCCGATCGCCCGCCCCCGCGACATCTACATCGTCGGCGAGCTGCCGAAGACCCGCTCGGGCAAGATCATGCGCCGTCTCCTCCGCGACGTCGCGGAGGGACGCGAGGTCGGCGACACGACGACCCTCGCCGACACGGCCGTCATGACCGTGATCTCCGCGCAGGTCCGCTGACCCGCGCCGCGCCGGCTCACGCCGACGGCCTCCCGGCCCGCGCACGGCGGCCGCGCGCCGCGAGGACCGACGCGACGCCGACGAGCAGGGCGAGGGCCGCTATGACCGTCGCCGCCACCGGTGCCGCTCCACCGGTGGCGGGAAGCTGGGTCAGGGTCTCCGTGGAACTGCCGGCGGAGGCGTCCGAGGCTGCTGTCCACACACCGTAGAGGGCCACGTCCTCGGTCACCGGGGTGTCGAACGACCAGCGCTCGCCGCCGGCGGGTGCGGTGAACCATCCCGCGAAGACCCAGCCGTCTCGCTGCGGCGTTCCGGGCTCCGTCACGGGGCCGCCGTCCGGAACCGTCACGTACAGCGACGACTCGTCCACGCCCGGGAAGAACGACACCGCCGAGCGCTGCTCGACCACCTCGGAGGTCACCGGCCACACCGGCGTGATGCTCAGGGAGCCGGGCACCTTGTTGTCGCCCATCGCGGTGGGAAGGCCGATCGTCGCGCCGGTGACGCCGGCGCTCGTGTACGAGCTCCCCGACTGCCCGGGGTTCTGGTCCGTGCCGGCCGCGCCGCCCGCATGCCCGCCCCCTCCTCCGCCCGAGTCGCCGCTGGCGGAGCCGCCCTGATGGGTGGACACCGTGGCGCCCGAGCCCGCCCAGCCGGCTCCGCCGGCGCCGCCGTTGCCGAAGTACGTTCCGCCTCCGCCGCCCGAGGCGACGATCGCCTCGTCGCCGGAGCCGTCGAGCACGACCGTCGCCCCGCCGCCGCCCGAGCTCCCCGCCGCGCCTCCGCAGTAGCAGTCGCCTCCCGCGGCGTCCAGTCCCCAGCCGCCGGCGGCCTCGGAGGCGGCGACGCCGTCGAGCCACTCGGTCGTGGTCCCGCCGAGACCGCCCACTCCGACCGTGAGCTGCTCGCCGCCGGAGACGTCCAGCGTCCCGTGCACGACGGCGGCCAGGCCGTTCGACTCCCCCGAGAAGCCGTTGTTGCCGCCGCCGCCGCTGCCGCCCTGCGCGACGACCTGGAGCTGCGAGACGCCGTCCGGCACGGTGTACGACTGCGCGGCGCCGGAGTATCCGTAGGAGACCTGCCCCTCGGTGACGGTGAAGGTCGTGGAGGAGGTGTACCCGCCGCCGACGTCGGCGTTCGCGACGTATGTCGCGCTCGACGAGGCGGCCGAGCCCGAGTTGGTGCCAACGATGGGCACGGACACCTCGAACGTGATCTGCGAGCCGTCGGCGGTCGTGTAGTGCAGGGTGAAGTCGGTGCCGGAGTTCGACGTCGACTCCGCCTTGCCGCTGACGGAGCCGCCGGCGCCGATGGGGTTCGCCGGCTGTGCGCTCCAGTGGCCGTGGTGGAAGTCCGCGGTCTGCAGGGTGAGCGTTCCGCCCGTGTGGTTCTGCACCGTGACGTCGACGGCCGTGTGGACGAGCCCGTCCGGCGCGCCCGGCGCGTCCGCCGACGCCGCCGACGTACCCGACAGGATGCCCGACGTCACCGCGAACGCCGCGATGGCCGCGACCGGCCACCGTCTCATGCTTCTCATCGTCGCTTCCTCCGTCTCGGCCGTCCCGCCGGCTGCGCACAGCGTAGCCCGGGTCACGGCCTCGGATCCCCTCTGGACGGCAGGACTGGGAATCGGTCCTAGGAAGGACGGGGATTCGGTCCTAGGAGGAGCGCCGTCCCGTGCCGGAGGCACGCGATGTCAGACGTGGGTGAAGACGACCTCGACCTCGACGGGCGCGTCGAGCGGGAGGGCGGCGACGCCGACGGCGGAGCGGGCGTGACGGCCCTCGTCGCCGAAGACGTCGCGCAGCAGCTCGCTCGCGCCGTTCGCGACGACGGGCTGCTCGACGAACGACGGATCGGACGCCACGAACACGGTCACCCGGAAGACGCCGGTCAGGCGGTCGGGGTCGCCGACCGCGTCGGCCGCCGCCGCGATCGCGTTGAGCGCGCACAGGCGCGCGTACTCCTTCGCCTCCGTGGACGGGACGAGTCCGTGGCCGTCGCCGACCTTGCCGGTCGCGGGGAGCACGCCCGCGACGAACGGGAGCTGGCCGGCCGTGTGGACGAGGCCGCCGTGGGCCTTCGCGGGGATGTACGCCGCGACGGGCGCTGCGACGGGCGGGAGGTCGAGGCCGAGCTCGGCGAGACGCGTCGAGACGCTCACGCGGCGTCCCCCTCGAACTGGCGAGCGGCCTGCTCGGCGGCGGCGAGACCCGCGTTGGCGCTGCTGTCACCCGTGACGGGACGCTTGAGGTAGGCCACGAGCCCGCCCTCGGGGCCCGTGACGACCTGGACGAGCTCCCAGCCCTGCTTGCCCCAGTTGTTGAGGATCGCGGCCGTGTTGTGGATCAGCAGGGGGGTGGTGAGGTACTCCCACGTGGTCATCGCGGCTCCGGTTCAGAAGGACGGCATGCGGGAGCCTGTCGGGTGTTCGCCCAGCTATCTCCCTTACGATCAAGCCTATGCCTGATAGGAAAAGGACGCCCAGCGGCGTGCTCGGCGGCATCGCGGGCCTGGTCGGCCTGAGCGCCGCGGCGGGCGTTCTCATCACCGCGACGATCACTCCCGCGATCGCGGTGTCGGGCGCCGCCGCCTCCAGCGCCATCACGCTCTTCGACAACCTTCCGAGCGTCCTCGAGATCGACGATCTCATGCTCCCGACGACGCTGTACACGAAGGACCCCGGCTCGGACCAGTGGAACGAGTGGACGAAGTTCTACGATCAGAACCGCTCGCCCGTCACGTTCGACCAGATCGCGCCGGTCATGTACGACGCGATCCTCTCCAGCGAGGACAAGAACTTCTACCAGCACGGCGGCATCGACATCGTCGGCACGACCCGCGCCGTCCTCGGCGCCGGCGAGAGCGGCGGCGGCTCGTCGATCAGCCAGCAGTACGTCAAGAACATCCTGATCCAGAAGTGCGAGCGGGACGCGCCGACGCAGGAGGAGAAGGACGCCTGCTACGGCCAGGCGACGGTCGCGACCGGCGCCGAGGGCTACGAGCGCAAGCTGCAGGAGATGCGCTACGCGATCGCCCTCGAGCAGAAGTACTCGAAGGACGAGATCCTCCTCGGCTACCTCAACATCGCGAACTTCGGCGGTCAGACCTACGGCATCGACGCCGCCGCCCGGTACTACTTCGGCGTCCCGGCGAGCGAGCTGAACCTCGCGCAGGCCGCGACGCTCGCGGGCATGGTCCAGACCCCGAACACCTATCGCATCGACCGGCCCAACGACGGGACGGCGACCAACGCCCAGGGCGTCGTGCTCAACAACGCGGCGGACGGGTACTCGCTCACCAAGACGCGCCAGACCTATGTCCTGGATCGCATGCTGACGGACGGCAAGATCACGCAGGAGCAGCACGACGAGGCGGTCGCCGCGCCGATCCAGCCGGACATCCACCAGCCGACGCAGGGATGCGCGACCACGGGCGCCGCCGCGTACTACTGCCAGTACGTCGTCTCCGTCATCCAGAACGACCCCGCCTTCGGCGCCGAGCCGGACGACCGCACGAAGGCGCTGCGCCAGGGCGGCCTCAACATCTACGTGTCGCTCGACTGGAACATGCAGAACGCCGCGCAGGAGGCGATCGCCGACAACGTGCCGACGTCCATCAAGAACATGGACCTGGGTGCGACCTCGACGAGCATCGAGGTCAACACCGGCCGGATCCTCTCGATCGCGCAGAACACGATCTTCACCCAGGATCCGGCGCTCCAGAACGACGACAACTACTCGGGGATCGTCTACGCCGGCGATCTGACCTACGGCGGGTCGAAAGGCTTCTCCGCCGGATCGACGTTCAAGCTCTTCACGCTCGTCGACTGGCTCGAGCAGGGGAAGTCCCTCAAGGAGACCATCAACGGCAACGATCGCGTCATCAAGTCGATCCCGAACTCGTGCAACGGCGACTGGCACAACACCGAGAACTGGAAGCCGGGCAACTTCGACGGGGAGGCCGGCTTCACGGGCAATCCGCTGCAGTTCACGGCGAAGTCCACCAACTCCGGCTATCTCGCGATGGCCGAGCAGCTCGATCTCTGCGACATCGCGAAGGTCGCGGCGAAGATGGGCGTCACCCTCGGCGACGGCCAGCCCGTGCCGATGACGAACGCCAGCGAGGTCATCGGAATCGACGCCATCTCGCCCCTCGCGATGGCGGCGGCCTACGCGACGATCGCGAACAACGGCATCTACTGCCAGCCCACCCCGATCGACCGCGTGACCAACGCGCAGGGCGAGGAGATGCCGAAGCCCGAGCGCACGTGCTCGCAGGTGATCGCGCCCAACATCGCCGCGACGGCCGCGACGGCGCTGCAGGGCGTCATGAACGGCGGCGGCACGGGCTATCAGGGCAACCCGAACGACGGGACGCCGCTCATCGGCAAGACCGGCACGCACCAGACGTTCCAGACGTGGATCATCGAGTCCAGCACGCGCGTCGCGACCGCCAACTGGGTCGGCAACACGATCGGCGAGGCCGACGTGTTCCGGAACTACGCCGATGGCGTGCAGGTGGCGTCGCTGCGCTACCGGATCGGCAAGGCCGTGCAGCGCGCCGCGGACGAGTTCTACGGCGGCAGCGCCTTCCCGCCGCCGGATGAGAACCTCATGCGGACCGTCCTCAGGGATCTGCCCAACGTCGTCGGGATGCAGATGGCCGACGCGACGAAGACGCTCACGAACGCGGGATTCACCGTCAACGAGGGCGCCGCGGTCGACTCGGACGCTCCGGCCGGTGTCGTCGCGACGCAGGACCCGCCCGCGGGCAAGGTCGCGGGTGGCTCCACCATCACGATCAGCCCGAGCAACGGCCTCGGCGCGACCATTCCAGGGGACATCATCGGAATGGATCCGGCGTCCGCGGTCAACCGACTGCATCAGGCGGGCTTCGGGAACGTGACGGCCACCTGCGTCACCCAGGCGGGCGCCAACGGCCGGGTGACCGGCTCCGACCCCGCCCCGGGGACCATGACGAGCCGCAACGCGCTGATCTCGCTCTCGTACACCTGCAATCCGCCCGCTCAGGGCGGCCAGAGCGGTGGTGGCCAGAGCGGCGGCGGCCAAGGCCACCAGTGACCTCGCCCCTGAGACGGACGGCCCTCGTCGCGCTCGGCGCGGCGGGGGCCGTCGGCATCGGCACGGCCGTCTGGGGCGTCGGGATCGAGCGCCACCTCTTCACGATCCGCGAGCAGGCCGTGCCGGCCCTTCCCCCGGGCTCCGCTCCCCTGCGCATCCTGCACGTGTCGGACGTGCACATGGCGCCGTGGCAGCGGCGCAAGCAGGCGTGGATCGCGGCCCTCGCGGACCTCGGGCCCGATCTCGTCGTCAACACCGGCGACAACCTCGGCCATCCCCACGGCATCCGGGGCGTGCGGACGGCGTTCGATCCGCTCCGCGGCGTCCCGGGCGTCTACGTCCACGGCTCCAACGACCGCACCGCGCCGTCGCCGCGGAACCCGCTCCGCTACTTCGCGGGGCCGTCGAAGCGGCCGGTCCGCGCCGCCGCCCTCGACACCGGCACCCTCGACGACTACCTGCGCGACGAGCTCGGCTGGATCTGCGTCGACAACGACGCGGCCGCGATCGAGGTCGCCGGCGTCCGCGTCGACGTGCTCGGCACGGACGACGCCCACCATCACGCGGATCGCCTCGACCTGGTGCCCGGCGCGATCGCGCGGCTGCCCGAGGGCGCGCCGGCGGCAACGCTGGGCGTCACGCACGCGCCGTATCGCCGCGTGCTCGACGCCTTCACGGCCTGGGGCGCCGACGTGATCCTCGCCGGGCACACGCACGGCGGCCAGGTGCGGCTGCCGGGCCACGGCGCGCTCGTCGCGAACTGCGACCTCCCGCTGGCGCAGGCGCGCGGCCTCAGCGCCTGGTCGCATGAAGGGCGGACGACCGCGCTCACCGTCAGCGCGGGGCTCGGGCACTCCATCTACGCCCCTGTGCGCTTCGCGTGCCGGCCCGAGGCGAGCCTCGTGACGCTGGTCCCCCGCGCGTAGCCTCTCCCCAGCCGGGAGTTCCGGGGCACCTTTCCACAGCCTGGGCGCACGG
>Ga0182735_1002910_pt1 | contig 10012 bp, 10 predicted proteins | sample eDN5th30CKraftMG_FD_128524 | JGI IMG/M metagenome (GOLD analysis project Ga0182735, IMG submission 128524) | Enriched Miracle-Growth compost microbial communities from Emeryville, California, USA - eDNA 5th pass 30_C Kraft MG (version 2) (version 2) ... | reverse complement strand
GGCGGCGCCGGTGCGCCAGCCGACGTTACAGCAGCCGGCGCCGGTCGGTCCGCCGCCGGGATTCCGTTAAGCGGCACCGGCCTTTTTCAGCAACGCCTCGCAGGCATCGATCAGCGCGGTGTTGCGAAAGCGGGCGAGATGCGCCGGCGTTGCCTTGCGGAAGCTTTCGTAGAGAGCCGGATCGTCGAGGAGCCGGGCAATAGCCTGGGCCAGCGCCGCGGGATCGTTCTGCGCCACAAGGAGTCCGCATGGGCCAATGGCTTCCGGCAGGCCGCCGCTCCGCGTGCCAACGGCAACACAGCCGCAGGCGAGCCCTTCGAGTGCGGTGATCGAGAATGCTTCCTCGCCCCGCGGGGGGATGGCGATGATCCGGTGCCGGTTGAGCGCGCGCGCCAGCGCCTCCCCGCGCAGCGAGCCGGTGAACGCGATGTCTTCCGCGATGCCCAAGCGACGTGCCTGCGCTTCGAGCGGCTCCCGCTCCGGGCCGCTGCCGATGACCGTCGCGGTAAGACGGCGTCCACCCTGTGCAAGCTGCGCCAGCGCATCGATGAGAATGTCGGGGCCCTTGTAGGTCTGCAGGCGGCCGAGAAAGACCACGTCGCGCTCGCGCGGGATGTCCGGCCGCTCGCGGAAGATCGCGGCGTCGTATGTATTATAGATCACCGGGCCGAGCAGGTTCGCCCTCGCGCGCAGCGCTTCGCTGGCGAATGCATTATGGCCGAGACGGCAGGCGAGGCGCTTGAGCATCCCATGCCGCGGGCCGGAACCGACATCGGTCTCCAGCACCAGGTGATGCATGATGACGAGCGGCTTGCGTACGATCGCGAGCGGCCAGATGAAGCGCAGGCTGATGTGGTTTTGCCACACCGCATCCGCCGCCCGCACCAGCCGCAGCAGTTCGCCGCGTCCCGGCTGGCGTACCACCCTGAAGGGGAAATCGTCCGCGCCGTTGCCTTCCTGCGCCGTCACCACCGTCACGTCGTGACCGCGCGCTGCAAGCCCGCGCGCCAGCGTCTCGCCGGCAGTCTCGATGCCGCCGATCGACGGCGAGAATTCGAACGAGGTGATCAGGATGCGCATCAGGCATCCCGCGTGAGCTTGTAGCGGACCGCCAGCAGGGTGCCGCCGGTGAGAAGATAGGCTGCCGCCGCGCCGCCGAGCCCATAGATGGGAACCAGCAGCAGGTTGAGCGAAAGCGAGACCGCCGCGCTCGCCACGCTGATGACCGCGATGGCGCGGTCGCGATGGAGCGCCAGCAGCATGAAGCCATAGGCGTCGGCAGCGGCGCGCACCGCCGTCGCCAGCAGCACGACGAAAAATACCGCGAGATTGGCCTGCAGCAGCGGCCGCTCGAGCAGCGGCAGCAGCACCAGCATGGCGAGGGTCGCGGCGATAGCGAGGGCGCCGATCCAGATCGTTGTGTCAAACTGCAGGCGGCGCTCCAGCATGCGGAATCCGGTCGGATCGGTGTCCTGCGCGCGTTCGATCAGGAGCGGCAGCTTGGGCTGGATCACGCTGAACAGCGAGAGATTGTGCAGCACGTTGGCGACCGACCAGAACAGCGTATAGACGCCGGTGAGCTCGAGGCCGAGAAATGCCGACAGCACGAAACGGTCGAGGTAGAGGCTCCCCGCGCCGGTGAGGTCCTTGATGTAGAACGGCACGCTGGCGCGCACCGCCGAGATCATCCACGGCAGCCGCAGCCGGACGCTGCGCCAGCGGTTCTGCGAGAACAGGATCGCGCCGAGCGTCAGCCATACGAGAACGAGTGCTGCCAGCCAGCCGGCGAGCAGGCACATCAGCGTGCGCGCGGATGGATCGATCAGGCCCCAGACGATGATGACCGGCGGCCACAGGCCGGCGCGCAGGAAGAACAGCACGTTGGCGAGCAGGATGCGGCGCCGTCCGACCAGCAGGTCGTTGGCGTCGGAGGCGATGTGCTCGAGCAGCAGGATCGCGCCGCCGACGAACAGCAGCGGCCACAGAATCGGTGCGCCGAGCGCGGCGTTGCCAATCCATACGAGCGGCTGGACAACGACGTGCAGCGCGGTCGGCAACGCCAGACGCGTGGCGATGCTGGCGATGGCTTCTTCGCGCGGCATCGTCACGAGGTGGCGCATCACCCAGTCGGTGGTGCCGAGGCCGAGGAAGGCCGGCACCAGCGTCGTGGCGCCGACCAGCAGGCCGTAGATGCCGAGTTCGGAGAGGCCGAGATAGCGCGCGGTGTAGAGCGCGAGCATGAACTTCGCGCCGGTGTTGGCGATGCGCAGCGCCATCAGCACCAGCGGCTCCGCGAGCCGCCGCAGATGCGGCAGGAGGGTCGTCGATACGGCGGTCATGCGTCCAAGGCTTGTCGGCGCAAAAACATTCCCACGGCCGCGGCCAGCGTCCGAGCGGGCATGATGCCTTAACAAGCGTTTACAAATTCGTACGGAGCACGTTTGCGGGCGGGGCAGCGTCCATCCGTGGGCGGCTAGGCGGCGGCGAGCTCCAGCGCGCGTTCTCCGCCGAGCGGTGCCGCCGCGGGGATCGCCTCGAAGTCGGCATTTTCCCGCAATGCATCCGCCAGCAGGCGTTGATAATGAGGGCGCGGGATTTCGTAGGCGCCGAAGGTCTTGAGGTGGTCGGTGACGAACTGGGTATCGAGCAGGCGGAATCCGCCGGCATTGAGCCGCGCCACGAGATGCACCAGTGCGACCTTCGAGGCGTCCCGCGCCCGGTGGAACATGCTCTCGCCGAAGAATGCGGCGCCGAGGCTCACGCCATAGAGGCCGCCGACGAGGGTGTCGCCGTCATAAACCTCGACGGTATGACAATGTCCGAGCGCAAACAGGCCACGATAGAGCTTGCGGATGCGCCGGTTGATCCAGGTATTCCGGCGGCCGGGCGCGGGGGCGGCGCAGCCGTCGATCACCGCGTCGAAATCCCGGTTGCAGACGACGGTGAACTGGTCCGACCGCACGGTCCGCGCAAGGCGCCCGGGAACGTGGAACCGGTCGAGCGGTATGATCCCGCGGAACTCCGGCTCGATCCAGTGCAACGCCGGATCGTCGGCGCTCTCCGCCATCGGGAAGATGCCGCAGGCATAAGCCTTCAGCAGGACCTCCGGCGTGATCTCGACGATCGCGGTTTCCTTGCTTGCCATGGCGCCAGTGTGCCGTATTGGGATGGCGAAAGCATCCCCCGTTTACCGGGTGGTGAGGATACCCTCGTTAAGATTTTCATCGAAATGAACACTTCCGGAGCATCCGCATTGGAGGGCTGGAAGGGACAGCGACGATGCAACAGCAAGTCGAAGCCAAGCCGCACGTACTGCTCGTGGAGGACGAGCCGCTCGTCAATCTGATGATGAGCGAGGCGCTCGCCGAGGCGGGGTTTGAAGTCTGCGCGGTGGCAAACGCCACCGAGGCCATGGCCCATCTCGTCGTCGACGAACGGTTCGATGTGATGTTCACCGACGTCCACATGCCCGATATGAAGGGAACGGACCTCGCGCGGCTGGCGCACCGGCTGCAGCCGGGCATGCGGATCGTCTATACCTCGGGCGGGGTGCTGTCGGCTGCCGACAAGCTGCCGGATTCGACTTTCGTGCCGAAGCCCTATGAACCGTGGCAGGTCTGCGCGCTGCTTACGCGCGTGGTCGGGCGCGCATAGGCGCGCTACGAATCCATGCCGCCGTTGGCGAGGAACTGCTCCAGCCAGTGGATATGGTAGTCGCCATCGAGGATGTTCTTGTCGCGCACCAGCGCCTTGAACAGCGGCAGGGTCGTCTCGATGCCGTCCACCACCACTTCGTCCAGCGCGCGCTTGAGCCGCATCAGGCATTCGCCGCGGGTCTTGCCGTGGACGATCAGCTTGCCGACCAGCGAGTCGTAATAGGGCGGGATGACGTAGCCTTGATAGGCATGTGAATCGATGCGCACGCCCATGCCGCCGGGCGGATGATAGTGGAGGATGCGTCCGGGCGACGGGCGGAACGACACCGGATTCTCCGCATTGATGCGGCACTCGATGGCGTGGCCGTGGAACTGGACGTCCTTTTGCGTGATCGACAACGCGGCGCCGTCGGCGACGCGGATCTGCTCGAGGATGAGATCGATGTCGGTGATCATCTCCGTCACCGGGTGCTCGACCTGGATGCGCGTGTTCATCTCGATGAAGTAGAACTCGCCATCCTCGTAGAGGAACTCGACGGTGCCGACGCCGAGATATTTCAACTTGCGCATCGCGCTGGCGACGATCTCGCCGATCCTGTTGCGTGCCGCGATGTTGAGGGCGGGCGAGGGGCTCTCCTCGAGCACCTTCTGGTGGCGGCGCTGCAGGGAGCAGTCGCGCTCGCCGAGGTGTACCGCGTTGCCGCGGCCGTCGCCGAGCACCTGGATCTCGATATGGCGCGGCTTCTGGAGATATTTTTCCATATAGACCGCGTCGTCGCCGAACGCAGCCTTGGCCTCCGAACGGGCGGTGGAGAGCGCGGTCGGAAGCTCGGCCTGCGAATGCGCGACCTTCATGCCGCGCCCGCCGCCGCCGGCGGAAGCCTTGATGAGCACGGGATATCCGATCTCGTTGGCGATCCGCAGCGCGTCGGATTCCGTGGCGACGCCGCCTTCCGAGCCGGGAACAACGGGAATGCCGAGCGCCTTGGCGGTGCGCTTGGCCTCGATCTTGTCGCCCATGGTGCGGATGTGCTCGGCCTTCGGGCCGATGAAGCTGATGCCGTGCTCGTGGAGGATTTCCGCGAAATGCGCGTTCTCCGAGAGAAAGCCGTAGCCCGGATGCACCGCATCGGCGCCGGTGATCTCGCAGGCGGCAAGCAGCGCCGGCACGTTGAGGTAGCTGTCCTTTGCCGCCGGCGGGCCGATGCAGACGCTTTCGTCGGCAAGGCGCACGTGCATGGAATCGGCGTCGGCGGTCGAATGCACGGCGACGGTGGAGATGCCGAGTTCCTTGCAGGCGCGCAGCACCCGCAGCGCGATCTCGCCACGGTTCGCGATCAGGATTTTCTCGAACATCGGCGGCGGCCTATTCGATGATGACGAGCGGTTCGCCGTACTCGACGGGCTGCGCATCCTCGACCAGGATCTGCACGACGGTGCCCGCGCGCGGCGCGGGTATCTGGTTCATCGTCTTCATCGCCTCGATGATGAGCAGCGTGTCGCCGACCTTCACCGTCTTGCCGACTTCGACGAACGGCGGCTTGCCCGGCTCGGGCGCGCGATAGGCGGTGCCGACCATCGGCGAGGTCACTGCGCCGGGATGCTTGGCCGGATCGGCAGCCGACTTCGACGTGCCGCTCACCGCATTCGCCGGCGTTGCCGCAACCGGAACGGCGGCAGCGGGCTCGGCGGCGACGACCGTCGATGGCGCGTAGGCCATGCCGACCTGACGCGAGACGCGCACGCGCAGGCCGTCCTGCTCGATCTCGATCTCGGTGAGACCGGTTTCCTCGATCAGCTTCGCCAGCGCGCGGACCGTCTCGTCGCGTGGGTTGTCCTTCTTGCTGTCCTTGGCGGCGGACTTCGCGGCGGGCTTCGCCGCTTTCTGGGAACGACGGACCAAGGTTCAGCTCCGCTTTTCTGTCAGCGCGGCAAGACCGGAGATCGCGAGCGCATAGCCCTCGATGCCGAAGCCGCAGATCACGGCCCGCGCGCCCTTCGAGACATAGGAATGGTGGCGAAATTCTTCGCGCTGGTGGATGTTGGTGACGTGAATCTCGATCACCGGCAATTCGATGGCGAGGACCGCGTCGAGGATCGCGATCGACGTGGTGGTGTAGCCCGCCGGATTGATGACGACGCCCGCGGCTTTCTTCGCGCGCGCATCGTGCAGCCAGTCCACCAGATCGCCTTCGTGGTTGGACTGATGGAACTCGAGCTCGAACCCGTGCTCCTTGGCGCGAGCGCGGCACAGCTTCTCGACGTCGTCCAGCGTGAAATGGCCGTACTTGCCCGGCTCGCGCGTGCCGAGCAGGTTCATGTTCGGTCCGTTGAGGACGTAGATGGTCTTGGCCATGACGTTTCCGCCGACGTTTTGCATCTTTTCAGGCGCGAATCTGCGGATTTCGCCCCTGACGGGCGTTTATACGGGGGCGGGCTGGCGAGGGGAAGGGTCGCGCCCCAGCGCCATCCTCAAGGGATCGTGGGCGGCTTGCGGGATGGTTCCGCGCAAGGCGTGGGCGGTGCTTAACGCCGGCCCGCTTCAGCAGGCCGCCGTGACACCGGCGCTGCAGCGCGCCGATTTGACTTTCTCCCGCAGCGTATCGAGGCCCACCGCGCCGATCACGACATCCGGCCCAATGACGTAGCTCGGCGTCCCATTGAGGCCGAGTTCCTCGGCGAGCTTGCGGCTCTCGTCGATAGAGGCTTTCACCTCGTCGCTACGGAGGTCGGCCTGCAGGCGCGTCATGTCGGCGCCCACCTCCTGGGCGACGGCAATCGCCTTCGCTCCGTCGGCCTGGCCGCGGACGCCGAGCAGCTTTTCGTGGAAGGACAGATACTTTTCGCCGGTGGGATCCTGCATGCGCAGCGCGACGCCGACCTGGGCGGCCTCGACCGAGCCCGGGCCGAGTACCGGCAGCTCCTTGAGCACCACGCGCAGCTTGTCGTCCGACTTCATCAGCGACGTGAGATCGGCGAGGGCGTGCTTGCAGTAAGGGCAGTTGTAGTCGAAGAACTCGACAAGCGTGACATCGCCACTCTTGTTGCCGATCGTGACCTGCCGCGGTGAATTGAAGATCACCGACGCGTTGTTCTTGACCGCGGCGCGGCCCTTCTCGACATCGGCAATGTTCTGGCGCTTTTCGAGTTCCGCCATCGCCTCCTGAAGGATTTCCGGATGGCTGACGACATAGCGATGGATCACGCTCTCGATGCCGTTCGGCGTTCCGGTGGCGGGGACGAGGCGATGGAAGCCTTCGAGCGCGGCGGCGCCGACGCAGCCGCCGATCACGGCAACGAGCGCGGTCTTGATCAGGTTCATCTCGTGTCCTTCCGTCGCGGTGATGAATTAAGCGGGTTCCGGTGGTTCGGCTCGGGCATGTGGCGGTTCAGCGCCGGGCGCCGCGCACGACCGGCGGCTTGAAGCTGGCGATGTCGTCTGCCTTGACCCAGCCGGGCGAACCGACGGCGAAGCGCACCTTGGCGCGGTTGGCGAGCTGGCTCGCGGTGCGGAAATCGCCGCGCGAGAACGCCGCCTGGGCTGACGCGAGATCGGCGCGAGGCAGGTCGCCCTTGCGGCCATAGGCCATGGCGAGCGTGGTGTAGGCGTCCGGAATGTCCGGGTCGCGACCGATGGCCTTTTGCAGGTTGGCGATCGCCTCGTCGGCGAGCTTTGGATTATTGGCCTCGACCAGGGCCTGGCCGAGCATGACTTCCATCAGCGTCGGATTGGGCGCGAGCGAAATGGCGCGCCGCAGCGGCGGGACCGCCTCCGCGACACGGCCGGATTCCAGGAGCGCCTGGCCCTTCAACTCGTGGAAATAAGGGTTGTTGGGCTGGCTCTGGATCAGGCTGTCCATTTGCGCCAGCGCGCTTTGCAGGTTGCCGTGCCGATACGCCGAGATCGCGCGGGCATAGCGCGCCGGCAGCGACGTGTCCGAAAGCGGATAGGCGCGCTGCAGCGTGTCCGGCCGGTCGAGGAAGCCGTGCAGCTTGGCGCGCATCAGATCGTGGCGCTGTTGCAGGTCCGGCGGGTCTTTTTTCTCCCACAGCGGATTGCCGGCGATCAGCGTGCTGAGCGCGTCGATGCGCTCCTTCGGCATCGGGTGCGACTGCGCGTAGGGATTGATGTATTGCGTCTGGAACTGCACCTGCTCGGCGAACCGCTTGAAGGTATCGTACATGCCCTTCGGGCTCTGGCCGGTCATGGTGAGGAACTTCACGCCGGCGCGGTCGGCCTGTTCCTCCTGCTGACGGGCATAGGAGAGAAGCGAACTCATCGCCAGCGACTGGGGCGCCATCATCGCAGCCGCGGCGGCGTCGGCGGAGCCGTTGCGGCCGCCGCCGGCGACGGCGGCGCCGAGCCCGAGCAGCACCGCGATGATCATCGCGCTCTGCACATGCGCGAGTTGTTCGCGCATCTTCATGAGATGACCGCCGGCGATATGGCCCGTCTCGTGGGCGAGCACGCCGATGATCTGGTTCGGCGTCTTCGAGTCCATCAGCGCGCCGGCATTGACGAAGATCCGGCGGCCGTCATTGACGAAGGCGTTGAACGAGCGGTCGTTGATGATGACGATGCGGATGTTCTGCTGCGCCAGTCCGGCGGCGCGCAGGATTGGCGTCGTGTAGTCCTTGAGCAGCTGCTCGATCTCGGCATCGCGGATGACCGGCAGGCCGCCGGCGTTTTGCGCCCGGGCCGGCAGCGCGGTCGCCAGAATGGCGACGCTGGTAAGGATCGAGACGGCAGCGTGGAGCCCGCGCGCGATGGCCCGCCGGAGCGAGGCGAAGCCGATCGAAGACGGCGAGAGCCGGGAGGCGATCTGCGGTTCGTTCATCGAAGGTTCGGCCACACTTCGTTTCCGGCACTCGTGGTTCCCGGCACGCATGCTGCTTTGCCGTCCGTGCCGCGGCGAAACCGCCCGGCAAACCGTTCAAGAGATCGGCGCGTAAGCTGTAGGCGCGCTATCGCCATCATTCAACTGCGGCTCTATAACGCCCGCGCGGCGGCGCATCAAAAATGCGTCAATTGGGGCAATTGCGGGGCGTCCGCGAAAGCGCGGGGCAGGCGGTGACGATGCTGGAGAGCGCAAAGCGGCTGATTTCGCCTTCCACCCGCAGCGACGTGCCGCCGTTCATGGTGATGGACGTGGTGGCGGCTGCGGCCCGGATCGAGGAGCGCGGCGGCCGGGTCATCCATATGGAGGTGGGACAACCCGCCGCGCCCGCGCCGGCAGCCGCCATCGCCGCCGCGCGGGCGGCACTGGACGGCCGGCTTGCCTATACCGAATCGCTCGGTATTCCGAGCTTGCGCGCGCGCATCGCGCGGCACTACCGCGATGCCTATGGCGTCGACGTTCCCGCCGAGCGGATCGTGGTTACGACCGGATCGTCCGCCGCCTTCATCCTGGCGTTCCTCGCGCTGTTCGAGCCCGGCGACAAGGTCGCGCTGGCGGTGCCGGGCTATCCGCCATCGCGGCATATCCTGACCGCGCTCGGCTGCGAGCCCGTGCTGATCGAGACGACGGCGGAAACGCGCTATGCGCTCACCGGCGAGGCGCTGCTCGCCGCCCACCGCAGGACGCCGCTTAAGGGCGTGCTGGTCGCGAGTCCCGCCAATCCCACCGGCACGATGATGACGCCGGAGGCGCTGGCGGACCTGATCCGCGCCGACGAGAGCGAAGGCATCCGCGTCATCTCCGACGAAATCTACCACGGTCTCGATTATGCCTTCCGCGCCGAGACGGCGGCGAAATTCTCGCCAAACGTCGTGGTCGTGAACTCGTTCTCGAAATACTACTGCATGACCGGCTGGCGCGTCGGCTGGCTCGTCGCGCCGGAATCGCTGGTGCGACCGATCGACCGGCTGCAGCAGAACTTCGCGATCTCGGTGCCGACGCTTTCGCAGATCGCCGCGCAAGCGGCGTTCGACGGCCATGCCGAGATGGAAGCGGTCAAGCACGGCTACGAGGAGAACCGCCGCATTCTGGTCGAGGGGCTGCCGGGCGTGGGCCTCGACAAGTTTCTTCCCGTGGATGGGGCATTCTATCTCTATGCTGACGTGTCGAAGTTTACGAACGACAGTTTCGATTTCGCCAAGCGCATGCTGGAGCAGGCAGGTGTCGCCGCGACACCCGGCGTCGATTTCGACCCGTTCGAAGGCAGCAAGTTCATCCGCTTCTGCTACGCCGGTTCGGCGGCGGAGATGAAGGAAGCGGTCGAGCGGATCGGCAGGTGGTTGAAACAGATATAGCGGATTGAGCGGTTATTTCGTTTTTCGTCATGGCCGGACTTCGTTCCGGCCATCCCGATCAGGCGGCACCGTGCCTTCCTAAGCGAGATGCCCGGCACAAGGC
>Ga0182735_1002909_pt1 | contig 10023 bp, 7 predicted proteins | sample eDN5th30CKraftMG_FD_128524 | JGI IMG/M metagenome (GOLD analysis project Ga0182735, IMG submission 128524) | Enriched Miracle-Growth compost microbial communities from Emeryville, California, USA - eDNA 5th pass 30_C Kraft MG (version 2) (version 2) ... | reverse complement strand
GGCCTATCCCGCGAACAAGCGGAGGTCCGCGCCTTCGATTGCTGCATCGTCGAATGGCTCAACCGCAATCCGGCGCGCTCGCCGTCCGGCCGCTGTCTCGGCTGCGGCGGAAGCGAACACGCGCACGACAAGCTGCTGCCGTTCGGCAGCGAACCGACGGGACATGCCTGGCTGCATTCGCGCTGCTGGCCGGCATGGCACGCCGCGCGCAAGGCCGAGGCGATTGCCGCACTGGCAGCCATGGGAATCGACCAACTGAGGACGAACCAATGACCGGAAAAAAGTCTGCCAAGGAAGCCAAGCCGGCGACGGTGGTTGCCAACGATCCCGACGATCTGAAGGGAACACTGAAGAATATCGGCGGCTCGCGTTCCGACCATTGGAACAACATCATCGCCAACCAGACCGTCCAGGCCCTTTGGCTGAAGCATTCCGACCCGGCGACGCGAGACAAGCAATACAGCGCCACCGTCGCCGCGCTGGTCGGGATCGGGCCGAAGGATGAGCTGGAGGGCATGATGGCGGCGCAACTGATCGCCGCCCACAACGCCGCGATGGAATGCTACCGCCGCGCCATGATCGGCGAGCAGACCTTCGAGGGCCGGCGCGAGAACCTCGCCCAGGCCAACAAGCTCTCCCGCAGCTTCGCCACGCTGCTTGAAGCGCTGAACCGCCACCGCGGCAAGGGCCAGCAGAAGGTCACGGTCGAGCACGTCCACGTCCATTCCGGCGGCCAAGCCGTGGTGGGCGTGGTGGAGCCGGCGGGGGGTGGGGAGCGCGCGAAACCGGAGGATCAACCCCATGCAAAGCCGATTGCCTATGCACCGCAGCCCGCGATGCGGCGCGCGGACGCGGAACGGGAGTCGGTGCCGGTCGCCGGCGATGCCGAACGGCCGCTGCCGGCTGCACGGCGGTCTGTCGCCGGGCGCGCCGCAGGGTAATCGGAACGCCTTCAAGCATGGCCGCTACACCGCCGAGGCAGTCGCGCGCCGCCGTGAGGTCGCGGCCCTTATCCGCGCCACGCGCGCGCTCGCCGGCGCGACCGATGACGCGAAATAAATTCTCGGGCGACCGGGGGCGGCCATAGGTTCTTCCCGGCGGTCGGAGTATGCGGGCGGCGAAGGCCCGGCCAAATGCTAGCGATAAGGCTAAAACCGGGGTGCGCACCCTTGGTGCGCACCTTCAGCAGATGCGCGCGCACCGGGTGGCCGCAGCCTTCCAAATTGTTGGGGTTGTGGCCCGCGTACCCTTCGGGCGATAGTGGAATTCGAGAGGGTTCACCGAGCTTCCCGCATGGAGCGGGCCAGGCGGCAATCGAAGGACGAGGCTGGGGGAATGGCGGAAACGCCGGAACAGAAAGCGCGGCGGGAAATCGACGCCGACCTGACGGCGGCGGGCTGGATCGTCCAGGACAAGAATGACCTCGACCTCACGGCCGGGCGCGGCGTCGCCGTGCGCGAGTTCGCCATGAAGCCGGGCTTCGGCTTTGCGGATTACCTCCTCTATCTTGACCGCAAGGCGGCGGGCGCGGTCGAAGCCAAGCCGCAGGGCACCCTTACCGGTGTTGAGGCGCAATCGGCCAAATATGCCGCCGGCCTGCCGGACAATCTGCCGGCGCATCGCCGTCCGCTTCCCTTCCTGTTCGAGTCGAATGGCTCGGTGACGTTCTTCACAAATGGCCTCGATCCGGTGCCGCGCAGCCGGCAGGTGTTCAACTTTCCACGACCAGAGACGCTGGCCGAATGGGTGGCGCAGCCGGCGCAGCTCCGCGCCCGGCTCAAAGCCCTGCCGGAACTCGACGAGGCGCGGCTGTGGAAGGTGCAGGCGCAGGCGATCCGCAATCTTGAACAGTCGTTCGGCCGCGCCGACCCGCGCGCCCTGATCCAGATGGCGACCGGATCGGGCAAGACCTTCACCGCCGTCAATGTCGCCTATCGTCTGCTCAAGTTCGCCAATGCCAAGCGCATTCTGTTTCTGGTGGACCGCGGCAACCTCGGCAAGCAAACAGAGGACGAGTTCGCCAACTTCGAGCCGTTCGACGATCCGCGCAAATTCCCGACGCTCTACACGGTGCAGCGGCTCAAATCGAACTCCATCAACCCCGCCGCAAAGGTGGTCATCACCACCATCCAGCGCCTCTATTCGATGCTCAAAGGCGAGGCCGAGTTCGACGCCGGCAACGAGGAAGGCTCGGCCTTTGATACGGCGAAGCCTTGGCAGGGCGCGCCGCCGGACGTGGTCTACAATGCCGGCATCCCGCCCGAGTTCTTCGACTTCATCATCGTCGATGAGTGTCACCGCTCGATCTACGAGCTTTGGAGCCAGGTGCTGCTCTATTTCGATGCCTTCACCGTCGGGCTCACCGCCACCCCGGCCGGCAAGACCATCGGCTTCTTCAACCAGAACCTCGTCATGCAATACGGCCACGACGAGGCCGTCACCGATGGCGTCAACGTCGATTTTGACGTTTACCGCATCCGCACGCGCATCACCGAACAGGGCGCGACCATCGCCGCGGGCGATACCGGCGTCTATGTGGACAAGCGCCACAAGCTGACGCGGCGCGAGCGGTTGGAGTTTCTCAATCAGGATTTGACCTACACCTCGAACCAGCTCGACCGCGACATCGTTTCGGAAAGCCAGATTCGCACCGTGTTGCAGCAGTTCCGCGACAAGGTGCTGCCGGACGCCTTTCCCGGTCGCCGCGAGGTGCCGAAAACGCTGATCTTCGCCAAGGACGATTCGCACGCCGACGACATCGTGCGCATCGCACGCGAGGTGTTCGCGGAAGGCAACGACTTCTGCCAGAAGATTACCTACCGCACCGGCTTCACGAAGGTCGTCAAAACCGTCAAGAACGATGACGGCACCGAATCGGAAGTCACCGAATGGGTGAAGACCTCGAACCTCAGCCCCGATGAAATCCTCGCCAATTTCCGCAACAGCTTCTTCCCGCGCATCGCGGTGACGGTGGACATGATCTCGACCGGAACCGACGTGAAGCCGATTGAATGCGTGTTCTTCCTGCGCAACGTGAAGTCGGCCGGCTTCTTCGAGCAGATGAAGGGCCGCGGCGTGCGGGTGATCTCGCCCGACAAGCTGCGCACGGTGACGCCGAGCGCCCGGATCAAGGACCGTTTCATCATCGTCGATGCGGTGGGCGTCTGCGAAGAGGACAAGACCGATTCCAAGACGCTCAATCGCCAGCCTTCGGCGACGCTGGAGCAACTGCTCACCTATGTGGCCCAGGGCGGCACCGACGCCGATGCGCTCACCACGCTCGCCGGCCGGCTCGCCCGCCTGCAACGCGATTTCAGCGCGGACCAGCTTGGCGAACTAAAGGAGCTTGCCGGCGGCAAGTCGTTCGCCGATCTCGCGCATGATCTGCTCAACGCCTGTGACCCCGATGCGCAGGCCGAGAAGGCCAAGACGCTGCCCGGTGTCGTCGGCGCGCCGACAGAGGAACAGGTCAAGGCCGCGGCCGAGCAGTTGGCGCAACAGGCGGTCACGCCCTTCCTCAAGGCGCAGTTCCGGCGCCGCATTCTGGAAATCCGGACGCAGAACGAACAGACAATCGACCGGCACACCATCGACGATGTGCTCTATGCCGGCTTCGATGCCGCGGCGGTGGAGAGGGCCGCGGCCAAGGTGAAGGACTTCCGCGCCTGGATCGCGGACCACAAGGATGAACTGACCGCCTTGCAGGTGCTCTATGCCGGCACGCGCCCGCTGAAACTGTCCCTGAAGGAGCTGCGGCAGTTGCGCGATGCGCTGGCGCGCCCGCCGCTGGCCGCGACGCCCGAGCAGTTGTGGCGCGCCTTCCAGGCCGTTGAGGCCGAGAAGGTCAAGGGCACGGGCGGCGACGTGCTGACCGATCTCGTGGCGCTGGTCCGCCATGCGCTGGTGCCGGCGATGACCTTGGTGCCGTACCGCGAGGAGCTGCGCGAGCGCTACCAGCAATGGCTCAAGGAACGCGACGCGGATAGCAGCTTCACGCCCGAGCAGCGCGAATGGCTCGACCGCATGGCCGAGCACATCGCCACCAGCCTCGCCATTCAGCCCGCGGATTTCGAGGCCGGCTGGTTCGGCCAGCATGGCAGCCTCGGGCGCGCGCATGTGCTGTTCGGCGAGAAGCTCAAGCCGCTGATGACCGAATTGAATGAGAGGCTGGCGGCGTGAGCGAGGCGAACGATAGAGAACTGCCGCCGGGATGGGCTGTCGCGTCGCTCGGTGCAATTGTCGATCCGCGAACCGGAAAGGCAGACCCGCAAGCAGAACCAAACGCCAAGTTTATCGGAATGGAGCAAGTAGAGGCGCACACAATGCGCCTGCTCGGCACAGTGCCAGCCGGAACGATGAAAAGCGGTGCTAATTCATTCCGACCGGGCGACGTGCTCTATGGTCGGCTGCGCTCCTACCTAAACAAAGTCTGCCAGCCTGACTTTTCTGGCCTTTGCTCCGGCGAATTCATCGTGCTGCCTGAGACTTGCGCGGCGCAAGGCAAGTTTCTCAAATATCGGTTGAACGCCGGAGATTTCGTTCGGTTCGCAAGCCGGATCAATACGGGGGATCGTCCACGCGTTGACTTCGACCAGATCAAGGTCTTTGGCTTATCCTTGCCGCCGAGGAGCGAACAAGAACGCATCGCCGACGCGCTCGACGAGTTGCTGTCCGACCTCGATGCCGGGGTGGCGGCGCTGGAGCGGGTGCGGGGCAAGCTGAAGCTCTATCGCGCGGCGGTACTCAAGGCGGCGGTCGAAGGTGCGCTCACTGCTGAATGGCGCACGCGGCATCCGCACACCGAGCCGGCCTCCGAACTGCTCAAGCGCCTCCTCACCGAACGCCGCCGCCGCTGGGAAGAGGAGCAGCTCCGCAAATTCAAGGAGAAAGGCCGCGAGCCACCGAAGAACTGGAAGGCGGGGTATCAAGAACCTGTTGTCTACGACCCGACCGAACTGCCCGAGCTTCCAGCGGGGTGGATACTCGCGAGCATGGACGCAATTACGATCCGGATCACCAGCGGTTCGCGAGATTGGCAGCGATACTACGGCAGCGGGACGGGCACGTTCGTCATGGCACAGAACGTGCGGCCGGGCCGATTTGACTCCAGCCACCGTCAGCCCGTGAATCCGCCAGCTGACGATCCGAGCTGCGAGAGAAGTCGCGTGGAGGAAAACGACCTTCTTGTCACCATCGTCGGCGCAAATACAGGTGATGTATGCCGCATCCCCGAGCCACTCAGCGAGCACTACGTTTGTCAGAGCGTGGCGCTCATGCGGCCCGTAGAGAAGAGAACGGCCCGCTACCTGGAACTTTACTACAACTCCCAAAATGGCGGGCTGCGGAACTACAGGCGCTACATCTATGGTGCCGGCCGTCCGCATCTGAGCTTCGATCAACTAAAGATGACTCCAGTTGCGATTCCTCCAATCGAGGAACAAGAGGCTATCGTCGAGGCCGTCGAAGGCCAGCTTTCCGTCATCGACCACCTCGAATCCGACCTCGTCGCCAAGCTGACCAGCGCGCAAGCGCTACGCCAATCCATCCTGCGCCATGCCTTCTCGGGCAAGCTGGTGCCGCAGGACCCGAACGACGAGCCGGCTTCCGAACTCCTCAAGCGCATCGCCGCGGAACGCGAGCAGCGCGTCCGCGAAGCCGCCGCCGCCAAGCGACTGAACGGCCACAAACCGCGGCGCGCCGCGAAACCCCGCAGCAAGGTCGCACGCGCCAAAGCAACAAAGAAAGAAACCGGGCATGGACGCATCGCAGATCGGTAAGCGGGCCTGGAGCTATGCCGGCGTGTTGCAGGACGCCGGCTTGTCCTGCTTCGAATATGTCGAGCAGCTCACGCTGCTCCTGTTCCTCAAGATGGCCGATCAGCTCACCGAGGAGCCCTACAGCCGCGCGCCGATCGTGCCGCCCGAACTCGGCTGGAAGGCGCTGCTTCCCCTCGATGGCGCGGCGCTGGAGGACCAGTACCGCACGAGCCTCGAAAAGCTCGGGGTGAAGCCCGGCATGCTCGGCGTCATCTTCAAGGGCGCGCGCTGCGAAATCCACAATCCGGCGCTTCTGAAGCAGCTGATCGTCAACCTTCTCGACAAGGTGGACTGGCTGTCGTTGCCGGTGGACGTGAAGGGCACGATCTACGAGGAATTGCTGTCGCGGTCGGCGCAGGAATCCGCGCGCGGCGCCGGCCAGTATTTCACCACCCGGCCGGTGATCGAGGCGATCTGCGAGGCGATGCAGCCGACGCCCTCGGATACGATTTGCGATCCGGCGGCGGGCACCGGCGGCTTCCTCTGCACGGCTTATCAGTACGTCCTCGACCGCAACGAGCGCGACCTCGACGCCGACGAGAAACGGGGCTTACGCGAAAGCCTGGTCGAGGGCATGGAGCTTTCGACCAAGGTCGGCCGCATGTGCGCGATGAACCTCTATCTCCACGGCATCGGCAGCGAATCCGCGGTGGTGATCCACACCGGTCATGACAGCCTCGCCGCGCCCTGGAAGCGCGAATATTCGATGGTGCTGACCAATCCGCCATTCGGCAAGAAGCAAAGCCTGCTGTTCGTCAACGAGGAAGGCGACACCGAGAAAGAGGACCAGATCGTCGTCCGCGAAGACTTCTGGACCTCGACCAGCAACAAGCAGCTCAATTTCGTGCAGCACATCTATTCGCTGTTGAAGATCGACGGCCGCGCCGCGGTGGTGGTGCCCGACAACGTGCTGTTCGAGGGCGGCGCCGGCGAGAAGGTGCGCCGCAACCTCCTTCAAAAATGCCGGGTGCATACGCTGCTCCGCCTGCCCACGGGCATCTGGTATTCGCCGGGCGTCAAGGCCAACGTGATCTTCTTCGACAAGAAGGAGGGCCGCGCCGAAGCCTGGACCGACAAGCTGTGGGTCTATGACCTACGCACCAACCAGCATTTCACGCTGAAGCAGAAGCCGATCCGGCGCAGCGACTTCGACGAGTTCATCGGCTGCTACAAGCCCGGCCGCATGCACGAACGCGTCGAAACCTGGAGCGAGGCGAACCCGGAAGGCCGTTGGCGCTGCTTCGACTACGACGAGCTTCTGAAGCGCGACAAGCTCAGCCTCGATCTGTTCTGGATCAAGGACAAGAGCCTGACCGACACCGACGCGCTGCCGGCGCCCGATATTATCGCCGCCGAAATCGCCGACGATCTGGAAGCGGCGCTGGCGCAGTTCACCAAGATCGCGGCGCGGCTTGGGCAACCTACGGAGGCCGCATCTTGAGGCCGGATCGCAATTCTCGGTAGGCCAATCTTCAAGGGGAGAGTCATGGCCAAAGCTGAAGCCACCGTTGAAGAGCTCGTAGGGATGATCGAGCGTGGAGAGCTGCGTCTGCCCGAGATGCAGCGCCGATATGTTTGGCGTTCGACCCGCGTGCGAGATTTGCTGGACTCTCTTTACCGGGGCTATCCGTCCGGTGCGATCCTCCTATGGGAGACCGATGAGGCCGTTCCCATGCAGGCGTTCGCCGTCGGGCAGCAGGGCAATCCATACCAAACCACTCGCCTCCTGCTTGATGGTCAGCAGCGACTGACCTCACTGTCGGCCGTGATCAGAGGCGAACCGGTCAATGTGCGCGGGCGGAGAAGGCCAATCGAATTGCTTTTCAATCTTGACCATCCCGACAAGCTCTCGGTCGTGACCGAAGTCAACGAGGAAGGCGACGAAGAGGAGGACGACGAAGAGCGGATCGATGACGAAGTCGATTCAACCGAGGACGATCTACAGAAGCGTTTCGAGCGCATGACCTTTGTGGTTGCGACCAAGAAGCTCGAACAGATGCCGAACTGGGTCAAAGTAACGGAGGTCTTCAAGAGCGACAGTGATCGACCCTTTCTGAAAGCTGCCGGCATCAACGATATCGATGACCCACGCAGCGAAAAATACAGTCAGCGCCTCGCCCGCCTCCGCGGCATCCGCAAGTACGTCTACCGCATGGACATTTTGGAGCGGGCACTCTCGTACGACGAAGTGACTGAAATCTTCGTTCGCGTGAACTCGCTCGGTGCGAAGCTTAGAAGCTCTGACCTCGCGCTGGCCCAGATCACTGCAAAATGGCGAGGGGCGCTGAAGACCTTCCAAGGCTTTCAGGAGCAATGCACGAAGTCTGGCTTCGATCTCGACCTAGGCATCCACCTAAAGAATCTGGTCGCATTCGCGACCGGGCAGTCTCGCTTTTTAACGGTAGGGCGACTGCCGATCGAAACCCTTCACCAAGCCTGGAAAGAATGCGTCCCCGGCATGGAGTTTGCGCTCAACTTTCTTAAGAGCAACGTGGAGATCGATAGCCCAACCCTGTTGTCTTCGCCGTTCTTGGCAGTAGCGCTGGCGTTCTATGGGCACAAACGACAATATCGAGTGGGAGCTCAGGAAGCGGAGCGCCTGCGCCAATGGGCGCTGATCGCGAACGCCAAGGGCCGTTATTCGCGCGGATCGAGCGAAACTCTGCTCGATCAGGATTTAGCGACGCTGCGCGATGGTGGTGGCGCCGACCAACTCATTGAGCGCCTGCGATTGCAGGTCGGCCGGCTCGACATCGCGCCAGAGGAATTTGAAGGGCGCAATCAGCGAAGCGCCCTTTTCAAGACGATGTTCCTCGCGTTCCGGCATGCCGGCGCTCGTGATTGGCAATCAAACCTCGCCATAGCCTTAGGTCATCGAGGCGCGCAACACCGCCTCCAGTTTCATCACATCTTCCCAAAGGCGGTGCTCAAGGGCAGCTACACGGCTCGCGAGGCGGATGACATCGCCAACCTCGCCTTCATAGGCGGGAAGACAAATCGACAGATCAGTGACAAGCCGCCGGGCCAGTATTTCCCGACCCTCGCCAGCAAATCCGGTGTTGCCGCGTTTGAAGCGCAGTGCATCCCGACTGATCCGACTCTTCTTGATGTCGAAAGCTATAGGCGCTTCCTGACCGAGCGCCGGAAGCTCATTAGCCAACGGTTGAACACGTTCCTGGGAGTTGCGCTGCCCTGATTGCTGGGCCGAAGGAGGAATCAATCGCAGTTATGTCGGTCTTCACCCGCACCATCGGCATTGACTATTCCGGCGCCGAAACGCCCACCGCCAGCCTGAAGGGCCTGCGTGTCTATCTGGCCGAAGGCGACCGGCATCCGGTGGAGGTGCCGCCGCCGCCGAGCCCGCGCAAGTACTGGACCCGCAAGGGCATCGCCGAATGGCTGGTGGAGCGGCTGGCCGAGGACGTGCCGACGCTGGTCGGCATCGACCACGGATTTTCCTTCCCGCTGCGCTATTTTGAAACGCATGGGCTGTTGCCCGACTGGCCGCGCTTCCTCGACGATTTCCAGCGGCACTGGCCGACCGACGAGGATCACGTCTATGTCGAGTTCGTGCGCGACGGCATCGCCTGCAACGGCGCGGCGCGCATGGGCAATGCCCGCTGGCGGCGCCTGACCGAGGAGCGCGCGGGCGGCGCGAAATCGGTGTTTCACTTCGACGTGCAGGGATCGGTGGCGAAATCCACCCATGCCGGCATTCCCTGGCTGCGCTTCATCCGCCGGCGCCTCGGCGCCCGCGTCCACTTCTGGCCCTTCGACGGCTGGGACATTCCGGCCGGCCGCTCCGCGATCGCCGAGGTCTATCCGGCTTTGTGGTCGCGTGGCTTCGCCAATGAGGACCGAACCGGCGACCAGCACGACGCCTTCAGCATCGCGGCCTGGCTTTCCCGCGCCGATCGCGACGGCAGCCTTACGGCGTTCCTCAACCCTGATCTGTCGCCGCCCGAACGCACGCTGGCGCAGGTGGAGGGCTGGATATTGGGCGTTCCCGGCTTGATCCGCTCGGGCAAAGGGCGCGATGATTCCTTTGCGTCCAATGCTTGCAGTCCGAGCATGTTTAGATTACACTAAACAACATGAAAAGAGCCGCCAAACCCGCACCCGCCGCCGATCCGGCCCGCAAGCAGGCGGTGATCTATGCCCGCGTCTCCTCCAAGGAGCAGGAGAAGGAAGGCTTCTCGATCCCGGC
>Ga0182735_1002907_pt1 | contig 10027 bp, 5 predicted proteins | sample eDN5th30CKraftMG_FD_128524 | JGI IMG/M metagenome (GOLD analysis project Ga0182735, IMG submission 128524) | Enriched Miracle-Growth compost microbial communities from Emeryville, California, USA - eDNA 5th pass 30_C Kraft MG (version 2) (version 2) ... | reverse complement strand
TTCTCACAAAGGGTTGAAGCAATGTAATCGCGGTTAAGTTCAAATCCAGCAAAGATAAAGAACCTGCTAAAGCTAGAGGTTACTAATGTTAAGATAAGAATGAATGCAATGCTACTTCGAAACATGTAACAAATATAAGACTTAAATGAATACAAGACTATTTAATCCGATTTTTTTTAGCAGCTTGTCAAAAAGATTAGATTATGCAAACAATTGGGAATTAGCTTACTCTTTTTCCATGCATTAATCTGTCAACTGCATCATTAAAGGAACCCGCCAGCGTTACCTCCCCCGAATTAATGAAGAATATTTCATCCGCATTTTCTATTGTATTTAAACGATGGGCTATAATAACCTGGGTTGTATTTTCCGGCAGCTTTTTCAAGATTTTTTCAAGCAGCTGTTCCGTTACGGTATCAATGTTGGCAGTGGCCTCATCCAGGATGAGTATCTCCGGGTTTCGTAAAACCGCCCGTATAAATGCAATTACCTGCCTTTGTCCCAGGCTGATGCTGTCTCCGCTCGAAAGAACTTTAGTTTCAAGTCCATTTTCAAAGATTGCCAGGAGTTCTTCCAGGCCCGAAGTCTTTATCAAATCGGTTAGCTGTTCGTTGTTATAATCTGCATACAGCCGGTTTCCATAAAGGATGTTGTCTTTGATGGTTCCTGTAAAGAGGAATGGCTCTTGCAGAATAAAGCCGATCTTTTGCGATCGTTCATCCGGCTGATACGATCGTATATCCTTACCATCCAAAAGAACCGTTCCTGCTGTCGGGTCATACAAACGTGCCATCAGCGAAGCTGTTGTGGTTTTGCCACCTCCCGTCGGACCTACCAAAGCATAAGTCTTACCTCGTTCCAGCTTCAGGTTGATATCATGCAAGATCTCTTTCCCGTTCGGATAGGCAAAAGATACATCTCTGAATTCCAGCAAAGAAGCTGAAGTTTCTTTTTCGTTGCTGTCAGAGATCTTTAAATTGCTTTCTAAGGATAGTATTTGAGAGATCCGGTCCCAACCGGCCATGGCAACCTGGAACGTTGACCAAAGCGAAGCTAATTGCCTTAATGGATTGTATAAATTGACCACGTAGGAAAGGTAACTTACTAAAAGACCAATTGTAAACTCACCGATGGAAATCAAATAAATACCGTAAGCCAATACGATTAACTGCGCGAAGCTTGAAAATAAACCATAAACCGGTAAGAAAATATTATTAGCTAAGCCTGCACCAACAGCCGCACTGTAGTTTTCCTCATTTGTTTCTTTAAAACGATTGCGGAAATAATCCCGGCGGTTAAAAGCGATGATCACTTTAAAATTATTAAGGCTTTCCTGTATTTCTGCACTCATCCCACCAATGCTTTTGAGTGTAGCGGCATTCTTTCTTTTTACCCAGGGAGAAACAAGTTGGGTGAAAATTAATATAAATACTGCAGGAACGAGCGCAGCTACGCCAAGCTTGAAATTAATTGATAGCAGAAATATACTTGCCCCGGTCATTAAAGCCGTGCTGCTTATAAACTGCATGAGCGACTGAGAGAAAAACTGGTTTAACTTATCCGTATCATTATTAACCCGGGAGATCAGATCGCCGGCTTTATTTTGATTAAAGAAAGCAACCGGCAGCAGTTGCAGCTTATTGAAAATAGCATTCCGCAATGTGTATAATAAACGCTGGCCAATGCTTCCCATCAAGGTGGTTTGCAGGTATTTGGTGAACAGAGCTCCAATGTACATGGCCAGTAAGATTCCTGAAAATACCAATACTCCGTGAAAGTCCTTTGTTACTACATAGGTGTCAATGGTATGACCTATTATGAAAGGGCCAAACAGGTTAAGGCTGGCATCGGTCAGGATCGTGAAGAAGGCTATGATCAGATTCTTCCTCTCATGAGCTATTAATTTAAAAAGATCTTTCAGCCCGGCAAATGTCGACTTCTTCTTCTCCTGTTCAAAGAGTTCATTCAGGTTATAATTCATAGTTGCTGGTGCTTTTTTGTGAATTAGAGATCTGAACGTATTCCGGGCTTGTGTTCATTAGCTCCTGGTGCGTGCCCGTAGCGATGATTTCACCCTCCATTAATAAGATAATCTGATCGTATTTTTCTATGGATGAAATTTTCTGAGTTACTGAGATCAGGGTCAGCTCCGGATAGTTGCTCTGAATATTTGTTAATATCTTACTTTCAGTCTGATTATCTACACGTGCTGTAAAATCATCCAGTAATAATATTTTTGGATTTACGGCCAAAGCCCTGGCCAGCATGATCCGCTGTTTTTGGCCTCCCGACAGGCTCGAACCCCGTTCTGAAACAATGGTATCCAGTTTAAGAGGAAGCTTGTCAATAAAATCATTTAATTCAGCAGTATTGATTGCCTTTTTTAGGGATTCATCTGTTACGGTATCACTGAAGGCGATGTTCTCACGAATGCTCATATTGAAGATGATGCTATCCTGAAAAACGAAGCCCACCTGGCTATGGAAAGCCTCTGAATTGTATTCATCAATGCGATGATCATCAAATTCAATGGTTCCTGAATGGGGCTGTATCAAGCCGGTAAGCAGGTAAAGCAGCTGGGTTTTACCTGCTGCAGTAGGCCCTATAATGGCAGTCTTTGATCCCGGTTTAACCGAAAAAGAAACATCTTTTAAAGCAGGTTTCTGACCATAGCTTAAATTAACAGCGTTTACTTTAATTTTACCTTCTAAGACACTGGTTATTGAACCTGTTTCTTCCAAAGGCTGTCTTTCAATAACGTTGCTGATCCGTTCGTAGGAGGCGCTGGCCTGTGCTATGACGTTACTCATAAAGCCAATGACGAGTATGGGGAAAATCAAAAGCGCCAAATAGCTATTGAAAGCTGCGAAATCCCCTAAAGTCATATCACCGTCAATTACAAACTTACCTCCAAGAAGCAAAATAGCAAGACCGGCCAGGTTCGATGTAAAAATAATTAATGGAATAAGTCCTGCGAAGAGACGAAGTATAGCCAATCCAAAGTCTTTCGCCTTTGTATTGGCTTCTAAAAACTTATCGTATTCCAGTTGTTGCGAATTAATTACTCGAATGATCGCAGAGCCTAAAATGCTTTCGCTGATAACTTTGTTAAGCCAGTCGATTACAGCCCTGCTTTGAATAAATAACGATCGTACTTTCCCAAGTACCAGGTAGAAGGTGATTCCAAGAATGGGAATGGTAGCAAGAACAACCAAGGCCAGCTTCCAATCAATGCTGAGCAATAATATGCTTGCCCCGATAATGATAAACAAGGATGAAGCAAGCGATACAATGGCTTGAGAAACAAATGTTTTAATTGAATCTACGTCGGCGGTCAGGTTGGTTAATAGCTTCGCCGGATTGGCGGCTTCAATAAAAGCAAAGCTCTGCTCCGATATCCTGTCAGAGAGCTTGGCTCGTAAATCCCGCGCTACCCGCTCTGAAGCATAGGTCTGAATAATACTTTGCAAATAGGTGAAAATGAAAACAACGGTAATGATGATCAGGAACTGGATGATCATGGATTGAAATACAAAGGTTCCATTTTCATAATCATCGATGCCATCACCGATAATTTTAGGTATCCATAAATTCAGCGCATTGCTAAGCAAAGCAAACAGGATCAGCAGAAAGATAATTCCTGAATAAGGCTTTAACAGCTTAAAGATACTTGAACTTCCTTTTTTCTTTCTTTTTTCCTGATCCATCTTGTTATTTCAGACGCTTCTCTTCAGATGCTTCATCTGACTCTCTTTCTGATATTTTTGTTACAATTAAGGATGCAAATATAAACGGATGTTTGCTTTTTTCTTATTTTGCAGTTTATTTTTCATTGATTTTATCCTTTACTATGAAGAATCATATGAACCTGATCTTAAAAGCTACCTGCCTGCTTTTATTAATAAGCTCTGCCGCTTATTCGCAGGAAAGAAACGATCAGCTATCAGAAAGCATACGTCTGAATCAACTGGGTTTTTATCCCGATGCACCCAAGATTGCTATTATTACGTCTTCTGATGTTTCTACTTATAGTTTATTAACAAGCGATGGAAAGCAAACCGTATTATCCGGATTTAAGCTAAAGGAATCCGATTATCCTGCACTCAATGGAAACAAAACTTATATAGCCGATTTCTCCTTTTTTAAAAATAAAGGAGATTTTGTTCTTTATGTGGATGGACTTGGCCATTCATATCCTTTCTCCATTAAGGATTCCGTTAATAACAACCTTGCAAAGGCTACCATCAAAGCTTTTTACTATCAGCGTGCTTCAACAGCTTTACCTGAAGAGTTTGCCGGTAAATGGCATCGTTCAGCAGGCCATCCGGATGATCAGGTATTGATCCACCCATCGGCCGCAACTGCATCCCGCCCGGCCGGAACGATCATCAATGCTTCCCGCGGATGGTACGATGCAGGCGATTACAATAAATACATTGTCAATTCAGGCATTACTACGGCTACTTTGCTTTCTACTTATGAAGATTTTCCTGCTTATGTAAAGGGACTAGATTTATCTATTCCTGAAAGCCGGAATCAGGTTCCTGATCTGTTAGATGAGATTCTTTGGAATATACGCTGGATGTTAACCATGCAGGACCCTGAAGATGGCGGTGTATACCACAAGCTTACCAATGCTTCTTTTGATGGAATGGTTATGCCCGAGGTAACCAAAGACCCGCGTTATGCAGTGCAAAAGGGAACCGCTGCTACACTTGATTTTGCTGCGGTACTGGCTCAGGCAAGCCGTATCTTTAAAGAATATGAGAATGAGCTTCCCGGTTTAGCGGATTCCTGCTACAAGGCTTCCCTTGCCGCCTGGAACTGGGCACAAAAAAATCCGAATGTTATCTACAATCAGGATGAAATGAATACCAAATTCGAACCCAAAGTAACAACGGGTGCGTATGGTGACAGGAACTTTACGGATGAATTTATCTGGGCAGCTTCTGAGCTTTCTGTTACAAGTAAAGACGGCCAATATATAAAATCGCTGAATTTATTGCCTGATAACTCCATGCCACTACCCACTTGGTCAAATGTTCGCTTATTGGGTTATTATACCCTCGCTAAAAACGAGAAACTGTTAGACAGCATTGCTCCGGAATATTTTACAGGGCTGAAAAGCCGCATTATTAACGCAGCAGTATCTTATATAGCTGATGTGGACAAAAGTGCCTATAAAACTGTTATGGGAAAAAGCGCCCGTGACTTTAACTGGGGGAGCAATTCAAATGCTGCAAACCAAGGCATTGCTTTGGTTCAGGCTTATAATTTAACCGGCGATAAAGAGTTTTTGAAGTACGCTTTGAGTAACCTGGATTATTTGTTAGGTCGTAACGCTACCGGCTATTCGTTTGTTACCGGATATGGATCTAAAACACCGATGTTCCCGCATCACCGTCCCTCTGTTGCAGATGGGATAGTAGATCCTGTACCGGGCCTGCTGATTGGAGGCCCCAATCCGGGAAAACAGGATGGAGTAGCGTTGCCAAGCTCAGTTCCCAGCGAAGCCTATGTAGATGCTTCAGAATCTTATGCAACCAATGAAATTGCGATTAACTGGAACGCCCCGATGGTTTATCTGTCTGTTGCCATGGAAGCTTTGCAGGATGAATTCTTTTAGAAATTAAATGAAACTTTAAGCAGAGCCATTCTGCCGCGGATGGCATATTGGCTTATACTATTCGTATTGGCGTTCACAACTGTTGTGGTAAACTGCTTTACGTCGGCAAGGTTTTGTACTCCTGCTTCCAGATCCGTATGATACCTGTTTAGCTTATATCGAAGTGAAAGATCGACAAAATACACGTTTGAGGTATTGGCAAAGCTTTGCTGAGAATACAGCTGCTCTCCAATTACATTCAAATTAAGATCTGCTAATGCCTGGAAGTCAACTACGATCTTTTGCTGGAACTGATCAATCTTAGCCTGGCTTGCCATAATCGAATTGCCTCCTTGCTGTGCACTCTGAAAATGGTTGTAATTGGCTGTATAGGTAAGGTATAGCCGCTCGCTGACTTTCGAGTTTACATTAGCGGTGATCATCGTATTGTAATTATTAAAAGGCAGTAGCTGATCATTTTGCAATTGGTTTATCCCGTTGGTCGACCAGCTGATATTGCTGCTTATTGTGGTTTTTAAACGAAAAATATATTTGCTGATACCGCCATATATATTCAGGCTGTTTGCACGATTTGGCAAAGGAATATGAACCTGTTGCTCAATATTATTCGTAATGACCCGTGTAGAAATATTGTCAACTGTTTTATGGCTATAGGCAACATTCAGATTGGCAAAGAACACCTTGAGCGTTTTCCTGTATTGAAAACCAAGGTGGGCACGATGGGTATGACTCTCAAAAACGGGTGCTGAATTGGCGCTCACTGTACGGTAGTTTTTCAAAATATAGCCGGTATACACATCTTCTATACCACCAAAGCTGGTATTGTATTGATAGTCTAATAGAATACGGTTCTCCCGGCCACTTTTATATTCCAGTTTAGCTTCGGGATCAAAAAGCAAATGACTCCGGGTCTCTTTCTGCTGATAGGCATCATCTGAATAACCGATATGCTGATAGCTTAATGGCAGGGAAAAGTCAAGTGTGAATTTATCTTCTGTCCAGGTATAGCTGTTTTCCAGGTATAGCTTATTACGCTTCCATTGCAGGTTATTGATACCGCTGTCTAGCGGCAGCGTGTCATTGCCTGACAATATTTTGTTCAAGGATGAGCGCAGGTTTTCATGCTGGGTGTTGATACCGATTTTATAGGATTGCTTAAACTTTAAAGATCCGTAATGGAGTGTAAAATACGTATCGGAGAAAAAGGAGGGGATGTTTGCTGCTTGATTTAAGCTTTGATAAGGATCACCGTTATTAAAATAGTCTGTATTCAGACCTGGATTGATTCTGAGCGTTTGCGGTTCGCTAATCCGGTTTATATAGCTGTAAAACTCCAATGCCTTCTGATTGGCATTGAACATATAATTCAGCTCGTTGGAAAAATTACGCAGGTTGTTATGAACTGCCTGCTTCACCTCGCTTCCATTGGTGTGCAGCAAAGAATTAGCCGATTGTGGATTATAATCTGCAATTAACGTATTACTCAGGTAGTAGGAAGTCTTGTTGATATTTAAATTGAGTTGGGCATGCAGCTGATTGGGATAGCTATCATTGTTTTGTCTTTCATTATAGTAGACCGTATCGTCGGGTAGGAAAATCGTAGTTTCCGATTGATAATCTTGTTGCTGATGATCGATCAGGTAGTAGATATTGGATTTTATCTGAATATCTTTTTTTAAGTTTACAAGGTTGTTGGTATTAATCATACCCGTGTTATTGAATAAATAACGGTACTTGGGCAAGGGTGGCTGTGAAATTGTGCCTAAGGATAAAAGATTCCCGGGTTTCTGTATATCAAGCCTGTTAAGAAAACCCTCCAGGTTAAAGGAGGTTATCTCATCATTCAGATCGATACCGGTATTGTTTGCCTTCAAATAATTAAGAGCCTTATATTTTCTGAATAACATGGAAGTAAGGGTCCCATTATAATTTTCAGGAAGGCCGGCAGCCAGCTCAGCACGGTTAATGAGCTTGATCTTCGCATCCTCTTTAAGCGTAATGTTCATATCTACCTGGTCTGTAACGCTTACCTCGGCCAGCACTTTGATGGGCTGATGGTTTTGAAATACCTGTACCTTGTCTACTATATTATTGGGGATGTTTTTGGTCCCGATCGCATATTTATCGTCAAGCAGGTTATCTCCGTCAATGTAAAAGTTCGTGATTGCTTTCCCGTTATATTCTATTTTACCTTTTTCATCTACTTCAATGCCCGGCAATCTTTTGATCACATCTTCAATGACCCGGTCATTCGGATTGGTAAAGGCTGTTGCATCATAGCTAAGGGTATCGCCTTTTAGGTTTAATCTAATCCGTTCACCTTTAATAACAACAGGTTCAAGGTCTTTACTTTCTTCCTTAAGAATAAAGTGATAGATGTTTGTGTTTTCTTGCAGAGGTATTACATCTTTTTGATAGCCCAGACAGGTAACTTGTAACAACAGGCTTGCAATATCCATTTGATTGTTTGGAACAGCAATGGAATAGCTGCCGTTTTTATCAGAAGAAGAATAAAATAAGATGACTCCATTGTCAGGATTTATGATAGCAATGGTAGCAAAGGACACAGGCGTACCCATACTGTTTTTTACACTTCCTTCGATTCTGCTTTGAGCAAAGGAAACAGTATAAAACAGGATATTGATTAAGAATGCCCAGCCTAAGCGGAATCCCATTTTTAATTTTTAATTAATTCTATAGGATTTTGAATGCCCTGGTTTGTAGGAGGTTTAAGTCCGGGAGTACTTATAACAACCGTTCTTCCTCTAGCAGCATTTATATTACCTGCTATATCCTGACGAAAAGCTTCTCGCATTTCCTGATATTCTTTTAAGGTAGTTTTAATACCTTTGGTTGGCATTTCGATTGCTTCTGAGCCATCGCTTATGGTATGAAAACCGGCAAATTTGAAAACAATTTCCTTATTGGTATCGTAAGCTTCAATGATTAAGCCCGGTAAACCGTTTAGTTTCCAGGGGCCTGCCTGGTAAGGGAGATCGCTGCTAAACCAGGCGGTGTAGGTTCTTCCCCGCCATTCTCCAATGGCTTTCTGACAGTTTAAACCCGAAATGGATAAAGTTTCGTTGCTGATCTGCCAGTTAATGGCTGGCCATTCATCTTCTATCAGGTAATCATCCCAGAATTTATCTTTAATTAAGAGTGTATGATCGGGAAAATCAAGAAACAATTCTTCTTCTATAAAAGGAATATAAGATATCACTTTATGACCAGATGCTGCAAAGTTGGAAACCATTAAAGCGTAAATACTGTCTTTATCCGCAGATTTATACCAACTTGAAGAAGGACTTAAAAATAAATCCATGTTTTCCCTATAAGGTTCAGCACCTTTCGTTGTATCCCTTAAGTGTGAAAAAGCATAGGTAATCACAGCTTTAATAGTGTTATTCTCTTGGGCCTGCAGTGAACCGGAAAACGATAAAAACAACAAAATGAGAGGTAAAAGATGCTTTTTCATAATGGTATTCATTTATAATGGTTGTTAGTTAGGTTGGTTTGGCGGAAATGTTTAATCAAAGATAATATTTATTTTCATGAAACTAATAATATAGTTAAAAAACTATGTACATAGTTTTTTAACTATCCATCCGGTTAATTTATGGATATGCTTTGCTTTATACATTTAACTAGTCATGAACTAGTACCTCCGTTGTATCTACGTTAAAACCTGCAAAAAAACGGAGATACAACGGAGGTATAAGATAGGAGTACGGAGTCATGTAGAACAAGTCCAGTACAATGTAGCTACATTGTGTGTGAAAGCCTGTTATTGAGGAAAATTAAATTACTCATAGTCAGTAAGAAATCCTTTGAATTGGAATTAATTCCAATTTTATTGGAAAAAAGTTTTCAAAAAAGAAAAAAGAAGCTACATTTGCATTCCTCAAACGGAGAAATTAAATCTTTGTTTAGGGTGCCATAGCTCAGTTGGTAGAGCAAAGGACTGAAAATCCTTGTGTCGCTGGTTCGATTCCAGCTGGCACCACTTGAAAGGCCTTTACGGAACGTAAAGGCCTTTTTTGTTATGTAGAAAACTAAGCCCTTTATTTTTTTATTCAGAAGATGAATACTTGTCCTGTTGATTTACAAAAAAGTGTTAATTTTATGGATATACATTGTGTAATGTGGATACACGGTAACCAATTATAAATATGCTTTTTATTACTCAACTCATTTATTTAAAGGAAGGACAAGAAGCTATTTTTCATCAATTTGAAGATATAGCCATTCCGACAATCTTAAAGTATAATGGTCAGCTTTTATTACGAGTAAGACCAACTGAAAACACTTTTATTGAAGCAAATATCGAGAAGCCGTATGAAATTCATTTAGTTGAATTTGTGACAGAAGAAGACTTTGTCGATTTTATGAATGACGAAGAAC
>Ga0182735_1002906_pt1 | contig 10031 bp, 7 predicted proteins | sample eDN5th30CKraftMG_FD_128524 | JGI IMG/M metagenome (GOLD analysis project Ga0182735, IMG submission 128524) | Enriched Miracle-Growth compost microbial communities from Emeryville, California, USA - eDNA 5th pass 30_C Kraft MG (version 2) (version 2) ... | reverse complement strand
CTCTTGATGACGACCCCGGTCAGCCCGAGCAGCACTCCGCCGTTGACCTTGCCGGGGTCCATCTTCTCGCGTAGCACCGCGAAGGCGCGGCGCGCGAACAGGTAGCCGATCCGCGCCCGCAGGGTCCGTCCCATGGCGCTGCGCAGGAGCGTCGCCATCTGCCGCGCGGTGCCCTCGGCCGTCTTGAGGGCGATGTTGCCGGTAAATCCTTCGGTGACGACCACATCGACCTTGCCCTGGCCGATGTCGTCGCCTTCCACGAAGCCGACGTAATCGATTTCCTTGAGATCGAGCTCGCGCAGGAGCTTGCCCGCCTCGCGGATCTGGTCGAGGCCCTTGACCTCCTCGACGCCGATATTGAGCAGCCCCACCGTCGGCCGCTCGAGGTCGAACAGCACCCGCGCCATCGCGCCGCCCATCACCGCCAGGTTGGCGAGATGCTGCGCGTCGGCACCGATCGAGGCGCCGACGTCGAGGACCACGGATTCCCCGCGCAGCGTCGGCCACAGCGCGGCGATGGCCGGGTTCTTGACGCCCGGCAGCATGTGCAGGTGGAACCGCGACATCGCCATCAGCGCGCCGGTATTTCCGGCCGATACCGCCACGTCGGCATCGCCCTTCTTCACCGCGTCGATCGCCAGCCACATCGACGACTTCCAGCGCCCCTTGCGCAGGGCCTGGCTCGGCTTGTCGTGCATCGCGATGGCGATCTCGGTATGGATCAGCCGGGAAGCGGCGGCGAGCTTGGGATGCGCCGCTAGCAGCGGGCCGACCTCGCTCTCGTTGCCGAAAATAAGGAATTCGCTGTCGGGATGCCGTTCGAGCGCCAGCGCCGCGCCCGGGATGACGACCGAGGGTCCGTGATCGCCGCCCATGGCATCAAGCGCAATACGTGCTTTTCGGTGCATGGATCGGCCTTCGCGAATTCCCCAACCCCGCCAGCAAGCTCCGGTCATGCCGGAGCCCGGTTAAGGAATGGCCGGACAATAGCGGTTCAGCCGCGCCTGACAATGGGTTGATCTTCTTCCGAGACCATGCCCGGCGCTATTTTCCGCCGTCATCCCCGTGTTTTAGCTTCGCCAGCCCGGCAAACGGGCCCGAACTGCCGATTTCCCGCGCCGGCGCGGCGAATACCGCGCCGGGCTTGCGGGGATAGGGATCGATGCCAAGGATTAGGAATTCAGTCGCAAGCGCACCGAGGTCGGCAATACCGTCGATCAACGGCTCCGGCGGGTCCTCCTCATCGAGGATGTTGGGCGCAGCCTCGGGATCATCCGCCGCCTGCTCCGGGGCGGTCCCGGCGGCGGGCGGCGCATAGATCACGTCCACCGGCTCGACAATCTCGCTTTCCATCGGCTCGAGCGAAGCGACGCAGGTCTGGCCGACCCTGGCCCGCACCTCGCCCACGACCCGCAAGCCCTCACGTCCCCGCCGGGTCACCTCGAAACTGGCGTGAAGCGCGGGCACCTCCCGCACGCCGGCAAGCCGGGCGACCGCCGCCCGCACGCTTTCACCGGCTTCGATCTCGACATGGCGGCCGCCTTCCGGCACGTCATCCACGCGCACCGGCACCTGCCAGGGCGCGTTGGCGGAAGCATCAGGCGGCATGGCGCTCATGCCGGCACCGCGACGTGGATTTCCGGGTCGGGGAAGCGGACGCTGCCAGCGGCGATCCCGGCGAAAGGCGCGGCATCGAGCAATCGAGCGGCGGAACGGACATACCCGGCAAGTTGTCGCGCCGGCGGCACCGTCTCGGGCTCGCCGAAAACGTTCCGGGCGAGCGCGGCCGCGAGCGATGACCCATCGTCCGCGCCAAGGGCCGTCCGATACGCCTCGCTGCGGCCGAGATAGGCTTCAGCATATCCCTTCATGCGGCGCGGCACCGTGAGGTCGCCGACCCCCATCTCCCGCAGGTTGTGATCGAGATCGACACAGAAACGGTCGAACAGCCCCTGTCCAAGCGTCCGGTGGTCGCCCGCCTCGCGCGCGATGCGGTCCGAGACGAGCCATACGTGCAGCGCCATCATCTCGAACCGCCCCTCGACGGTGTCGGGCACGCCGTAGCGCTGATAGAAAGCCGGCGCGCGCGCCTGCGCCACGATCGCGCCATAGAGTGCCTCGATGGTGGCTTTGGCCCGGTTCCGGCGCAGCAGGCTCAGGATCATGACGAGAATCTTGGGTCGAGGCCGGGGAATTCCGGGCCTTTCCGTCGCGGAGGATTTCCGGCTACCTGCGGTCTCGTTGAAATCCGCCTGACCGCGAGGTAGGTCAACAGGTCTTTGGATGCAAGGGAAAACCGCCCCCGTGGCTCGCACGTTTCGTACTCAGCCCGCCCGCCGCCTGATGGCCCCTGTCCTGCTGGCGGTTTCGCTCGGCGCGCTCACGGCCGGCTGCAACAAGTTCACCCAGTCCTATCAGCGCGGCTACATCGTTTCCGAAGGCACGCTCGAGCAGATCCCGCTCGGCGCCTCGCAGGACCAGGTGCTGGTCGTGCTGGGAACGCCCTCCACGGTCGCGACCGTCAGCGGCGAGACGTTCTATTACATTTCCCAGCAGACCGAGCAGACCTCGTTCCTGCCGCAAAAGGAAGTCAACCGCCGCGTCATCGCCGTCTATTTCGACAAGGACCGCAAGGTGAAGCGGCTCGCCGACTATACGATGCGCGACGGCAAGATCTTCGACAGCGTCAGCCGCACGACCCCCTCGGGCGGCCAGGAAATGAGCTACCTGAGCTACATCATGCGCGCGGTGCAGCTGAACCCGTAGGCCGTGGGCGCAGCACCATCGCTGCGAAGCGGCAAAAGCCGGCGGCGCGAAGCCACAAAGCAGAAGCCCCGCGGTTTCCCGCGGGGCTTTTCGTTTCGCGTGGCCTGAAGCCTAGTGCGCCAGGATCGCCAGCAGCAGCAGCGCCACGATGTTGGTGATCTTGATCATCGGGTTCACGGCCGGGCCCGCCGTGTCCTTGTAGGGGTCGCCGACGGTATCGCCGGTCACCGCCGCCTTGTGGGCGTCGGAGCCCTTGCCGCCGTAGTGGCCGTCCTCGATGTACTTCTTGGCGTTGTCCCAGGCGCCGCCGCCCGAGGTCATCGAGATCGCGACGAACAGGCCGGTGACGATCACGCCGAGCAGCATCGCGCCGACCGCGGAGAACGCCGCGCCCTTGCCGGCCGCGCCACCGCCCGCGATGAGGTAGATCAGGAAGTACACGACAATCGGCGACAGCACCGGCAGCAGCGACGGGATGATCATTTCCTTGATCGCGGCGCGGGTCAGCATGTCAACGGCGCGGCCGTAGTCCGGCTTGTCGGTGCCCTTCATGATGCCGGGCTTTTCGCGGAACTGACGGCGCACTTCCTCGACGATCGCGCCGGCCGCGCGGCCGACGGCGGTCATTCCCATCGCGCCGAACAGGTACGGCAGCAGGCCGCCGAACAGCAGGCCGACCACGACGTACGGATTGTTCAGCGAGAAGTCGAGCTTCACCCCGGTGAAGTACGGGTGACGCGCGGCGTCGGCGATGAAGAAGTTGAGGTCCTGGTTATAGGCCGCGAACAGCACCAGCGCGCCGAGGCCGGCCGAACCGATGGCATAGCCCTTGGTGACCGCCTTGGTGGTGTTGCCGACCGCGTCGAGCGCATCGGTCGACTTGCGCACCTCCTTCGGCAGCCCCGCCATCTCGGCGATGCCGCCGGCGTTGTCGGTGACCGGACCGAAGGCGTCGAGAGCCACGATCATGCCGGCCAGCGCCAGCATCGTCGTCACCGCGATGGCGATGCCGAACAGACCGGCCAGCGCGTAGGTGACGAGAATGCCCGCGATGATGACGATGGCGGGAGCGGCCGTCGCTTCCATCGAGATGGCAAGGCCCTGGATGACGTTGGTGCCGTGACCGGTGACCGACGCCGCCGCGATCGACTTCACCGGGCGGAAGTCCGTGCCGGTGTAGTACTCCGTGATCCAGATGATCAGGCCGGTGACGACGAGGCCGACGACACCGCAGATGAACAGCGACATGCCGGTATAGGGCACGCCGGTGAGCGGCCCGAAGCCGATCAGGTAGTGCACCACGCCCGCAATGCCGATCAGCGACAGGATCGCGGTGACGATCAGGCCCTTGTAGAGCGCGCCCATGATCGAGGGATTTTCGCCCGCCGAGAGCTTCACGAAGAAGGTGCCGATGATCGAGGTGATGATGCAGATGCCGCCGATGGCGAGCGGGAGCGTCATCATCTTCATCAGCAGGTCGGGACCCGCCGCGGCATAGAAGATCGCCGCGAGCACCATGGTCGCGACGGTCGTGACCGCGTAGGTCTCGAACAGGTCGGCCGCCATGCCGGCGCAGTCGCCGACGTTGTCGCCGACGTTGTCGGCGATGGTGGCCGGGTTGCGCGGATCGTCCTCCGGAATGCCGGCCTCGACCTTGCCGACGAGGTCGCCGCCGACGTCCGCACCCTTGGTGAAGATGCCGCCGCCGAGACGAGCGAAGATCGAGATCAGCGAGGCACCGAAGCCGAGCGCCACGATGGCGTCGATGACCGTGCGGTCGTTGGCCGCGAGGCCGAGGGTGCCGGTAAGATAGCCGAAGTAGAGCGTGACGCCGAGCAGCGCGAGGCCCGCGACCAGCAGGCCGGTGATCGCGCCGGCCTTGAAGGCGAGTTCGAGGCCGCCGGCGAGCGACTGGGTCGCCGCCTGCGCGGTACGGACGTTGGCGCGCACCGAGACGTTCATGCCGATGAAGCCGGCGACGCCCGAGAGGATCGCGCCGATGGCGAAGCCGCCGGCGACCAGCCAGCCGAGGAAGTAGCCGACGATCACGAAGATCACGATGCCGACGATGCCGATGGTGGTGTACTGGCGACGCAGATAGGCTTGCGCGCCCTCGCGTACCGCCGCCGCGATCTCCTGCATGCGTGCGGTGCCCGCGTCAGCACCCATCACCGACGAGGTCGCCCAGATCGCGTATACGATGGCCAGTGCACCGCATGCGACGATCAGCCATAAAGCTGTCATGGAATTCACCCTTTTCTGAACTCGGCCGATCCTCCGGCCTAACGTGATTTCAACTCCGATCGTCCGATCGCGCGCGAGTACATCTGACGCGGCACGCTTGCGTTCGAATGCGGATATCGGAGCGGCCCCATGCCCCTGCTCGAGTCACGCCCCCGGCTGTTTCGGCGCGGATATAGCCAAAAGAAGGCAGCCGACGCAACGGCATACCGACTTTTCCAGCCCTCCGTATCTCTCCTATCCCGGCCCACCGGGAACTTCGGCGACGACTTTCGGCGTCCGCCGCCGCACGGCGCCCCACAGCAGCAGCGCCGCCGCGAGCAGGACGACGGGAAATACCACCGCGTTGACCGTTGCCCACCCGTAGAGCTCGAGCACGGATCCGGAGGAGAACGAGCCGATGGCCATCGCCCCGAACACCAGGAAATCGTTGAACGACTGAACCCGGTTGCGCTCGTTGGGCCGGTGGCAGGCGGTGACCATGGTGGTCGCCCCGAGGAACGAAAAGTTCCAGCCGAGCCCGAGCAGCACCAATCCCGCCCAGAAATGGGCAATCGAGATGCCCGACATGCTGACCGCGGCGCTGACCAGCAGCAGCGCAAGCCCGGCCCCGATCACCCGTTCGACGCCGAACCGCGCGATCAGGCTTCCCGTGAAGAAGCTCGGCAGGAACATGCCGAGCACATGCCACTGCAGGCCGAGCGTGGCTTCGCCGACGGTGTGGCTGCACATCACCATCGCCAGCGGGGCCGAGGTCATCACCATGTTCATCATGGCGTAGCTGGCGACGCCGCAGGCCACCGCGACGACGAAGCGCGGCTGGCGCGCGATCTCGAGGATCGGGCGCCCCTCGCCTTCCGGCTGCTTGCGGGGCGGCAGCGGAATACGCACGAGCATCAGCACGCCGGCCGAGATCGCCGCGAGCGCGGCCTGGGCGAGATAGGTCACCGCGAACAGGTAGGGCTGCCAGAGATCCTGGGTGAAGATCACGAGTTGCGGCCCGATGATGCCGGCGAACACGCCGCCGATCAGCACCCAGGAGATCGCCTTCGGCCTGAAAGCGTCGCTCGCCGTATCGGCGGCGGCGAAGCGGTAGGCGACGTGCGCTGCGGCGTAGAGGCCGGAGAACAGCGCCCCGATATTGAACAGCAGGAAGGATGCATGCATCACCGCGGCGAAGCAAATCAGCCCGGTCAGCACGCCGCAGGCGGTACCGATCTGGAACGCCGCCCGGCGCCCGAACAGCCGGGCCAGCCGGCCCATCGGCAAGGTGCCGAGCCAGAGGCCGAGCACATAGACGCTGATCGGCAGCGTGGCGAGCGTGCGGTCGGGCGCCAGCATTGCGCCGACGATGCTGCCGGTGGCCAGGATCACCGCATTATTGCCGCCCGCGAGCGCCTGGCAGACCGCCAATACCAATGCGTTGCGGCGCGCCAGAAGATCGTCGTGAGCCGGCACGGCCGGAGGGTTCGGCGCTTCCATCTGCAACTCCCGGAGGCCGGTCTGGCGAATCCCCCTGCGTCAAAACGACTTTAAAGGGCAAGATTATTGCTGGCCAGCGCCTTCCGGGAGATCAGAATTGCCATTTTGACGGGTGCCGCAGTTCAATTTTTCTTGCGTCCGCAACCGAATTGATCCCGCACTGACGCAGCGCCTCGCGGATCTCTTCCTTGAACATGTCCATCACGTAGCCCGGCCCCTCCGCGCCGATGGCGCCGAGGCTGTAAAGGAACGCCTTGCCGACAAACGCCGCGCTGGCGCCGAGCGCCAGCGCCCGCGTGATGTCAAGGCCGGAGCGGATGCCGGAATCGAACAGGACGGTCGCCTTGCCGCCGACCGCATCGACGATGGCCGGCAGCACGTCGATGCTCGCCGCCAGCCCCTCAACCTGGCGGCCGCCGTGGTTGGAGACCTGCACGCCGTCGCAGCCGACCGCCACCGCCTTCTCGGCATCGGCCGGATGCATGATGCCCTTGGCGACCAGCGGCCCCTTCCAGACGTCGCGATAGCGCGCGACCTCCTCCCAGGAGAACGCGCCGCCGCCCGCATGGTCCCGGTTCGAATAAGCGGCGAGCTTCTGCGGCGTCGGCTCGCCGTCGATATAGGGCTGGTAATTGGCAAAGCGCGGCAGGCCGTGCTTCAGGTAATCGATCAGCCAGGCGGGATGGGTGAGCACGTCCAGCACCGTATGCGGCTGCATCTTGAACGGCAGCACGAGCCCCTGCCGGATCTCGCGTGAGCGCTTGGTACGGATCGGCACGTCCATGGTGATGACGAGCACCTGGGCCCCCGCCGATTGCGCGCGGCGCACGAGATCGAACCCGTGCGCGTGATCGTCCTGCGGCATGCGGTAGAGCTGGAACCACAGCATGTCCTCGGCGATCTTCGCCAGTTCCTCGACCGTGTTGCTCGCGACCGTGCCGGCGCAGTAAGGCACGCCGGCACGCTTCGCCGCCGCCGCCAGATATTTCTCCGCACCGGGCATGACCACGCCGGGCAGCCCGATCGGCGCGACGCCGAAAGGCGCGGCATAGCGCTTGCCGAACAGATCGACCGCCATGTCGCAGGCGCCTTTGTCGATGCCGTAGCGCGGGACCATCTCGATGCCGTCGAGCGAGGCGGCATTGCGCTCGATGCCGAGGTCACGGCCGGCGCCGCCGTCCACCGCCTCGTAGCCGAAAGCGGTCGTGCGCTTGCGCGCATGCGCACGCAGGTAATGGACCGTCGGAAACAAACGCCGCAGCTTGGCCTGCCGCTCCATGCCTTTCGGCGGCTGCATCAGCGACCCGCCGGCCGGATAGCTCGGTTGCGGAACCACTTTGGTGCGATCGTCCATGAATTCCTCCGGCGGATTCTTGCTTGCCGCGAACCTATCAGAAATGGCTGAACGAACGGCGTGCAAATTCAAGCTGCCGCCCATGCCAGCGGAAAACCGGCGGCGCTCCGCCGGCGGTCACGTCACCTATCTCAGTGACGGCAACGCCCGCCGCCTGCGCCGCGGCCGTGAACGCGGCGAGCTTCGCCGGCGGCACCGCCGCGACGACTTCGTAGTCGTCCCCGCCGGTCAGGACGGTCTCGATGAGCGCCGGATCGGCGGCGAGCGCCGCCCGCGCCGCATCCGACAGCGGCACCGCCGCGGCATCGATCCGCGCCGTGACACCGGAGGCCCGGCACAGCTTGGTCAGGTCGCCGGCAAGCCCGTCGGAGACGTCCATCGCGCCAGAGGCATGGAGGCGCAGCGCTTCGGCGGCGGCGCTGCGCGGCTGCGGTACGAGATAGCGCTGCAGCAGATGCGCGCGCTGCGCGGCAGATAGCTTCCAGCTCTCCGCTTCCGCCTGCCGCAGCCGCAGGCCGAGCGCGGCGTCGCCGACCGTGCCGGTGACGACGATCCGGTCGCCTGCCCGTGCGCCGGAGCGCTTCACCATCGTCCCCGCCGGCACGCTGCCGACGATCGCGACGGAAATAATCGCGGCGTCCGGCGTGCGCACGGTGTCGCCGCCGAGCAGCGGGCAGTCGAACTGCGCGATGTCCTCGCCAAGCCCGGCGGAAAATGCCGCGAGCCAGGTTTCCGACACGCCGCGCGGCAGCCCGAGCGTCAGCAGGAAACCGAGCGGCTTCGCTCCCTTGGCGGCGAGATCGGAAAGGTTCACCCGCAGCGCCTTCCGCGCGGTCGTGTCCGGCGGATCGTCCGGAAAGAAGTGGATGCCGCCGACGACGGCGTCGGCCGTGAGCACAAGCTCGCAGCCCGCCGGCGGCGTGATCGCGGCCACGTCATCGATGAGGCCGAGCGCCCCGGGGTGTTTCGCCAGCGGCGCGAAATAGCGCGCGATCAGCGCATCCTCGCCGGAGGGCGCGGGCTGGCCGATGCAGGACAGGTCGGTCGGAAGCTTGTCGTTCATGGCGGCAATCATAGCGGAACGCGGCACCGCCGTCCGCCCAAGCGGCAAGCGCATGGTTGAATTGAGCCCAGGTACGGCGAAAAATTGCCGCGAACGGCTGCCGAAAAGGCATCATGCGCGATGTGCAAACCGGGCCGCCACGGCCGGGGCTGAGAAGCCCGCGATCAATTCGGGAGGAAACGTCATGACAGGGATTGCGAGACGATCGTTGTTGACCGGCGCGGGCGCCATCGCCGCGGCGGCATGCGTGCCGGGGTCTGTCCGAGCGCAAACCTACCCGGCCGAGGACATCCATGTGATCTGCGCCTTCCCGCCGGGGAGCGGCGCCGATGTGCTGGTGCGCTACTTCGCCGAAGAGCTGCGCAAGAAGGCCGGCCGTCCCGTCATTGTCGAGAACAAGCCGGGCGCATCGGGCAACATCTCCGCCGAGTATGTCGTGCGCTCGAAACCCGACGGCTACACGGTTTACATTCACGGCGCTTCCGCCATCGCGGCCAATTACCACCTCTTCAAGAAGCCGCCGATCAACCCGGTGAAGGACATCCAGATCGTCGCCTCACTGAACCAGCAGCCGTTCATGCTCGTGGTGGCTGCGAACAGTCCCTATCGGACGGTCAAGGAACTCACCGACGCGATGCTCAAGAAAGGCGACAAGGCGACCTACGCCCAGTCCGCCACCTTCGGCAAGGTGATGGGCGAACTTTACAAAGCAGCGACCGGCGTGAAGGCGGTTGAAGTCGCCTACCGTACCGCGAACGACAGCCTGAACGACTTCGCCAGCGGTACCGTCGATTACGGCATGAAGGATCCCGTCTTCGCCCTCGTGCAGGAACGCGAGGGCAGGCTGCGCAGCCTCGCGATCTCGGGCAAGCAGCGTATGCAGGCGGTGCCGCACCTGCCGACCTTGACCGAGGTGGGCGTGCCTGGTGTCGAGTTGTTCGGCTGGTTCGCGGTGATGGTGCCGGCGGCCACCCCGCGGCCGATCGTGGACTGGCTCAACAGGTGGTTCAACGAGATCGAGGCGATGCCGCAGACGAAAGAGTTCCTCGGCCGCTTCGGCGGCGATCCGTGGATCACGACCCCGGACGAGGGCCAGGCTCAGCTCGTCAAGGACCAGGAGGATTG
>Ga0182735_1002902_pt1 | contig 10039 bp, 8 predicted proteins | sample eDN5th30CKraftMG_FD_128524 | JGI IMG/M metagenome (GOLD analysis project Ga0182735, IMG submission 128524) | Enriched Miracle-Growth compost microbial communities from Emeryville, California, USA - eDNA 5th pass 30_C Kraft MG (version 2) (version 2) ... | reverse complement strand
CGGACGGGGGCCGGGAGCAGGAAAGGCCGCGCGCGGGCAGGGCCATCACATGGCCGCCGCGCGGGAGGGCCGCGTCTGCCGTATCCGCACGCAATCCGTGGCGCTCCTTCGCTGAGACGATTTCCAACTGGGTTGATGCCGAGAGCGGCTCCGGCCGTTTGTTGCCATGGATTCCGGTCGCCTTCGGCGTGGGCATCGCACTCTATTTCACGGCAGCGCGCGAGCCGGTCGCGGCGGTGGTGGCACCCGTCGCGGGACTGGCGTGCCTGCTGGCGCTCGCCGCGCGGCGGCGGGCGATGTTTCCATCCATGGCGCTGGTGGCGGCGCTGCTCGCAGGTTTCGCCACCGCGACACTGAAGACTGCCTACGTCTCGCACACGGTGTTGCAGACGCCGGTCGGCTCGGCGGCGTTGCAAGGTTTCATCGAGACGCATGAGGAGCGCGAACGCACCGACCGTTTCGTGCTGCGGGTGACGAAGATGGAGGCGCATCGCGCGCCGCGATTGCAGCGGGTCAGGCTGTCGGTGCGCAAGGGCACCGCGCCCGCGGTCGGCAGCTATGTGACGCTGAAGGCGCGGCTGTTGCCGCCGCTGCGTCCGCTTCGTCCCGGCGGCTACGACTTCGCGCGCGACATGTATTTCCAGGGCATCGGCGCGTCCGGCTTCGCGCTCAGTGCGATCAAGGTACAGGATGCGCCGGAGCAACGCGGCTGGCGGCTGCGTTACGCGGCGTGGATGCAGGGGCTGCGCGACGCGGTGGACACACGCATCCGCGCGGTCTTGAGCGGCGATCAGCGCGCGATCGCGACCGCGCTTCTCACCGGACGGCGCGATGCGATTTCCACGGCGAACAACGACGCGCTGTTCGTCTCGGGCCTCGGTCATGTGCTGTCGATCTCCGGCTATCACATGGCGGTGGTCGCGGGTGTGGTGTTCTTCGCAATCCGCGCGCTGCTGGCGCTGAGCACGGCGTTGCGCTCGCGCTATGCGATCAAGAAGTGGGCGGCGCTGGCGGCGTTGATTGCCGCGCTGTTCTATCTCTTGCTGTCCGGCGCGGAGGTCGCGACCCAACGCTCGTTCTACATGACGGCGCTGGTGCTGGTCGCGGTGATGGCGGACCGGCGCGCGATCACCTTCCGCACGCTGGCGCTCGCGGCCATGCTGGTGCTGCTGATCGCGCCGGAATCGCTGGTGCATCCCAGCTTTCAGATGTCGTTCGCAGCAACCCTCGGCCTCGTCGTGCTGGCGCAGATCGGGATGCCGCAATGGTTCGCCGCGAGCGACGACACGACACTCGGCCGCTTCGCCGCATGGGGCGGGCGCGAGCTGGTGGTGCTGGCGCTGGCGTCGTTCGTCGCGGGGCTTGCGACGACGCCTTACGCCGCATTTCACTTTCACCGCATCGCGCCTTACGGCGTTATCGCCAATCTGGTGGCGATGCCGGTGGTGTCCGTGCTGGTGATGCCTGCGGGCCTGCTCGGGATCATGGCCATTCCGTTCGGCTTCGACAGCCTGTTCTGGCGGCTGATGGAGGTCGGGATCGACTGGATGATCGCGGTGTCGCAATGGGTGGCGGCGCTGCCAGGCGCGTTCGGACGCGTTCATGCCTTCGGCATCGGGCCGCTGATCGTGATGAGCGGCGGCATCGTCGTTCTCGGCCTGCTGCGCTCGCCGCTGCGCTGGTCGGGCTTGGCCTTGGTCGGTTGCGGCGTGATGTGGGTGACGCTCGTGACGGAGCCGGACATCCTGATCGCGCGCGATGCATCGAGCGTCGCGGTGCGCGGCAAGGATGGCCGCTTGCGCATCATGCATACGACGAAGAACGCCTTCGTCTGGCGCGAATGGCTGGCGGCGGATGCCGATTCACGCCTGGTCACCGACCCGAGTGTCGTTCAGGGCGTCTCGTGCGACGAGGCAGGTTGCGTGATTGAGGGAAAAGACGGCGATCTCGTCGCGCTGGCGAGGCAGCCCGAATCGCTGGCGGACGATTGCGCGCAGGCGAAAATTCTTGTCACGCCGTATCAGGCGCCATCCGATTGCGCCGCGCGCGTGTTCTATCGCGACGACCTGCGCGGGCTGGGCGGCGTGGCCTTGAGGAAAACGGCGCAGGGCTACGGCATGGCCGCAAGCCAGACGATGGAGGTGGACCGGCCATGGTCGCCAGCCGTCGCGGATACTTCGGTCAGCCGACGAACCAACGGTGGCGTGAAGCAGAAGTCCCGGCAGCCGGTCGATGCGACGCCGCCGGAGACCGAACAGGAAGCGCCCGACTAACGATCCGCCGTCTCAATATTTCCGGTAAATGCCGATAAGCTTACCCTGGATGCGGACGCGGTTGGGCGGCAGGATGCGGACCTCATAGGCCGCATTGGCGGGCTCCAGCGCGATGGAGGCGCCACGGCGGCGGAAACGCTTGAGGGTCGCTTCCTCCTCGTCGATCAGCGCCACCACGATGTCTCCGGTGTCGGCGTTCTCGTTGCGCTGGATCAGCGCCATGTCGCCGTCGAGGATGCCGGCTTCCATCATCGAATCGCCGCGCACTTCCAGCGCGTAATGCTCGCCCGAGCCGAGCATGTCCGGCGGGACGCTGATGGTATGGCTGCGGGTCTGCAATGCCTCGATCGGGGTACCGGCGGCGATGCGGCCCATCACCGGGACCGCGACGGGCTGCTCGCCGCTCTCGTCGTAGCCGCCGGGGGAGGGGGCGCGCACCTTGCCGAGGTTGCCCTCGATCACGCTCGGGGTGAACCCGCGCCGCGCACCGCCGCTGGCGGCGGGCTCAGGCAGCTTGATGACCTCGATGGCGCGGGCGCGATTGGCGAGCCTGCGGATGAAGCCGCGCTCCTCCAGCGCCGTGATAAGCCGGTGAATGCCGGATTTCGACCGCAGGTCGAGGGCGTCCTTCATCTCGTCGAAGGAGGGCGGCACGCCGCTTTCCTTCAGCCGCTCGTTGATGAAGCGCAGCAGTTCATATTGTTTGCGTGTCAGCATCCGGCGCAGCCCTCAATTATCGTTCAGCGGGTTCCTCACCCGATCTCCAAGCGGTCTCTTCACAAAGGCCCGTTTCGTCATACGAGCCCCGTCATGGACTCCCGGTCTGTTCGTGACAGGTGCCAGACTCACTCGAAACAAATCATGAACGGACACTATATGTTCCATACATGTTCTGCAATAGTTAAATTCTTATGAATGTGACCGCGCGATTTTTAGGAAATCATGCCGGAATGGGCCGGGCTGCCGGGCGCTCGCGGAGGGGGCTTCGGAGCGCTCCCCGCGGCAAATCGATTGGGCATGCATGCGATACCGCTCGCGCGACGGCTTCGACATCTTCTAAGTCCGGAGCGGAATGTTCGGTTGAGCGCTCCGGCGCAACCGCCTACTTCTTCCGCGACGCGAAGAGCAGTCAGGGAGAGGCCGATGACAGATCAGAACGGATCCGATCCGACACAGGCCGAGATCGATCACCGTTTGCTGGTGACGTTTTGCCGGACGCTCGATAATTCGTCGCTGCCGCCGATGACGGTGATGCGGATGATGGCGTCCGCGCTCGGTGCGATCTATCGGCAGACGTCGGAGTCGCATCACGCGCAGGAATGTCCGTGCGGCTGGCAGCCGCTGCCTTCCGATATTGACGTGCTGCTGGCGGAAATCGAAGCCGCCGCTCGCCGCCGGGCTATTCCCGATCTCTCAAGCATGCAGATCGTCGGCAGGGCGTAAGGCGCGCGCCCGCGCTTGTTCTTGAGACGAATGATTTTGGCAGGCATACGAGCAGGAATGACGCGCTCCGCTTTTCGCAAATGGTTCTGGGTCCACAAATGGGCCAGCCTGATCTGCACGGCCTTCCTGCTGGTGATATGCGTCACCGGCCTGCCGCTCGTGTTCTCCGAAGAGATCGGAGAGTTGCTCAACACCGATCCGCCTTATGCGTCGCTGCCCGCGGATACGCCGAACGCGAATCTCGACGGGATCGTCGCCAGGAGCCGGCAGATGTATCCGGGCGAGATCGTTATCTCGGCATTCATCGACGATGACGAGCCCAAGATCGTCGTCACCATGGCGCCCTCGTGGGAAGCATTCACGGCCAACCGCAAGGTCGCGCACTGGATCAAGTACGATGCCCGCACCGCGCAGGTGATCCGGCAGTCGAAGCCGCTGACGCAGGAAAGCCCGACTTTTCTCGGCCTGATGCTGACGCTGCACCGGGACATGTTCGCGGGCTTGCCGGGCGAACTGTTTCTCGGCGCGATGGGGCTATTGTTCGTGGCGGCGATCGTCTCGGGAATAGCGGTCTATGGTCCGTTCATGCGCAAGCTCGATTTCGCCACCGTGCGCGCGGATCGCTCGCCGCGCCTGAAATGGCTCGACCTGCACAACATGATCGGCGTGGTGACGCTGGCGTGGGCGCTCGTGGTCGGCGTCACGGGCGTCATCAACGAACTATCGAAGCCGATGTTCATGCTGTGGCAGAACACCGACGTGAAGGCGATGCTGGAGCCCTTCAAGGGCCAGACCATACCGACCGTCGCCGAGATGGGTTCGGTGCAGCGGGCTCTTGAGACGGCGCAGGCCGCTGTGCCCGACATGCGCGTCACCAGCGTGGTGTTTCCCGGTTCGCAGTTCGGCTCGCCGTTCCATTATCTGTTGTGGGCGAAAGGCAAGGAGCCTTTGACCTCGCGGCTGTTCAGCCCGGTGATGGTCGATGCCCGCAGCGGCAAGCTGCAGGCGGTGGTCGAGATGCCGTGGTATCTGCGCGCGCTGGAAATCTCGCGGCCGCTGCACTTCGGCGATTACGGCGGCATGCCGCTGAAGATCATCTGGGCGCTGCTCGATCTCGTCACCATCATGGTTCTGGGCAGCGGCCTTTATTTGTGGCTGTCGCGGCGATCGTCTCCGGCCACGGAGGCGGATTCGGAACTGATGGAAAGCAATGCAGCGGCGCTGGTTCTGTCGCGCGAGGCTGCGGAATGAAACGCTCCGGATTTCAAAATATCTGGCGCTGGCCCGCCGCACTCGCGGCGCTGACGGCGTTCGGCCTGTTGTCGGCGCTGCTCGGGCAGGGCGGCATCTGGTGGGTGTTGTCGTGGATCGCGCTCGCGATTCCGCTCATGGTGATCGCAGCGGCGTGGCAGAAGCGCCGGCGGGCAGCCGATTCCCGGCGATAACGCTTCGTCAGTCCGGCAGCCGGATGATGTCGCAGCGCGCGCCGGCCGGTGCGGCCGGAGCATTCGGAGGCCGGATCAGCAGCACGTTCGCGAGCGAGAGATTATTCAGCATCGAACTGTCCTGATGATCGACGGTGGTCGCGACGGCGACGCCGTTGTCGCTGACCGTGATCCGCGCGCGCATGTATTCCTGACGATGATCGTTGGCGGGCAGGTCATGGCCGAGGACGGCGGCCTCGATGCAATGGGTGACATGCGCGCGGCCCGACAGCGCACGGATCAGCGGCACCACGAACACGAACGAGCACACATAGGACGATGACGGATTGCCGGGCAGGCCGACCACGCTCATCGCGCCCTTGCGGCCATGCATCATCGGCTTGCCGGGACGCAGCGCGATCTTCCAGAACCTGATGTCGATGCCTTCGGCCTCGAACGACGGCTTGACGAGATCGTGCTCGCCGACGGAAGCGCCGCCGGTGGTGATGATAATGTCGGCGCCCAGCGTCTCGGCGCGGCGGATGGCGGCGCGGGTGTCGTCCAGCGTGTCGCGCGCGATCCCGAGATCGATCGGCTCGGCGCCGCTGCTGCGCATCAGCGCGCGGATGGCATAGGCGTTCGAATAGATGATCTGGCCCGGTCCCGGTTCTGAGCCCGGCATCACCAGTTCGTCGCCGGTGGCGATGATGGCGACCTTCGGCTTGCGGTGCACCGGCAGCGTCGGGTGGTTCATCGAGGCGGCGAGCGACAGGTCGCGGTCGGACAACCGGATGCCGCGCCTGAGCAGCACGTCGCCTTCGCGGAAATCGAGGCCCGCCTTGCGGACATGGCGCGGCGCGGGCACGGCTTCCGACAGGGTGATGACGTTGCCCTCGCGAGCGACGTCCTCCTGGATGACGATGGTGTCGGCGCCGTCCGGCACCACGCCGCCGGTGAAGATGCGGACCGCTTCGCCTTCGCCGACGGATCGATCGGACGGACGCCCGGCGGCGCTTTCGCCGGTCACGGTGAGCCGCGCGCCTTTGAGCGCATCCTGGGTGCGCACGGCGTAGCCGTCCATCGCCGACATCGGCGCGGGCGGCTGGGTGCGGCGTGCGGCGACGTCGCGGGCCAGCGTACGATGAAGCGCCTCGTCGAGCGCGACTTCCTCCTCGGGCAGGGTCTGTATTCCGTCGAGGATGGAGTTCAGTGCGTCGGCGACCGGCATCAATGCCATGACAATTCGTCCGTGTTATTTCTCATGTTTGTAGTGACCGGACCTGTAATGACCAGATTTGCCGCCGCTTTTTTCGAGAAGGCGGATGCCTTCGATATGCACGCCGCGCTCCACCGCCTTGATCATGTCGTAGACGGTGAGGCAGGCGACCGACACGGCGGTCAATGCCTCCATCTCCACGCCGGTCGGGCCTTTCATCTTGACGCTGGCCTCGACGCGGCAGCCGGGCAGCTTGTCGTCGGGCGTAATGTCGAGCGTGACCTTGGACAGCGCCAGCGGATGGCACAGCGGAATGAGATCGGAGGTGCGCTTCGCCGCCATGATTCCGGCGATGCGCGCGGTGCCGAGCACGTCGCCCTTCTTGGCGTTGCCCTCGACGATCAGCTTGAGCGTTTCGGCGCTCATCAGCACGAAACCTTCCGCCACCGCGACGCGTTCGGTCGCGTCCTTCGCGGAGACATCGACCATATGCGCTTCGCCCTTGGCGTCGATATGGGTGAGTTTGCTCATCGCGTTACGAAGCCTTCGCGAGCAGGGTGCGGGTGGCCGAGGTGACGTCGGCCTGCCGCATCAGGCTTTCGCCGACGAGGAAGGTCGAGATGCCGACGCGAGCGAGGCGGGCGATGTCGGCGGGCGTGAAGATGCCGCTCTCGCCGACCATGATGCGATCCTTCGGCACCATGGCGGCCAGCGCCTCGCTGGTCGCGAGCGTGGTCTCGAAGGTGCGCAGATTGCGATTGTTGATGCCGAGGAGCTTCGAGCGCAGCTTCAACGCGCGATCGAGTTCATCCTGATTGTGAACTTCGAGCAGCACGTCCATGCCGACGTCGAAGGCCGCATTCTCGATGTCGCGCGCGGTGGCATCGTCGAGCGCCGCCATGATGATGAGGATGCAGTCCGCGCCGTGCGCGCGTGCTTCCATCACCTGGTAGGTGTCGTACATGAAGTCCTTGCGCAGCACCGGCAGCGAGACGGCGTCACGCGCCGCCACCATGAAATCGAGGTGCCCTTGGAAAGAGGGCGTATCGGTCAGCACCGACAGGCAGGTCGCGCCGCCTGCTTCATAGGCGCGCGCGAGCGCGGGTGGATCGAAATCGGCGCGGATCAGTCCCTTCGATGGCGAGGCTTTCTTGATCTCGGCGATCAGCGCGTAGTTGCCGCGCGCGATCGCATGCTCGATCGCCCTGGCGAAGCCGCGCGCGGGCGGCGCGCGCCGTGCCGCCACCTCGATCTCGGCCTGCGGGCGCGCGGCCTTGGCGGCTGCGATTTCCTCGCGCTTGTAGCGTTCGATCTTTTGCAGAATGTCGGACAAGGCTTCGTCTTCCTCAAACACGGGAAACCGCGACGAGCTGCGCCAGCTTCGCGGCGGCGGCTCCACTGTCGAGCGACTTCGTGCCCAGCGCAACACCTTCCTTCAGGTCTTTCGCCTTGCCCGCGACGACAAGCGTCGCACCGGCATTGAGCAGGGCGACATCGCGGTAATGGTTCTTCGCGCCCTTGAGCACGGCGTCGAGCGCGGCCGCGTTGGCGGTGGCGTCGCCGCCGCGCAGGTCGGCGTCCTTCACGGAGGACAAGCCGCCGTCTTCAGGTGAGATTTCAAATGAACGGATCGCGCCATCGGCCAGCTCCGTCACATAAGTCGGGCCGGTGAGGGTGATCTCGTCGAGCCCGTCGGAGCCGTGCACCACCCAGGCGGAGGTCGCGCCGAGATTCTTCAGAACCTGCGCCACCGGCTCCACCCAATGCCTTGCGAACACGCCGATCATCTGCCGCGTCACGCCCGCCGGATTGGACAGCGGCCCGAGCAGATTGAAGATCGTGCGGGTGCCGAGTTCCACGCGCGTCGGGCCGACATGGCGGATTGCCGGGTGATGCGCGGGCGCGAACATGAAGCCGATGCCTGCCTTGGCGATGCAGGCGCCGACCTGTTCGGGGGTGAGGTCGATGTTGACGCCGAGCGCGGCCAGCACGTCCGCCGCGCCGGATTTCGACGACATCGCGCGGTTGCCGTGCTTGGCGACAGGCACGCCCGCGCCCGCGACGATGAACGCAGCGCAGGTCGAGACATTGACCGAACCCGCGCCGTCGCCGCCGGTGCCGACGACATCGACCGCATCGGACGGAGCGGTCACGCGCAGCATCTTCGCGCGCATGGCGGACACAGCGCCGGTGATCTCGTCCACGGTTTCGCCGCGCACCCGCATCGCCATCAGCGTGCCGGCGATCTGCGACGGCGTGGCCTCGCCGGACATCAGGTAGTCGAACGCATCCACGGCTTCGTCGCGCGACAGCGACCGGCCATCCGCGAGCCTGGCGATGATCGATTTGAAATCGCGCATGGCGAGGCCGGTCACTGGTTGCCGGTTGCGCCGGTCGCGGTCGCGAATACGGCCTCGTTCACCTTCACGCCGAACGTGGTTTCCAGATGCATGATGTACTGCCCGATCTGCTCGTCGCTCAGGTTCTGGGCGAGGCCTTCCTTCATCTTCTTGGCCGCTTCCGAATTCAGATCGACCGTCGGGGTGACGATGTCGGCGACCCGCAACACCACGACGCCGCTGCTCGCGGGCACGTTTTCAGCCATCGCGGCAGCACCCTTCGCGGTGCGGAAGGCCGTTTCGACGACGAGGTCGGGCAGGCCGTTGATCTTGTCCTCGCGCTTGAACGGCGCGGAGGTTTGCGACGTCAGACCGGCGGCTTTGACTTCGTCCGCGAACGCGCCGCCCTTGTTGATCTTCTCGACCAGTTCCTTGGCCTTGGCGCGCAGGCGCGTGACGACCTGATCGTCGTGCCAGCGCGCGGTGACCTGATCCTTGACTTCATCGAGCGTGCGGTCGCGCGACGGCGTGATGCCGAGCACGTCGAACCAGACTTCGCCGCCCTGGAAGTTGAGAGGATCGTTATCGACGCCGACATCGCTGCCGAAGGCCGCCGTGATCAGATCGACACCCTTGGGCAGGGCGGCTTCCTTGCCGTCCGGCGTGCGGCCGGAGCGGTCGACATCGACCGTCACGGCTTCGAGACCACCCTTTTGCGCGGCTTCGGCGATGCTCGCGCCGCCGCTGCGCTCGTCCTCGACGGCATTGCGCATCTTGTCGAAGTCGGCGCGCACGCGCTGTTCGGCGATTTCCTTCTTGATGGCCGGTGCGACCTTCTCGAAGGCTTCCGTCGAGCCGGGCTCGATTTTCGCGATCTTGAGCAGCACGGTGGCGAGCGCGCCCTTCACCGGCTGGCTCACTTCGTTCATCGGCAGCGCGAACGCGGCCTTGGCGATGATCGGATCGCCGAAATTCCTTTCGCTGACGAGGCCAAGGTTGATGTCACCGGAGGTCAGCTTCATCTCCTTGGCGAGGTCCTCGAACGACATGCCGCCCGCGATCTTGGCGCGCGCGGCCTTGGCGGCGTCCTCGCTCTGGAAGGGGATCTGCAGCACCTCGCGGCGGTCCGGCTTCATGTAGTCGGTGTGGCGGCTGTCGTAGATCTTGCGGGCGTCCTCGTCGGACACCACGATCTTCTTGGCGAGTTCGTCGGGCGACAAGGTGAGGTAGATCACCTTGCGATATTCCGGCGCGCGGAACTGGGCCTTGTGAGCCTCGAAATAGGCGTTGAGCACGTCCTGAGACGGAGTCTCGATGGCGCCGGCCTGATCGGGGCCGAGCTTG
>Ga0182735_1002901_pt1 | contig 10039 bp, 7 predicted proteins | sample eDN5th30CKraftMG_FD_128524 | JGI IMG/M metagenome (GOLD analysis project Ga0182735, IMG submission 128524) | Enriched Miracle-Growth compost microbial communities from Emeryville, California, USA - eDNA 5th pass 30_C Kraft MG (version 2) (version 2) ... | reverse complement strand
GATCACCTCGCGCGCCTTTGCCGGTCGCCGCTATGCGGTGCTGGGACTGGCGCGCTCGGGGCTTGCGACCGTCGAGGCGCTCGTCGCCAGCGGCGCTGGGGTCACTGCCTGGGACATGCGCGAGGACGCGCGCGACGCGGCGATGGCGCTGGGCGCCGACATCGGCGACCCGCTCGAGATCGATCTTGTCGGCTTCGCTGGCGTTGTTGTCTCACCCGGTGTGCCGCTCAACCGCCATCCGATCGCCGCCCATGCCCGCGCGGCGCGGGTTCCGGTGATCGGCGACATCGAACTATTCGCCGAGGCGCGCGCGGATCTTCCCGCGCACCGCGTGGTCGGCATCACCGGCACCAACGGCAAATCGACGGTCACCGCGCTCGTCACCCATATGCTTGAAAGCGCGGGCGTGCCCGCGCTGATGGGGGGCAATATCGGTCTCCCGATCCTCGCCCGCGATCCGCTCCCCGAAGGCGGGGTCTATGTTCTCGAGCTGTCGAGCTATCAGATCGACCTTGCGCACAGTCTCGCTGCAGATGTTGCGGTGCTCACCAACATCACGCCCGACCATCTCGACCGCTATGACGATTTTGCAGGCTATGCAGCGTCAAAGGCACGCCTGTTCAGCCTTCAGCACAAGGATCAGGTCGCCATCGTCGCGATCGACGACGACCGGTCGAAGAGTATCGCAAGTCACATCGGTCACCGTCTTTTTCGCGTATCGGCGAAGGACGTCGACCCGGCCGACCAGGCGCGCTGGCCCGCGCTTCAGGGACCGCATAACGCGCAGAACGCGGTGTGCGCGATCGCGGTGTGCCGCGCGCTGGGGCTCGATGATGCGGCGATAGAAAAGGGGCTCGCGACATATCACGCGCTCCCGCATCGGATGGAATTGGTCGGCGAAGTCGCTGGCGTCCGCTGGTTCAATGACAGCAAGGCGACCAACGCGGCTTCCGCTGCACCGGCGCTGGCGGCGTTTCCGCCGGCGCCGGACCAGCGTCTGCACTGGATCGCTGGCGGACAGGCAAAGGGAGACGGACTCGCGGCGTGCCGTCCCTGGTTCAGCCATGTCAAATGCGCCTATCTGATCGGCGAGGCGATGGAGGGTTTCGCGGGCGAGATCGGCGATGCCATTCCGGTCGACCGCGCCGGCGATCTTGCAACAGCAGTCGCGCATGCAGCAGCGGCGGCCGAGAGCGGGGACATCGTTCTTCTTTCGCCCGCCTGCGCCTCGTTCGACCAGTTCAAGGATTATGAGGCGCGCGGCGACCAGTTTCGTAGCCTCGTGCGGGGGCTTGCCGCATGAACGGGGGGATCGACAATATGGACAGGGCAGGCGAGCGGCCGATCATCGCGACCATGCGCAGCGTCAAGCGCCGCGGGCCGCGCCTCAGCCGGGCCGACCGCACGCCGCTCGGCCTGTGGTTCTGGGAAATAGACCGGGTGCTGCTGCTTCTCGTCTCGATGCTGATTGCGATCGGTCTCGTCGCGGTCGCCGCCGCCTCCCCGGTGGCGGCGCAAAAGCTCTCGACGACCACCGCGAGCCTTGATCCGCTCTATTATTTCTATCGCCAGCTCATGTGGGTGATCGTCGGCGTGCCGGTCATGCTCGGCATCTCGATGCTGCCCAAGGCGCAGGCGCGCCGTTTCGCCATTTATGGCACGTTGACCTTTCTCGCGCTGCTCTTCCTCGTCCCGCTTATCGGCACCTCGGTGAACGGCGCGCAGCGCTGGCTCGGGAGCGGCATGTTCCGTCTCCAGCCGTCGGAGTTTCTGAAGCCGTTTTTCGCCGTCTCGCTTGCGTGGGTTCTCTCGCTTCGACTTCACGACCAGAGCCTGCCCGTTGTGCCCCTGTCTTTCATCCTGACCGGCATCATCGCGGTGCTCCTCATGGGGCAGCCCGACCTGGGGCAGACGATTATCTTTGCGGCGACCTGGTTCGTGCTCGTGCTCGTTGCCGGCCTTTCGATGCGGATCATGGCGGGGCTCGGCGTTGCGGGCCTCATGGGGCTTGTTCTTGCCTATTTCTTCTATCCGGTGGCGCAGCAGCGCATCAACATCTGGCTCTTTGCCGAAGGCGACAGCTTCCAGGTCGACAAGGCCCATGCGACGCTCACCGCCGGCGGGCTCATCGGCACCGGGCCCGGCGCGGGGCTTGCAAAGTTCCAGCTTCCCGAGGCGCATACCGACTACATATTTTCGGTGATCGGCGAGGAGTTCGGGATCATCGCGTGCATCGCGATCGCGGTACTTTATCTTGCGATCATCGTCCGCGTGCTTGTCCGCCTGCTCGATGAGGAAGACAGTTTTCTCATTCTCGCGGTCTGCGGGCTCGTCGCGCAATTCGGCGGCCAGGCGGTGATCAACATGGCGGTGAACACCCAGCTCTTCCCCTCGAAGGGCATGACGCTGCCCTTCATCAGCTATGGCGGCTCGTCGATGCTCGCATTGTCGATCGGCATGGGTTTGCTCTTGTCGCTGACCCGGCGAAACCCCTATGCGGCGCGCGTGTCGATGACCCGCAACTGGAACAGAAAATGACCGCGACCCGCCACTTTCTCCTCGCCGCCGGCGGCACCGGGGGACATATGCTCCCCGCCTATGCGCTGGCAGGCGAATTGATCGCGCGCGGTCACCGCGTCGCGCTCGTGAGCGACGATCGCGGCCTCAAGATTCCCGGCGCTCCCGACGAACTTGAAACCCATGTCCTGCCTGCCGGGCGCGTCGCCGGCGGTCCGGTCGGCTGGATCAAGGCGGCGCTCGCAATCCGCAAGGGGCGCCGGAAGGCGATCGAGCTCATCCGCAACTTCGACCCTGCGGTCGTTGTGGGGTTCGGCGGCTATCCGTCACTCCCGAGCCTGCTTGCCGCGCGCGCAACCCGGACGCCGAGCATGGTCCACGAACAAAATGCGGTGCTCGGCCGCACCAACCGGCTGATGGCGCCGCGGGTCGATGCCATTGCGGTCGCCTATCGCAACATCCACCGCTTTCCCGCCAAATGCGAGCTGAAACGCCATCTCACGGGCAATCCGGTGCGCGAAGAGATCGTCGCGATCCGCGAAGAAGGTCTGCCGCCGCTGCCCGAGGACGGCATTTTCCGCCTGCTCGTGGTCGGCGGCAGCCTCGGCGCGACGGTCCTGAGCGAGGTGGTGCCAGCCGCGATCGCGATGCTGCCGCGCGCGCTGCTTGACCGCCTGCAAGTGGTCCAGCAGGCGCGCGAGGCCGATCTCGAGGCGGTGCGGGCCAAATATGCCGAGCTCGGCGTTGCGGCCGAATGCGCGCCCTATATCGCCGACTTCCCCGACCGGCTGCGCTGGGCACATCTTGTCATAGCGCGCGCAGGGGCCTCGACGGTGGCCGAACTCGCCTGCGCCGGACGCCCCGCGATCTTCGTCCCCTATCCGCACGCGATGGACGACCACCAAAGCTTCAATGTCGCCGATCTCGTGGAAGCGGGCGGCGCGCAGTCCTTTGCCCAGGCGGACTTTACTCCAGCCAATGTCGCAAAGCAGTTGCAGCGCATGGCACTTGAGCCGGGCGCGATCGAGGCGGCGGCGGAAAATGCCGCGCGCTGCGGCCTGCCCAACGCGACGCGCGATCTTGCCGACCTGGTCGAAAGCTTCGCGCCGCCGCCGCTCATGGACGTCATCCGCGTCGGGGCCAGCGCGAAGCGCGCGGCGGCAAGCGGCGTCGCTGCGGCGCGGCGGGAGGCCCGTTGATGCGCGGCGTTGCGACCGATATCGGCGTCATCCATTTCATCGGCATCGGCGGCATCGGCATGTCGGGTATCGCCGAGGTGATGCACAACCTCGGCTATCAGGTGCAAGGCAGCGACATTGCTGAAAGCTATGTCGTCGAGGGCCTTCGCAAGCGCGGGATCAAGGTCGCGATCGGCCATGCGGCGGAGAATGTCGAGGGAGTGGCGGTTGTCGTCACCTCGACCGCGGTCAAGCGTGGCAACCCCGAGGTTGAAGCCGCGCTTGCCCACCGCATCCCGATCGTCCGCCGCGCCGAGATGCTTGCCGAGCTGATGCGCCTCAAATCGACCGTCGCCATCGCGGGCACGCACGGCAAGACGACCACGACCAGCCTGGTCGCTGCCCTGCTTGATGCGGGAGGGATCGACCCCACGGTCATCAATGGCGGTATCATCAACAATTATGGCTCGAACGCGCGGCTCGGTGCGTCAGACTGGATGGTGGTCGAGGCGGACGAGAGCGACGGCAGTTTCCTGCGTCTCGATGGCACCATCGCGGTCGTCACCAACATCGATCCTGAACATCTCGACCATTATGGGAGCTTTGACGCGATCAAGGCCGCCTTCGTCGAGTTCATCGAAAATGTGCCTTTCTATGGCGCTGCGATGCTCTGTCTTGATCACCCGGAGGTTCAGGCGATCATCCCGCGCATCCGCGACCGACGTATCGTGACCTATGGATTTTCGGCCCAGGCCGATGTGCGCGGTACCAATGTGACGCCGGGCCCCGAGGGCAACCGCTTCGACGTCGTCGTGCGCGACCGCGACGGGGTGAGCCGGACGATCGAGGGCATTCAATTGCCGATGTCGGGACGCCACAATGTCCAGAATGCGCTCGCGGCGATTGCGGTCGCGCTGCACATGGGCGTCAGCGACGAGAAGATCGCCTCGGGCTTCAGCGGGTTTGCCGGGGTCAAGCGACGCTTCACCAAGGTGGGTGAAATTGCAGCGGATGACGGCGTGATCACGGTTATCGATGATTATGCCCATCATCCGGTGGAGATTCGTGCCGTCCTTTCCGCCGCGCGTGAGGGGGCAGGGGCGGGGCGCGTCATCGCGGTCGTCCAGCCGCATCGCTTCACGCGCCTGCGCGATCACATGGACGAGTTCCAGCAGGCCTTCAACGACGCCGACATGGTTCTCGCGCTTCCCGTCTATGCGGCAGGCGAGATCCCCATCGAGGAGATATCGTCCGACGTGCTCGTGGCGGGTCTGCGCGACCGCGGCCATCGTCACGCCGCGACCGTCGCGGATGGGGCCGCGCTCGCTGCCGCCGTCGCCGCTGCCATCCGCTCGGGCACCATCGGTGCGGGCGACCGGATCATCTGCCTTGGCGCGGGCGATATTACCAAGGTCGCGGCCGGTCTCGCGGCCGCGGTGGAGGCGGCATGACCACGGCCGCCATTCCTGCCGTTCGCGGCAAGCTGACCGCAAAGGCCCCGCTTGCGCCGCTCGTCTGGTTCAAGTCCGGCGGCCCTGCCGACTGGCTGTTCGAGCCGAAGGACGCCGACGATCTTGCCGATTTTCTCCGCGATCTCGACCCCTCGGTCCCGGTGATGGCGCTGGGGCTGGGCTCTAACCTCATCGTTCGCGACGGCGGCTTTCCGGGCGTGGTTGTCCGTCTGGGAAAAGCCTTTGCCAAGGTCGAGCCGCTCGATGCCGTGACGCTGCGCTGCGGCGGCGGGGCATCGGGCATTCTCGTCTCCTCGACCGCGCGCGATGCGGGGATTGCGGGACTGGAGTTTCTGCGTTCGATCCCTGGCACCGTCGGCGGCTTTGTCCGCATGAACGGCGGCGCTTATGGCAGCGAGGTCAAGAATATATTGGTCGAGGCCGATATCGTCCTGCGCAACGGGGAGCGCCGTACGCTCGCGCTTGCCGAGCTTGGCTACACCTATCGCCATAGCGAGCTTCCCGAGGGAGCGGTGGTTATCGGGGCGATCTTTCGCGGCCGGCCCGGTGCGCCTGCTGCCATTCAGGCCGAAATGGACCGTATCTCGGCGAGCCGCGAGGCGGCGCAGCCGCTGCGATCGAAAACGGGCGGGTCGACCTTCAAGAACCCCGAGGGGCGCAAGGCCTGGCAGCTCGTCGACGAGGCGGGTTGCCGCGGCCTCAGGATCGGCGGCGCCGAGGTCAGCGACAAGCACACCAATTTCCTCATCAACACCGGCAGCGCGACGAGCGGCGACATCGAGGCGCTCGGCGAGGAAGTTCGCCGCCGGGTCAAGGCGAATAGCGGCATCGAACTGGAATGGGAGATTCAACGCGTGGGGAAGGCGGAATGAGCCGGGGGCCGTGGCATGTCGCTGTCCTGATGGGCGGCTGGTCGGCCGAGCGCGAAGTTTCCTTGATGAGCGGCAATGGCGTCGCTGACGCGCTCGAGGGCCGCGGGCACAAGGTCACGCGTATCGACATGGACCGCGACGTGGCGCGCAAGCTCCAGGACGCGAAGCCCGACATCGTGTTCAATGCCCTTCACGGCGTCCCGGGAGAAGATGGGACGGTACAGGGCATGCTCGATCTCATGGGGATCAAATACACGCACAGCGGGCTCGTCACCTCGGTCATCGCGATCGACAAGGAATTGACGAAGCAGGCGCTGGTGCCGCATGGAATCCCCATGCCGGCGGGGACCATGGTCGAGAGCGAAAGCCTCTTTTCAACCGATCCCTTGCCGCGCCCCTATGTGCTGAAGCCGGTCAACGAAGGGTCGTCGGTCGGGGTCGCGATCGTCCGGGATGACAGCAATTACGGCAATCCCATTGCGCGCGATGCAGTGGGGCCGTGGCGCGAGTTCGATCGTCTGCTTGCCGAACCCTTCATCAAGGGGCGCGAGCTGACGGTGGCGGTGCTCGGCGACCAGGCGCTCGGCGTCACCGAACTGCGCGTCAAGTCGGGCTTCTACGATTACGACGCCAAATATACCGACGGGCTTACCGAGCATGTCTGTCCCGCCGACGTGCCCGCGGAGATTTCCGAGCGCATGAAAAGGCTCGCGGTCGAGGCGCATCGACTGCTCGGCTGCAAGGGCGCCTCGCGCTCCGATTTCCGCTGGGATGACGAGCGGGGCCTTGCCGGCATCTTCCTGCTCGAGGTCAATACCCAGCCGGGCATGACCCCGCTCAGCCTCGTCCCTGAACAGGCCCGGGCTATCGGCATGGACTATGCCGAACTCGTCGAACGCATCGTGGAGGAAGCGTTATGAGCAGCACGCGGATCAAGCGCGCCAAGGCGCCGCCGCGCCGCCCCGCACGCGCACCGAAGAAGCGCCGGACGGTCAAGACCTCGCGCATCGACGCGATCATCAACGCGCTGCCGATCAGCCCGCAGACGCTGCAGCGCACCGCGAACTGGATGATCGGCCTCAGCCTCGCCGGCGTCCTTGCGCTTGCCGCGCACGCGACGGGAGTGACGGCGAAAGTTCAGGAGGAATGGGCGCAGGCGGTCGGCCGCGCAGGGTTTCAGGTCAAGAAAGTCGAGGTCGTCGGCGCCGAGCGGATCGACCGGCTCAAGGTCTATGACATCGCTCTTGCGCAAAAGGACCGCTCGATGGCCGCGGTCGACCTTGAGGATGTTCGCCGCGACCTCATGAAATATGGCTGGATCAAGGATGCCCGCGTGTCGCGCCGGCTGCCCGATACGCTCGTCGTCGACATCGTCGAGCGCACCCCGGCGGCGATCTGGCAGAATGGCGGGCGCCTGTCACTGATCGACGAGAAGGGCGTTGTGCTCGAGGCGGTGAGCGTCGCGACGATGCCCGACCTCCCGCTCGTCATCGGGCCGAAGGCGAACCAGCGCTCGCAGGATCTTGACCGTCTGCTCGCCGAGGCGAGCAGCCTCAAGGAGTTGCTCGCGGGTGCGACCTGGGTCGGAAACCGCCGTTGGGATCTGCGTTTCCGCAGCGGCGAGACGCTTTCACTTCCGGAGGGCGAGGCCCAGGCGAAAGCGGCGCTGGCCAAGTTCGCACACATGGACGGTGCGAACCGCCTCCTTGGCCGCGGCATATTGCGTTTCGACATGCGCGATCCGGCCAGGTTCGTGCTACGCCTGCCGCATGAGGGTCAGGTGGCGCCCGCGAAGCTCGACGCCGCGCGCGAGGCGGCCGACGCCCTCGCCGTGAGCAATGCCAACGAAGGATAGGGACCCTATAATATGGCGCCGCCGCGCATCGAGAAGATCATCACAGCGCTCGACGTCGGGTCGTGGAAGGTCTGCGCGCTGATCGCGGGCCAGACCGCCGACGGACAACTGCACGTTCTTGGAACCGGCCAGCGCGAGAGCCGCGGCGTCCAGCGCGGCTATGTTGCCGACATGGAACAGACCGAGCATGTCGTGCGCGAGGCGATCGAGCAGGCCGAGCGTATTGCGGGGCTCAACATCGACGATGTCTGGGTCGCCTTTTCGGCAGGCGGTCTTGTGAGCGACGTCGCGCCGATCGAAAGCGAATTGGGCGGTCACCGGATCGAGCAGGAGGATGTCGACGATCTTCTCGCCGCGGGGCGCGCGGGCATCGACCCTGAAGGCCGGATGATCCTCCACGCTCAGCCCGCGCTCTATACGATCGACGGTCTCACCGGCGTCAAGAATCCGATCGGGCTCCACGCCGACCGCCTCGGCGTCGACATCCATATCATCATGGCCGACGGGGCGCCGGTGCGCAACCTCGAGGCGGCGGTGCGGCAGGCGCATCTCGACGTAAACGCGGTGGTGGCATCGCCGATCGCGGCGGGGCTAGCCTGCCTCTCCGACGAAGAACGCGATCTCGGCGTAGCCTTGGTGGAGCTTGGCGCAGCGGTGACGACTGTCTCGCTTTATGCCGGCGGGATGCTCGTCGAAATGGCCTCGCTGCCCTTTGGCGCGAGCGACATCACCGACGATATTGCATCGGCCTTCGGGATTCGGCGGAGCCAGGCGCAGCGGCTCCAGAGCTTCTACGGTTCGGCTTCGGCGAGCCCGCGCGACAATAATGAGATCATCGAGCTCGATCCGGGGGCGCCGGCGGGCAGCGAATCCCCGCGCATCACGCGCGCGCAGCTCGTGTCCGTCATCCGCCAGCGCCTCGACGCGATGATGGGGGAGATCGGGCGGACGCTGAAGGACCTTCATTTCGTCGGTCCGATCGGGCGCCAGGTCGTGCTCGTCGGCGGCGGCGCCGACTTGAAAGGCATTGCCGACTATACGCAAAGCGCGCTCGGCCGCGCCGCGCGCATCGGGCGACCGCGGGGCTTGCACGGCCTGCCCGATGCCCATTCGGGACCGGCTTTCGCGACGCTCGCGGGTCTGGTTCTCTATGCAGCGTCGGATCCGGTCGACCTTCGCGATCTGCCGATGATGGCGCAGGATGTCTATCGCCCCAAGGGCGCGTCGATCCTGCAGCGGCTGGTCACGGCATTGAAAAGCAGCTTTTGATAGGCGCGAGGTGAAAAGGTTAATTTTTTGGGTGATTCCAGCGTCACAATAGTGCAATGCGGTCGCAGGAATCCGGGCGGCGGGACCACCGCCTGTTTGGGTCGCATGGTGAGGCTAGCGGCTGAGGTTCGCCGCTGCAGGGAGATAATTTGATGAGCATCGATATTGGTCCGCCACAGGTCGATGAGTTGAAGCCGCGCATCGCGGTCATCGGCGTGGGCGGCGCGGGGGGCAATGCCATCGCCAACATGATCGCCGCCCGGGTCGAGGGCGTCGATTTCGTGGTCGCGAACACCGACGCGCAGGCGCTCAATGCCTCGCCGGCCGAGCGCCGCATCCAGCTTGGCACGCAGATCACGCAGGGCCTCGGCGCAGGGTCGCGGCCCGAGGTCGGACGCGCTGCTGCCGAGGAAAGCATCGCGCAGGTCGAAGAGGCGCTGAACGGCGCGCACATGTGTTTCGTCGCGGCCGGCATGGGCGGCGGCACCGGCACCGGTGCGGCGCCGGTCATCGCCAAGGCGGCACGCGACCGCGGCATCCTCACCGTCGGCGTTGTCACCAAGCCCTTCACGTTCGAAGGTCAGCGCCGCATGCGCTCCGCCGAGGCCGGCATTGCGGAGCTGCAGGACCATGTCGACACGCTGATCGTCATTCCGAACCAGAATCTCTTCCTTGTCGCCAATCCGAACACGACCTTCAAGGAAGCGTTCAGCATGGCGGACGAGGTGCTCCAGCAGGGCGTTCGCGGCATCACCGATCTCATGGTCATGCCCGGGCTCATCAACCTCGACTTCGCCGACGTGCGCAGCGTGATGCGCGAGATGGGCAAGGCGATGATGGGCACCGGCGAGGCCGAAGGCGATGGCCGTGCGCTCG
>Ga0182735_1002898_pt1 | contig 10043 bp, 8 predicted proteins | sample eDN5th30CKraftMG_FD_128524 | JGI IMG/M metagenome (GOLD analysis project Ga0182735, IMG submission 128524) | Enriched Miracle-Growth compost microbial communities from Emeryville, California, USA - eDNA 5th pass 30_C Kraft MG (version 2) (version 2) ... | reverse complement strand
GCGGCTATCCGGCATTTGTGCCTTTTCACGCTCTGAACGCCCCGCCGCCGTCACCCCGGAAGCGGGAGGCGAAGCCGGGCGCTATCCGGGATCCAGCGCGGGGTGTGCGCGAAGCGCACCTCAATGTCGCGTCCTTGGGACAGTCTTGCGCTGGATCCCGGCTCCCGTCGGCGCAATGCGCCTCCTTGGCCGGGATGACGGGCTTCGGAAGCGGGCACTACAGCGTGTTCATTTCCAATGGACGCAAGCGTGAGAGAGCCGATTTGTTCTACGCTTGCTTTCCCGGACGACGTGCGCAGCACGGCGATCCGGGATCGCGTGATTGATTTCGTTCACCAAGAATCGATCCCAGCGGCCCCGGGTCTCCGTCGTCGCTGCCGCGCGGCTTCGCCCGGGGACGCAGGTGGAGAGCGGGAAGCGCATCTGCTCTCGATGAACACGCTCTAACGGTTGTCCGGGATCTTTCGACGTCAGGCTACTCCTTGCGGATCAATTGCCCCGTCGGTGTCGCGAAGCCCTGCATCGAGCGGACGCGCTTGTCGAGCCACCAGCCGTACTCCTGGCCCCAATCCTCGAAATGCGTGTTGATGCCGAGTTCGTGCCCCCAGTGATGCACGACATTCGGATTGAATTGCGCCTGCCGGCCGATGGCGATCAGATCGGCCTGCCCGGCCTGCAGAATCGCCTCTGCCTGCGCGCCCTCGAGGATCAGGCCGACGGCCATGGTCGAAATGCCAGCCTCGGCTTTGGCTCGTGCCGCGAACGGCACCTGGAACCCGGGCGCTCGGCTAACCGGGGCTGCCGTCGCCGACCCCATCAGACCGCCCGAAGAGCAATCGAGCACGTCCACGCCGCGTGCCTTGAGCTCGCGGGCCAGAACGACCGTATCGTCCATTTGCCAGCCTTCCTGCGTGCCATCGACCGAGGAGACACGGAAGAAGAGCGGCGTGTGATCCGGAATGGAGGCGCGTACGGCTTCTGCGACCTCCAGCGGAAAGCGCATACGTCCCTTGAGGTCGCCGCCATAGGCGTCGTTACGGGTGTTCGTCACCGGCGACAGGAACGATGCCAGCAGATAGCCATGTGCGCCATGGATCTCCACGATCTCGAAGCCGACGCGAACGGCACGTTTGGCCGCTGCTGCGAACGCACCGACGAGATCGGCGATTTCCGACGGCGCAAGCTGATGCGGCGTCGGCCACTCGGGTCCGATCGCGGTCGTCGTCGGACCGACAGGCTGCCAGCGCATCCGTCCCTGTCGGACTTCCTTCTCGGTCAGTGCGGCGTTGCCTTCCATCGCCGACTGCATGCCGGCCTTGCGGCCCGCGTGCGCAAGCTGGATGGCAGGCACCGCACCTTCCTCCTTGATCAGCTCGATCACGGGCCGGAAGGCCTGTGCTTGCGCCTCGTTGAAGATGCCGAGGTCCATGTCCGACACCATGCCGCGCCGCTCGATTGCGGCCGCCTCGGTCATTACGACGCCGAAGCCGCCCTGCGCGAACTTGCCGAGATGCACGGTGTGAAACGTGCCGCAAACGCCTTCGCGCGCCCGGTAGTGCACCATGGGTGCCAGAACCGTACGGTTCTTTATCGTCACGCCGCGGATGGTATAGGGCTGAAAAAGCAGCGGACGAGCACCCTTGTCGCTCGCCATCTCCGTGTTCATGTGGATTCCCCGTCTGGTGAATGTCAGGCCGTAACCCATGGATGGGGCGAGTATTCGATGTCGGGCCTGCGGTCGCAAGTCGATAGAGTTTGGCTAGCGTCATCGGCAGCGGGGTTGAACGCCATCACACTGACGTCGTAATGCTCGCTCCAAGTACGACGCTGGGATGAAGACGAGGAGCGGGGGAGGCCTATGGTAGGCGGGGGACTCGAGCGCCTGGCCGAAGTCATCGATTCCGCAGAGGCGCTCGCGCATCGCACGTCCGTCACGGAGGCGGACATCGCTGCGACGCTCGAAAGCGGCTATCAATCGCTGTTCCACGCCGATTTCTCCGCATTCGATGTCGACGCCGTCAGGAAGCATGCCCCGATGCTCATTGACCGGCTCTGGTTGCTCTACCTCGGGCTGCGCGATCGTATCCCGGACTGGCAAACGCAGGGCCTGATGAGCCATCGCGTGCAGGCGAGCCTGCGTGACATCTTTCGCAGCGCCCGCTACGCACGCGATCTCATCGGCGAGATCGCCCTGGATCATCAGCGCCTCCGCCGGAAAGAGACCACGTACGCCGCCTTCACTGGACCGAACTATCTGACGAGCCGCAATCCACGGTTCTCCCGGGGCCCGATCGTCCTCAGGCCCGGCGATGCGATCCTGCAACGGGGCATGGCGCACAACAGCGCCGCCATCTCGCGTATCGGCGACGTCGACTCTCAGTTCAGCCATCTGTCGATCGTCGCCAGAGACCCCAAGGGCGGCGGCCATGTCATGGTCGAGGCGCTGATCGAGGAAGGCTCGATCGTGAAGCCGGCCGAGGCTTCGCTCGCGCACAATGTCGGGCGCGCCGTCCTTCTGCGCCATCGCGACCCTCAGCTGGCCGAGCGCGCGGCCGAAATGATCCGTGCCGCAATCGCTCGTGCAGATGGACGTGCCGAGCCGCGCATTCTCTATGATTTCAGCATGGAGCTCAGCGGCTATGGCCACCTCTACTGCGCCAAGCTCGTCCGCCTCGCCTATTCCATGGCCACGACCGGCGACTATCGCATCCCGACCTTCACGACGCGGCTCGACATGAAGAATCGCGATTTCATCAGCCGTATCGGCGTTACCGCCGTCGAGACATTCGCGCCGGGCGACATCGAGCTCGAGCCCCAGTTCGACGTCGTCGCCGAATGGCGCGACCTGCGCGTCACATCCGAGCTGCGGCTCAAGGACATGATCATGATGAAGCTCTTCGAATGGATGGAGCTTTACGATTATCGCTTCCGACCGACGCTTCTCGTGCGTCTGGTCGGCTCGTCCGGCGTCGCGACGGCGCGCATGCCGAGCTTCGTGCAGGCGTTGACTAAGCGCTTCGCGGGGAAGGTGCCGCCGAATATGACATCGTCCGCCGTTGCCGCGGTTGCCATGCTCCACTGGACGGCGGAGGAGCTTTACGAAGGCCTTCGCAAGCTCGAGAACAAGATGATCCGGAAAACGGGCCGGCAGCTCCACCCGCGCCTGGTTCTCGACGAGCTCGAGCGCATGCGCGAAGCCCGCGGCCGGCACATCGGCTACCTGTCGATGCCCTGAGGCCCCCGTGACGGCGACCCGACTCGGCCTTCACGACCTTGTGCCCCGCCCTTGTCCATGTGTGGTTCTCCAGCCTACTCTTTCGCACGACTGACAGCCGAAGGAGTGCTGCATATGGCCACCTATATTCCCTCGCCGCGCGATTGGGTCCGTGAGCAGGTCGAGCTTTACGAGTCGAGTGGCGGCACCAAGGGCACGACACTTCGCGACACCGGGCTGCCCTGCATTCTCTTCACGCATACCGGCAACAAGACGGGCGCCATCCGCAAGACGCCGCTGATGCGCGTCAAGGATGGTGACAGCTATGTTCTCGTCGGCTCACAGGGTGGCGCACCGGCCGATCCCGCCTGGGTCGCCAATCTGCGCGCCAAGCCCGAGATCGAGCTTCGCGACCGGACGGAGGTTTGGCCCATGCGGGTTCGCGAGGTGACCGATCCAGCCGAACGCCAGCGGCTTTGGGATTTGGCGGTTGCGGCGTATCCGCCTTACGCCGACTATCAGAAGAAGACGACCCGTCGTATTCCGGTCTTCCTCGCATCGCCCATCTGATCGAACGCGCCCGCTCAGCCTTCGCCAACCCGGAGAACCGTCTGTGCAGAAACGCAAGCTCGGCAAGAGCAATCTCGAAATCGCTCCACTCGTCTTCGGCGGCAACGTGTTCGGCTGGACCGTCGACGAGCAGGGCTCGTTCAAGCTCCTCGACGCCTTCCTGGACGCGGGCTTCAACTGCGTCGACACCGCGGACGTCTATTCGAAATGGAAGCCGGGCAACAAGGGTGGTGAAAGCGAGACCATCATCGGCAACTGGTTCAAGGCGCGCGGCAACCGGGCGAAGGTGATCCTCGCATCGAAGTGCGGTCTCGAGATGGCGCCCGACAAGAAGGGGCTTTCCAAGGCGTACATCGTGCGGGCGGTGGAAGACTCCCTGAAGCGTCTCCAGACCGATTACATCGACCTCTACCAGTCGCATCGCGACGACCTCGTCACGCCGGTCGAAGAAACCATGGAGGCCCACGCCCAACTCGTGAAGGCCGGCAAGATACGGGTGGTCGGCGCATCGAATTTCGATGCCAAGCGGCTGAAGGCCTCACTCGATGCCAGCGCGAAGGCGGGCATTCCCCGTTATGAAACGCTGCAGCCACTCTACAGCCTCGTCGAGCGCAAGGAATTCGAGGGGCCGCTCCAGGACCTGTGCGTGAAAGAGACGATCGGCGTCATCCCATACTACTCGCTCGCGTCAGGTTTCCTGACAGGCAAGTATCGCACCGAGGCCGATCTCGCGGGCAAGGCTCGTAGTGCCGGTGCCGGCAAATATCTCAACGCGAAAGGGCTCGGCGTCCTGAAGGCGCTCGACGATGCCGCCGCCAAGCACAATGCAACGCTTGCCCAGGTTGCGCTCGCCTGGCTTCTTGCTCAGCCGGCAATCGCGGCGCCGATCGCCAGCGCCACGTCCATCGAGCAACTCACCGACATTCTGAAGTCGACAAGCTTGACGCTCGACGCGGACTCGCTCGCTGCCTTGAACAAGGCGAGTGCCTGAGAGGCGGTGATCGATCATGTTCGAAGCTCTCGGCAATGCGCTCGATGCCAAGCCAGCTTTCGCACGACGCAATCGCTTCGCGCCGCTGACCATCGCCGTCCGTTCGGGCGATGACCAATGGGCCGTCACGCTCGGGCGTGAGCCGATCGCGGTATCCCGCTCGGCTGCGCCGGGTGCCGACATCGCACTCGCTGCTGCGCCCGAGGCATGGCGCGCCTTCGCGCAGCCAATCCCGACCGTTGGGTATCAAAGTCTCAACGGCATGATGCGCATGGGGCATCTGTCCGTCAGCGGAGACATGCTCGCATTCGGGCGCCATCTGGGACTGATCGAGGAAGTCTTTGCGGCAGTACGCGCACCGAAGGCGGAGAATCGCTCGCCCGCGCCGGTCGGCAAGCCATGGATCGAAGACGTCACCGGGCGCTATCTGCATACCGATCTCAACGGCCGTCCGCACCGTATCTACTTCGAGGAGGCTGGTCCTGCTGACGGAATCCCGCTGCTCTGCCTGCACACCGCGGGTGCCGACGGCCGTCAATATCGCGCCGTCCTCAACGATGCCGAGATCACGCGGCATTTCCGCGTGATTGCGTTCGACCTTCCCTGGCACGGCAAATCGTCACCGCCGCCCGGCTTCGAGACGGAGGTCTATCGCCTGACCACCCGGCTCTATGTCGACACAGTGATGACCGTCTCGCGCGCCCTCGGGCTCCAGAAGCCGGTTGTCATGGGCTGTTCCATCGGGGGGCGGGCGGTTTTGCATCTGGCGCTCCAGCATGGACCATATTTCCGCGCGGCGGTTGGACTTCAGTCGGCCCTCTATGCCGATCCTGGTGCCAACCCGGCACTGCGCGACCTCGACCTGATACATCGCCCCGATGTGCATGGCGGAGAAGCCGCCTCCGCTTTCGTTTCCTGCCTGATCTCGCCGACGTCGCCACAAGCGGACCGCTGGGAAACGCTTTGGCACTACGCGCAGGGTGGCCCGGGGGCCTTCATGGGTGATCTCGTCTACTATTCGGCCGACGGCGACATGCGGAATCTCGATCTCGCGCCGCTTCGCGATTCGCCCTGCCCGCTTTATCTGTTGACCGGCGAGTATGATCTCTCTGCGACTCCGGCTCTGACGGCGGATCTTGCAAAGAAGGTCAACGCCCGGCACTTCGAGGTGATGACCGGGCTCGGCCATTTCCCGATGTCCGAGTCACCGCAGCAGTTCCTGGGTTATCTGCGCCCTGTCCTCGACATGATCCGACGGGATACTTGCAAGTAACTCTTTCCAGGTTCCCGGAAACCGCGCGGGTAGCGCGGCTATTCGGCATCCCTTCACGTCCCGGCCTTGCGCCCCGACCCCACCATGCGCAGGCAAAGACCCGGCTCGGATAACAAGGGAAACGTACTATCTCTGCCGCAGGCCCATGCGCTCCAGCCGCGGCAAGACCTCGGCGACGAAGTAGGGGATCTCTTTCAGATAATCGAGGAACGCGACCGAGGTGCCCGCAAGCCCCGCGCGGCTGATTTGTGCGAGCTCATCTGCGATATCGTCGGGCGTGCCGACCAGCGGAAATGCACCCGGATAGCCGCCATCGAATTTCTTTCCGGTCGCGCGTTGAAGGCGATTGACGAACGGCCTCTCCACCTTGGCCCCTGTTGCCGTTCCGGCCGTCGCACCGCGGTTGCGGCGATAGTAGGCCTGCCCGTCGACATCCGCGTGCTCTTCCGCGAAATAGTGGAAGAAGTCCTCGGCTTCCCTGCGGGTCGGACGGCAAACCACATGGCTCATTGTGAAAACGTCGAGCGGCCGACCATGCCGCGCGGTCAATTCAGCCACGCTCGCCATCAAGGACGGTGCCTGCTCGATCTCCGTCATGTTGATGAAAAGCGCATCCGCCGCGGTCGCCGCGAAGTCCCGTCCTTTCGGCGAGAAACCGGCCGACATCACGATCGGCCGCGGGCGCTGCACGGAGACGGGGTTCGTCTCGAGGCGTTTCAACTTGAAAAAGCGCCCGTCCCAATCGAACTCCGGCCCTCCCTCCAGCAGCTTCGACCACACCGCAAACCATTCGTGTCCGTGATCGTAGCGCGTGTCCTGCTCGATGGTAATGCCATGGAGATCGAACTCCTCCTGGTTCCAGCCGCAGACGATGTTCAGCCCGGCACGCCCGTGTGTGACGTGATCGATCGTTGCCATTGCCTTCGCACCGAACGTGGGCGTGACCAGCGGCACGTGGACCGTCGCGAAAACGCAGATATGCTTCGTTAGCGCGCCGATTGCCGCGCTGTGCGTCAGCGTCTCGAACGATTTGCCGTAGATGTTGGCCTTGCCCTGATAGCCACGCCACTTCGCCACCGGCAGGATGAACTCGAGACCCGCGTCGTCCGCAATCTTGCACATGCTGACGATGTCGTCCCAGTCCGCTTTCCAGCGGTCAGGGGCGAGGCTCATCGTCAATCCGCCATCGCAGTTCGCGGAAAAGATGCCGAGCTTCAGCTTGTTCGGTCCGAACATCGGGTTCGTTGCGGCGCGCGGGTCCGGTCTCATGTCGCTCAAGTCCATTCCGATCTCACCGGCGCCTCCATGATCATGCGATGCGCCGCAAGCAAACAGATTATCCCGCCCGATGCGGCATGGCGAACCACTTTGAATGCCGGTAGTGTCTGAGTGCGAATTTCGACTTGACCAATATCTGTCTTCGCGGGGCTTGTCCCCGCGATCCATTGGGCAACAGGCGCAGAGGCTTGCGGTCAGATGTTGCTGCGCCACCCAGCGTGGAACTTGCCGATGAATGGGCCCCGGCGACAAGCGCCGGAATGACATCGGTGAATGGCGGGACGTTTCGGAGCTCAGCAGAAATTCAAACCGAGACACAACCTGAATACCGCAACAAGAGGGTGCCGCAGCCGCCTATTCCACCTTCCGTCGAAACATCCAGGCCGCCGCCGTGATGGTGACGACCGCCATGACGGCCATCGGCCAGATCCGCTCCGCCACAAGCCAGAACGGCATGTCGCGCAGGAATACGCCGCGAATGATCACGAGCATGTGCGTCACCGGGTTGATCGCTGCAAGGGGCTGGAGCCAGCCCGGCATATTCTGCACCGGCGATGAAAAACCCGAGAGCAGCATAGCCGGCATCATGCACACCATGATGCCCATCATCGCCTGCTGCTGGTTCGAGACGAGCGACGAAATGAAAAGCGCGACGCCGATGATCGATATCAGGAACACCGTGAGCGCCAGAAACAGCATCACGACGGAGCCTGTCAGGGGAATGCCGAAGCCGTAGACCACGATCAGCGTCATCACGACACACTGCGCCAGTCCCACAATCAACCCCGGCACCGATTTTCCCACGACGATCTCGAGCGGCTGCAGCGGAGACACGAGGAGTTGCTCGAACGTGCCGAGCTCCTGCTCCCGCGCCACCGACATACCGACCACCATCAGAACGATCGACATCGGCAGGGTCGCAATGAGGATCGGGACCATGGCCATCCGATAGTCGCGGTTCGGATTGTACCAGGAGCGATCGACGAGTTCCGTCGGCTGCGACACGTCCCGGCCCATACGCCAGTCCTCGCTGAACCGGGCAATGATCGATGCGATGTAGTTGTTGACGATCTGCGCGCTGTTCGACTTCCGGCCATCGAGCAGGATCTGGACGTTGGGGCTTTCGCCGGCCGCCAGCAACCGCGAGAAATCCTGTCCGATGTGTACCACCGCCATTACCTGTTGCGCGTCGATCGCAGCTTCGGCCGCCTTCCCGCTCGGATAGAGGCGGATCTCGGAGAAGGCAGAGGCCCGCTCGAAGCGGCTGACGAGTTGCACCGATGCCATCCCCCAGTCGTCGTTGATCACGCCGACGGGCACGTTCGAGACCTCGAGCGTTGCCGCATAAGCAAAAAGAAAGAGCTGCAGGATCGGCGGAAAGATGAACGAGGCGCGCGCTTTCGGATCACGGAAGGCTGCGAGCAGCTCCTTCACGATCAGGGCGGCAAGACGCGTGAGCATGATTAATCCAGCCTCTGACGCGACGTGAGAATTGTCAGTGCGAACAGAATGACGCTCATCAGCACGAGCACACCGGCGGCCGGAAGCAGCACGGCGGGGATGTCACCGGCGAGCAGGATCGTGTTGAGGCCGCGCACGTAGTAGGCAGCAGGCACGATCTTCGCGATCACCCGCAGTATTGCGGGCATGCTTGCGACCTCGAACAGGAAACCCGAAAGATAAACGCCGGGAAGAAAGGCGACCAGCATAGCGAGCTGGCTCGCGAGAAACTGCGTGCGCGCCACCGTCGAGATCAGCAATCCGATGCCGAGCGCGACCAGGAGGAACACGCCCGTAAACGCGATCAGCGTGACGATCGATCCACGGAGCGGTATTCCAAAAATGAAAATCGATGTGACCACGCACACCGCCATCGCGCACATGCCGAGCATGAAATTCGGCACCACCTTGCCGATGACGAACTCGAACGTCGTTACGGGCGTCGCGAGCAGCGCTTCCATCGTGCCGCGCTCCCACTCGCGTGAGACGACCAGCGCCGTCAGCAGGGAGCCGATCATCATCATGATCAGCGAGATCGACCCGGGAACGAGAAAGCGTCGGCTTTCGAGCTCGGGGTTGAACCAAAACCGTGGATCAACCGTGATCTGCCCGGCGCCCGGCTCGCTCCGTCCGAGCGCGCGCTGCGATTGCCAGACCTGCCACGCACCGGTCACATAGCCCGTGGCGAGACCCGACGTATTGGGATCGCTGCCATCGGTGATCACCTGGATGCCGGCCGTGTCGCCGCGTGCGAGGCGTTCGGAGAAATCGCCTGCGAGAACGATGATCCCGTTGATACGACCTGCCGCCAGCTCGTCAACGAACGCTTGCCGGTGCGAGCCGCGCCGCACATCGAAATAGGGGGAATCCGCCAGTGAGGCGACGAAGCTTGTCGTGTCGGGCGTCGGCTGCTCGACCACCAGCCCGACTTTCAGTCGCGTCGTATCGAACGAGATGCCGAAGCCGAACAGAAAGAGCAGCAGCGCCGGCAACACGAAGGCCACGACCAGACTCGACGGGTCGCGCACCACCTGGAGCGCCTCCTTGCGGATCAGTGCGCGTATCCGCCGCAAGCTCCTGGCGAACGCAGACTTCTCGCCGCCGCTTTGGCTCATGCTGCCGCCTGTGCGTTGTCCTGCTCGCGTGCCTCGATGAGCCGGATGAACGCATCCTCGAGAGTCGGGTTCGGAAGCGCATCGGACTTCACCGACGCCTGC
>Ga0182735_1002895_pt1 | contig 10047 bp, 8 predicted proteins | sample eDN5th30CKraftMG_FD_128524 | JGI IMG/M metagenome (GOLD analysis project Ga0182735, IMG submission 128524) | Enriched Miracle-Growth compost microbial communities from Emeryville, California, USA - eDNA 5th pass 30_C Kraft MG (version 2) (version 2) ... | reverse complement strand
CAGGCAGAGAATCTTGTCGAAGACCCACCCCGACTCGTGGACCTGCAGTGCCAGGCGCTCGATCAGGCCATGGTATTGCTCCCAGCTGACCCAGAGGTCGCGGTCGGTGCTCGGCGGCAGATTCATGATGGATTCCGATGGTCGATGGTCGATGACGGTCAGCCCTGGAACGGATGCCGCAGGACGATGGTTTCGAGGCGGTCGGGTCCGGTGGACACCATATCGATGGGCACGTCGCAGATCTCGGCGATGCGCTCGAGGTAGCGACGGGCGTTGACCGGAAGCTTGTCGTATTCGGTGATGCCCACCGTGGACTCGGACCAGCCCGCCATTTCCTCGAGCACGGGTTCGGCCTCGGCCGCGGCGTGCGCCCCATAGGGCAGCACGTCGAGGAATTTGCCTTTATAGCGATAGCCCACGCCGATCTTGATGTGCTCGACGCCGTCGAGCACGTCGAGCTTGGTGATGCACAGGCCGGTCACGCCATTGATCATGACCGAGCGTTTCATCGCGGCGGCGTCGAACCATCCGCAGCGGCGGGGACGGCCGGTGACCGAGCCGAATTCCTTGCCCACCGTGGCCAGGCGCAGGCCGGTGTCGTCGAGCAGTTCGGTGGGAAACGGCCCCGAGCCCACGCGCGTGGTGTAGGCCTTGGCGATGCCCAGCACATAATTCAAGGCCTGGGGTCCGATGCCTGCGCCGGCCGATGCCGCGCCGGCCACGCAATTGCTGCTGGTGACGAAGGGATAGGTGCCATGGTCGATGTCCAGCAGCGCGCCCTGCGCCCCTTCGAACAAAAGCTTGTGGCCGGCCTTGCGGGCGATGTGCAGGCTGTTGGATACGTCGGCGACCATGGGCTCGATGGCGGGCGCCAGCGCCATGGCCTGATCGCGCACCTCGTCCGCGGAGACCGCCTTGCCGTTCAGGTACTGCGTGAGCACGAAATTGTGATAGTCGAGGGTTTCCGCCAGCTTTTCGTCGAAGATGGCGGGATCGTACAAGTCTTGCACGCGCAGCGCCCGGCGGCCGATCTTGTCTTCGTAGGCCGGGCCTATGCCGCGGCCGGTGGTGCCGATCTTGCCCTCGCCCTTGCGCGCCTCGCGGGCCTGATCGATGGCTATGTGATAAGGCAGGATCAGCGGGCAGGCGGGGGATATCTGCAGGCGCGGGCGCACGTCCAGGCCGGCCTCTTCGAGTTCGCCGATTTCCTTCAGCAGGGCCTCCGGCGACAGCACCACGCCGTTGCCGATATAGCAGGTGACATGGGCATGCATGATGCCGGACGGTATCAGGCGGAGTATGGTTTTCTTGCCGTTGATCCACAGGGTATGGCCGGCGTTGTGGCCGCCTTGGAAGCGCACGACCCCCTGAGCCGATTCAGCCAGCCAATCGACGATCTTCCCCTTGCCTTCGTCACCCCACTGGGTGCCGATCACCACAATATTCTTGCTCATGTTACGTATCAACCAAAAAATTTCGGCCAACAGCTACCAAGGCCAAAGCAGATTTAATCTATGCGACACGACGGTCCGGCCGAACCGGCGTCAGCCTGTCGCCCTTACTTTCCATACCTCGCCGTCCAGGATCAATTCCCGGTCGACGGTGAATTCGTCCAGGCTGTTATGCTGGCCGGGCAGCATCTGCACCACGATTTCGCCCTGCGCGCGCAACTTGCGCAGGGCCTGAACCAGTGCGGCGTCGGTACCCCATGGCGCCCGTATGGCCTTGGCCACGGGCGCCGGCGGCAAGCCCGACGACAGCTTGCGCAAGTCGAGGCTGAAGCCGGTGGCGGGCCGGGATCGGCCGAAAGCCCGGCCCACCCCGTCATAGCGCCCGCCGCGCACCAGGGCGTCGTGCCAGCCCTGGGCGTAGATGGAAAATACCACGCCGGAATGGTAGCCGTAGCCGCTGCCGACGTCGGCCAGATCGACGCTGAATTCATGGCCCGGCAGGGCCCGCACCAGGGTTTCGAGATCGCCCAGCGCGGACTGCACCGCCGGCAAGGGCGGCAGCGCCTTGCGGGCGCGTTCGATGACTTCTGTGCCGCCATACAGCGTGACCAGGGCCAGCAACGCATCGATGCCGGCTGCGGACACGCCGGAAACGCCGGCCCCCAAGGCTTTGAGCCCGGGAACGTCCTTGGTGCTGAGCAGGCCGAAAATATCGGCGGCGCGCTCGGACAGAGCCGGATCGGCGTCCACGATGGCGCGCGGCACCGCCGGATGATTGAGATCCACGCGCGCCTGCGACACCCCCGCCCGCCTGACGCTTTCCAGCGCCAGTTCGATGATTTCGATATCGGCCTCGAAGCCGGCATGGCCGAAGATTTCAGCCCCTATCTGCAGCAGTTCGCGATCCGACAGCAGGCCGGCAGGCTTGGCATGCAGCACCGAACCGCAATAGCACAGCCGGGTGACCCCTTCCCGGTTCAGCAGGTGCGCATCGATGCGCGACACCTGGGGCGTCATGTCGGCGCGCACGCCCAATGTACGCCCCGACAACTGATCGACCAGCTTGCAGGTGCGCAGGCTGAGTTCGCCGCTGTTGCCCGACAGCAATGAATCCAGATACTCCACCAAGGGCGGCGCGACCAGCTCGTAGCCATAGGTGCGATACAGGTCCAGCAGGTTGCGGCGCAGTTCTTCGATGCGCCGCGCTTCGGCGGGAAGAATATCGGCCAGACTTTCCGGCAATAACCAATTGGACATCATGCGGCCCTGCTAGGAATCATGGAGACAACCAAACAAAAAGCGACCTGGGGCGTAAGCCCGCCAAGTCGCTTGCGGTAAAGATAATCGAAACTTACGCGTTAGTATAAACGATAGAATCGAATAAGTGAAACAAGCCGTGTCTCGTTTAGGGGACGGGCGCCGCGCGGGACGGGCCGGCGCGGGCGGCACGCCTCAAGGGGTGGCCGGCGCCGGCTGCGCGCCCTCGGCGGCGTTCCAGAACTTGAAGAATTCGGACTTGGGGCTGAGCACGATGGCGTCGCCCGAGCCCGAGAACGCCGCCTTATAGCCTTCCAGGCTCTTGTACAGGCTGTAGAACTCCGGGTTCTTGCCGTACGCGCCGGCGTAGATGGACGCCGCCTTGCCATCGCCTTCGCCCTTGATCTGCTGCGCCTGGGCGTAAGCCTTGGCCAGCAGTTCCTGGCGTTCGCGGTCGGCCTGCGCGCGGATGCGTTCGCTGTCGGCCGCGCCGGTGGCCCGCAGGCGGTTGGCTTCCTGCTTGCGCTCGGCCTCCATGCGGCGATAGACGGATTCGGAGATCTCCGGCGCGAAATCGATGCGGCGCAGACGCACGTCCACCACCTGCACGCCCAGCGGCTTGGCGCGCGCCTCGACGTTGTTCAGCACTTCGCGCATGATGGTGTCGCGCTCGTTGGAAACCACTTCCTTGACGGTGCGTATATTGACCGAGGCGTTCAAGGCATCGCGTATCTGCGCCTGCAGGCGCTCGACCGCCGCGCGGTCGTTGGCGCCGAAGGTTACATAGAACAGGCGCGGATCGGAAATGCGCCACTTCACGAAAGAGTCGATCAGCAGGTTTTTCTTTTCCGCCGTCTGGATGCGTTCGGGGTCGTTGGTTTCGATGGTCTGCAGGCGCTTGTCCAGGCGCACCACGGTTTCGAACGGCGGCGGGAACTTGAAATAAAGGCCGGGCTCGACGATGGTTTCGCGCACTTCGCCCAGCGCGAAAACCAGGGCGGAATCGCGCTCGCGCACGATGAACACGCAAGAAGACAGTATTGCCAGGACGATGACCAGGCCGACTAAAACTGGAAAGAAACGTTGCATCATGGCCTCTTATCGGGAATACGGATTCGCCAGCATGGTCCTGCCTGCCGCCGTGCTGGAGTCGGGCTGGCGGGTGTTCGCCGGACGCGAGGCGGGCGCCGTCTTGGACGGCTGCGTCGCGGCGCCCGCCGCCGCCGACGCGGTGCTTTCGACCGACGAGCTGAACGTGGAGCGGTCCGCCGCCGCATCGCGCATGATCTTGTCCAAAGGCAGATACAGCATATTGTTGCCGGCCTGCGCATCGATCATGATCTTGCTGCTTTTTTGCAGGATTTCCTGCATGGTGGACAAATACATGCGTTCGCGCGTGATTTGCGGCGCCCTGGCGAATTCCGCCTCGACGCTCGCGAACCGGGCCGTATCGCCCTGCGCGTCGCCGATGACGGTGGCGCGGTAGCCTTCCGCTTCCTGGATCATGCGCGCGACCTGGCCCTGGGCCTCGGGCAGCACCTTGTTGGCGTAGGCGTTCCCTTCGTTGATCTGGCGTTCGCGGTCCTGGCCCGCCTTGACGGCATCGTCGAAAGCGGCCTGCACCTGCTCGGGCGGCTGCACGTTCTGGATGGCCACGGTGCTGATCTGTATGCCGGTTTGGTAGCGGTCCAGTATGCTTTGAGCGAGCTTCTGCACCTCGGCCGCCACTTCGGTACGGCCGGAATACAGCACGAAGTCCATGGGTTTCTTGCCGACGATTTCCCGCATGGCGGTCTCGGAAGCCTGGCGCACGGATTCGTCCGGCTGGCTGGTCTTGAACAGGTAGTCGGGCGCTCCGGTGGGGATCAGGCGGTATTGCACGACGAATTGCAGGTCGACGATGTTTTCGTCGGTGGTCAGCATCAGCGATTCGGGCAGCACTTTATTGCGCGCTGTGCCCCGGAAGCCGACTTCGAACGTACGCAATTGCGAAATATTGACCGTTTGATGGTTCTCTATGGGATAAGGCATGCGCCATTGCAGGCCGGGCGGCAAGGTCTTGGTGTATTTGCCGAATTTGGTGACCACGGCCACCTGCCCTTCCTGGACGATCAAAAAACCGCTGGCCAGCCACAGGCCGATGGCGATGGCAATGACGACGCCGACCATCTTGGGCGAACCCTTGGGAAGCTGCAGCCCGCCACCGCCGCCGGGGCCATCGCCACCGCCGTAGCGGTTGCCGCCGCGCCGCTGCTTGCGCCCGAACAGCGAGCTCAGGCGGTTGTTGAAGTCGCGCCACACCTCGTCCAGATCCGGCGGGCCGTCGCCTTTGCCGGGCCGGCGCGGCGGTTCGGAACCGCCATTATTGTTGCCGCGCCCCCAGCCCGGATCGTTCAGATTAAAGATTTTCGATATTAAACGCATTGTTTCCCGCGATTTGACCAGATTCGACAATTGCCCCACGCAAACCATCTAAACCCAAGCGCTCTCGAGCGCTTACAAAAACTCGTGCAATCGTACCATGTTCATTGCGCTCGACCCGTGGTAGATAGCCGGCCTCGTCGATTTTGTTATAGACCAATATCCGCGGTATGGCATCGGCTCCGATGTCGGCGAGCACCTTGTCGACTTCGGCGATTTGTTCGTCGCGCTGCGGGCTGGCCGCATCGACCACGTGCAGCAGCAAATCGGCCTGCACGGTTTCTTCCAGCGTGGCGCGGAACGCGGCGATGAGCGTGGGCGGCAGGTCGCGGATAAAGCCCACGGTATCCGACACCACCACCTGACCCGCCCCTTCTATCCATACCCTGCGGGTGGTGGTGTCCAGGGTGGCGAAAAGCTGGTCCGCGGCGTAGGCGTCAGCCCGCGTCAGGGCATTGAACAGCGTGGACTTGCCCGCGTTGGTATAGCCGACCAGAGATACCGACAAGGTGGAACCCCGCGACCGCGAACGGCGCTGCGTGGTGCGCTGACGCTGCACCCGCGCCAGGCGCTCGCGCAGCAGGCGCACTTTGGCGCCTATCATGCGACGGTCCATTTCCAGCTGCGATTCGCCCGGCCCGCGCATGCCTATTCCGCCCCGCTGGCGTTCCAGGTGGGTCCACATGCGCGTGAGCCGGGTCGAAAGATGCTGCAACTGCGCCAGCTCGACCTGCAGCTTGCCTTCGTGGCTCTTGGCCCGCAAGGCGAAGATGTCCAGTATCAGGGATACGCGGTCGACCACCCGGCGGTTGAACTTCCGTTCCAGGTTGCGCTGCTGCGCGGGGCTCAAGGCCTGGTCGAACAGCACGATCGCGGCGTCTTCCATGTCGGCGGTCAGCAGGGCTTCTTCGACTTTGCCGGAGCCGATGAAATAGGCGGCATCGGGGCGCGCACGGCGCGCGACGATGGTGCCGACGATGTCGGCGCCGGCGCCCTTGGCAAGCATGGTGAATTCCTCGGCGTGCGCGGCGTAATCCGGCTCGCCCAGGTCCACGCTGATGATCAATGCCTTCACGGGCGCGGCCCAAACGAAAGACCCGCCGGCGCGAGGCACACGGCGGGTGTATCGGCCAACTTGACGATGATGCGTTTATTCAGGCTGCGCATCCACTTGGAAAGCCACCGGGCGGGCGGGAACGACGGTGGAAATAGCGTGTTTGTATACCATTTGCGTAACGGTATTACGTAGCAGAACGACATATTGATCAAAAGATTCAACCTGCCCTTGCAGTTTGATTCCATTGACCAGGTAAATCGATACGGGCACGTGATCCTTGCGCAGAGCATTGAGAAATGGATCTTGTAGTGTTTGCCCTTTATTGCTCATCGGCTAGGCTCCAATTTGTTATTTAAAATAATTTGGTGAAAGCCCATACTGTACAGGGTTTTCCCTGAACACGCACGCGGCTGAATGGCTGTATGTACTTTAATTTGCTTTACCTAATATTTCGGCCAAGGTACTACATAGACGCGCGCAATCGTCAGGAGTTCCCACGGTAATGCGTAAAAATTGATCTATGCGAGCTTGCTTGAAATGCCGCACCAGTATGGCCCTGGCGCGCAGCGCGGCGGCCAGCTCGCCTCCGTCGTATTGCGGATGCCTGGCGAAGACAAAATTGGCGCAGCTGGGTAACACTTCGAATCCAAGCGTTTCCAATTGCTGCACGAGCTGTTCCCGCGCGTCGACGATGGCGCGGCAGCCTTGGCGGAAGTAAGCGTCGTCTTGTATGGCCGCAATGGCGCCCACCTGCGCCAAGGTATCCAGCGGATATGAATTGAAGCTGTCTTTCACCCGCTGCAGCCCCTGCACGATTTCTTCGCTCGCCATGGCGTAGCCCACCCTCAGGCCCGCGAGCGAGCGCGACTTCGACATGGTATGCACCACGATGATGTTGGGATGGCTGACCAGCAGCGCCACGGCCGAGTCCCCGCCGAAGTCGACATAGGCCTCGTCCACCACTACCGGTATGTCCGGGTGCGCTTCGGCGATGGCGGCGACGTCCCGCAGCGGCAGCGCGATGCCCGTGGGCGCATTCGGATTGGCGAAGATGATGCCCGCCGGCCCGGGCTGCCGCGCCGCCGTGTAATCGGTCACGCGCAGCGAAAAATCGTCCGCGAGCGACTGCAGATCCACGGGAATGTCGAACAGCCTGCAATAGGTGCGATAGAAGCTGTAGGTGATGTCCGGCATCAGCAAGGACCGGCCGGCGCGCCGGAACAGGCCGTTGAAGATGTGGGCCAGCACTTCGTCCGAACCATTGCCTACGAAAACCTGGCCGGCCCGCACCCCGTGATGATGCGCAATGGCCTCGCGCAAGGCCGTGCACTCGTTGTCTGGATACAGGCGCAGCCTGTCGGTGGCTGCCGCGCGGATGGCATCCAGGGCGCGGGGCGAAGGCCCGTAAGGGTGTTCGTTGGTATTGAGTTTGATCAGATCGGCGACCTTGGGCTGCTCGCCGGCGACGTAGGGCGCCAGATCGGCAAGGTGATCGCTCCAGTAACGGCTCACTGCGGCCTCTGTAGGTAAGGGTTTTCGGAAGACTTGAATTCTATGCGCAAAGGCGTGCCGTCCAGCTTGAAGGCCTCGCGGAAGCGAGTTTCGAGATAGCGGCGATAGGAATCCGGAATGGCGTCCAGCGCGTTGCCATGGATGATGATGCGCGGCGGATTCTGCCCGCCTTGGTGAGCATAACGCATCTTGGGCCTGAATATGCCTTTGCGGGGAGGCTGCTGCTGCTCGACCGCCGCCTGCAGGACGCGCGTCAGCTTGGGCGTGGACAGTTTGGCGAAGGCCGCCGCATGGGCCGCGTTCACCGACCTGAGCAAGGCATTCACGCCCTGGTCCTTCAGGGCGGACACGGTGTGCATCTTGGCGAAGGACAAGAAGCGCAGCTTGCGTTCGAAGTCGCGCAGTACACGTTCGCGCTGCTCGGCGGAAAGGCCATCCCATTTATTGATGGCCACTACCAGGGCCTTGCCGGTTTCGAGCACGAAACCGGCAATGTGGGCGTCCTGGTCGGAAATTTCCGCCTGCGCATCCAGCATCAGCAAGACGACATTGCACGCTTCGATGGCCTGCAAAGTCTTGATGACCGAAAATTTTTCCACGGCTTCGAAGACCTTGCCGCGCCGCCTCAGCCCCGCCGTATCGATGAGCGTATAGCCCACGCCGCCCCGGTCGAAGTCGATCTCGATGGCGTCGCGCGTCGTGCCCGGCAGGTCGAAGGCGATGACCCGCTCTTCGCCCAGCAGCGTATTGATGAGCGTGGACTTGCCCACATTGGGCCGGCCCACCACCGCCAGCTTGATGCGATGAACGTGCGCATCGGCCGCGCCGCCCTCTCCGGCTTGCGCGTCTTCCCCGGCGGACTCTTCCGGTACACTGGAAGGGCTTTCCCGCGCCCCGGCTTGCTGATCCTTCCGATCCGCCCTGCGGGCCGTCTTTGGGCCGCGGCCGCCGGACCCGCTTTCGCTGTCTTCTTCGTCCAGATAAGACAGCGCCCGTTCGATCAGGTCCACCACCCCGTCGCCGTGCGAGGCGGAAATCGGATAGGGTTCCCCCAGCCCCAATTCGTGGAACTCGCTGGCGGCCGAGCCATAGCGCATGCCTTCGGCCTTGTTCACGGCCAGGAATATCCGCTGGCCCGTCTTGCGCAGCAGGCGCGCGATTTCGTGGTCGTGCGCGTTGACGCCCGCACGGGCGTCGACCAGGAAAATGACCACATCGGCTTCGGCGATGGCCTGCTGCGTCTGGCGCGCCATTTCAAGCAGGATGCCATCCTTGGCCACGGGTTCGAAGCCGCCCGTGTCCACGGCGATGAAGGGATGCCGGCCGATCCGCCCTTCGCCGTAATGGCGATCGCGGGTCAGGCCGGAGAAGTCCGCCACCAGCGCGGCGCGCGAACGCGTGATCCGGTTGAACAAGGTGGACTTGCCCACATTGGCGCGGCCCACCAGCGCAACGACCGGTTTCAAAGCAATATTGTTCAATTCGTAGCAACCAGAACCAGATTCCCGCCGCCGGTCTGCACCAGCACGCCGCGCGGGGTGGCGACCAGAGGCGACACGATGCTGCCTCCGCCCACCTGCAGGCGGCCCAGCAGATGGCCGTCACTGCGCGACAAGAAGTGCACATAGCCTTCGAAATCACCCACGGCCACCGCCTGGGGCACCACGGCGGGCGCCGACAGGCGGCGATTGCGCAGCGCATCCTGCTTCCAGACTTCGTGGCCGTCGGTCAGGTCGTAGGCGTACACCGTGTCGCGCTGGTTGGCCGCATAGGCGTGCTGCGGATCTGTAGCCATGCCGGTATTGCTGGAAAAGCGCTGTTCCCAGACCGGCCGCCCGCCCTGGGACACATCGAAACACACCATGCGCCCCTGATAGGTGACGGCGCACAGCAAGGGGCCCTGCACCTGCGGCGTGCCGACGACATCGCTGATGCGCTCGAGGTCGGTCGCCCCCTGGGACACGGATACCGTGCCTTCCCATTGGACATTGCCGGTGGCGGCGTCTATGGCCATGAGACGCCCGTTGGGCAAGCCGGAAATCAGCAGCCCGTCCAGGATCAACATCTGCATATTGGTCTTGAGCGCCAGGGCCGGGCCGGGCCGCTGGATGTTCCAGCGCGGCTCGCCCGTGGCCGCGTCGAAGGCCTGGATGCGGTAATCGCTGCTGCGCACGACGACCACGCCGGCGCCGACGGCGGGCGGAATATTGACGGCGCTGGTGGCGTTGCTGCGCCATTTTTCCTTGCCCTGCTCGTCGAAGGCGATGACGGCGCCATCGCTGGCGGCAACCGCCGTGGTCCGGCCGTCGGACCCCACGCCGGCGGACAAGGCCTTGTCCACGCCGGTCT
>Ga0182735_1002894_pt1 | contig 10048 bp, 11 predicted proteins | sample eDN5th30CKraftMG_FD_128524 | JGI IMG/M metagenome (GOLD analysis project Ga0182735, IMG submission 128524) | Enriched Miracle-Growth compost microbial communities from Emeryville, California, USA - eDNA 5th pass 30_C Kraft MG (version 2) (version 2) ... | reverse complement strand
GGAGCAGGTGATGCTGGTGGCGGCGCATAATTACGACCTCATCGCCGCACGCGCATGTGGATTGAAGACCGCCTTCGTGCCGCGCGTCACCGAATACGGCCCGCACCAGAAAGAGGATTTCGAAGCCGCCAGCGACTGGGACTATGTTGTTGCGGATATAAACGATCTGGCGAGCCGGCTGGGTTGCTGACGGCGCGATTTTCGCGAATCATTGCAGCGCCTGCGCGCGATCCCTATCTGCGGTCCTCATCATGACGCCTCCTGCCACCGCATTGCCCATAGAGACGCCACACGCCTTTCTCGGCGTGACGCGCTCGGCCACGGGCAAGTTGTGGCGTGACCGGCTCGACGCGCGCGGCGCGGCGCAGGCGCTCGCCATCGCGCAACGTCATCAGTTGCCGGAAATGCTGGCGCGCATCATCGCCGGGCGCGGCATCGACAGCGATGCGGTTGAGGATTTTCTCGACCCGACCATCCGCAAGCTGCTGCCCGATCCCTCGACCGTGACGCAGATGGAAGCGGCCGCGAAGCGCATCGCGGATGCGGCTACGCGCGGCGAGACGGTCGCGATCTTCGGCGATTACGATGTGGACGGTGCGACCTCGGCAGCGCTGCTGGCCTGGCACCTGCGCCATTGCGGGCTCGATCCGCTGATCCACATTCCCGACCGGATTTTCGAAGGCTATGGCCCGAACGTCGAGGCGATCCGCTCGCTCGCGTCGCGCGGCGCGAAGCTCCTTGTCACCGTCGATTGCGGCACCACCAGCATCGAGCCGCTCGCGGAGGCGCGCAAACTCGGCATGGATGTGGTGGTGATCGATCATCATCAATGCGGCGACGAACTGCCGGTGGTCAACGCCATCGTCAATCCGAACCGGCCCGACGATTTATCCGGCCTCGGTCATCTCGCGGCCGTCGGCCTCGTGTTCGTGACGCTGGTGGCGGTGAACCGCGAATTGCGGGTGCGGAATTTCTGGGTGCCGGAGCGGCCCGAGCCGAACCTGCTCGATATGCTGCATCACGTGGCGCTCGGCACGGTCGCCGACGTCGCACCGCTGTTAGGGCTGAACCGCGCCTTCGTCGCCAAGGGGCTGATCGCGATGCGCCGCCGCGATCACATCGGCCACACCGCCTTGATGGATGTCGCGCGCCTCAACGGCCCGCCGGAGGCGTGGCATCTCGGTTTTATGCTAGGGCCGCGCATCAATGCGGGCGGCCGCATCGGGCAGGCCGATCTCGGCGTGAAACTGCTGCTGGAAGGCGACGTATCGGAAGCGGCGCGCATTGCCGCCGAACTGGATCGCCTCAATGTCGAGCGGCGGCTGATTGAACAGGCCGCCGTGGAGCAGGCCGAAGCCGAGGCGCTGGCTTCGCTCGGGCTGGAGGACAAGGGATCGGTGATTGTCACGGCATCCGAGGGCTGGCATCCGGGCGTTGTCGGTCTCGTGGCATCGCGGCTCAAGGAGAAGTTCTCGCGGCCGGCCTTTGCGGTGGCGCTTGAGCCGGGCGGCATCGGCACCGGCTCGGGCCGTTCCATCGCGGGTGTCGATCTCGGCAAGGCCGTGCGGGAGGCCGTGTCCGAAGGTCTGCTGATGAAAGGTGGCGGTCACGCCATGGCAGCCGGCGTGACGCTGAGAAAGGATCGCCTCGCAGAATTCCGCGCCTATCTCGAAGAAAGACTGGCGCAGGATGTCGCGAAGGCGCGGCATGTCGATGAGCTGTTCATCGATGGCGCGGTCAGTGCGCGCGCCATCACCACGGATTTCGTTGCGACGCTCAACCGCGCCGGTCCGTTCGGCACCGGCAATCCCGAGCCGGTAATCGCGCTGCCCTCGCACCAACTGGTCTATGCCGACGAGGTCGGCGGCGCGCATTTCCGCGTTCGCCTGAAGTCCGGCGACGGTGCGATCGTGAACGGCATTGCGTTTCGCTCGGTCGGCCAGAAGCTCGGCAACGCGCTTGCCGACAATCGCGGGCAGATGGTGCATGTCGCGGGATCGCTCAGCATCGACCGCTGGCAGGGCGCGGAGCGGGTGCAGTTGCGGGTTTCCGACATCGCCGTGCCGGAGCGCGAACCAGTTTCGATCCGGTAGATGTCATTGCGAGCGAGCGAAGCAATCCGGGCAGCAAAGATAGGCTGGATTGCTTCGTCGCGAGTGCTGCTCGCAATGACAGGGACTAGAGGCCCTGCCGCAATCTCGCCAGCACCGTGAGTCCGGCGTAGCCGTCGGCGGGCAGTCCCGCTTTGATCTGGAAATTCTTCACGGCCTTCATGGTGTCGTTGCCGACGCGCCCATCGGTGCCGCCGGTATTGAACCCTGCCTTGGTGAGGCGAGTCTGCACTTCCTGAATTTCCGCCAGCGTCAGCGCGCGCTCGGAGCCGGGGAACGGATGCCGGAACGGCGGCTCGCCGAGGATGCGGTCGCCGAGGTGGACGATGGCGAGCGCATAGTTCATCGACGGGTTGTAGCTTCGCACCGCGAAGAAATTCGGTCCGATCAGGAACGAAGGACCACCCGAGACAGGAGTCCACAGCTTCGCCATGTCATGCGGGCGCGGGAACGGCTTGCCGTCGGCGCGATGCACACCCGCTGCCGCCCATTGTGCGTAGCTGCGATGGCCGTTCGCGTGGCTGCTGCCAGCGACCTCGTAACCCCAATGCTCGTTGCGGTGATACTTGCCGCGATTGACGAGGTAGCGCGCCGTCGAGCCGAGTGCGTCGTCGGGTTTGCCGAACGGCGACACGCGGCCGTCGTGGTCATAGTCGAAGCCGACATTGAGCCAGATTTCCGGCATCCATTGGGTGTGACCCATCGCACCTGCCCAAGAGCCGCGCATCTCCTCCGGCGTGCTCCAGCCACGCTCGACGATGCGCAGCGCGTTGATAAGTTCGGTTTCCCAATAGGCCTTGCGGCGCGGCGCGCGCCACGCCAGCGCGGCGAGCGAGGGAAACACCGGCTTCATGTGGTTCTTCTGGACCAGCGGATCGCCGTAGGCGCTCTCGACGCCCCACAGCGCCAGCAGCGTGCCGCGCTCGACGCCGAAATCCCGCTCGATGCGCGTGAACAACGCGCCATGTTGCTGGAGAGCTTCCTGGCCCGCGCGGATGCGCCAGTCGGATGCACGGCGGTTGATGTATTGCCAGAGCTGTTCCTTGAACTCCGGCTGGTTGCCCATCTTTGCGAACACGCTGGTGTCCGGCTCGATCCGGCCCATCACCCGCGTATAGGTGGCGCTGGAGACGCCTTTGGCGAGGGCTTTTGCACGGAACGACTCCCGCCACGCATCGAAGCCCGGCGGAGTGTTTGCGGAGGCGGATGTGGAGACAAGCGCCAGCGCACCAGCGCCGAGCACAACGTCGCGGCGCGTCAGTGCAGATCGCGAAAGGGAATCATCCTCGGTCATCGGGCCAGTCTAGCGGTGCGACGAGCGCACCGCCAAAGCCAAAACCGCGCAGATGATGGGAGGGAACCTAGTCCTTGGCACGCTCGACGTAGGAGCCGTCTTCCGTCATCACCACGATGCGGGTGCCGACGCCGATGTGCGGCGGCACGGCGGAACGGACACCGTTCGACAGCACGGCGGGCTTGTAGGACGACGACGCGGTCTGGCCCTTGGTGACGGGCTCGGTCTCGACGACTTCGAGCGTGATGCGCTGGGGCAGGGTGATGGAAACCGCGACGCCTTCGTGGATCGCGAGCTTCACGGTGAGGTTCTCGGACAGGTACGGCGCGGAGGAGCCGACGACATCCTTCGGCACCATGAGCTGCTCGTAGCTCTCGTTGTTCATGAAGTGGAAGCCGTCATCGTCGGAATAGAGGAAGTTGTAATCGTGATCCTCGACGTGGGCGCGCTCGACCTGATCCGTGGTCTTGTAGCGTTCGGAAATCTTCACGCCATCGCTGATCCGGCGCATTTCGATCTGGCTCACCGGGGTGCCCTTGCCGGGATGGATGTTCTCCGCGCTCAGAACCACATATAGCTTGCCGTCCTGCTCGATGATGTTGCCTTTGCGGATCGAACTTGCGATGACTCTCACGGATCAATTTCCTAATCTGAGGGGCCGGCAGCGGACCCGCGAAGGGGCACGAACGGCGTTTGTGACGGTTTCGGGCCGCAACATACTGATTTGTCCCGCTGACGCCAGCCCCAAGGGTAGCTCTGAGAGCCGATTTTGCTGATGCCGGTTCCCCCCAAAACCTCGCCCTGGTGGGACAAGGACCACCACCGGGACCGCCAGCCATTCCTGCGGCAGCGGGCGGCCATTGCCCGCGCCCTCAGGGACTGGTTCGCGGCGCGGGGCTTTGTCGAGGTCGAGACCGGGATTTTGCAAGTCTCTCCGGGCAACGAGACCCATCTGCACGCCCTGCGGGCCGATCTGGGCAACGAGGCGCGCTACCTGCGCACCTCGCCGGAATTCGCCTGCAAGAAACTGCTGGCGGCGGGTGAGGACAGGATCGTCGAGTTCGCAAAGGTGTTTCGCGGCCGCGAGGACAGCCCGCTGCATCTCACCGAATTCACGATGCTGGAATGGTACCGGGCCGATGCGCCGTACGAGACCATCATGGCGGATTGCGTCGCCGTGATCGCGCGGGCCGCCGAGGCTGCCGGAACGAAGCGGTTTTCATTCCGTGGGAGGACACTCGATCCATTTGCGCCGCCGCTGCGGCTGACCGTGGCAGAGGCATTCGATCGTTTCGCGGGGGTCGATCTTCTGGCGACGATCGATGGTGCGCACGGCAATCGCGATGCGCTGGCCATGCAGGCGGCGGAGAAAACCAATGTCGGCGCCGATGACGACTGGTCGGACATCTTCAGCAAGATTTTGACGGAGTATGTCGAACCGAAGCTCGGCGAGGGCGCGCTGACGATCCTGCATGAATATCCATCGCCGGAAGCGGCATTGGCGCGCACAAATGCGAACGACCCGCGCGTTGCGGAACGGTTCGAGATTTACGGCTGCGGTGTGGAGCTGGCCAACGGCTTCGGAGAACTGACCGATGCCGCCGAGCAGCGCTGTCGCTTCATGTCCGCGATGGACGAGAAAGAACGGCGCTACAATGAGCGTTATCCGCTCGACGAGGATTTTCTATCAGCACTTGCGCAGATGCCGCCCGCCTCCGGCGTGGCGCTCGGCTTCGATCGGCTGGTGATGCTGGCGAGCGGCGCGACCCGGCTCGATCAGGTCGTGTGGGCGCCGTCATGAAACCCGCGAGCACGATGCGGCGGCCAGCCGAACTCGCGGACAATGGACTGGTATCGCGCGAGTCCTTGCCCGCGCTGGAAGCCGTGGCGGCGCGTTACGCCATTGCCATTACCCCGACCGTTGCAGCGCTGATCGACCCTAACGATCCGAACGATCCGATCGCAAAGCAATATGTGCCGACCGCACAGGAATTGCAGACAGAACTCGTCGAGCGCGCCGATCCCATCGGCGATGCTGCGCGCTCGCCGGTCGAAGGCATCGTGCACCGCTATCCGGATCGCGTATTGCTCAAGCTTGTGCATGTCTGTGCGGTCTATTGCCGGTTCTGTTTCCGCCGCGAGATGGTGGGGCCGGGCAAGGATTCCGCGCTGTCGGATCATGCCTACGCGAAGGCTATCGATTACATCCGCACGCACACGGAAATCTGGGAGGTGATCCTCACCGGCGGCGATCCCCTGATGCTGTCGGTGCGGCGGCTGAAGGAGATCGTGGAGGACCTTGCCGCCATCCCGCACGTGAAGATCGTCCGCTTCCACACCCGAGTTCCGGTCGCAGATCCGGCGCGGGTAACGGACGAGGTAGCGGTGGCCTTGCGCCATCGCGATGTGACGACATGGGTGGCGCTTCATGCGAACCATCCGCGCGAACTGACGGCAGCCGCGCGCGAAGCCTGCGCGCGATTGATCGACCGCGGCATTCCGATGGTCAGCCAGTCGGTGTTGCTGCGCGGCGTCAACGATACGGCGGAGACGCTGACGGCCCTGATGCGCGCCTTCGTCGAGTGCCGCATCAAGCCTTATTACCTGCATCACGGCGACCTCGCGCCCGGCACGGCGCACTTGCGCACGACGCTGGAGGAAGGCGAGGCGCTGATGCGGCAGTTGCGCGGGCACGTCTCCGGGCTGTGCCAGCCCGATTATGTGCTCGACATTCCCGGCGGCTACGGCAAGATTCCGGTTGGGCCAAGCTATCTGTCGCATCAACGTGACGGCGAGCGAATGCAACCAAGACGGCTTGTGGACTATTGTGGTGGTGTGCACTCTTATCCGCCAGAGGAGCACGGCCGGAACGAATCGTAAGGGAGGAGACCTCATGCACACATCGGTAAAAACGATCGGATCGTTTGCGGTGCTTGCTCTGACCCTGATGTGGGCCTTGATGGCTGCACCGGCCGCCATCGCGCAAACCGGCCGGGCCGGGGGAGGCATCGGTGCGCCAGCCAACCCCACCGTTCCGCCTTCTTTGGGGGTGAGCCCCGGCATGCAGGCTCCGGTCGGTCATCTGCAACCAAGGCGCGATCCATCCGCCAGCGATCAGCCTTATCAGGCCACGGCGGAAGAGAAGGCACTGGACCGCAAGATAAAGAGCATCTGCCGGGGGTGCTGAGGCGGGATTGATTGTCTCGCGGCATCGTGGAGAAGGGCGCTTGCCGCTGCGGCGAAACGCCATTATACGTTCCCAGCCTTGAGCCGGGACGCTGTTCCGGGCTTGGCAAAATCGCAGCGTTCAACTACCTAACCCGTTGATCCTGTACGAAAATCCTTGCGAATATCCGCAGCTTGCGCGCTTGGCGCGAAGGCAGCCGGATTCGCTCCCTTCGTCTATCGGTTAGGACGCCACCCTTTCACGGTGGAGAGAGCGGTTCGATTCCGCTAGGGAGCGCCATCCTTTCTTGAATTTCACGACGATGTGCCGATTGCAGGCCACAGGCGCGCTTTGATAGAGCGGGCCATGGTGTTGCGCGGTGGAAAGATCGGTTGTCTCGTTGCCGGCCTGTCGGCGCTCTGTTTCATCGCAGACGGACGGCCATCGCATGCGGAAACGGCGCCGGTGCGCTGCGTGATCCAGCCCGATGCGAAGGCAGCCAGTATTTCGGTGAAGAACCCATTGAACGGCGAAGCCTCATGCCGGGCGACATGCACGTTCGAGACGGCGACTTACGACGACAAGCCGCGCGTGATCTGCACAGGGCCCGTCGGTGCAGGCAAGGAGGCCGAACTTTGCGTGATGCGCGCAAAGACCAGTCCGTTGGTAAAATTCCTCGAAGGCACCGCCGACTGCCGCAAGCTGTGACGAAAAAAGCCCCGCTGTCGCGGGGCTTTTCGGTTCACCGTCCGAAGAATAGCCACAGAAGAATAATCACCGGAATCGGCACTCCCAACAGCCACAGCAACAGCCCGCGTCCCATCTGGTTCTCCTCGATTGGTTGTTCGATGCGAGAAAAACGAGAGGACTTGATGCAAGTTCCGCGATTGAAACGAAATGCTCACCAGTGACCGGTGTTCTTCATCGAAAGCCACGGCTCCTGCGGCGGCAAGGCCTTGCCGGTCTGAAGGAGTTCGATCGAGTGCAGATCGGGAGACCGGATGAAGGCCATCTGCCCGTCGCGCGGCGGGCGGTTGATGACGATGCCGAGTTTGGATAGGCGCTCACAGGTTGCGTAGATGTCATCGACCTCGTAGGCGAGATGGCCGAAGAAACGGTCCTCGCCATACGCTTCCTCATCCCAATTCCAGGTCAGTTCGACCAGCGGCGCGCCACGGCCCGAGGATTGTTTCACGAGCCCTTCATCCGCGGGTGCCGCGAGAAAGACCAGCGTGAAACGGCCTTTCTCGTTCTCCATGCGGTTGACTTCCTTCAATCCCAGCGCGTCGCAATAGAATTTGAGGGCGGTCTCGAGATTGCGGACGCGAAGCATGGTGTGCAGATAGCGCATCTTGAAATGTCCGGGTTGGGAGGAGCAGAAGCGCGAGATTTATAACTTTGATCCTGCAAATTGAAGAGCCGAAGGATGGGCTAGCCGGGACAGGAGCACGGATAATGGAAAGCCCCGCCAGCGGGGACTGGGCAGGGCTTTCTGGGATGAAGCCTGGGGGGATAGCTTCGCGTTGATAACGCCCGCCCTGGGGTCTTGTTCCGCCCATTTTGACAGAATGATGAGGTTGCTGCTGCATGAGGTCTGGGATTATCGCCCGGATGACGACCGCTTTCGCGCCATTGGCTCGGCCTGCCCATTGGGAGCGTTCGCAGACGTCTCGATAGCCTGGTCGGGTTGGCAGGGCTGGATGTGATAGCCCTCGTCGAGCACCTGTTTGGGCTTTTTCTTCTCCTCCTCGGAGGGAAGATCGACCACAAGTCCTGCTTCCTCGGCTTTTTTCCAGACTTCCTCGCGCGAGCGATAAGCCTTGCTGATCTGCTCGCCGTTCGTGAAAAGCGCGTAAGGCATGAATATTCTCCCCCGCATCAACGCCGCGTGGGTTTTCCGGTTCCCGCGCGGCATGACAGCCAAGCAGGCCCCGCGGAGCCGATCCGGCAATCACCCGGCAGATCGATGATGCTTTTCGCGGCAACTCGTCGATTCGCGTGGTGGCAACCTGTTCATAGCTCTCGCCGGATTCGATTTTGGGCTTTTACCCCTGACTCGGAATGTTATCGTTTCCTGACGCGAATCGCGTCGCATCGTCGGTGAGAGATCGTTGATGAGCGCAATCAGCCGGACCTGAGAGGGAGGGTCTGGCAGTGTGGGGCCCGAGTCATGGGGACGGACAATTTCGAGTCCAAACGGCTTGCCGAGCAGCAGCTCGGAGGTGGTTCAGCATCTCGGCTTGGCCCGCAGGAGTTTACACCGCAGGGCCGCGACAGCACCGATCCGTTCGCGGGTCTGGACGATGGCGCAGCTGCCAATCTGGTCGAGCTCAGCGGTGTCATCAAATGGTTCGACGCCTCCAAGGGCTACGGCTTCATCGTCCCCGACAATGGCTGGCCGGATATTCTCCTTCACGTGACCGTGCTGCGGCGTGATGGCTATCAGACCGCTTATGAAGGCGCGCGTCTGGTGTGCGAATGCGTGCAGCGGCAGAAGGGCTATCAGGCGTTCCGCATCCTCTCGATGGATGAGTCGACCGCCATCCATCCGGCGCAGATGCTGCCGCCGCGCACTCATGTCAGCGTGACGCCGACGAGCGGGCTGGAGCGCGCGCAGGTGAAGTGGTTCAACCGGCTGCGAGGGTTCGGCTTCGTCTCATGCGGCGAGGGCACGCCCGACATTTTCGTGCACATGGAAACGCTGCGCCGCTACGGCATGACCGAACTGCGCCCCGGCCAATATGTGCTGGTTCGCTACGGGCCCGGCTCCAAGGGCATGATGGCGGCGGAGATCCAGCCCGAACTCGGTGTGGGCGGGCTTTCGTCCCACTAAGCGACTTTCGTCCCACTAAATCCTCGTCAATTCCGGTTCCGATCAGGCCGCGTGCGCGCGCGGTTTCGGCTGTCCACGTCAACGTGATGACGCGACGGCTGACGCTGGCCTGACGATTTGCTATGGCGCGGGATCGAAACCGAGGCGGCCGATGGCATCTGGAATTTTGAGATTGAGAGCAGGGCGGAGGGCGATTGCGCTGCTGGCGCTTGGTCTTGGTGTGGTCGTCGGCTTGGGTACAGCCGCGCAGGCCGCAGAGGTGCAGAACCTCGAAATCGTCACCCGGTCCGGCGTCAAGGTTTTCAGCGTCGAGATCGCCAAGACCCAGGAGGAGCGCCAACGCGGCCTGATGTTCCGCAAGGAACTGCCCGAGGGGCGGGGGATGTTGTTCGACTTTTCGCCTCAGCAGGACGTGTCGATGTGGATGAAGAACACCTATGTCTCGCTCGACATGATCTTCATTCAGGCTGACGGCAGGATTCTGCGGATCGCGGAAAATACCGAGCCGATGTCGGAGCGGATCATTTCCTCCGGCGGGCCGGTGACGGCGGTACTGGAGGTGGTCGCCGGCACCGCACGCAAGGACGGCATTGCTCCCGGCGACCGCGTCGCGGGGCCGTTGTTCAAGCGCCATTAGGCCGTGG
>Ga0182735_1002892_pt1 | contig 10050 bp, 9 predicted proteins | sample eDN5th30CKraftMG_FD_128524 | JGI IMG/M metagenome (GOLD analysis project Ga0182735, IMG submission 128524) | Enriched Miracle-Growth compost microbial communities from Emeryville, California, USA - eDNA 5th pass 30_C Kraft MG (version 2) (version 2) ... | reverse complement strand
GCGCGCGGCGCGGACACGGTCAGCATCGGCTCGCTCGATTACGTGATGGCGCGCGACAATCCGCTGTTCTCGCGACTCGAAGCCTTTCTCGGAACCTGAGGCGTGACATGGCTGCCCCTTGGCGAAACTCTCCTGCCGTCGCCATATCGGGGTTGGCTCCTTCGAGGAATTGATGCCGATGCCCGCCTCCGATGTCCCAGCGTCCATTCGCGATAGACTTCCCGTCACCGCGCGCGGGCTGTCGATCGTGGTGCCTCTGCTCAATGAGGCACCGGGCCTTGCGGCGCTGCACGACCGCCTCTCCGCGCTCGCGATCAAGCTGAAGCAACGCTACGGCCTGCCCTGCGAGGCGATCTATGTCGATGACGGCTCGACCGACGCCACGCTGGCGGTCGCGCGCGACCTGCCCGCCGACAATCTCGACGTGCAGACCGTGTCGCTGTCGCGCAATTTCGGCAAGGAGGCAGCCCTGATGGCGGGCCTCGACCACGCCCGCCTCGGCGCGGTGCTGTTCATGGACGGCGACGGCCAGCACTCGCCGGACTTGGCCGAGCAACTGGTGCGCCACTGGATCGAGGGCGGCTACGATGTCGTCTACACCGCCAAGGCCCATCGCCATAACGAGTCGGCGCTGCGCCGCTTCGCGGTTCACAATTTCTATTCTCTGGTGAACTGGCGCGCGCGGCAGAAAATCCCGGAAAATGCCGGCGATTTTCGCCTGCTGTCGCCGCGTGCGGCGCGCGCACTGAAGATGATGCCCGAGCGCAACCGCTTCTTCAAAGGCCTGACGAACTGGATCGGCTTTCGCCAGATGCGGGTCGATTATGAACCAGAGCCGCGCGCGCACGGCAAAACCACCTTCAACGCAGCCAGCCTGCTCGGCCTCTCGATCGAGGGGCTGACCTCGTTCTCCGTCGCGCCGCTGCGGATCGCGAGCATGCTCGGCGTGCTGATCGCTTTCGTCGCCCTATTGTTCGGCCTGTCGATCATGTGGGAGACATTGACCACCGGAAAATCCGTGCCGGGCTATCCTTCCGTCATGGTCGGCATGATGACGCTCGGCGGCGTGCAGTTGATCGTGATCGGCGTGCTCGGCGAATATATCGGCAAGATACTTTCCGAGCTGAAAGCCCGGCCGATCTACTTCGTCGCCGAGCAGTCGCTGCGCACCGCAGCCGAGCATGCGGACACCGCCGAGACGCCGTCGCACACGGCGGACCCGGTGTGAGTGGAACGCGCCGCATTACGCTCTGTGCCGACGATTACGGCATCAGCGAAGGCGTCAACCGCGCCATTCGCGACCTGATCGAACGCCGCCGCATCAACGCCACCTCGGTGATGGTGGTCGGTCCCGCCGCCACCCGCGAGGATGCGGACGCCCTGTCGCGCGTGGCGGCGAATGGCGATTGCCAAATCGGCCTGCATGTCACGCTGACCGCGCCGTTCTCTCCGCTCACGATGCATTTCCGCCCGCTCGATGGCGGCATGTTCTGGCCGCTCGGCCAGCTCCTGCGTGCGGCGCTGCTGCGGCGGATCGACTCGGAGTTTGTCCATGCCGAGGTGATGGCGCAGATCGCGCGCTTCCGCGAATTGTTCGGCCACGCACCCGCCTATCTCGACGGCCATCAGCACGTCCAGTTGTTTCCGGGAAACCGCGACGGCTTCATCCGTGCTGTGCACGATGCGGCGCCGGATGCATGGGTACGGCAATGCGGACGGACGCATACGTCGACGCGCTTCGGCAACCCCAAGGCGATGCTGCTCGACACCTTGAGCGCGACCTTCCGCAGGCGCTGCGCCGCGAACGGTCTTCGCACCAATCCCGCTTTCGCGGGCGCTTATGATTTCCGTACCCTGCCCGACTTCGGCACCCTGATGCGCGGTTTCCTGAGCGCCCTTCCCGATGGCGGACTTGTGATGTGCCACCCCGGTTTCGTCGATGAGACGTTGCGGGCGCTCGATCCGCTCACCGACCAGCGCGAGCGCGAATATGCCTACCTCGCCAGCGATGATTTTCCCCGCCTGCTCGATGAACTCGGCATTTCGCTGACCACTACCTGAGGGCAGTTTGCCGCAGGCAACGCGTCACCTTGGCGAAATTTAATCTCCGCTCCGGCTACTTCCGAACCAAAACCCGCCTAGATCGTCAGGACACAATCATTCGCCCAACGAGGAGAGGACGAAGATGACCCCGCAAGAGCGCCAGTTGATCGACGATCTGTTCGGCCGGCTCGAAAAGCTCGAAACCACACCGCGCGACGCGGAAGCGGAATCCGCCATCATGGCCGGTTTGCGCCGCGCGCCGAACGCCGTCTATGCGCTGGTGCAGACCGTGCTGCTGCAGGACGAGGCGCTGAAGCACGCCACCGCGCGGATCGAGCAGCTCGAAGCGGGCTCGGTTCCGCAAAATCAGGGCAGCTTCCTGGATTCTCTGCGCGGCACGCTGTTCGGCGAGGCCCCGCCCGCGCGGGGCTCGGTGCCGAACGTACCGCTGTCCAATCCGAATATGCGCCCGACCTGGAACACCGGTCAGGTGCTCGGCCAGACGGATGGGGCTGCCGATCCGCGCGGCTATGCTCAGCCAGGTTATGGCGCCCCGCAGGCGCAAGGCGGCGGCTCGTCGTTCCTTGGCACAGCGGCCGCGGCGGCGGCCGGCATGATCGGCGGCTCGATCCTGATGAACAGCCTCCGTGGCCTTGGCGGCGGCCAGCAGCAGAGCTTCGGCAACACCGCCAACTCCAATACAAATCCCTGGGGAGGCGGCACCGGCAATGATGCGCTTGCCCGCGATGCCGGCATCAACGACATCGGCAGGGATAACAGCGGCGGCATCGAGGATCGCCGCCAAAGCTTCGCCGACCGGGCGCAGGACGCCCAGCAGGACCGCGATGACGATCAGGATCAATATCAGGACGATGACGACGACGATTTCGACGATGGCGACTTCGGGTCCGACGACGGCGATTTCGCGTAAACCTGAAACGTCACGCATCGCCATAAAAAAACGGCCGCTGTCACAGCGGCCGTTTTCAGTTCAGAAACGCAAGCCGATCAGAGCACGACGACGCGGGTACCAACCTTGACGCGGCCGTAGAGGTCAATCACGTCTTCATTGCGCATCCGGATGCAGCCCGAGGAGACGTTGGTGCCGATCGTCCACGGCTCGTTGGAGCCGTGGATGCGATAAAGTGTTGAGCCGAGATACATCGCGCGCGCGCCGAGCGGATTTTCCGGCCCGCCCTCCATGTGACGCGGCAGGTCGGGGCGACGCTTGAGCATTTCAGCGGGCGGCGTCCATGCCGGCCATTCCTTCTTGGCCGAGATCGTCTTCACGCCCGACCAGGTAAAGCCTGGCTTGCCGACGCCGACGCCGTAACGCATCGCGTGACCGTTGCCCTGCACCAGATAGAGAAACTTGTTCGGCGTATCGATCACCAGGGTGCCCGGCGCTTCCTTGCCGTTGTACTCCACGACCTGCTTTTCATAACGCGGATCAAAACCGGGCTGCGCCGCTTCCACCGCGCGCTCCTGCTGATAGCCGTAGCCGCGCTGGCGCGGATCGTACTGCTCCTGCGGCATCTGCCGATATACCGGCGCGGCCTGCTCGCCACCGCCGAACAGAAACTGGATGAACCCGCCGCCCATATTGTTGTTGGCGGGCTGCTGGTAGGCGACACGCTGGGGCTGCGGTGGCGGAGCGCCGTCGGCCTGCGAGGCATAATAAACTTGAGGCCCGGCGCTTTGGGCAAACACGGAACAATTCGTGCCGATCAGGCATGCGCCGGCAACAAGCGCGAGGCGGATTTTTGCGGACATGGACGTACTCTGTACTGTTCGTCACGGGACAATGCGGGCGCAACGCCTCGCGCCCCGATGTAACGATGCGACCGCGGAAATTTTGGTAAACGAAAGCGGCGTTTGGATTCACCACGCCGCGCGAACGCCCGCGTTCTTTCCAACAGCGTTTATTTTTAATGAAAGACGCGGGCACATGGTTAATTCCCGTTGAGCATGTTCAAAGTTTTCGGTTCCGCAAAAAACGCCAATGAACCGCGCGTTAAATAGCGGCCGCTACATACTTGCGCATTGAGGTTGGGGAAGAATTCCATGACTGCTCAGCGCAAGCGTTTTCGCATTGAAGAATTACAGTTCGGCGCCATGCCGGATTTGAACGAAGCGGGGTCGGATCAGATGCATGAGCGCATCATGACCGAGTTGCGCGTCATCCGCGAACAGATGGGCCGGATCACCCTGGGATCCCGCGCCAAGACCGAAGACACCAACAATTTCGCGCAGGAAGAAGCCAACGCCAAGGCGGCGCTGGAATCCTATCGCGCGCAGATCGCCCAATGCGAGAAGCTCAAGGTCGAACTCGACCTTATTCACGAAGCGATCAACCGCACCAAACAGGAAATCGCCGTGCTGCACGGCACGAGCTTCAGCGGCGACGAGATGTCCAAGGTCACCGGCGAACTCGGCGCCATCGTCGGCGGCACCGAAGAAGCCACCGACCAGATCCTCGCGGCGGCGGAAGCCATTGATCAGGCGGCCTCCGCACTTGCCAAGGGCACCTCGGCCGATCAGCAGGAACGCATGGTCGCCGACATCTCCGAGCGCGTGATCAGCATCTTCGAAGCCTGCAACTTCCAGGACCTCACCGGCCAGCGCATCAGCAAGGTGATGAACACGATGAAGTTCATCGAGCATCACATCAACGTCATGATGGAGATCTGGGGCGGCGTCGATGCCATCAAGGCGCATGCGCCGGCGGTCATCGATACTCGCGAAGGCGACGCCAGACTGCTCAACGGGCCAAAGCTCGACGGCGACGAGGGCCACGCCTCGCAGAACGACATCGACGCGCTGTTCAACTAAAAGCCTGCGCCGACCGAGTTCAAAACGCCCCCGGCTCACCGGGGGCGTTTTTGTTTGGGCCTCACCTCCGCCGCAGCATGGAAAAGCACAGCAGGGCCAGCACAATCGTCGCGATCATGATGTCGAGCGCCGCCTGATCGGACCAATGCTCGATGACGAACGCCAGAATAAACGGTGCGAGCGCCTGCATGATCTGGCCCGGCCGCGAAATCCGGCCGACCACGCGGCCGTATCCTGCCGGGCCGAATGTCGCGAGGGGCAGTGCTCCGCGCGCGATCGTCATCACGCCATTGGCCGCGCCGAACAAAATCGCGAAAATGATGGCATGCAGAGCTTCGATGCCGGCGAACGACAGAATCGCAAAAGCGACCGCCATGGTGCCCATCGAGATGCGCGCCACCCAGACCGGATGCAGCCGCCCCTTGCTGGCGAAATCCGCAAAGCGCGTCACGATCTGGGCGGGGCCGAACATCGCGCCGATGGTCACGGCCAGTCCCGCATCGATTCCGCCCCGCTGCAAAATCGGCAAAAGATGCGTCGTGGTGCCGGACAGCGCGAAGGCATGGCCCGCGAAACCGGCCGCCATCAGGATGAACGGCCAGCCGTATGGTTGGACAAAGCGCTTCTTCGCCACCGGTTCATCGGCGGCCAGGGCCGTTGCCTTCACCTGCGCCTTGCGTCTCGGCAACGCGAACCAGTGCAGCGGCGCGATCAGGAAAGCCAGCACACCGGCCCAGGTGAAGAACACGCTCTCCCAGCCGAAATTCTCGATCAGGAGATGCATCAACGGCCAACCGACGGTAGAGGCCAATCCGCCGGAAAAGGTCACGACCGTGATCGGTCCGCGCGAGGCCATGCCATAGATGCGCGTGAGCGTGGTGAAGGCGGGATCGTAAAGGCAGGACGCGATGGCGACCCCGATCAGGATCCAGGCCAGCAAATAGACCGGGTAATTCGGCGCCAGCGGCAAAAGCAGCAGACCGGCCGCGCCGATCAGCGCGCCGACGGACATCACCAGGTTGCCGCCGCGCTTGTCGATCAGGCCACAGGCATAGGGCGCGCACAGGCCGGACGTGCCGAGCGCGACTGAAAATCCGGACAGCGCCAGCGGCAGCGACCAGCCGTGGGCATCCGCGATATAGGTCATGGTGAGCGCGGGAGGATAGAACAGCGCGCCCCACCCCAGAATCTGGCTTACGCACAGCACCGCTACCGCGCGATGAGGCCCTGCGATCAGCGCGGCCGGTCCGGCAAAAATGGTCATGGTGCCCGGCACCATGCCAGAATTCGCGGATTAAAGAAGGGCCGCGCGCGCAGGCGGCTTCCATTTTCTATGCGCACGGCGCGCAGCGTCCATAGACCATGGTGCCGTATCGCGTCGCGATACCTGGATCGATGAAGCGCGTCATCGACGTGTTGTTCGACTAATTGCGCTCTGCGCGGGCGGGCGCAGCGCCACGAGGCAAATCAGCACCGCGACCGCAAGCACGGTCGCCATTTCCAGCACGGTCCGGTCCGACAGATAGGCCGCTGCCGACGCCACCGCGAATGGCGCCAGCGCCTGAAAGATCAACGCCGGGCGGGCGATCCGTCCGATCACACGGCCGTAGCCTTCGGGGCCGAACAGCATCAGCGGTAACGCGCCGCGCGCAATCGTTATCACGCCGTTGGACGCGCCGAACATGATCGCGAACGCCATCGCGGCGGGCGTTGAAATGCCGGATAGCGCAAGCATCGCGAATGCCGCCGTGACGGTCGAGACCGCGGCGCGGGCGATCCAGAGCGGCGTGGTGCGGCCGGCGAACACGAAATCGCCAAGTCGCGCCGCGACCTGCGAGGGTCCGAACAGGGCTCCGATCGTCACAGCCGTCGCGGATGCGATGCCGCTGCGCTCAAGCATCGCCAAAAGGTTCGAAGTCACGCCAGACAAGAGAAACGCGTAGAGCGTGAACGCGGCCGCCATCAGCACGAACGGCCAGCCGCGCGAAGGCAGATAGATTTGCCGCTGCGCCTCGGCATGGATGAGTTGGTCATGCGCCGGCGAGGATTTACTCCGCGGTAGTGCGATGACATGCAGCGGCACAATCACGCCTGCGAAGATCGCGGCGAAAACAAGATAAGTGCCGCGCCATCCGAGGTGCTCCAACAGGAGATGCGTTGCCGGCCAGCCGACGGTCGAGGCGAAACCGCCAGCGAAGGTGACGAACGTAATCTGTCGCCGCGCGGTCGCGCCGAAAATCCGCGTCAGCGTCGCAAAGGCCGGATCATATAGATTGGTCGCCATGCCGGCGCCGACGAATATCCAGCATGCAAGATAGGCGATCGGATGGTCGGCGAACGCGATCCCGGCGAGACCGATCGCAGCGGAACAAGCTCCCGCTGCCATCACCCAGTTGCCGCCATGACGATCGATCAGTCCGCAGGCGGTCGGCGACAGCAGGCCGGAGACGATCAGGGCGATCGACAACCCGGCCATACCGAAGGCGAACGACCAGTCATGCGCGGCCGCAATGTGCGGGACCGTCAGGACCGGAGGATAGATCAGGATACCCCAAGCCAGGATTTCGGTGAAAGACAGGACTGCAACTGCGCGCGTGGGACCAAGAAGAACGTCGCGCAGCTTGTGCATGAGTTACGGTTTCACGGGATCGGATACCGGCAGTTTATGCGCGCGGCGCGCAACGCACATAAACCATGGTGCCGTATCGCGTCGCAGCATCGGGGTCCAGGAACTTGGTGGCCAGGATGCGGCCGTCAAAGGAAATGATCTCGCGATCCTGCGGTCCGGCAGGCGGGCCGGCGGGACCGATATAGTTTTTGCCGCTCCGGCTGCCCTTCAACCGCAATTCCTGCGGAGTGGCCTCGTCGGCGAGATGCATGATGACGCCACCGGTCGGTCCCTTGCCGATCACGTAAGGCTGCCTGCACTGTCCGCGGGCCGCGTTCTCGGTGCGCGCACGGTCTTCCGGCTTGTGATAGGCGGCAAGCCCCCAGCGGCCAACCAGTTCGTCGGCGCGGATGGTGGCGGGAATCTCGGGCTCAACCGCCGGTTCCTGGGCCACCGGCGTGTTGTTGCCATTGAGGTTGAAAGTGCTGCAACCGCCGATACCAGCGGCAAGAAGCGAAACCATCGCCAATTTCGAAGCGGTGCGCAGACTGACCATAGATTCTCCTAGACAGACTTCATGAACCACGTTGGCCAGCCTGGCAAGCGGCGGGCGCTCTCTCAAAGCCTGTTGTTCGATCGCGGATGATGGCCTTCGAGCATCATATAATGACCTCACCAAGGTCTTAAGCCAGCGGCGCTTGCTTGACAGGAAAAGCGCCAGCCCATATTTCCCAACGGCAACACCGTTAGCACTCCCAAAATGGGACTGCCAATCTCGCTCAGGGGCGGCCAGCTCCGCTCCGGCCCCAATACTGAAACCAACGCGAAGGACCTCACCATGGCCAAGACCACGTTCCGTCCGCTGCACGACCGCGTCGTCGTCAAGCGCATCGACGCCGAAGAAAAAACCAAGGGCGGCATCATCATTCCCGACAATGCCAAGGAGAAGCCCTCCGAAGGTCAGGTGGTCGCGGTCGGTCCGGGCGGACGCGACGAGAGCGGCAAGCTGATCCCGATGGACCTCAAGGTCGGCAATCGCGTGCTGTTCGGCAAGTGGTCGGGCACCGAGGTCAAGCTCGACGGCGAAGACCTTCTCATCATGAAGGAATCCGACATCCTCGGCGTTCTGGGCTGATTTTTTGAAACGAACCCGCGGCACTCCGCTCTGTCATGCCCGGACTTGATCCGGGCATCCATCTTTAACCAACGTCGATGGATTGCCGGGTCAAGCCCGGCAATGACAATCCGGAAGCGCCGCCCCTACCGTACACATCAGGAGTACATCCAATGGCTGCCAAGGACGTAAAATTTTCGGGCGACGCGCGCGACCGCATGCTGCGCGGCGTCGACATTCTCGCCAACGCCGTGAAGGTCACCCTCGGCCCGAAAGGCCGCAACGTCGTGATCGACAAGAGCTTCGGCGCACCCCGCATCACCAAGGACGGCGTCACCGTCGCCAAGGAGATCGAACTCGAGGACAAGTTCGAGAACATGGGCGCGCAGATGGTGCGCGAGGTTGCCTCCAAGACCAACGATCTCGCCGGTGACGGCACCACCACCGCCACTGTGCTCGCTCAGGCGATCGTGCGCGAGGGCGCAAAGTCCGTTGCCGCAGGCATGAACCCGATGGATCTGAAACGCGGCATCGACATCGCGGTCGCCGCCGTCATCAAGGACATCGAAAAGCGCGCCAAGCCGGTCGCGGCGTCCTCCGAAGTGGCGCAGGTCGGCACCATCTCGGCCAACGGCGATTCCACCATCGGCAAGATGATCGCGCAGGCGATGCAGAAGGTCGGCAACGAAGGCGTCATCACGGTTGAAGAAGCCAAGTCGCTTGATACCGAAGTCGACATCGTCGAAGGCATGAAGTTCGACCGTGGCTACCTCTCGCCCTACTTCGTCACCAATGCCGAGAAGATGACCGCCGAGCTCGATGACGCCTACATCCTGCTTCACGAGAAGAAGCTCACCGGCCTGCAGGCGATGCTGCCTGTGCTGGAAGCCGTGGTGCAGTCGGGCAAGCCGCTGCTGATCATCGCCGAGGACATCGAAGGCGAGGCGCTCGCCACCCTCGTGGTCAACCGCCTGCGCGGCGGCCTCAAGGTCGCGGCCGTGAAGGCTCCGGGCTTCGGCGACCGCCGCAAGGCCATGCTCGAGGACATCGCGATCCTCACCGGCGGCCAGCTCATCTCCGAAGATCTCGGCATGAAGCTCGAGAACGTCACGCTCAAGCAGCTCGGCCGCGCCAAGAAGGCGGTGATCGACAAGGAGAACACCACCATCGTCGGCGGCGCCGGCAAGAAGGCGGACATCGAAGCCCGCGTCAACCAGATCAAGGCGCAGATCGAGGAAACCACCTCGGACTACGACCGCGAGAAGCTGCAGAAGCGTCTTGCCAAGCTCGCGGGCGGCGTCGCGGTGATCCGCGTCGGCGGTGCGACCGAAATCGAGGTCAAGGAAAAGAAGGACCGCGTCGAGGACGCGCTTAACGCAACCCGCGCGGCCGTTCAGGAAGGCATCGTGCCGGGCGGCGGCACCGCGCTGCTGCGCGCCAAGAAAGCGGTCGG
>Ga0182735_1002889_pt1 | contig 10064 bp, 8 predicted proteins | sample eDN5th30CKraftMG_FD_128524 | JGI IMG/M metagenome (GOLD analysis project Ga0182735, IMG submission 128524) | Enriched Miracle-Growth compost microbial communities from Emeryville, California, USA - eDNA 5th pass 30_C Kraft MG (version 2) (version 2) ... | reverse complement strand
CGGGCCACGCCGGCTCGGGCGAGCGCCGCGAGCGCTCGACGACCACGAGCGCGTCCGCGCCGAGGTGCGGCACGAGCAGGGCGAGCGTGCCGGACAGCTCCTCCTCGCCGAGCTCGTACGGCGGATCGAGGAGCACGAGGTCGTAGGCCTCCCTCGCGCTGTGGAGGAACGCGTCCACCGCGACGGCGTGCACGCGGGCGAGCCCGCGGCGATCCATCGCCCTCTCGACCCGGGCGACGTTCTCCCGCGCCTTCGCGGCGGCCGGACGCGACCGCTCGACGAGGTCGGCCGTCGCGGCGCCGCGGCTCGCGGCCTCGAGCCCGAGGGCGCCGGATCCCGCGTAGAGGTCGAGCACGCGCGCGGCGGGGAGGATCCCCGTCGCCTCGATCGCCGCGAACAGCGACTCCCGCACGCGGTCGCTCGTCGGCCGCGTGCCGCGTGCCGGCACGTCGAGGCGGATGCCGCGGGCCCCGCCGGCGATGATGCGCGTCACCCCGCCAGCCTAGGAGCCGGCGCCCCCTCGAGGGCGTCGAGGGGGCGTCGGCGGTGGGAACTAGAGTCGTGGCATGCCGTCCGTGCGCCTCGAGACCCGCCTCGACGGCGTCGTGGGCGGCAAGACGGCCGCCGCGCTGGAGCGCGCGTTCGGGATGCGGACCGTGGGGGAGCTCCTGGCGCACTATCCGCGGCGCTACGCGCAGCGGGGCGAGCTGACGCCGATCGACTCGCTCGTCGTCGGCGAGCAGGTCACGATCGTCGCACAGGTGAAGTCCGCGGTCGACCGCCCCATGCGGCAGCGTCGCGGCACGCTGCTGGAGGTCGTCATCACCGACGGGCGCGGCGAGCTCCAGCTGACGTTCTTCAACCAGGCGTGGCGGAAGAACGACCTGGTGCCGGGCCGCCGGGGCATCTTCTCCGGCAAGGTGGGCGAGTACCGGCACGGCAAGCAGTTCGCGCATCCCGACTACGAGCTGTTCGACGACGAGGCCGCGGCGCTCATGTCGGCGGAGGCTTACGCGCACCTCCCGATCCCGATCTACCCGGCGACGGCGTCCCTCGCGAGCTGGCAGGTCCAGAAGACGATCGGCCTCGTCCTCGACGCGCTCGGCGAGATCGACGATCCGCTCCCCGAGTCGCTCCGCGAGCGCGAGCGGCTGCTGCCGATCCGCGACGCGATCGAGCGGATGCACCGGCCCGACTTCGAGGACGAGATCCCCGACGCCGTGCGCACGCTCCGCTGGCACGAGGCGCTCGTGCTGCAGACGGCGCTGCTGCAGCAGCGGCAGTTCGTCCGCGCGATGTCGGCGACGAGGCGTCCGGCCGGCGCCCTCCTCGAGACCTTCGACGCGGCGCTGCCGTTCGCGCGGACGCCCGACCAGCTCGCGGTCGGCGAGCGCATCGCGGCCGATCTCGTGGGGGACTGGCCGATGAACCGCCTCGTGCAGGGCGAGGTGGGGTCGGGCAAGACGCTCGTGGCCCTGCGCGCCATGCTGCAGGTCGCCGAGTCCGGCGGGCAGTCGGCGCTCATCGCGCCGACCGAGGTGCTCGCGGCGCAGCATCTGCGCTCGATCGCCGCGATGCTCGGGCCCGTGCTCGCGCCCGAGCTCATGCCGACGCTGCTGACGGGGCAGCTCACGGCGGCCGAGCGGCGGAGGGCGGCGCTCCGGGTCGCCTCCGGCCAGGCGCGCATCGTGATCGGCACGCACGCGCTCCTCAGCGAGCGCACGACGTTCGCCGACCTCGCGCTCGTCGTCGTCGACGAGCAGCACCGGTTCGGCGTCGAGCAGCGGGAGGCGCTGCGGGCGAAGGGCTCCGCCCCGCACGCCCTCGTGCTGACGGCCACGCCGATCCCGCGCACGGTCGCGATGACGGTCTTCGGCGACCTCGACGTGTCGACGATCCGCACGATGCCGGAGGGCAGGGCGGGGATCGAGACGTTCGTCGCGCCGGTCGCCGACCGTCCGGCGTGGTTCGCGCGCGTCTGGGAGCGGGTCGCGGAGGAGGTCGGCAAGGGGCACCAGGTGTTCGTCGTGTGCCCGGCGATCGACGCCGAGGCGAGCCGCGGCGGCGAGGAGCAGGGCGCGGACCTCGAGGCGGACGCGCCGGGGCGCCCGCGCTGGGGGGTCGTGCAGGTCGCCGACCTGCTGTCGCGGCATCCGAGCTTCGCCGGCCTGCGCACGGCGACCCTCCACGGGCGCATGCCGGGGGAGGAGAAGGACGCCCTCATGCGCGCGTTCGCGGCGGGGGAGGTCGACGTGCTCGTCGCGACGACCGTCATCGAGGTCGGGGTCGACGTGCCGAACGCGTCGACCATGGTGATCCTCGAGGCCGAGCGGTTCGGGGTCTCGCAGCTGCACCAGCTCCGCGGACGCGTCGGCCGCGGGGGCGTCCCCGGCCTGTGCCTCCTCGTGACGGAGGCGCCGGCCGGCACGGCGGGCCGCGCGCGCGTCGAGGCCGTCGCGGCGACGCTCGACGGCTTCGAGCTCGCGGAGACCGACCTCGTGCTGCGCGGCGAGGGCGACGTCCTCGGCGACGCGCAGTCGGGCGTCCGCTCGTCGCTGCGGCTCCTGCGGGTCGTGAAGGACGCCGACCTCATCGCGCGGGCGCGGGAGGAGGCGGAGCGGATCCTCGAGGAGGATCCCGCGCTCCTCGCGCACCGCGGCCTGGCGGGCGCGATGGAGCGCCGCCTCGATCAGGAGACCCGCGCCGCGCTCGGCAAGAACTGACCGCCGGGTAGGCTGGTCGGGTGAGCAATCGGATCGCCGTCGTCCCGGGGTCGTTCGATCCTCCGACCCTCGGCCATCTCGACGTCATCCACCGCGCGGCCTCGCTGTACGACGCGATCCACGTCGTCGTCGTGCACAACCCGGGCAAGGAGGCGATGCTGCCGATCGCGCAGCGCCTCTCCCTGCTCGAGCAGTCGATCGCGGACAGTGGGATCGACGGCGACATCACGATCGCGTCGTGGAGCGTCGGCCTCCTCGTCGACTACGCGACCGACGTCGGGGCGGGCGTGCTCGTGAAGGGCATCCGCTCGCAGGTGGACGTCGCGTACGAGTCGCCCATGGCGATCGTCAACCGGCATCTGGCGGGCATCGAGACCGTGTTCCTCCTCCCGGACCCGGCGCACGCGCTCGTGTCGAGCTCGCTCGTGCGGCAGGTCGCGAGCCTCGGCGGCGACGTCGCGCCCTTCGTCCCGGCGGCCGTCGCGCGCTTCCTCGACACCGGCGCCCGCGGCATCTGACGGCCCCCGCGCCTGGGCGCGCGGGTAGGATTCCGGGGTGAGCACGCGCAGGCCGGGACCCTTCAGCATCGGCGTCCGCGACATCGTCCACCGCCCGGGGGAGATGCGCGAGGCGCGATTCGACGTCGTCCTGGCCGAGCGCTGGGGCGAGGGGCTCGTCGCCGTCCAGTCCGGCGAGGAGGTCGACGTGGACGTGCGGCTCGAGTCGGTCCACGAGGGGATCCTCGCCTCGGGCACGGCGCGCGCAGAGTACGCGGGAGTCTGCGGGCGCTGTCTCACGGACATCGTCCAGCCCGTCGAAGTCGAGTTCCAGGAGCTTTTCGCGTATCCTGGTCGGGAAGCGAGCGACTTCGAGGTTCAGGACGACCATGTCGATCTGGAGACTCCGGTCAGGGACGCACTCGTCCTGTCGCTTCCGTTTCAGCCGGTGTGCCGGCCCGACTGCCCCGGTCTCGACCCGGAGACAGGCGAGCGGCTGGCCGACCACCCCGAGATCGCGCCGCGCGAGACCATCGATCCCCGATGGGCCGCGCTCGCGGAACTGGCGGGGGACCCGGCGAACGGCTCGGACGAGCCGACCCAGAACTCCGGAACGAGAGAAGAAGACCATGGCAGGTAACCCCCCGAAGCGGAAGGTTTCGCGCTCCAACACCCGCTCGCGCCGCGCGCAGTGGAAGGCAGAGGCCCCCACGCTCGTCAAGTCGGTCGAGAACGGCAAGGTCGTCTACAGCCGTCCCCACCAGGCGAAGGTCGTCACCGACTCGCAGGGCACGGAGCTGTTCCTCGAGTATAAGGGCCGCAAGGTCGCCGACATCTGATTCCCCCGTGACGCTCGACCCCGGCACGCGGTCGCGCCTCACCGACACGCTCGGGGTCGAGATCGACCCCGAGCTTTTGTCGCTTGCGCTGACGCATCGCTCCTACTCCTACGAGCACGGCCAGATCCCGCACAACGAGCGGCTCGAGTTCCTCGGCGACTCGGTGCTGGGCCAGGCCGTCACCGTCATGCTGTACACGCGGCATCCCGACCTCGACGAGGGGACGCTCGCGAAGCGGCGGGCGAGCCTCGTCTCGACGGTCGCCCTCGCCGAGGTCGCCCGGGGCATCGGGCTCGGCGAGCACCTCCTGCTCGGCCGCGGCGAGGAGCTGACCGGCGGACGCGACAAGGACTCCCTGCTCGCCGACACGACGGAGGCGCTCATCGGCGCCACCTACCTCTCCGCCGGCCCCGACGCGGCGACGGCGCTCGTCCTGCGGCTCATCCAGCCGCTCCTGGCCGACCCCGACCGGTTCGGCGCCGCGATGGACCCCAAGACGAGCCTGCAGGAGCTCGCCGACGCGCTCGGCCGGCCCGCGCCGGCGTACTCGGTCGTCGCCGCCGGACCCGACCACGATCGCGTCTTCACGGCGACCGTCGCCGTCGGCGACGTGTCGGCCACGGGGACGGGCACGAGCAAGAAGCATGCGGAGATGGCGGCCGCGCTCCTCGCGTGGCACGAGCTCAGCGGCCGTGCCTGAGCTCCCCGAGGTCGAGGTCGTCCGCGCCGGGCTCGCCCCGGCCGTCACCGGCGCCACGGTGGAGGCGGTCGACGTCCTCGACGAGCGGGCGCTGACGCGGCATCCGGGCCTTCCCTCCGGCTTCGCCGACGAGCTCGTGGGTCGCGAGATCGTCGCGCCCGTGCGGCGCGGGAAGTTCCTGTGGATGCCGCTGGCCGGCGGTGACGCGCGTGCCCTCGTCGGCCATCTCGGGATGAGCGGTCAGCTCCTGCTCCGTGCCCCCGGGGCACCGGCGGAGCGGCACGAGCGCGTGCGCCTCTTCCTCCTGCACCCGCACCATGGCGAGCTCGCGGTCGTCTTCGCCGACCAGCGCACGTTCGGGTCGCTCGCGATCGATGCGCTCGTCCCCACGGCGGACCGCGCGCCGGGCGGCCACGGGGCGGATCTCGCGGCGACGCCGCTCATGGTCGCGCACATCGCCCGCGACCCGCTCGACCCCGCCTTCGACGAGAACGCCTTCCGCCGCGCGCTCGCCCGCAAGGAGTCCGCCGTCAAGCGCGTGCTCCTGGATCAGACGGTCGTGAGCGGCGTCGGCAACATCTACGCCGACGAGTCGCTGTGGGCGGCCCGCGTCCATCCCGAGACCCCCGTGCGGATGCTGTCCGCCCGCGCCGTCACTCGCCTGCTCGGCGAGCTGCGCGCCGTGCTGCAGAAGGCCCTCGCCGAGGGCGGCACGAGCTTCGACGCGCAGTACGTCAACGTCAACGGTCAGGCCGGGTACTTCGCCCACTCCCTGGAGGCGTACGGCCGCGGCGGGGCGCCCTGCTCCCGCTGCGGGCGGCCGATCCAGCGCGTGGGCTTCATGAACCGCTCGTCGCACTTCTGCCCCCGGTGCCAGCGGCTGCCGTGAGCCTCCGAGTACCAGGGCACCGGCGCGTCCTCCTGGTGGGAGGCGAGCGCGGATCGGGGCCGATCGTCAGCTCGTTGAGTCCGCGGCCTCCGCGCCCCTCGCCGAAGGGGGGACGACGAGGGGGCGGAGCTTCGGACGTGGGGCGCGGATCAGAGGATCCGCGTGAGATGCCGGTGGTACGTCGCCGCCTGCTCGGCGGCGATGACCTCCGCCAGGGCGTGCCGCTGGGCCTGGTGGAGCAGCGCCAGCCGCTCGTCGTGGCACGGGGTGGCGGTGCGCGTGCCGCGGAGGATGAGCCAGACGCCGGCGCGGAGGGCGAGGCGCCGCGGGAGCGACGCCTTCGGCAGCGTCGCATCGCCGTCGAGCGCCGCGGAGACGGTCGTGAGTTGGTCGGGGGACAGGACGGTGTTCATGGTCGGTCTTCCGTCGAGAGGAGAGGATGCCGGAGCGCGGCGGTGGTGTCGCGTTCGATGGGACGATACGCGGGGCCTCCGACAGGGGAGTGCCCGGGGAGAGGGCGGTGACGGCCCGCGGTCAGACGCCGCGGAAGCGCGTCACCGCGCCGGCTCGGTAGGTCAGGGCCACCGGAGCGATCGGACGGATGGGACGCGTCATCGGTGGCCTCCTCTCGAGCTCGCGCGGAACCCCGACGCTAGCCCATCGACCTCGTCCCCGTCAAGCGAACTCCCAGGCAGGCCGGTCTTCGGGCGTGTCGCGAGCGTCCCGGAGTCGCGCGGGAAGTCGGGTACCGTAGGGCGGTAATCCAACCGTCGGAGGGCGCCCCATGCACCTGAAGAGCGTCACGCTCAAAGGGTTCAAGTCGTTCGCCCAGCCCACGACGTTCGCGTTCGAGCCGGGGGTCACCTGCATCGTCGGGCCCAACGGCTCCGGCAAGTCGAACGTCGTCGACGCCCTCGCGTGGGTCATGGGCGAGCAGGGGGCCAAGACGCTCCGCGGCGGCAAGATGGAGGACGTCATCTTCGCCGGCACGGCGACGCGCGGCCCGCTCGGGCGCGCGGAGGTGCAGCTGACGATCGACAACAGCGACGGTGCGCTCCCGATCGAGTACGCCGAGGTCACGATCAGCCGCACGCTGTTCCGCAACGGCGCGAGCGAGTATGCGATCAACGGCGAGTCCTGCCGCCTGCTCGACGTGCAGGAGCTCCTCAGCGACTCCGGTCTCGGCCGCGAGATGCACGTCATCGTCGGCCAGGGCCGCCTCGACACCGTGCTGCAGGCGAGCCCGGAGGACCGCCGCGGCTTCATCGAGGAGGCGGCGGGGATCCTGAAGCATCGCCGCCGCAAGGAGAAGACCCTCCGCAAGCTCGAGGCGATGCAGGCCAACCTCACGCGCGTCAACGACCTCGCGGGGGAGCTGCGGCGCCAGCTCAAGCCGCTCGGCCGGCAGGCCGAGATCGCACGGGAGGCGGCGACGATCGCCGCCGTCGTGCGCGACGCGAGAGCGCGCCTGCTCGCCGACGAGCTCGTGGGCCTGAGGCGGCAGCTCGCCGACCACTCCCGGGCCGAGCACGAGCGGCACGCCGAGCGGCTCGTCCTGCAGGACCAGCTGGAGCAGCTGCGCGGGCGGATCGAGCGGCTGGAGGCCCAGCAGCGCTCCGAGGCGGTCGACGAGGCCCGCCGCGTCGCCTTCTCGCTGGAGCAGGTGCAGGAGCGGCTCCGCGGGCTGTACACGCTCGCGGGCCAGCGGCTCGCGCTCCTCGGCGACCAGGAGGACGCCGCGGCGCCGCTCGTGACGGTGACGCAGGCGACGATCGACGAGGCGTCCGCCGACGTCGCCGAGCTGTCCACGGGCCTCGGCGACGCGCAGGACGCGGCGGAGCAGGCGACGCGCGAGGTCGTCGCCGCCCGCGCCGAGCTCGACGCGCTGGACGCCGACATCGCGGCGCAGAGCGCGCTGGTCTCCGAGCACGACATGCGGATCCAGGCTCTACGGGGCACGGCGGAGGCCGCGGCGTCCGCCGCCGCGGCGGTGCGCACGGCGCTGGAGCGCCAGCAGCGCGCGCTCGACGCCGCGCTCGCGCGCCGCTCGGAGGCGGAGGAGGCGCTCGCCGGGGTGCAGCCGGACCTCGCGCCGGAGGAGTCGTCGGAGGAGTTCGCACGGGCCTACGAGCACGCGCAGCAGCGGGCCGCGGACGCCGAGGCCGATGTCGCGTCACTGCGCGAGCGGCTGCACGCGGCCGAGCGCGAGCGCGACGCGCTCACAGCGCAGACCGCGGCGCTCGCCCGCGCCCTCGACGTCCGCAGCGGCGCGGCCGACCTGGTCGCGGACGGGGGATTCGGCGTGCGGGGCATCGTGAGCGACGCCGTCCAGGTGCGGCCGGGCTACGAGGCCGCCGTCGCGGCCGTGCTCGGCCCCCTCGCGGAGGGCGCGCTCGTCTCCACGCTCAGCGACGCGTTCGCCGTCGCGGAGCGGCTGCGCGCCGCGGAGCTCGGCGTCGTCGACCTCGTCATCGCGGATGCCGCGGCGCCCGCGCCCGAGCCGCCCGCCGTGGACGGGGTCGTGCGCGCGACCGACGTCGTGACGGCGCCGCCCGGGATCCTCGGCATCCTCGCGTCCGTCCTCGTCGCCGACGACCTCGACGCCGCCGACCGCGCCTTCCGCGCGCTGCCCGGGGACGGGCTCCCCGTCACGATCGTGACACGGTCGGGCGAGGTGTGCACCCGCTTCTCGGTGCGTGCGGGGTCGGGCGAGGGCCGCTCCCGTCTGGAGCTCGCCGCCGAGCGCGACGCCGCCGCCGAGCGGCTCGCCGAGATCGCCGTCGTCGCGGACGCGCTGCGAGAGACGCTGGCGGACCGCACGGTCGAGCTCGACGCCGCGCGGGCCGAGACGAAGGCCGCGCTCGCGGCGCTGCGCGCGCACGACGCGGCCGTCTCCGCCTATGCCGAGCAGGTGAACCGTGCGACCGTGCGGCACGAGTCCACCGTCGCGGAGTGCGAGCGGCTCGAGGCGGGGCTCCGGCAGGCGCAGGCCGCGGCGTCGGAGGCCGAGGACTCCGCGCGCGTCGCGGGGGAGCGGCTCGCGATCGCGCGAGAGGCGCCGAGGCCGATCCTCGACGCCTCCGCGCGCGACGGCCTGCTGGAGGCGCTGGAGGCCGCGCGCGACCACGAGATGCGCGCGCGCCTCGACGTCGAGACCCTCCGGGAGCGCATCCGGGCGGGTCAGGCCCGCGTCACCGCGCTGGAGCGGCAGCGCGAGCAGGAGCGCGAGGCGGCGGCCGAGGCCGCCCGGCGCGCCGTCGTCCGCCGCGCCCAGCGCGAGGTCGCGGCCGACGTGCACGCGCGGCTCCCGCTCGTGCTCGACTCGATCGACCGCTCCGTGAGCCAGGCGCGCGTCGAGCTGGCCGCGGCCGAGTCCGCGCGCACCGCCGTGACGGCCGAGCTGTCCGAGCTGCGGCGTCAGGACGCCGACGCCCGCACCCGTCTCGCCGGGGTCACGGAGGGCGTGCACGGCCTGGAGCTGCAGATCCACGAGAAGCGCCTGCACGTGACGGGCCTCCTCGAGCGGGCCGCGTCCGAGCTGGGTCTCGACGAGGACGTTCTTGTCGCGGAATACGGCCCCGACCAGCCCGTCCCGGTGCCGTCCGACGAAGAGGGCGCCGAACCCGAGTCCGTCCCGTACGACCGCGCGGAGCAGCGCAAGCGCCTCCAGGACGCCGAGCGAAAGCTCGGGCAGCTCGGCCGGGTCAACCCGCTCGCGCTGGAGGAGTTCGCCGCGCTGGAGCAGCGGCACAGGTTCCTCACGGAGCAGCTCGCCGACCTCACGCAGACGCGCAAGGACCTGCTGACGATCATCGAGGAGCTCGACGAGCGGATGCAGGCGATCTTCCTCGAGGCCTTCGAGGACACCCGCGCGGCGTTCGCCGAGGTGTTCCCGATCCTCTTCCCCGGCGGCTCCGGCCACATCGCGCTGACCGATCCGGACAGCCTGCTGACGACGGGCATCGAGGTCGCCGTCCGGCCCGTGGGCAAGAAGATCGAGCGTCTCTCGCTCCTCTCCGGCGGCGAGCGTTCGCTCGCCGCGGTCGCGCTCCTGGTGGCCATCTTCACGGCCCGGCCCAGCCCGTTCTACATCCTCGACGAGGTCGAGGCCGCTCTCGACGACGCGAACCTCGGCCGCCTGCTCACGGTGTTCGAGCGCCTGCGCGAGAGCAGCCAGCTGATCGTGATCACGCACCAGAAGCGCACGATGGAGATCGCCGACGCCCTCTACGGCGTCTCGATGCGTCAGGACGGCGTCTCCGCCGTGGTGGGCCAGCGCGTCCGCGAGCAGATCTCCGCGTAGCCCGTGTCTCCTTCGGAGATTGCGCCCCATTTCGGAGAATGAGCCCGGACTCCTCCGAGACACCGCGGATTCTCCGAACTCAGGCGCGGCGTTCGCGCTCGTGCCGGGCGGCG
>Ga0182735_1002888_pt1 | contig 10064 bp, 8 predicted proteins | sample eDN5th30CKraftMG_FD_128524 | JGI IMG/M metagenome (GOLD analysis project Ga0182735, IMG submission 128524) | Enriched Miracle-Growth compost microbial communities from Emeryville, California, USA - eDNA 5th pass 30_C Kraft MG (version 2) (version 2) ... | reverse complement strand
GACACGCTGCTCGCCGAGATGGGCACCCTGCAGGAGGAGATCGACGCCGCGAACGCGTGGGACCTCGACTCACAGCTCGAGCAGGCGATGGACGCGCTGCGCTGCCCGCCGCCGGACGCCGACGTCACGGTGCTCTCCGGTGGTGAGCGCCGCCGCGTCGCGCTGTGCAAGCTGCTCCTGGAGAAGCCGGACCTGCTGCTCCTCGACGAGCCCACCAACCACCTCGACGCCGAGAGCGTGCTGTGGCTCGAGCAGCACCTCGCCTCGTACCCCGGTGCCGTGCTCGCCGTCACCCACGACCGGTACTTCCTCGACCACGTCGCCCAGTGGATCTGCGAGGTCGACCGCGGTCGCCTCTACCCCTACGAAGGCAACTACTCCACGTACCTGGAGAAGAAGGGCCAGCGGCTCGAGGTCCAGGGCAAGAAGGACGCCAAGCTCGCCAAGCGTCTCGCCGAGGAGCTCGACTGGGTCCGCCAGAGCGCCAAGGGGCGTCAGACCAAGTCGAAGGCCCGACTGGCCCGCTACGAGGAGATGGCCGCCGAGGCCGAGCGCACCCGTAAGCTCGACTTCGAGGAGATCCAGATCCCGCCGGGCCCGCGCCTGGGCTCCGTCGTCATCGAGGCCACCGACCTGAAGAAGGGCTTCGACGAGCGCGTGCTCATCGACGGCCTGTCCTTCACGCTGCCCCGCAACGGCATCGTCGGGGTCATCGGCCCGAACGGTGTCGGAAAGACGACCCTGTTCAAGACGATCGTCGGCCTCGAGCCGCTCGACGGCGGTGAGCTCAAGGTCGGTGAGACCGTCTCGATCTCCTACGTCGACCAGAGCCGTGGCGGCATCGACCCGAAGAAGACCCTGTGGGAGGTCGTCTCCGGAGGGCTCGACTTCATCAAGGTCGGCAACGTCGAGATGCCCTCGCGCGCCTACGTCGCCGCCTTCGGCTTCAAGGGTCCGGACCAGCAGAAGCCCGCCGGGGTGCTCTCCGGTGGTGAGCGGAACCGTCTCAACCTCGCGCTGACGCTCAAGCAGGGCGGCAACCTGCTGCTCCTCGACGAGCCCACCAACGACCTCGACGTCGAGACCCTCGGCTCCCTCGAGAACGCGCTGCTCGAGTTCCCGGGCTGCGCCGTGGTCGTCTCTCACGACCGGTGGTTCCTCGACCGGGTCGCCACACACATCCTCGCCTACGAAGGCACCGAGGAGAACCCGTCGAGCTGGTACTGGTTCGAGGGCAACTTCGCCTCCTACGAGGAGAACAAGGTGTCGCGCCTCGGGGCCGACGCGGCGCGCCCGCACCGTGTCACGTACCGCAAGCTCACCCGCGACTGAGCAGACCGCCGTGCCCGAGCAGCCCGCAGCCTCGGAGCAGCCCGCTGTGCCGGGTGCCGCTCCCGGCCAGGCCCTGTCCGCCGCCACCTCGACCCCGAGCGTGGCGGCGGCCGGCCTGCGCCTGCACGTCCCCGTCCCGGTGCGCTGGGAAGACCTGGACGCGTACGAGCACGTGAACAACGTCGCGATGCTGCGCATCCTCGAGGAGGCGCGGATCAGCGCGTTCTGGCGTCACCCCGGTGCCACACCGGCCGAGCTGGTCCCGACGGCCGTCCTCGACTCCGGCCCCGAGGCCACGTCGCACACCGTCGTCGCTCGCCAGGAGATCGAGTACCTGCGACCGCTCACCTACACCCGGGTGCCGGTCCAGGTGCAGCTGTGGCTGGGGGCGATCGGCGGGGCGAGCATCGACGTCTGCTACGAGGTCTTCGACGGTCCCGGCGCCAGGGCGGACGACGACGAGAGTGCCCCCGGGCCTTACGTGCGAGCGCTCACGACGGTCGTCGTCGTCGACGCTGTCACCGGCAACCCGAAGCGGCTCGCGCAGGCTGAGCGGGACGCGTGGACCCCGTACGTCGGACCGCCGCCGGCGTTCCGACGGCGCTGAGCTCCGCGCGCCGCCTCCGACGCTGTGCGTCGTCCTAGGTCAGACGAGTCCGCGCCCGCGTGAGGCGCCGTCGAGCCGCTCGCCCTCGACGCTCATGCCTCGATCTCCTCGGGCACCCGCACCATCCCCTCCTGGGCGATGGTCGCCACCAGCGTGCCGTCCTGAGCGAACACCTTCGCCGTCGTCAGCCCGCGCCCGCCCTGCGCCGACGGCGACTCCTCGGCGTACAGCAGCCACTCGTCGACGCGCACGTCCCGGTGCCACCACATCGCGTGGTCGAGGCTGGCCAGGCTCAGCCCCGGCGTCGACCAGCTGTTGCCGGAGCCGCGCAGCACGGGCTCCAGCATGATCTGGTCGCACGCGTACGCCAGCAGCGCGCGGTGCAGCAGCTGCTCGTCCCCCGTCCGGCCGCCGTCGACCCGCCCGCGCGAGCGCATCCACACCAGCTGCGTGTGCTGCCGCGCGGCCTCGGCGCCCAGGTAGATCGACCCTTCGACGTGCCGGATGTCGAAGGCGCTCTGCGTCGACCAGAACGCCGCCATCGGGTGGTCGATCGCTCCGAGGGCGTCGAGCGCGGAGGCGACCTCGTCCGGGGGCGGGACCTGCGGCGGGCTGTCCGCGTAGTCGATGCCGAGCTGGGTCTTCTGGAACGAGGTGATCATCGACAGGATGGGCGCCCCCGACTGGTAGGCGTGCGTGCGGCGAGCCGAGAAGGACCGGCCGTCCCGCAGCTGCTCCACGCCGAAGGCGATCGACTCCGTGACGTCCCCCGCGCGCAGGAAGTATCCGTGCAACGAGTGCGGCAGCCGGTCCGGCTCGACCGTCCGACCCGCCGCCAGCAGCGACTGCGCGAGGACCTGGCCGCCGTACACCCGGCCCGTGGGCTGGTGCAGGCTCGCACCCTCGAAGGTCGCGTCGTCGCCGGGGCGCGCACGGTCCACGTGCGCCTCGGCGAGGTCGAGGACGCCGAGCAGCGTGGTCAGCGGGGCCGAGGGTGGCGCGTCGGTCACCGGGCGGTCGGGGGAGCCGGGTTCGCTCATCGGTCGGGCCTCCTGGGGCATGTCGGCGCTAGTCCTCGAAGGTGTTGACGAGGGAGTGCGCCGCTCGCTCGAGGTAGTCCCACAGCAGCGCGTCGTCGGCGGGGGAGAGCCCGGCCGCGTCGACGCCGGCGCGCATGTGGCGCAGCCAGCGGTCGCGCGCGTCCGGATTCACCTTGAACGGTGCGTGGCGCATGCGGAGGCGCGGGTGTCCGCGCTCGTCGCCGTAGGTGGTGGGGCCGCCCCAGTACTGCTCGAGGAACATCCACAGCCGTCGGGCGGCCGGGCCAAGGTCCGCCTCGGGGTACATGGGCCGCAGGACGTCGTCGTGGGCGACGCCCTCGTAGAAGGCCTCGACGATCGTCACGAAGGTCTCGTGCCCGCCGACCTTCTCGTAGAAGCTCTGGGCGGCCGACCGACCCGCGGGTCCCGGCGTGCCGGCGTTCGACAAGGACATGGGGTTCTGGGGCGTCACCGTTCCAGTATGACGCCGTCCGCTCACGCGCCCGGCGTCCGCGAGTCGCCGAAGCTGTCCGGGTGCGCGCCGCCGCCGTCGCGGACCACGAGCACCTGCTGGTTCGCCTGCGCCATCGGGATCCTGGCCTTCTCCAGGGCGTCGCGGACCGCTACTCGCAGCGCCCGCGCCACGTCCCACTGCGCCGCCGGGTCCGTGCGGGCGGTGATCCGCACGGTCAACGAGGTCGCCGTCATGCTCTCGACGCCCCCCACGACCGGTTCCTCCTGGATGGTGGTGGAGACGTCCTCGTCGGCCATCACCGCGTCCACCGCTGTCTGGAGCGCGGCGTGCGCGGCGGCGAGGTCGGTGCTGTACGGCAGCTGCACGTCCACGCTCGCGCGCGCCCAGCCCTGCGTCTTGTTGCCGACCTTGAGGATCTCGCCGTTCCGGATGAACCACAGCGTGCCGTCGCCGTCACGCACCTCCGTGATCCGCAGCGCCACCGCCTCGACGGTGCCGCTCACGGTGCCGACCTCGATCGTGTCGCCCACGCCGTACTGGTCCTCCATGAGCATGAACAGGCCGGAGAGGAAGTCCTTGACCAGTGTCTGGGCACCGAAGCCGAGCGCCACGCCCACGATCCCGGCCGAGGCGAGGAACGGAGCGATGCTCACGTCCAGGACGTCGAGCACGAGCAGCACCGCGATCGTGGCCACCACGATGTTGCTCAGCGACAGCAGCACGGAGCCCACGGTGCGTGCGCGCTGGGCGCGACGGGCGTCGTTCAGCGGGCTCGCGTTGCGCAGCGCGATGCCGATCTCGGAGCTGGCGAGCCGCCCGCGCCGGGTGGCCCCGGTGGCCAGGCGGTTCGTGAGCCCGCGGATGACGCGCCGCAGGATCACCACGACCAGCAGGGACACCAGGAGGATCACGACGATCCGCAGCGGGACGTCGAGCAGGGCGCTCACCACGTCGTCCCGGGTCAGCGCGAGCGTGGGACCGGGCAGGGGACCGGGCGAGGACGAGTCGACGAGGAACGAGGTCATAGCGGAAGGCTAGCCCGCTCCGCTCCGCAACACGCCTCGGGCCACGCTGCTGCGGGAGCGTTCGCACGGCGCGGTTCTGGCAGGATGTCGCTGTGGACGAAAGCACGGGTGCCGCTGCGGAGCCGCCGGCCGAGGACCTGCCGGACGGCGACCTGGTCGCGCTCGCACGCGCGCACGGCGTGCAGTCGCAGTACGTCGGACAGTCCGGGGCCGCCGAGAAGGTCCGGGCCTCGACCCTCGTCGCGATCCTCGCCGCGCTCGACGTCGACGCGAGCACGCCCGCGGCCGTCGCGGCCGCCCGCGAGCACGCCGACGACGATCGTTGGCGGCGCGTGCTGCCCGGCAGCGTGGTGGTCCGCGAGGGACAGGACCGTGACGTCGCCGTCTACGTCCACCACGGGGACCCGGTCTCGGTCGCCGTCGAGCCCGAGGACGGTGGCGCGCCGGTCGAGCTCGCCCAGCAGGACGTGTGGGTCCCCTCGCGCGTCGTCGACGGCGTCGAGCGCGGACAGGCGACCTTCCGGATCCCGGGGACCCTGGCGGTCGGGTATCACCGGCTGGTCGTGCGGACGCCGAGCGTGCCGGGCGAGTCCCGCTCGTTGCTGGTCGTCACCCCCGTGCGCGCACCCGAGCCGCTCCGCCGGTCCTGGGGCCTGATGACGCAGCTGTACTCGTTGCGGTCACGGTCCTCGTGGGGCATCGGCGACTTCACCGACCTCGGTGACCTGGGCCACCTCGCCGCACGCCGCGCCGGGGCGGACTTCGTGCTCGTCAACCCGCTGCACGCCGCCGAGCCCGTCGCGCCGCTCACACCCTCGCCCTACCTGCCGACGACGCGGCGGTTCCTGGCGCCCTGGTACGTGCGCGTCGAGGACGTCCCCGAGGCCGCCTACCTGTCGGCCGCGGACCGCGCCGGCGTGATCGCGCTCGGCGGTCCCGCGCGTGCTCTGGACGACGACGCTCGCAGGATCGACCGCGACACCGTGTGGACCGCCAAGCTGGCGGCGCTGCGGATCGTCCACCAGGTCCCACGGTCCGCCGCCCGTGAGGAGGCCTACCGCGCCTTCTGCGACAGCGAGGGGCAGGGGCTGGCCGACTTCGCCCTGTGGTCCGCGCTCTACGAGCGGTTCGGCTTCGGACCCTGGCCGACCGGGTACGAGAACCCGCAGGCACCAGGGGCGCGGCGGGCGCGCACCGAGCTCGCGGACGAGATCGAGTTCCAGGCGTGGCTCCAGTGGGTGGCTGACGAGCAGCTCGGGACCGCCCAGCGCCGGTCTCGCGAGGCGGGCATGGCGATCGGTGTCATGGAGGACCTCGCCGTCGGGTCGCACCCTCTGGGGGCTGACGTCTGGATCCAGCACGACCTGCTGGCGACGACGGTCGCCGTCGGCGCGCCGCCGGACATGTACAACCAGCTCGGTCAGGTCTGGTCGATGCGGCCGTGGCGCCCCGACGCCCTCGAGCGCGACGGGTACGGCGCGTACCGCGCGATGCTGCGCTCCGTCCTGCGCAACTGCGGGGCGGTGCGCATCGACCACGTGCTCGGGCTCTTCCGCATGTGGTGGGTCCCCGACGGCGCCTCCGCGCGCGACGGCGCGTACGTGACCTACGACCACGAGGCGATGGTGGGCATCCTGTGCCTGGAGGCGCAACGGGCCGGCGCGGTCGTCATCGGCGAGGACCTGGGGACCGTCGAGCCCTGGGTGAGCGGGTACCTCGCGGACCGGGGCGTCCTCGGGACGACGGTCCAGCTCTTCGAGAAGTCCTGGGACGGCTCGCCGCGGCCCCCGCAGGAGTTCCGGCGCTCGGTGCTCACCTCGGTCACCACGCACGACCTGCCCCCGACGGCGGGCTTCCTGGCCGGCGAGCACGTCGAGATCCGGGCCGACCTGGGACTGCTGACGGTCCCGGTGGAGGAGGAACGGGCGGCCGCGCTCGCTGAGCGGGACTCGTTGGTGCGCGACCTGCAGCGCCGCGGGCTGGTCGGCTCGGACCCGTCGGTCGAGGAGGTCGTGCTGGGGTTGTACGCCTTCATCGGCCAGACGCCGTCGCTGCTGCTCGGTGTCGCGCTCGTGGACGCGGTGGGGGAGCGTCGGGCCCAGAACCAGCCCGGGACCGACCAGGAGTACCCGAACTGGAAGATCCCGCTCGCGGACGAGGTGGGCCGCCCGGTCCACCTCGACGACCTCTTCGACGCACCCGGTCTGCGGGCGCTCACGGACGTGATGGACGCCGCGCTGCGGGGGCGGTGAGCGACCGACCTCGCAGCGCGGCGTCGCGCGTCAGGGGCTTGCTGGGTCAGGGGTTGAAGGTCAGCGGCCCGTCCCACACCGGGTCCCCGGCGTCGAGGGCGTCGAGGGCGGTCACGTCGTCGGCCGTGAGCTCGAAGGAGAACAGGTCGAGGTTCGTCCGGATCCGCTCGGGGTGCACGGACTTCGGGATGACGACGGTCCCCGCCTGCACGTGCCACCGCAGCACGACCTGCGCCGCGGTCACCCCGAGCCGCTCGGCGATCCCCACGATCGCGGGGTCGTCGAGCACGGCGGCCTGCGCGAGCGGGGAGTAGGCCTCGGTGACGATGCCGTGCGCGTCGTGGTAGGCACGCAGCCCGCGCTGCTGCAGCGTCGGGTCGAGCTTGACCTGGTTGATGGCGGGTGTGGTCCCGGAGGTCGCGATCAGCTCGTCGATCAGCTCGGGACGGAAGTTCGAGACACCAGCCTGGCGGACGAGCCCCTCCTCCTGCGCCGCGAGCACACGCTGCCAGGCTCCGACATAGTCGCGCTGCTCGGCGGACGGCCAGTGCAGCAGGTACAGGTCGAGCCGGTCGAGCCCTAGCAGCGTGAGGGAGTGCTCGAGCGCGGGCCGGGTGTCGCCGGCCGCGTAGTCCGCGGGCCACAGCTTGCTCGTGACGAAGATCTCGTCGCGCGGGATCCCCGAGGCGGCGACGGCAGCACCGACACCGCGTTCGTTGCGGTAGATCGCCGCGGTGTCGATGTGACGGTAGCCAGCCTCGAGGGCTGCCTCGACAGCGGCCTGGGTCTGGTCGTCGGGCACCTGGAAGACGCCGAACCCGACCTGCGGGATCGAGACGGTGGGGGACAGCGGGACGGTGGGGATGGTGGTGCTCACGCGGGGATCTCCTCAGGGGTGATGATGGTCGAGCTCTCTTCCAGACTGCCACGTCCTGCCGGCGGTGCGCCGTTCGAGATGGTGGTCGAGACGGTGGTGCGCGTCGTCCGGCGACGGCGGGCGCGTCGCAGCGCCAGCGTGGCGAGGCCGAGCGCCCCGAGGGCGGCTGTCGTGATCGCCGCTCCCGCCCACAACGGGGCCGTGTAGCCCAGCCCCGCACCGATCGTGAGCCCGGCGATCCAGGTGGCCAGCGCGTTGCCGACGTTGAAGGCGCCGATGTTCGCGCCTGAGGCCATGGTCGGCGCGGCGGGGGCGAAGGACATGATCCGCAGCTGCAGCGGCGGGACGGCGGCGAAGCCGAAGGCGCCCATGGCGAACAGCAGGACGGCGGTCGCGGGGCGGCTCTGCGCGCCGAGCGCGAAGGCGACGAGCACGACGGTCAGCGCGACGAAGGTCACCGCGAGGGTGCGCGGTACGGAGCGGTCCGCGGCGCGGCCGCCGAGCAGGTTGCCGAGCAGCAGACCGATGCCGAACAGCACGAGCAGCCACGGCACGCTCGAGGAGGCGAAGCCGGAGACGTCCGTCAGCGTGAAGGCGATGTAGGCGAAGGACCCGAACATGCCGCCGGCGCCGAGGATCGTCAGCACCACCGACCACCACACCTGCGGCTCGCGGAACGCGGCCATCTCATGGCGCAGCGTGGGTGCGTCGGTGCCGTCCGCGGGCCGTGCGGCCCCCGCCGGGACGAGCGCCCAGATGCCGGCGAGCGCGAGCATGCCGACACCGGCGATGACGACGAAGGTCGTCCGCCAGCCCCAGGCCTGGCCGATGAACGTGCCCAGCGGCACGCCGAGCACGTTGGCCACCGTCAGGCCGGTGAACATCGTGGCGATCGCGCCCGCCTTCTTGTCGGCGGGGACGAGCGAGGCGGCGACGACGGAGCCGATGCCGAAGAACGCGCCGTGGCACAGCGCGGAGACGATGCGCCCGGCCAGCACGAGCGTGAACGTGGGGCCGAGGGCGGACAGCAGGTTCCCGGCGATGAACAGCACCACCAGCCCGGCGAGCGCGCGCTTGCGGTCGACGCATTGGAGCGCCGCCGTCATGAGCAGCGCGCCGACGGCGACGGTCAGGGCGTAGCCGGTGATGAGCCAGCCGGCCTGCACCTCGCTGACGGCGAGGTCGGCGGCGACCTCGGGGAGCAGCCCCATGATGACGAACTCGGTGAGCCCGATCCCGAACCCGCCGAGGGCGAGCGCGATCAGTCCTGCGGGCATGGTGGTCCTCTCGTCGTCCGGGCCTGGCTGTGTCCGCCGTGCCCAGAGTCTGTCGTGCCAAGATCAGTGCGTCTGCACTAGTTGCACGCGCAATAGAAATAGTTGCACACGCGCACTATCGGCGCAAGCGGGTAAGATGGGCGGAAAGCGCCGGGAGGGCCGCCGGCGTCGCGAGGACGCCGCGCACCGGTTGAGAGGACGAGTGAGCACATGGGGATCAGCGACGACGCCGTCGAGATCCGTGCGCAGGGCTGGCGCACGCTCGCGGCGCTGCACGACCTGATCGACGGCCGTCTCGAGGTGGCGCTCCAGGCGGGGGCTGGGGTCTCCCTCGTCGAGCACACCGTCATGGAGGCGCTAGGTCGCCAGGACGGCTGGCACATGCGCATGCAGCAGCTGGCCCGCGCCGCGGCGTTGAGCCCGAGCGCCACCACCCGGCTCGTCGCCCGTCTCGAGGACCGTGGCCTGCTGACCCGCGTGCTGTGCCAGGACGACCGTCGCGGCATCTACACCGAGCTCACCGCCGCCGGGCGCGCGCAGCTGAGCAAGGCCCGACCGGTGCACGACGCCGCGCTGCGCGACGCGCTCGACGAGGCGCGCGGGGTCGACGAGCTCGCCCCGCTGGTGGACGCCCTGCACGACGTCGCGAGCGGCTACCAGGCGGCGGGCGCGTAGTCCTTGAGGAAGACGCCGTACAGGTCTTCGCCGTCCTCGCCGCGCACGATCGGGTCGTAGACCCGGGCCGCACCGTCGACCAGGTCGAGCGGTGCGTGGAAGCCCTCCTCGGCCAGGCGCACCTTGGTGGGGTGGGGGCGCTCGTCGGTGATCCAGCCGGTGTCGACGCTCGTCATCAGGATGCCGTCGTCGAGCAGCTCGGTGGCGCTGGTACGGGTCAGCATGTTCACCGCGGCCTTCGCCATGTTGGTGTGCGGGTGCCCAGGGCCCTTGTAGCCGCGGGCGAAGACCCCCTCCATCGCCGAGACGTTCACCACATAGGTGCGGCGGGCGCTCGACGCGGCCATCGCCGCGCGCAGGCGGCTGACGAGGATGAACGGTGCGGTCTGGTTGCACAGCTGCACCTCGAGCAGCTCCATCGCGTCGACCTGCTCGACGGTGGCCACCCAGCTGTTGGAGTCCGCGGTGTCCGGCACCAGCCCGCCGGCGTCGATCGCGGTCCCG
>Ga0182735_1002886_pt1 | contig 10070 bp, 8 predicted proteins | sample eDN5th30CKraftMG_FD_128524 | JGI IMG/M metagenome (GOLD analysis project Ga0182735, IMG submission 128524) | Enriched Miracle-Growth compost microbial communities from Emeryville, California, USA - eDNA 5th pass 30_C Kraft MG (version 2) (version 2) ... | reverse complement strand
GTCGATGACCCTTATCCCCAGCGCCGCCGCCTGCTTGAGCTTCGATCCCGCGCCCGGACCGGCGACCACGAGGTCGGTCTTGGCGCTCACCGATCCCGCGGCCTTGGCGCCGAGCTTTTCAGCCTGCGCCTTCGCCTCGTCGCGGCTCATCGTCTCGAGCTTGCCGGTGAAGACGACCGTCTTGCCCGACACCTCGCTGTCGCGCGTTTCGACCACATAGGGCGGCGGGGAAACTTCAAGGAGAAGATCGTCCCACAGCGCGCGGTTGTGCGGTTCGTGGAAAAAGTCGCCCAAAGCCTCTCCCACCGCGACGCCGATGCCGTCGGCCCGCACCTCGAGGATCGACTTGATCGCCTCGACCTTGCGCGCGAGATATTTGCCCTCGGATTCCCCCTCGGCCTGCGGGTTCGCCTCGAGATAGTCGCGGATCTCGGCCGCTTTCCCGGGAAGGCGCGCGATCTCGCCCAGCCCCTTCATCAGGTCGCGCGCGGTCACCGCGCCAACATGGCGAATGCCGAGCCCGAAAAGAAGCCGCGCCGCATCGGGCTCGCGTTTCGCCTCGATCGCGGCGAGGAGATTGTCGACCGACTTCTCCTTCCACCCCTCGCGCTCGAGCAGCTCATCGCGGTGATTCTTCAGTCGGAAGATGTCCGCCGGCCCCTTGTCGAGCCATCCAAGCTCCAGAAATTCCGCGATGCTCTTCTCGCCCAGCCCTTCTATATCGAGCGCGCCGCGGCTCACGAAATGGCGAAGGCGCTCAAATTTCTGAGCGTTGCAGATGAGCCCGCCCGTGCAGCGCACGTCGACCTCGCCCTCCTCGGCCACCGCCTCGCTGTCGCACACCGGGCAATGGTCGGGGAAGATATAGGCCGCGCGCGGTTCGTCGCGGGTCAGATTTTCGACGACCTGCGGGATCACGTCGCCTGCGCGCTGCACGACGACACGGTCACCCGGCCGCACGCCGAGGCGGCCGATCTCGTCGCGGTTGTGAAGGGTGACATTCGACACCACGACGCCGCCGACCGTGACCGGTGTGAGCCGGCCCACGGGGGTCAGCTTGCCGGTGCGGCCGACCTGGATGTCGATGGCCTCGAGCGTCGTCTGCGCGCGCTCGGCGGGGAATTTATGGGCAATGGCCCATCTTGGCGCCTTGGCGACAAAGCCGAGACGTGCCTGCCAGTCGAGGCGGTCGACCTTGTAGACGACGCCGTCGATGTCATAGGGCATGTCAGCCCGTTCGGCCTCGATTGTGCGATAATGCTCAAGCACCGCCTCGACACTCTCGAACCGCTCAAGCAGCGGCGACACCGGCACGCCCCAAGCCGCGATGCGCTTCATCATCGCGCGCTGCGTCGCCTCGGGCACCTCGCTCGTCTCGCCCCAGCCGTGGGCAAGGAAGCGAAGCGGGCGCGCCGCGGTAACGCCCGCATCCTTCTGGCGCAGCGAACCCGCCGCAGCATTACGGGGATTGGCAAACTGGCGGGCCTTTTCGGGGTCATCCGCTTCGGCAAGGAGCCGTTCGTTGAGCGCGGCGAAATCCGCTTTCGCCATATAGACCTCGCCCCGGATCTCGAAGACGTCGGGCGCGGCGCCCTTCAGCCTCTGCGGAATGTCCGCGATCGTCCGCACGTTCAGCGTCACATCCTCGCCCACCGTCCCATCGCCGCGGGTCGCAGCCTGGACAAGCTCGCCCTTCTCGTAACGCAGCGAGCAGGACAGGCCGTCGATCTTGTCCTCGGCGGTCAAGGCGACCGTCTCGCCTTCGCCCAAATTCAGGAAGCGCCGCACGCGGGCGACGAACTCCTCGACGTCCTCAGCCGCAAAGGCATTGTCGAGGCTCATCATTCGCACCGCATGGGTGACCTTCGCGAGCGGCGACGCCTCGACGGCAGCCCCCACAAGCCGGTTCGGGCTGTCGGCGCGGACGAGATGCGGGAACGCCTCTTCGATCGCATTGTTGCGCCGGACGAGCGCATCATATTCCGCGTCGCTGATCTCGGGCGAATCTTCGGCGTGGTAGAGCTTGTTATGATGGGCGATCGCCTTGGCGAGCCGCATCAGCTCGTTGGCGGCATCGGCCTCGGTCAGCGATTCAACAGCGGTCATGCGCCCGCTCATGCCACCGGCTTGAACTCGGCGCGAGACCCAAATCCCGCAATGAGGGGCCGCCCCTTCGCGATCGCCGCCTGCACCGCGGGCAATTGCAGCGAGGCGGCATGTGCCGCCTTGTCCGCCCAGAGCTCGACGATCCACAGCGCATCGGGGTTTTCCGCATCTTCGCCGACGATATAGGCGAAATTGCCCGGCATTGCGAAGGTCCCGTCGGTCAGAATCGCGGCGAGCGCCGCGCGCTGTCCAGGCTGTGCGATCATCTGGCCGATCAGCCCATATTTCGGATGTTTCTCGTCCATGATGGTCTCCAGCGCCCGCACCGAACGCGCAGGCAGGAATAAAGCGGCAAAGGCCGCCAGCGCCGAGAGATGCGTGCGCCGGTCGATCATCGCGCGATCACCAGCACATGCACCTTTCGCCGGATGCGAAAGCCGAGCGATTCGTACAGCGCGATTGCGCCTTCATTGTCGGCATAGCTGTGCAGGAAGGGCTGCTCGCCGCGCTCCACCATCGCACGCATGACATGGCCGATCAGCGTCCGGGCCAGTCCGCGTCCGCGGCAATCCTGCCACGTCGCCACTCCGCTGACCTCGGCCATGCCGGGCATGAGCATACGCTGTCCTGCCATGGCGAGCAGGCGGCCTGAATCGCGGACCCCGAAAAAGGGACCGTAACGATGCGTCGCCGGACCCCACGGTCCGGGCTGGGCATGCCCCGCCAGGGCTGCCATGTCGGTTGCATCGGCGTCCGAAAGGAGTGTGACATGGGGCTCGTGCGCGCGCGGTAGAGGCGGCGCGCCGTCGGCGACCATCTGCGCCAGCACAGCGCGCCTGACCTCGCGGGTGCCTGGCGGCACCGGCCATGGTTCGCCCTCGACGATCCAGAGTTCGCCATCATCTGGGACCAGCGCGGCAAGCGCCGCCTGCGCCTCGGCGCCCTGGTCCGCTCCCCCTCCGAACGGCCCATAGCTGCGGTCAAGCCGCACCGCGCGCGCATCGCCCTCGGCAAGGTGCGCCTGCCGCCCGGTAAGCATGCTCCACACCGGGCGGTCGAGGGGATGCGAGGCGGTCACGCGTCACCCTGAGCGCGATATTCGCGCGTGATCTTTATTTCTCCGACGATCGCGGCGTTGAAATTTTCCAGATCCTCTGCAGGAATCCAATATTCCTGGTGCGCCCGGCCCCCCGCCATCTCCACCTGGTACCGGTCAAGATAGGATTTCAGCACCTCAAAGCGGGTCACAAAGCCGCTGCCGCTCGCGCGGACATTCCAATCGCGGGCAATCTTGATCGCATATTCCTCGGTGGTCACCGGATAGAAAATCGGCTGCTCGGGAAGGCGCGGCGGAAAGGCGCGCATCCCGCTTTGGCGGACCAGCTCGAGTTCTTCGGGTCCGACCGGACGCCACAGAGTGACTGTCGGCGCTGCCATCAGACGACCTCCAGCAAGCGCTCGGCCTGCGCCCGCGCCTCGGCGGTCACCTCGGCGCCCGAGAGCATGCGGGCGATTTCCTCGCGGCGACCGTCTGCGTCGAGCGCGCGGACGCCGGTGCGCGTGACGGTGCCCTCGCTCGATTTCGCGATCACGAAATGCGCGGCGCCCTTTGCGGCGACCTGAGGGCTGTGGGTCACGGCGAGCAATTGCTTGCCCGCCCCCGCGAGCCGTGCAAGCCGTTCACCGATTGCGCTGGCGACCGCGCCGCCCACCCCGCGGTCGATCTCGTCGAAAATGATCGTGTCGGCCCCGCCCTCTTCGGCGAGCGCAACCTTGAGCGCGAGGATGAAGCGCGAGAGCTCACCGCCGCTTGCGATCTTTGCCAGCGGCCCGAAAGGCGCGCCCGGATTGGTCGAAATCAGAAATTCAACGCGGTCGATCCCCTCCGCGCCCCAGCGCTCGGCAGGAAGCCGTTCGAGGAGCGTCCGAAAGCGCGCGGCATCGAGCTTCAATGGCGCAAGTTCCCCCGCAACCGCGGCATCGAGCCTGGCGGCTGCCTTGGCGCGCTGGTCGGAAAGCCGGCTCGCGGCGTGAGTATAGGCGGCCGCAGTTTCAGCGACCTCCGCCTCGAGCTTCGCCAGCCCGGCGCTCCCCCCTTCGATCGCATCGAGCCGCGCTGCAAGATCAGCTGCGAGTTGCGGCAGCTCGTCGGGCTGGACGCCATGCTTGCGCGCCATCGCGCGCAGCTCGAACAGACGCGTCTCGGCCGCCTCGAGACGCTCAGGATCATATTCCATCGCGCGCGCAGCCTCGTGCAGCCGCGATTCGGCTTCGTCGGCGTCGATGATCGCGCGATCGAGGCTGGCGAGCGCCTCGGCGAGGAGGGGGTGATCGCCCGCGAGCCGGTCAAGGCGCCGCGCGGCGCCGCGCAGCAGCGCTGGGCCGCCGGCGCTCCCGTCGAAGGCTTCGAGGATCGTCGAAAGATCGCCGGCAATCCTTTCGCCCTTCTGCATCGCGGCGCGCGCCTCGGCGAGTTCGGCCTCCTCGCCCGGCTGAGGGGCGAGTGCTATGAGTTCCGCAACGCAATGTTCGAGCCATTCGCGATCGCGCTCAGCCTCGCTCACCGCCGTGCGGGCTGCGGCAAGCCTGGCTTCGGCCGCGCGCCACGCAGCGTGGCTTTGCGCCACCGCGCCCGTGTCGGCGCGCGCATAGGCATCGAGCAGCGCGCGGTGCCCCGCCGGCGCAAGCAGGCCGCGGTCGTCATGCTGGCCATGAATCTCCACCAGCTGTACGCCGACCTCGCGCAGCAGCGCCGCCGAACAGGGCTGGTCGTTGAGAAATGCGCGGCTGCCGCCGTCGGCTTTCAGCGTCCGGCGGACCAGCAGCGGCTCGCCCGGCTCGATCGCAATGTCATTGTCGGCGAGCAGCCTTGCGAGCGGCGTGCCCGGCACGGGCGGTGCAAAGCTTGCGGTTACCTGCGCCTTGTCGGCGCCCTGCCGTACGAGCGCGGTGTCGGCGCGCATCCCGAGCGCGAGGCCGAGCGCATCGAGCAGGATCGACTTGCCCGCCCCGGTCTCGCCCGTCAGCACGCCAAGCCCATCCTCGAAATCGAGATCGAGCCGCTCGATCAGCACGATATTGGCGATGGAGAGCGCGGTCAGCATGACCTGCTCTTATCGCAGAACAAAATGCGAATCTATCGCGCGATGCGTCAGGCCTGCGGGGCGTGCCTCTGCATCAGGTCGAAGGCGCGCTTGTACCATTTGCTGCCCGGATAGTTGGCGCCCAGCACCGCCGCTGCCTTCTTCGCCTCGCCCGGGATACCGAGCGCGAGATAGCATTCGGTCAGACGGTACAGTGCTTCGGGTGCGTGGCTCGTGGTCTGAAACTTTTCGGTTACTTCGCGAAAGCGCAGCGAGGCGGCAAGCCAGTTCGAGCTGCGCTGATAGAAGCGGCCGATCTCCATCTCCTTGCCTGCAAGGTGATCGCGCACAAGATCCATCTTGATCCGCGCATCGGCGGCATAGCGCGTGTCAGGGTAGCGGCGGATCACCTCTCCCAGCGCCGCCTGCGCCTGCTCGGTAATCTTCTGGTCGCGGGTGACGTCGCTGATCTGCTCATAATAGTTCAGCGCGATCAGATAATAAGCGTAGGGCGCATCCTTGTTGCCCGGATGGATCGCGAGGAAGCGCTGCGCCGCTTCGATCGAGGGCGTATATTCGCGGTCCATATAATAGGAAAAGGCGCTCATGAGCTGCGCACGCCGCGCCCAGGGCGAATAGGGGTGCTGCCGCTCGACCTCGTCGAACAGCGCGGCGGCAAGCTTGTACTGGTTGCGGTCGAGCCGGTCCTGCGCCGCCCGATAAAGCGTACTGACGTCGCGCGCGACGTACCGGGTATCCTTTTTGACCCCGCCTCCCCCGGCGCAGGCCGCCAACAGGGGCGTCATCACAAGAGCGGCGGCGAGCAGGCGCACGGCGGCGCGCGAGGAAACGGGCTGAGTCATGCGCGCGGTATAGCCACAGCGCCGATGAACGCAAAATAAATGATAGCGCGCAGCGCCGCTTTGCCCTGCTATTGGGCCGATGCGCCGGGCGCAGGCTCCGCCGCCGCGGCCTTGACGACGCAGCCCTGGGGCGCATCCGCGGGCGCGGAAACGCGGCGCGCAGTCCTGATTGTCACCATCGGGTCCAGAATCTGGCCTTTCATCGCGCCTTCGCCGGCGGTGGGCGAGAGCGGCGCGGCGAAAATCTTCTCGGCAATGTCGCGGCCGCCGACAATCTCGCCGAACACCGCAAAGCCTGCGCCATCGCCGCCCACCGCGTCGGCATCAAAGCCCTTGATATCGGAGAGAAGCAGAAAGAAGTCGGTCGTCGCGTCGCCCGGATGGAGCCGTGCCATCGACAGCGCGCCATCACAGTTGGTAAGCCCCGTCATCGTCGTCGCCTCATGTTTGACCGGCGGGAAATTCTTCGCCGCATCCCCGCGGTTTCCGGCCTGGATGAGGCGATTGTCCGGACCCCAGCTTCGCGTCGCACGATAGAATTTGAAGCCGTCCATTCGCTTTGTATCGACATAGCGCAGAAAATTCGCCGCCGTGGCGGGTGCGCGCTTGTCCTCGAGGCGCAGCGTGATGGTGCCAAGATCGGTCGTGAGCGCGACATAAGGCCGCGTGTCCGCCGCGGCAGCGGCCGAAGGCCCGGACGTTGCCGCGGGCGCGGGCGGCGAGGCGGGCATCGTTTCGGCAGGCTGGGCGGCAAGTGCGAGAAGCGGCAGGAAGATCGTGAGCATGCGCGGGACATATCCCAAAGCCGGTGTCCTTGGCGAGTCCCCGGCTTGCGAGAGGCCAAGCGGCAGGAAGGCAGGGCATGCCGCGTCAGGGAAAGGCGACCTCATCACCGCCGCGCGCCCGTCGTCTGGCTCAAAAAAAAGGGACCGCTCTCGCAGCCCCTTTTTCATTTTCTGCCTGGCAGGCGATCAGTCCTTCAGAAAGTCGGGCACATGACCCTCATCTTCAGGAACATTGTCGCTGCGCTCGCGGCGCGGGCCGCGGCCTTCGCCATCGCGGCGCGGACCGCGGTCGCGGCCGCCCCGGCCGCGCTCGCCTTCACGGCGCGGGCCGCGGTCGCCCCGATCACCGCGCTCGCGCGGTTCGCGCGGCGGGCGGGTGTCTTCAAGTTCCTCGCCCGTTTCCTGGTCGACGACGCGCATCGACAGGCGAACCTTGCCGCGCGGATCGATTTCGAGGACCTTGACCTTGACCTCCTGGCCTTCGCTCAGGACGTCGGCGACCTTCTCGACGCGCTCATTCTTGATTTCGCTGACGTGGACGAGACCGTCCTTGCCGCCCATGAAATTCACGAACGCCCCGAAATCGACGAGATTGACGACCTTGCCGTCATAGATCTTGCCGACCTCGGGTTCCTCGACGATGCCGCTGATCCATTTGCGCGCAGCCTCGATCTGGTCGAGGTCGCTCGACGAGATCTTGATCAGGCCCTCATCGTCGATGTCGACCTTGGCCCCGGTCGTCGCGACGATTTCGCGGATCACCTTGCCGCCGGTGCCGATGACGTCGCGAATCTTCGCCTTGTCGATCTGCATCGTCTCGATCCGCGGCGCATGCGCCGACAATTCGCTGCGGGTCTCGCCGAGCGCCTTGTTCATCTCGCCGAGAATGTGCGCGCGGCCTTCCTTGGCCTGCGCAAGCGCGGCCTCGAAGATTTCCTTCGTGATGCCGGCGATCTTGATGTCCATCTGCATCGTGGTGATGCCCTCGGACGTGCCCGCGACCTTGAAATCCATGTCGCCGAGGTGGTCCTCGTCGCCCAGGATGTCCGAGAGAATCGCATAATCCTTGCCTTCAAGGATCAGGCCCATCGCGATGCCCGAGACCGGCCGCTTGATCGGCACCCCGGCGTCCATCAGCGACAGCGAGCCGCCGCACACCGTCGCCATCGACGACGAGCCGTTCGACTCGGTGATGTCGCTGGTGACGCGGATCGTGTAGGGGAAGTCGTCCTTCGACGGCAGCACCGGATGCAGCGCGCGCCAGGCGAGCTTGCCGTGGCCGACTTCGCGGCGGCCCGGGGCGCCGAAGCGGCCAACTTCACCGACCGAATAGGGCGGGAAGTTGTAGTGGAGCATGAAATTCTGGTAGCTGAGCCCGTTGAGGCCATCGACCATCTGCTCGCTTTCCTTGGTGCCGAGCGTGCAGGTCGCGATCGTCTGCGTCTCGCCGCGGGTGAAAAGCGCCGAACCGTGCGCGCGCGGCAGGAAGTGCGTTTCCGCGACGATCGGACGGATCTGGGTCGTGGTGCGGCCGTCGATGCGCTTGCCTTCCTTGAGGATGGCGGTGCGCACGATTTCGGCCTCGAGCTTCTTGACCAGCTTGATGCCGGCCATCACCGCCTGCGGGTCGAGCCCATCGGCGACGAACTGTTCCTTCGCCTTGGCGCGCGCCTCGTTCAAGGCATTGGAGCGAGCCGATTTGTCGGTGAGCTTGTAGGCTGCGGCAATGTCCTTGCCGATCAGCTTCTTCAACTTGTCCTTGAGTGCGGCATTGTCGTCCGACGAGGCCATTTCCCAAGGATCCTTGGCAGCCTGTTCCGCAAGATTGATGATCGCCTTCACAACCTCCTTGCAGGCGTCGTGCGCGAACATCACCGCGCCGAGCATGATCTCTTCGGAAAGCTCATTGGCCTCGGATTCGACCATCATCACCGCGTCGTGCGTCGCGGCAACGACGAGGTCGAGATCGCCTTCGGCAACCTGCTCGTCGGTGGGGTTCAGAATATATTCGCCGTTGAGGTAACCGACGCGGGCAGCGCCGATCGGACCCATGAAGGGCACACCCGAGATGGTGAGCGCAGCCGAGGCGGCGACCATCGCGAGAATGTCGGGTTCATTATGGCCGTCATAGCTCAGGACCTGAGCGATGGCGTTGATCTCGTTATAAAAGCCTTCAGGGAACAGCGGGCGGATCGGGCGGTCGATCAGGCGGCTGACCAGCGTTTCCTTTTCGGTCGCGCCGCGTTCGCGCTTGAAGAAGCCGCCCGGGATACGCCCTGCGGCCGAATATTTTTCCTGATAATGGACGGTGAGCGGGAAGAAATCCTGCCCTTCCTTGACCGACTTCGCGGCGGTCACGGCGCACAGGACGACCGTTTCGCCCAGCGTCGCCATCACGGCGCCGTCGGCCTGACGGGCAACCTTGCCCGTTTCGAGGGTCAGCGTTTCACCGCCCCACTCGATCGATACTTTTTTCACGTCAAACATGGATTTTCCTTCGCCCGCCGGGCCCTATGCCGGGCGGGGCCTCTGTGTCCGGGCAGTCCGGCCCGGGGCGGTACGGGGCGTTTCTTGGCCCCTTGCTTGCGAAACCGTCGCCGGATTGCGACTGTTCCTCCAACTCCGTTCACGCGAACGGATAAAATGAAAGCGGCCCCGGAGCCCGGGGCCGCCTTCGAAATCTTATTTGCGAAGACCGAGCTTTGCGATCAGTGCCTGATAGCGACCCTCATCCTTCTTGCGGAGATAGTCGAGCAGGCTGCGACGCTTGTTGACCATCATCAGCAGCCCGCGGCGGCTGTGATTGTCCTTGTGGTGCGTCTTGAAATGCTCGGTCAGCGTGTTGATGCGGTCCGTGAGGATCGCAACCTGGACTTCTGGCGAACCGGTGTCCCCCTTTGCGCGGGCATTGTCCTGGATGACTTCGGCTTTACGCTCGGCGGTAATCGACATAATCACTTTCCTCGAACATCATGGCTTAAAGATTGAAGCCCCGCACGACTTTCAGCGTTCCCGCCGAAACTTCTATCAGGGCAATCGGGCGACATTCGCCGTCCCGCCCCCAGTAGAGCCCGTCGTGCGTGCTTACCCCGGTCCAGACGCGACCCTGTCGGATCGCCCCTGCCGCTTCCGGGGAAAGGTCCAGAGCCGGGATGTCGACCAGCCCTGCCTCGAGCGGCAGAATAATCTCTGATTGCGCGGCCCCTTGGCCGAAAGCGTTCAATTTGTCCAGC
>Ga0182735_1002879_pt1 | contig 10092 bp, 7 predicted proteins | sample eDN5th30CKraftMG_FD_128524 | JGI IMG/M metagenome (GOLD analysis project Ga0182735, IMG submission 128524) | Enriched Miracle-Growth compost microbial communities from Emeryville, California, USA - eDNA 5th pass 30_C Kraft MG (version 2) (version 2) ... | reverse complement strand
TGGCGCTCGAAGAAGCCGGTGATCTATCGCAACACGCCGCAATGGTTCATCGCGATGGACAAGGACATCCTCGATGGCGGCCAGGCGAAGCCCGGCGACACGCTGCGCGCCCGCGCCTTGCAGGCGATCGCCGTCACGCAATGGGTGCCCGAACAAGGCGAAAACCGCATCACCGGCATGATCGCGGGCCGTCCCGACTGGGTGGTGTCGCGCCAGCGCGCCTGGGGCGTGCCGATCACCGTGTTCGTGCGCGAAAAGGGCGACGGCGCGGTCGAAATTCTGCACGACGAAGCCGTCGATCTGCGGATCGCGGAAGCCTTCATGAACGAGGGCGCCGACGCCTGGTATGCCGACGGCGCGCGCGAGCGCTTCCTCGGCTCGCACACCAACGAGGACTGGAAGAAGGTCGACGACATTCTCGATGTCTGGTTCGATTCCGGCTCGACGCACGCTTTCGTGCTGGAGGACGCGCAGCAGTTTCCCGGCCTTGCCGGCGTCAGCCGCAAGGCCGAGGGCGGCAACGACACCGTGATGTATCTTGAGGGAAGCGACCAGCATCGCGGCTGGTTCCATTCCTCGCTTCTGGAATCCTGCGGCACCCGCGGCCGCGCGCCCTACGACATCGTTCTCACCCACGGCTTCACGCTCGACGAGAACGGCCGCAAGATGTCGAAATCGCTCGGCAACACCACCGCGCCGCAGGACGTCATCAAGCAGTCCGGCGCCGACATCCTGCGGCTGTGGGTCGCACAGTCGGACTATTCCGACGATCTGCGGATCGGGCCGGAAATCCTCAAGGGCACCATCGAGACCTATCGCAAGCTGCGCAACACCATCCGCTGGATGCTGGGCAGCCTCGCGCATTTCCATAACGACGACCGCGTCAAGGCGGACGCCATGCCCGAGCTCGAACGGCTGATGCTGCATCGGCTCTCCGAGATCGACGCCATCGTGCGCACGGCCTATGCCGAGTTCGACTACAAGACGGTGATCGCAGCGCTGTCGCATTTCATGAACACCGAACTGTCGGCGTTCTATTTCGATATCCGCAAGGACACGCTGTATTGCGATCCGCCGTCGTCGGTCGCGCGCAAGGCGTCGCTGACGGTGATCGACACGCTATTCCGCAGCATCGCGACATGGCTTGCGCCGATCCTGTCCTTCACCGCCGAGGAGGCGTGGCTGTCGCGCTATCCCGAGGCGCAATCGGTGCATCTGGAGCCGTTCGAGAGCGTTCCCGCCGCATGGCGTGATGACGCGCTGGCGCAGAGATGGGAAGCGATCCGCGATGTGCGCCGCGTCGTCACCGGCGCGCTGGAGGTCGAGCGCGCGGCCAAGCGCATCGGCTCCTCGCTGGAAGCCTCGCCGCTGCTCTACGTCTCCGACATGGTGCTGCTCGGCGTTCTCGCCGACATCGATCTGGCCGAGATCTGCATCACCTCCAACGCAATGGTCACCAACGAGGACCCGCCCGCCGGGGCGTTCGCGCTCGGTGACGTGCCCGGCGTCGCTGTCGTGGTCGAAAAGGCCGCAGGCCGGAAATGCGCGCGCTCGTGGAAGATTCTCCCGACCGTCGGCGACGATCCCGAATACCCGGATGTCACCCCGCGCGACGCGCAGGCGCTGCGCGAATGGAAGGCGCTCGGAAAATTGGGCTGATTTGCCGCCTTCGCGAGGCGGGGGCCAAGGCTATTTACTCTTTCAATCGTCATGGCCGGGCTTGTCCCGGCCATCCACGTCTTTAAAGCAGGTACGTAAGAAGCCCGGCATAAGGCCGGGCATGACGGCAATTCATCTCGCGCGAAAGACAACAAGGCTTTCGAATGTTCCCTCTGCTCCGCTCCGGGCTGATCGTCGCCATCGTCACCCTGATTGCCGATCAGGCGTCCAAGCTGTGGCTGCTGCATGTGTTCGACATCGGCCGCCGCGGCATGGTGCGGGTGACGCCGTTCTTCGATCTCGTGCTCGCCTGGAACACCGGCATCAGCTACGGCTGGCTGCAGGACATGGGCACCACCGGCCAAACCCTGCTGATGGCCGGAAAGGCGCTCGCCATCGTCCTGCTGACGGTGTGGATGACGCGCGTGCGCACCCGCCTCGCAGCGATCGGGCTCGGCCTCATCATCGGCGGTGCAATCGGCAACGCCATCGACCGCATCGCCTACGGGGCTGTCGTGGACTTCGCCCTGTTCCATGCCGAGATCGTGGGAAAAACCTATAGCTGGTATGTGTTTAACCTTGCCGACGCGGCGATTGTTGCCGGTGTCGCCGCCCTGCTGTATGACTCCCTGGTCGCGCCAGCCGCCGCAAAAACGCCCCGATAGACGGCGATAGAGGGGTTTGGCTGGCGACGCTTAAGTGACTGCGCTGTCGCCATATTTCCTGTCGAAAGCTGGACGGATCACGATGATTTCCCTGCGCTCCGATGACACCCTTCCCGTCAAGACTGCCACCGCCAGAGCCGCGCTGACGCGCCTGTTCAAGGCCGCGGGCATCGCCTGCGCCCTGACCCTCGTTGTCGCCGCCAACGTGGCGCACGCCGAGGACGACGAGGAGCAGCAGCCGGAAATGAGCTTCGAGCACAAGATGATCGACGGCCTGCTGCGCGGCCTCGGTGGCCAGACCATGGAAGACAACAACAAGGGCATCGAGTATCGCGAGCGTTCGCCGCTGGTGATCCCGTCCAAACTGGACCTGCCGCCGCCCGCATCGAAGTCGGCTCCGGCGGTCGCGAACTGGCCCAAGGACCCGGACGTTCAGGCGCGCAAGGAAGCCATCGAAGCCAGCAAGCAGGCTGCACCGGATCCGGCGGTAGACGGCAAGCCGCTGATGCCGAGCGAACTCGCCAAGAAGCCGTCGTCTAAGAGGCGTTCGACGGTTGCTACCGACGACCGTCCCGGCCTGGACAATTCCAATTACAATCTGATGATGCCGTCCGAACTCGGCTTCAAGAACAGCATGATCTCGAACCTCTTCGGCGGCGGGAAGGGCGAGAGCGCGCAGTTCGTCAAGGAGCCCGAGCGCAGCGAACTGAGCCAGCCGCCGACAGGCTACCAGACTCCTTCGCCGAACTACGCCTACGGCGCGGGCGCCGCGGTTGGCAAGACCAAGACCGAGTACAATCCGATCTTCGACAAGGGCGGCAATTAAAGCGGGTCGTGCAGGCTTGCGCGCCGTCGTGCTGCGCACCGTATATTGATTCGCCGTAAGCTTGCTCCCTGCGCCATGATCCCGCCATGCGGGCATCCCACTGGATGTGTCCCGTATTCTTCTGGAGTCGATATCGGATCATGCGCGATCTCAAAATCATTTCCCGGCGCGACGCGTTGCGCGGCATCGCGCTGGCCGCAACCGCCCTTTCCACCGCGACCCTGGCCGCTCCTCGCTCTGCTGTCGCCGACACCGCGGCCGCCGCGAACCAGCCCTCGACCTTCACCATCGCCAACGGCCTTCAGGTCGTGGTCATTCCCGACCATCGCACCCCCACCGTCACCCAGATGATCTGGTACAAGGTCGGATCCGCCGACGAGACGGCCGGCAAATCGGGACTCGCGCATTTTCTCGAACATCTGATGTTCAAGGGCACCGCGAAACATCCGGCCGGAGAATTCTCGCAGAGCGTGGTGCGGGTCGGCGGCAACGAGAACGCCTTCACCTCGTTCGATTACACCGGTTATTACCAGAACGTGCCGCGCGACAAGCTCGCGCTGATGATGGATTTCGAATCCGACCGCATGACCGGGCTGATCCTCAAGGACGAGAACGTGCTGCCCGAGCGCGACGTCGTGCTGGAGGAATACAACATGCGCGTCGCCAACAGCCCGGATGCCCGGCTGACCGAGCAGGTGATGGCGGCGCTCTACCTCAACCATCCTTACGGCCGCCCGGTGATCGGCTGGCGTTCCGAAATCGAGCAGCTCAACCGCGAGCAGGCGCTCGACTTCTACCGCCGCCACTATGCCCCCAACAACGCGACGCTGGTGGTCGCGGGCGACATCACGGCCGAGGATCTGCGCCCCATGGTCGAGGCCACCTACGGCAAGATCGCGCCGCAGCCCTCGATTCCCGCCAAGCGCATCCGCCCGCAGGAGCCGCCACCGGCAGGCCCGCGTACGGTGACGCTGGCCGATCCACGCGCCGAGCAGCCGAACCTGCGCAGGCTTTACCTCGTGCCATCGGCAGCCACGGCCGCCGCGGGCGAGAGCGAGGCGCTTGAAGTGCTCGCGCAGCTGATGGGCGGCGGCATCAACGCCTATCTGTTCCGCGCGCTTGCGGTGGACCAGAAAATCGCGGTGAGCGCCAATGCCTGGTATCAAGGCACGGCGCTCGACCCCACGCAGTTCGGCATCGCCGCCTCGCCAAAACCAGGCGTCAGCTTCGAGACGATCGAAGAGGCGATCGACAAGGTCATCGCGGGCGTGAAGCAGGCCCCGGTGCCGGCCGAGGACCTCGAGAGCGCCAAGACCCAGTTGATCGCGGAATCGGTCTACGCACGCGACAGCCAGAGCACGATGGCGCGCTGGTACGGCGCGGCGATCACCGTCGGCCTCACGGTGGCGGATATCCAGAGCTGGCCGGATCGCATCCGCGCGGTGACGGCGGCGCAGGTCAGCGACGCCGCGCGCAAATGGCTCGACAAGAAGCGTTCAGCGACGGGCTATCTCATCAAGGAAGCGCCGTCGCGCGAGGAGAAACGCTCGTGAGCCACTTGAAGAACATCGTGGGGACGCTCACGCTCGGTGTGGCGCTTCTCGCTTTCGGTCAGGCGCCCGCGCAGGCCGCCGCGAAAATCCAGCGCGTGACCTCGCCGGGCGGCATCGAAGCCTGGCTGGTACAGGACGCGACCGTGCCGCTGGTCGCGATGCAGTTCGCCTTCCGTGGCGGCAGCGCGCAGGACCCCGCCAACAAGCCCGGCGTCGCCCAGTTGATGGCCGACAACCTCGATGAGGGTGCGGGCGATCTCGATTCCAACGCCTATCACGAACGTCTGGAGCGCCGCGCGATCCAGATGAACTTCAACGTGACGCGCGATCACATCCGCGGCTCGCTGCGGATGCTGAAGAACAATCGCGACGAGGCGTTCGACCTGCTGCGCCTGGCGCTGACCGCGCCGCGCTTCGACACCGAGCCGCTGGAGCGCGTCCGCGCGCAGACGATGTCGATCCTGCGCCGCGAATCGGTCACGCCGGGCTCGATCGCAGGCAACAAATTCTTTGCCGCCGGATTTTCCAATCATCCCTATGCGCATGCGCCGCGCGGCACGCTGGACAGCGTTCCCACCATCACCGCCGACGATCTGCGCGCCTATCGCCAGAAGGTGTTCGCGCGGGACGGACTGACGGTCGCTGTGGTCGGGGACATCGATGCCACGACGCTTGGCCAGCTCCTCGACAAGACGTTCGGCGCGTTGTCGGCGAAAGGCGATCTCGCGCCCGTGCCCGAGGTGACGCTTGCAACCGGCGACAGCCGAGTCTTCGTGCCGCTCGACGTGCCGCAGACCAACATCCTGTTCGGCGGTCCCTCGATCAAGCGCGACGACCCGGATTTCATGACGGCCTATATCGTCAACCACATCATCGGCGGCGGCTCGCTGTCGTCGCGGCTCTATCACGAGGTGCGCGAGAAACGCGGGCTGGTCTATTCGGTTTCAACGTCGCTGTGGTGGATGGACAAGACTTCGATCTTCCTCGGCAACACGGCCACACGCGCCGACCGGGCGAATGAGACGATCGAGCGGATCACGGCCGAGTTGAAACGCATCGCCGGCGAAGGCCCGACCCAGCAGGAGCTGGACGAGGCCAAGTCCTACCTCAAGGGGTCGCAGATGGTGGCGCTGGATTCGTCCACCAAATTCGCGGGCGCGTTGCTGCAATACCAGATCGACAAGCTCGGCATCGACTATCTCGACCGCCGTCCGGCCATCATCGATGCTGTGACGCTGGACGACGCCAAACGCGTCGCCAGGAAGATCTGGAGCCACCCGCTTCTGACGGTGAGTGTCGGCCGCCCGCCCGCGGAAGCCGCCACGCCGAAGCCGATCAAGAACTGAGCTATTTCACGTTGTCATGGCCGGGCATAGCCTGTCGAAGACGGGCGTGAACGCCCTTATGTCCCGGCCATCCACGTCTTTTCTGTCATTGCGAGTCAACGGGTCGGCGCATGCGCCGCCCGATGACAGGCTGCGCGAAGCAATCCAGATCAGGTTCTCGGCACGTCCAGACTGGATTGCTTCGTCGCTTCGCTCCTCGCAATGACGAGTCATAGACAGCCCGGACAAAAGAGCATTTACGCTCGCGCGCCGAGCCTTTTGCCGTGCTATCTGTGATTCATGATCCGGGTCACGCGCGATATCGTCATCGACGAGGGCGACATCGACATCTCCTTCGTTCGCGCCTCCGGGCCGGGCGGGCAGAACGTCAACAAGCTCTCCACCGCGGCGCAACTGCGCCTCGATGTCGGCCGCCTGTCGCTGGCCGCCGATACGCTGGCGCGGCTGCAGACGCTCGCCGGACAGCGCATGACCAAGGACGGCGTGCTGGTGCTGCATGCCCAGCGCTTCCGCACCCAGGAGCGCAACCGCGCCGACGCCATCGAGCGCCTTCTGGTCCTGCTGCGCGAGGCCGCGGTGCGGCCGAAAGCCCGCCGCCCGACACGGCCGACCCTCGGTTCCAAAAAGCGCCGCCTTGAAGGCAAGAAGCGCCGTTCCGACATCAAGGCCGGCCGCAGCACGCGATTTGACGATTGAGCCGAATCGGCCGCGTAACCTTGTGCGCAAGCGCAAAGGCAGCCTCCCTATTCGGACCAAATCTCCGTAAAATCCGCACCATGCCCGTCCGTCAACTGCCAGAACAAATTGTCAATCGCATCGCTGCCGGCGAGGTGGTGGAGCGACCTGCGAGCGTGGTGAAAGAGCTCGTCGAGAACGCCATCGACGCGGGCGGCTTCCGCATCGACATCTTCACCGAAGGCGGCGGGCGGCGGCGCATCGCCATCACCGACGACGGCAGCGGCATGGCGCGCGGCGATCTCGCGCTCGCGGTGGAGCGCCACGCCACCTCGAAGCTCGACGACGAAGATCTCTTGCGCATCCGCACGCTGGGCTTTCGCGGCGAGGCGCTGCCCTCGATCGCCTCGGTGGCAAAACTGGCGATCACCACGCGGCACGCCAGCGAACCGCACGCCTGGGCGCTCGAAGTCGACGCGGGACGGAAATCCGGCATCGCGCCGGCCGCGCTCGCGCACGGCACCCGCGTCGAGGTCAGCGATCTGTTCTATGCGACGCCCGCGCGGCTGAAGTTCCTGAAAACCGACCGCACCGAAGCCGAAGCGATCCGCGAAGTGGTGCGGCGGCTGGCGATGGCGCGGCCCGACATCGCCTTCACGCTCGCGGGCGAGGAACGCGCGCCGCTCACCTGGGCGGCGGCGCTGCCCGGCGCGGCGGGACGGCTGACGCGGCTCGCCGACATTCTCGGCAGCGACTTCCGCACCCACGCCATCGAGGTGCGCGCCGAGCGTGAAGGCGTGTCCGTCGAGGGCTTTGCCGCATCGCCGTCGCTGACGCGCGCCAATGCACTCGGGCAATATCTGTTCGTCAACGGCCGTCCGGTGCGCGACAAGCTCATTCTTGGCGCGGTGCGCGCGGCCTATGCCGACTATCTGCCGCGCGACCGCCATCCGATCGTGGCGCTGTTCGTCACCCTCGACCCCGAGGACGTCGACGCCAACGTCCATCCGGCCAAGACCGAGGTTCGCTTCCGCAATGCCGGGCTCGTCCGCGCGCTGATCGTACATGCGCTGAAGGAAGGGCTTGCCCGCGAGGGCCGCCGCACCGCCGCCAACACCAACGGCGCGGCGATCACCACCGCCTTCCGGCGCGAGACCTTGCCGCGCGGCGGCTACGACTGGCGATCTTCGCCCGCTGCCCCATGGCCTTCGCAGGTTGCGTCAGCCGCAATGGCGTTCGAGGAAACCGCACAGGCCGCGTTCGATGCCGGCGCGCCGAGCGCGGACGGGCGCGGCCATGACGCGCCGCTGTCGGAATCCATCAACCAGCCGCTCGGCGCGGCGCGCACGCAGCTTCACGAGAACTATATCGTGGCGCAGACCAATGACGGCCTCATTCTGGTCGATCAGCACGCCGCGCATGAGCGCATCGTCTATGAGCGGCTCAAGGCATCGCTTGCGAAGAACGGCGTGCAGCGCCAGATGCTGCTGATCCCCGAGATCGTCGAGATGGACGAAGCAGCCGTCGAGAGACTGCTCGCGCGCGCGGATGAACTGGCGAGATACGGCCTCGCCATCGAATCCTTCGGCCCCGGCGCTGTCGCGGTTCGCGAGACGCCGTCACTGCTCGGCAAGGCCAACGCGGCCGCGCTGTTGCGCGATCTTTCCGAGCATATGGCGGAATGGGACGAGGCGCTCCCACTTGAAAGAAGGCTGATGCATGTCGCGGCCACGATGGCCTGCCACGGCTCGGTACGCGCGGGCCGCATCCTCAAGGTCGAGGAAATGAACGCGCTCTTACGCGAGATGGAAGCGACGCCGAATTCCGGCCAGTGCAACCACGGCCGCCCGACTTATGTCGAGTTGAAGCTCGCGGACATCGAGAAGCTGTTCGGCAGAAGGTGACAGTTTCCGTCATTGCGAGCGAAGCGAAGCAATCCAGTCTTAGTAAGAGCTGGATTGCTTCCTCGCTAACGCTCCTCGCAATGACGCAACGTCCGACTTCAACCCGCCCTCAAAAACACGAACTCGGTGTCGTCGTAAGTTCGGCGCTCGAGCTCTTCATAGCCTTCCGGCGCCTTGAGCGCAGCCGACACCGCCTCCTCCACCACCACCAAGGCACCCGGCACCAGCCATCGACCTTCGCGCAGCGAGACCAGCGCCTTCTCCGCGAACCCCTTGCCATAAGGCGGATCGAGGAAGACCAGCGTGAACGGCTCCATCGGATGCGCGGGGCCAAGTTGCGTGGCGTCGCGACGATAGACCTTGGTGACGCCGCCCAGCCCCAGCGCCTCGACATTGTTGCGCAACAGCGCGCGCGCTTCGGCGCCATTGTCGATGAACAGCGCGAACGATGCGCCGCGCGACACCGCCTCGATGCCGAGCGCGCCGGTGCCCGCGAACAGGTCCAGCACCCGCGCATCGACCGCGGGATTCTCGTAGGCGTGCATCAGGATGTTGAACACCGATTCGCGCAGACGATCCTGCGTCGGCCTGATGTCTTTCGAGGCAGGCGCGGCGATGTTGCGGCCCCGCATCCTTCCGCCGACGACGCGCATCCTCAGTCCTTCGGCTTCAGATCGCGCTTGCCGTGATAACCGCGCTTCGGTTTGCGCGGCGGGCCGTCGCCGTTGGCCTCGGCCTCGTTGCGCGCGCGTTTCTCGTCGCTGCCGGTCCGCTGAACCACCACGGTACGGCCCTTGCGGTCCTCGATCTTCGAACGCTTGATCTTCTTGTTGTCGGCCTTGCTGCGCAACGGCGTACCGTCGCGACCCACCTTCGGGCCCTCGTCGTCACGCGCCGGCTTGTCGAACTGCGCGCCCGACAGCGCAACGATCTTGTCGCCGAGCTGCTCGCGCAGCACCCGGCTCTTGATCTCCTCGACCTGCCCTTCCGGGATATCGCCGAGCTGGAACGGGCCGTACGACACGCGAATGAGCCGGTTCACCTCCAGCCCGAGATGCGCCATCACGTTGCGCACTTCGCGGTTCTTGCCTTCGCGGATCGCGAACACCAGCCAGACATTGGCGCCCTGATCGCGCTCCAGCGTCGCATCGATCGGGCCGTATTTGACGCCGTCGACCTCGACGCCGTTCTTCAACTCATCGAGCTGCGCCTGGGTCACCTCGCCATGGGCGCGGACGCGATAGCGCCGCAGCCAGCCGGTGTCGGGATGCTCGAGCGCGCGCGACAGTCCGCCATCATTGGTGAGCAGCAGCAGGCCCTCGGTGTTGAAATCGAGCCGGCCGATCGAGATCAGGCGCGGCAGACCCTCCGGCAGATGATCGAACACCGTCGGGCGGCCTTCGGGATCGTCATGCGTCGTCATCAGCCCGCGCGGCTTGTGATAGAGGAACAGCCGCGTGCGCT
>Ga0182735_1002877_pt1 | contig 10103 bp, 7 predicted proteins | sample eDN5th30CKraftMG_FD_128524 | JGI IMG/M metagenome (GOLD analysis project Ga0182735, IMG submission 128524) | Enriched Miracle-Growth compost microbial communities from Emeryville, California, USA - eDNA 5th pass 30_C Kraft MG (version 2) (version 2) ... | reverse complement strand
GTCGAGCACCACCTTGCCGGCGGTCGGCGTTCCCATCCATTTGTCGAGGCAATTGAGAACGACATTGGTGCGCCCGCCGACGCACCAGCGCGTGTGCTCTGTCCCGCCAGAGGCGTCCATGGCCTGCGTGTACGGCTCGAAAAAGCGATAATCGATGTGCGTGAGCAAGGCGCGATAGAACGCCTCCGGCTCGTCGATCGCGAAGCGGAGCAAAGCGTCATGGTCCGCAACGCCGCAGGCCGCGATGAATTTGGTCAGATTGGCGTCCGCAATGGTCTCGGGCGTCGGCCGCCAGGCGAAGTCTGCTTCCCCCATGTGGCTCCTCCTTTCAGATGTCAGCCGTTAAGGAAATCGCTGACGATCGCGATTTGGCTCGGGACGTTGAGCGCGGGTGCGTGGCCACAGCCTTCGATCTCGACGATTTTCGCTTTCGGACCGCGCGCTGCCATCTCGCGTGCGGTGTCGGCGAGGAGCAGGTCCGATTCGACACCGCGCAGGACAAGCGTGGGCACGTCGATACGATCCCAGTGCTCCCACTGCTCGTAGTCGCGCGGGTGGACGAACATCTGGCGCACGATTGCAGGGTCGTAGTGCGTCGTGAATTTGCCGTTGGGCAGGCGCCGTAACGATGTCTCGGCCATGTGGCGCCACTGCGCATCCGTATGATGGCCGAAGGGTTTGTAGATGGTACGGAAATACGTTTCGAGCTCGGTGACGGTGGCGAATTCGGGCGGCTTGCCGACGTAGGCCTTGATGCGCTCGAATGGGGCCTCGGGAAAGGTCGGACCGATATCGTTGATGACCAGGCGTTTGATGCGGCCGCGCAGCGACGTGGATGCGGCGCGAATGCCGAGCGAGCCGCCCATCGAGGTGCCGACCCAGTGCATCGACCTGAAGCCCACCGCGTCGGCGACCTCCGCGGCAAGGCGGGCGTACGTGTCGAGACAGTAGTCCTCGTCCGGCCTGTCGCTCCATTCGGAGAAGCCACGTCCGATCGTGTCGGGGCAAACGATGTGATAGCGGTCGGAAAGAGCGGCGGCGATCGTATCGAAGTCCCGGCCGGTTCGGGCCAACCCGTGCCACATCAGGATCGCGTCCGCGCCAGGCGTGCCCCATTCCGTCACATGCACCTCCCGGCCAAGAGCCTTGACATAGCGCGACCTGGGCTGGCCTGCTTGGGCATCCTTGGCGGTGGGGCTAGTCATGGCGGTCTCCGTCGCGTGAAGGTTCGACGAAGTCTCACACGATGCCGAGCGGCCTGCCAAGCCGTGGCAGTCGCGGACAGGGAGCACGTGTGCATGTCCTATACGTTCCGGCCGGAGTTGCGCGATCGCCTTGCCGGTAAAATCGGAGCGTTCGAGCGGCGACCCATAGAGGATCCGGACCTTCGGCGGGCTGCCGTGGCTATCGTCGTCGTGCAAAGCGAGACCGACGACGAGGCCTGTGTGCTGATCACCAAGCGGCCCTCCAGTCTGCGCCGTCATGCCGGCCAGTGGGCGCTGCCGGGCGGTCGCCTCGACGAGGGCGAAACGGTGGAGCAGGCGGCACTGCGCGAATTGCACGAGGAGTTGCGCCTCGAGCTTGCGCCGGATCTCATCATGGGCTTGCTTGATGACTATCCGACGCGATCCGGCTTTCGGATCACGCCGGTGGTTGTTTGGGGCGGTGTCGTGGGGACAATCGATCCCGATCCGGTCGAGGTGGCGTTCGCCCTGCGCATTCCGTTCAGTCAGCTGGATAGCCCCGCTATTCCGCGCCTGCGTCCGACCGGGGAAGGAACGCCGCCTGTCATGTCGGCGCCCCTCCCGATCATGGGCAGCGAAGTGTATGCGCCCACCGCAGCGATGCTCTACCAGTTCCGCGAGGTCGCCTTGCGCGGGCTTGCGACGCGGGTCGCGCATTTCGATCAACCGCGCTTCGCCTGGAAGTAAGAGCCCGTCCCTCTTCACAAGTTGGCCGGGGTAGCTGAAGCTCGGCTCAAAGAAGCTACGATCAAACAATACGGAACCGAAACGTCATGTCGAAACCACGCATTGCAGTCGTCGGCGCCGGAGCGGTGGGCGGATATATCGGAGCGCATCTGGCGCACGCCGGTCACGATGTCACAATGATCGATCCGTGGCCCGAGCACGTCGAAGCGATGCGCACGAAAGGACTTTCGATCTCGGGCATGAGTCCCGAGGAAAGCCTCACCGTCAAGATGAACGCCAAACACCTGACGGAGCTGCAGGATATCGTCAAGGAGCGCCCCATCGACATCGCCATCCTGTCAGTGAAGTCCTACGACACGATCTGGGCCACGCGGATGATCGCCCAGTACCTCGCACCGTTGGGCTATGTCGTCTCAGCGCAGAACTGCGTCAACGAGGAGCGCATCGCGAGTGTCGTCGGCTGGGGCAAGACCGTCGGCTGCATGGTCGGAAACAACTACGCCGTGGAGCTTTACGAGCCGGGTGCCATCCGGCGCACGATGCCGAAAGACGGCAAGGTGCACACGCTCGAGGCAGGCGAGGTTCACGGACGGATCACACCTCGCGTCGAGCAACTCGCGGAAATTCTTTCGTCTGTCGACAAGGCACGTGCCACCACGAACCTGTGGGGCGTTCGGTGGTCGAAGCTTTGCGTCAACGGCATGCGCAACGGGGTGTCCGCAGCGACCGGGCTCGGCGGCAACGCGCGCGACAAGCATGACCGCACCCGGAGGGTCGTCGTGAAGCTCGCCGGCGAGGCCGTGAAGGTCGGCCGTGCCTTGGGCCTGGATCTCGAGCCTATCGCCAAGATCGATCCGGATCTGTGGGTACGTGCGACAGACAACGACCCGGAAGCGGTGAAAGAGCTCGATGCGCTGATCCTTGCCGGGACGTCGGGCGCCGCGCGCAGCGATCTCCAGCGCCCGTCCATGGCACAAGACATCGCCAAGGGCCGCCGCACCGAGATCGATTACATGAACGGCTACATCGCGGAAAAGGGCGATGCGGTCGGTGTGTCGGCTCCGACGCATGCAGCGCTCACGCGCATCGTGCGCGATGTCGAGCGTGGCCGCCTGGAGGCCAAGCCGGAGAACCTCTTCGGTTTGACGAACTAGATCCCGATTACCATCCCCCGCACGTGTGGATGGATCGCCGACAGCGCGGCGATCTCCTGACCGCTCACGGAGCCTATTGGGGCCTAAAGCGCGTTCATTTTCCGTGGACGCAACAGGCAACCGATCGCCGCCGTCCGTGATCATCGCGTGGGGAAAGATTGAGTCCTCGCTGCGTAGGGCGATTCTCGCTCCGCTTGCCTTTCCGACCGCAGACAGCAGCCCTTAATCGCGTCGCCCTTCCCGTTTCTCCGCCGACGGACGCTGCTGTGTCGTGGACGTCACAGGAGTGTCGCAGGCAGCGTGTTGGCTGATGCGCATCGACTCCGGATAACTCTTCAATCATTTGATAAAAAACAATAAAATTGACCTGCGCTTCAACGGGGCGGCTGGTCGCCGATTGTTGCTGTGCGGTCGCTCGCCTGATTACTGCCAACATGTCGCCGAATGATCTCCTTAAGAATCCATTGACACCCATTAAAACCCATGAGATCCCATGATTGCCCGTCCGCACCGGGCCAAGGGACGCGGGCAGAGGCGCAGGAACCCAAGAGGGACGGGTTTCGTGCGACCGCCCGCTCCCGGCCCGCGCGGTGCGACGGGTCGCGTAAGGGGTTCGTCGGGCGCCGGGGGACGTCCGGCGAGCCCCAATTGGTTCAAGAGTTCAGGAGTGACGTGTCGTGGCCGCAGAGGCCCGTCCAAACCCCGCGCAGAGTCAGTGGTGTCGAAAGGTGCTCCGGTCTGGCCGGGGCGCGTTCAACGAGGCTTGACGCAAGGGGATGGACCGCTTTGTCTCGACATTCACGAACAAGATCGACGCCAAAGGGCGGCTTTCGATCCCGGCCCCGTTCCGGGCCGTCCTCGATCGCGACCGCTATACTGGCGCACCCGGTCCGGGTCTCTACTGCTACCCCTCGCTCGATGCTCCGGCGCTCGATGCAGGTGGCGAAAGGCTTGCGCAAAAAATCGATGGGCTTCTCGGCGGTCTCCCGGACTATTCGGACGAGCGGGACGAGCTCGCTGTCGCGCTCTATGGTGAGGCGCAGTTCATCGCCATCGACGCGGACGGCCGTATCGTGCTTCCCAAAGAGCTACGCGCCCGGATCGGGCTTCCCGAAGGTGTCGCCGAGGTCGCTTTTGTCGGTCTGGGCGACAAATTCCAGCTCTGGTCGCCCGAGCGCTTCGAGGAGCGCCGCGCCAGAGCTCGCGAGAAAGTTCGCCAGCACAGACAACTCCTCGGCACCGGGCGCCGTACGCCGACAGGAACCGCTGACGGCGGAGGAGAGCAGGAATGACAGCGAGGCGGGAGACCGCTTCGGGGGATAACGGCTCGGCGGCCGCGCCGCGTCACGTTCCCGTTCTGCTCGATGAAATCGTGGAGCATCTGGCACCCGCGCGGGGCGAGCGGATCATCGACGGCACCTTCGGAGCCGGTGGATACACGCAGGCGCTGCTAAAGACCGAACCCAGCCTGCGCATTCTGGCGATCGAGCGCGATCCCGATGCGCGGGCAGCCGCTCAGCCGATCATCGGACGGTTCGATGGAAGGCTCGTGCTTGTTGCGGGACGCTTCGGCGATCTTGCCGAGATCGCAGCCGCTAATGATTTCGCGCCCGTCGACGGTGTGGTGCTCGATATCGGCGTCTCGTCCATGCAGCTCGACGAGGCCGGCCGCGGCTTCTCGTTCATGGCAGATGGGCCCCTCGATATGCGCATGGAGCGGGAAGGCCCCTCCGCAGCCGATCTCGTCAACGGGATGACCGAAGCGGACCTTGCCGACTTGCTCTTCGCCTACGGAGAGGAACGCCAGTCGCGGCGTGTTGCAAGGGCGATCGTCAAAGCGCGTGAAGCGCAACGGATCGAGACGACGCGCTCGCTGGCGAATGTGGTGGAGCGCGCGCTTGGCCGGCGCCATGACGATGACCGCCATCCGGCGACGCGTACGTTTCAAGCATTGCGGATTGCCGTGAACGACGAGCTCGGCGAGCTGGCGCGGGGTCTGGCGGCGGCGGAACGGGTGCTTGCTGCGGGCGGGCGACTGGTGGTCGTGACCTTCCATTCGCTCGAAGACCGGATCGTCAAGCGTTTCCTTGCACGACGGTCGGGGAGATTGGGCGGCGGCTCCCGCCACGCACCCCCGACAGATGACGCAGCGGCTCCGAGTTTCCAAATCGTTAACCATCGCCCTGCTACCCCTGGTGAGATCGAGCTTGCGGCGAATCCACGAGCCCGATCCGCCAAGCTGAGGGCCGCGCTGCGCACCGACGCGCCTGCGTGGGATCCGGAGGCGGGGGCTGATCTGGGACTCCCGGTGCCCAGGGGGGAACTTCGCGCACGCCGGTAAGGACACGCTATCGACCGCTGATCAGGAGGCAACGCGTAAATGCGCCGGGTGCTCGCCATCCTTGCCGGCTTGGCATCGGTCCTCGCCGCAACCTGGCTTTACTCTCTCAAGCACGATACGGCGCGCCTCGAGGCCACGGTGCACGCGACCGAGCGCGCCATTGAAAAGGCAGAGGGCGATATCGCCGCGCTCAAGGCCGAACGTGCCTGGCTCGGGCGTCCGGATCGCATCGACGAGCTTGCGCGCAAGCAGGGCCTCGAGCCCATCCGGCCCGAGCAATATGGACGCATCGGAGGCAGGCCGTGACAGCGCTTGCCGCCAATGGATCGGCCGTCTCGATCCGCCTGCGCATGCTTGCAGTCGCAGCCGGCTTGGCCTTGGCGACATTGGCAGTCGCAGGCCAGCTCTTGCGTCTCGGCACGGTGGGTTTCGGAGACGCGAGCATGGCGTCGGCCGAGCCGATCAACCAGTCGTTCTCGCGCCCGGATATCGTCGATCGGGACGGGCGGATCATCGCGACGGATGTCGCGGCCAATTCACTGTTTGCCGACCCGGCACTCATCTTCGACCGCGATGAGGTGGCCGAGAAGCTGTCGCGCGCGCTGCCCGGCATCGATGCGGAGGAACTGCGCGCGCAGCTCGCCGATCGCAACCGCCGGTTCGTGTGGATCCGCCGAGGCCTGGCGCCGATCGAGGCGCAACGGGTGCACGATCTGGGGCTGCCGGGGCTCGCTTTCCGGCGCGAGTTGAAGCGCGTCTATCCGTCCGGCTCTTTGCTTGGACACATCGTCGGGCAGGTCAATCCCGACAACCGCGGCATTTCAGGAATCGAGCATTTCATCGACGAGAGCGGAGCCGCGGAGCCCGTGCACGGGGCGGTCACATCGTCGGCGCAGCCCGTGCGCCTGTCGGTCGACCTTGGCGTTCAGCACGCCGTGCTGGACGAGCTTACGAAAGCCGTCGCGCGCTATCGGGCGACGGGCGCCGCCGGCCTCGTGATGAATGTTTCCTCCGGTGAGATCGTCGCCGCCGCATCCTGGCCGCCGATCGATCCCAACGTGCCGGGCTCCATTCCCGACAAGGACAAGCCCGACCGGCTGCAGGGTGGCGTCTACGAGCTCGGCTCCATGTTCAAGGCGCTGACGATCGCCATGTCGCTCGACGATGGGCTCGCGACGCTCGACAAGGTCTATGACGTAACCCGTCCGCTGACCTTCGGGCGATTCGAGATCACTGATCTGCATTCCCTTGGCCGACCGCTCTCCGTGCGTGACATCTTCATTCATTCGTCCAACGTGGGCGCGGCGATGATGGCGATGGAGGCCGGCAATTCGCGCCAGCTCGTTTTCCTCGCCCGCATGGGGCTCACCGAGCCGATCCGCACGGAAGCCGGTCCCGTCGCGCCGCCGCTCCTGCCGCAGCGATGGGGTAACGTCGAAACGGCGACGATCGCGTTCGGTCACGGCATCGCGGTGGCACCGCTGCAGTTCACGGCCGTGATGGCGAGCCTTGTCAATGGAGGCCATCGCGTCACACCGACATTTCTCGCGCGACCCCTGGGATCAGATTCGCCGGGCGAAGTTGTGATCAAGCCGGCAACGAGCGCCGCGATTCGCGAGTTGATGCGCCTCAATGTGACAATGGCTCACGGCACCGGCCGCCGGGCCGAGGTCGAGGGCTACAGAGTAGGCGGCAAGACAGGCACGGCGGAGATGCCGGGTAAAGGCGGATACAAGGAGAAATCCGTGATTTCCTCGTTCGTTAGCGCGCTGCCGATGGACCATCCCCGCTACATCATGCTGGTATCGCTGTTCGAGCCGCAGCCGGAGGAAGGCAAGTCGCATGGTATCACCGCCGGCCTAAATGCCGCACCTGTGACAGCGGCCATCGTGGAGCGGGTGGCTCCCATCCTTGGCGTGCTGCCACGGAGGGTTGCCACGGTTCGCTGAACCGGTGCGAGCAAAGGTGCTCGTAGTGTCTATTTTGACGCACGCGCCCCGACTCATATTAGGATCGCAAATGCTCGGCGGACGTTACAACTTGGTTTCCGAGTACTTCTCTTTTTCGACTTGAGAGGCGGTAGCGTGCGAATTTCAACTCTGATCGGGGCCGGCGCGACCATTCAAACGGGCCCGTCAGATCGAGACATAAGCGGCATAACCGCCGACAGCCGCGCGGTGAAGCCCGGTTGGCTTTTCGCTGCCCTGGCTGGCAACCGCACAGATGGCATCCGCTTCATACCGGAGGCCGTGGCGAAAGGCGCGGCAGCCGTGATGCTGGCTTTCGGCGTCGAGATCGCCGTACCGGACGGTGTCGCGGTCATTCGTTCGGAGGATCCTCGCCGGTCCCTCGCGCTGATGGCCGCGCGCTTTTATCCGCATCAGCCGAAAACGGTCGTTGCGGTCACGGGGACCAGCGGCAAGACGTCGGTGGTTGAGTTCGCCCGCCAGATTTTCGCGGCCTGCGGGCGACAGGCAGCGTCCATCGGTACGATCGGCGTCGTGAAGCCGGACGGCGCCGTCTATGGCTCACTGACGACGCCCGATCCTGTCTCGCTGCACAAGACTCTCGATAGCCTCGCCAGCGAAGGGGTGACGCATCTTGCGCTCGAGGCGTCCTCGCACGGCCTCGATCAGCGCCGCCTCGACGGCATTCGCATCCGTGCTGCGGCCTTCAACAATCTCGGCCGCGACCATCTCGATTATCATCCGACGATGGAGGCCTATCTCGCGGTGAAGCTTCGGTTGTGGCAGTTGCTCGAACCGGGGGCGCCCGCAGTCATCAATGCCGATGGTCCGGCGGCGGCGGAGGCCATTGCCGCCGCCAAGGCCCGCGGCCTCGAGGTGAAGACGGTTGGACGGGCGGGCCAGACGCTGCGTCTCGCCAAGCTGTGCGCGCAAGGTTATCGACAAATTATGGTCGTCGCGCACAAAGGGGTTCCCTATCAGATCACGCTTCCGCTGATCGGAGAGTATCAAGCGGGCAACGCGCTCATGGCCGCGTCTTTGGCGGTTTCCTGCGGTGAGGACGTCCGCCACGTTCTGCAGTCCATCCTCAATCTGAAGGGCGTCAAGGGCCGTCTCGAGGTCGTCGCCGAGGTGAACGGCGGCATCGCCGTCGTTGACTATGCGCATAAGCCGGACGCCCTCGAAGCGGCGCTTGCGGCCGTCCGGCCATTTGTGACGGGCAAACTCATCTGCATTGTCGGTTGTGGCGGCGATCGCGATCGTGGCAAGCGTCCGATCATGGCCCGTATTGCCGCCGAAAAGGCGAACGTCGTCATTGTCACGGATGACAATCCCCGCTCCGAAAATCCCGCTGCGATCCGCGCCGAGATGTTGACTGGAGCACCGAGCGCACTAGAAATCGGCGACCGCGCGGAGGCCATCCGGGCAGGCATCGCCATGCTCGGACCAGGAGACGTTCTGCTCGTCGCCGGCAAAGGTCACGAGACGGGCCAGATCGTAGGCGACAAGGTGCTGCCGTTCTCGGATCATGAGGAGATCGCGACGGCCGTTCGGGAGCGCCTGGCATGATACGTCCGCTTTGGACGCTTGCGGAGATCGCCGCCGCTTCGGGTGGGCGGTTGGAGTTGCCGGAGGAAACGGCAACGCCGGCGGGCGATCCATCCAAGGCGGCGCCGGCAAGTGGTCCAGGGCGCGACAAGGCGAACGCAGCCGTCTCAGGGGTTTCCATCGATACGCGTACGCTCGAGCCTGGCGATTTGTTCGTGCCGCTCACCGATACACGCGATGGACATGAGTTCGTGGCGGCGGCCTTCGCGCGTGGTGCGGCCGCAGCTTTCGTCCGGCGAGACTATGCTCGCAGTGCCGGCGATGGGGTTCTGATCCGTGTGGATGATCCCTTGAGCGCGCTCGAGCGCATCGGCGTTGCCGCTCGCGGGCGACTCTCAGAGAAGGCACGCGTCATCGCCGTCACCGGATCGGCCGGCAAGACCGGCACGAAGGAAATGCTTCGGGCCTGCCTCAAGGTCTGCGCGTCATCGCCCGAAAAAGTGCACGCACCGGAGAAGTCGTTCAACAACCACTGGGGCGTGCCTTTGACGCTCGCGCGCATGCGGGCCGATACCGAATTCGCCGTGTTCGAAATCGGCATGAACCATGCGGGCGAGATCGGTCCTCTCGCAAGAATGGTCCGACCGCACATCGCGATCGTCACGAACGTGCTTCCAGTGCATGTCGGCAATTTCCCAGACGGAGAGATCGGCGTCGCCAACGCCAAGGCCGAGATCTTCGAAGGATTGCAGTCCAACAGCGCCGCTATTTTGCCGGGTGACAGCCCCCATTTCGAGCTGCTTCGGAAGGCTGCAGAGGCGAAAAGCGCCCGCATCATCAGCTTCGGGCTCGGAAGCAAGAGCGACGTGCGGCTTGCTGCACTTTCCGGGGGGCAATCGAACGGCTTGCAGCACGTCGTGGCGGACAGTCGGCGCGCAGGACGGGCGATCGGTTACGACCTCGGCATGTTCGGCGAGCATCTGGCCGTCAATTCGCTCGCGGTGGTGGCGGCTGTGGAGGCACTCGGATGCGACGCCGAGCAAGCAACGAAGGCGCTGGCGAAGGTAGCCTCGGCGGCAGGGCGCGGCGCGCGCGCGCTGTTGCGCGTGACCGGCGGCGACGTCCTCCTTCTGGACGAGAGCTACAATGCCAATCCCGCCTC
>Ga0182735_1002876_pt1 | contig 10108 bp, 7 predicted proteins | sample eDN5th30CKraftMG_FD_128524 | JGI IMG/M metagenome (GOLD analysis project Ga0182735, IMG submission 128524) | Enriched Miracle-Growth compost microbial communities from Emeryville, California, USA - eDNA 5th pass 30_C Kraft MG (version 2) (version 2) ... | reverse complement strand
GCTGAACGGCGCGCTGTCGGGCACAGGCGACCTGACCAAGGCCGGCGACGGCACGCTGGTGCTCACCGGGAACAACGTCGGCTACACGGCCGCCACGAATGTCGCGGGCGGTACGTTTGCGGTCGACGGCGTGCTTGGCGGCACCGTCACGGTCGCCAGCGCAGGCCGCCTGGAAGGCGATGGACAGGTTGGCGGCATCGTCAACAGCGGAATTGTCGGACCTGGCCGCAGCATCGGCACTCTCACCGTCGCGGGCGATTATGTCGGCAACGGCGGCACGCTCGAGATCGAGGCGGTGCTGGGCGGCGACAGCTCCGCCGCGGACAGGCTGGTCGTGAACGGCGCGACCTCAGGCAGCACGCAGGTCACCGTCATCAACCGCGAGGGCCTGGGCGACCAGACCGTTGAAGGCATCAAGATCGTGGACGTGATGGGTGCCTCGAACGGTACGTTCGCGCTGGACGGCGATTATCTGTTCCGGGGCGATCAGGCCGTGGTTGCGGGTGCCTACAGCTACCGCCTCCACAAGGGCGGCGTTGCCACCCCGGCCGATGGCGACTGGTATCTGCGCTCGAGCCTTACCAACCCGGTCGATCCCACCGATCCGGTCGATCCTGTCGATCCGGAAGTGCCCAACGCGCCGATCTACCAGCCCGGCGTGCCCGTCTACGAAGCCTATGGCGCGAACCTGCAGGCGCTCAACGGCCTGCCGACGCTCCAGCAGCGTATCGGCAACCGCAGCTGGGCGGCGGGTGCGAACCCGGAGGGCAGCGGTATCTGGGGCCGAGTGGAAGGCACGCGCATCCGTGCTAATGCGGCGGTCTCGACCAGCTTCGCCGACCAGAATGTGAACAGCTGGAAGATGCAGCTTGGCGCAGACCGGGTGCTCACCGGAACCGATAAGGGCGAGCGTCTGGTGGCGGGTCTCACGGCCTATTATGGCGAGGCGAACAGCCATGTTCGCTCTATCTTCGGAAACGGCTCGCTCAAGACCGACGGCTACGGGTTCGGCGCGTCGCTGACGTGGTACGGCCTCAAGGGCTTCTATATCGACGGACAGGCGCAGGTCAGCTGGTATGACAGCGATCTGGACTCCGACACTCTGGGCCAGCTCGCCAGGGGCAACGACGGCCGCGGCGAAGCGTTCAGCCTCGAGGTCGGCAAGCGGTCGGCGGTTGGCGGCAAGCTCAGCGTCACGCCGCAGGTCCAGATGGCCTATTCCAACGTCCGGTTCGATAGCTTCACCGATCCGGTGGACGCGATTGTCGCCGCTGACAAGGGCGACAGCCTGAAGAGCCGCTGGGGCATCTCGCTTGACCACCAGAGCGAATGGGAGGGCGGCCGCAGCCACATCTATGGCCTGGTCAACCTCAGCTATGAATGGCTGGACGGTGCGCGCACCCGCGTATCCGGCACACCGATCGACTATGCCAACGACCGGCTGTGGGGCGAACTCGGCCTCGGCGCGAGCGTGAGCTGGAGCAATGGGGTCACGCTCTACGGCGAGGTCTCGGGCAACAGCCCGTTCAAGGACTTCGGCGACAGCTACAGCATCAAGGGCAATGTCGGTATCCGCGCACGGTTCTGATCACGACATCTGATGGCTGGCATCTCAACTGTCAGCCATCAGAGTTGAACCGGAAAACAGTTCAGCCGAGGGAGTCTTTCGGGTCGCTGCATCCCTCGCAACGGCAGTCGGGGGCGGAGAGGCCTTAGTGGCCACTGATCCGCCCCCGCCTGCTTGAGGCCTTTTAAGGTTACAGGAGATCACATGACTTCGACTTCGAGCAGCTCGGCGAACGCGGGATCTGCCGCGTTGCCACTCTTCTATCGTGAACCTTTGGCTCTCAACTCGGAAGCGCACTCCGGTTGGCGTTTGACCGACGGCGATACCGGCTTCGCGGCGGAAACGCCCTATGTTCCAATCGTCCTGGGCGAGATAGCCGAAGCGAGCCGCTGCTATCCGATTGTTTTCGCCGGCGACACGCCGTTGCCCGTCGTCGTCCTGGGGCTGTCGGATGGCGAGAACCTGTTCGTGGACGAGCGTGCCTGGGCGAACGACCATTATGTGCCGGCCTATGTACGGCGCTATCCGTTCGGCTTTGTCTCCATCCCGAATTCCGACCGCTTTGCGCTGGCCCTCGATACGGCTTCGGAGCGCCTCATTCGTGAAGGTGACGCCGGTGCTCCCCTGTTCGAGAACGGCGAACCGAGTCCCCTGACTCGTCAGGCGCTGCAGTTTTGCGAAGCCTATCAGGCCGAATTCCAGGCTACCCAGGCGTTTATGGCCGCGTTGAACCAATACGGCCTGCTGACCGACAAGCGGGCAGATGCGACGCTTCCCGATGGCCGCCAGTACGCGCTTGACGGATTCAAGATTGTCGATCCCGAGCGTTTCGCAGCTCTCGATGAAACGGTGATCGTGGATTGGCACCGCAAGGGATGGCTTGCGCTGGTAAATCTACACCTGGCATCGCTCGGTCGGTTGACGGCCCTGATGGGCAGGCAAGCACGCCGCTCTTCTTCACTTTAGAAGTCCGCTTTGAGGAGAGGCCCCTTTCGGTTTGGTCTACCTGCCAGTTTGTCTTCACAAAGGCGTTCCCCCGACCCGCGCTCATAAGTCCACGACCTAGTCCGCCTAGGGCCATTTCGAAGCGCTCACCAAGCTCGAAGGCGCGCCTATCCATATCGAGCCGATCCAGTAATATCATAGAAATAGACGGTTCCATGGGTCTCAAACGACGATCAACCAGTTCTCATCTTCATCCTCTTGGGTGCGCCATTCTCGAACAAAAGAGAGAATTGAGGGCGTGGGTTTTCAGCGGTGCCCCCGCGCATGTCTGTAGCGGCCGCAGGAGGGCATTGGCCTGATCGCCAGCGCATCAACCATCATTATAACGAGGCAGCCATCGCGGAACAGCCGCGGCAGTCGTCAATTCAACTGATCCGATAAACCAAAAGATCATGATTTGAATGTATTTCCATGCAGATAATTGCTGCATGGGGGGCCGATATCAATCATGGCTCCGGATCATCATATGGGAGATTTGGTGTGTGGTCGCAGGTTCGCTGGCGTATCAAGCGCAGGATATATAGCTATCGCTGCGAGGCCATTTTCAGCACGCCGCCGATTCGCGCGCGCAATGATGGGGTGATCATCTTTTCAATGATCGGCACATCGGTGATGACCTCCTATCTGATTGCAGCCAAATCGCTGCACCATCATTTGAAACGGGGCCGCATGGTCATCATGGATGACGGCACGTTGACCGAGCTGGATCGCTCGCTCCTGCGCCGGCATCTGGACGATCCGCACATCCTCTCTTTGAAAGACGTGGATGTGGGTTCTTGCCCGCAGGGGGGAACCTGGGAACGGCTGCTGACGATATTGGATATCGCAGCCGATGATTATGTGATCCAACTCGATTCCGATACTGTGACTGTCGGCCCTGTTCCCCATGTGGAGGAAGCGATCAACGCCAATAGATGCTTCACTCTGCTGGGTGCGGAAACGCAGGTTCGGACTGTCATGGAAGTGATTGAGTTTACGAAATATTCTTTCCCCGGCGGTCAACCGTCCAAGGAGGATTTCGAAGGACATATTCAAGGTGCGACAGAGTCCATCCTGACCCGACTTGCCATTACGGGTCTGGACCGGCCCCGTTATGTTCGTGGCTGTTCGGGCTTCGCGGGGTTTGCACGGGGCAGCAACCGTCATCTCGCCGCCGCTTTTTCGCAATCGGCGAGCGCCATTCTTGGCGCCGAGCGATGGAAGGAATGGGGCACTGAGCAGATCACTTCCAACTTCGTCATTGCGAACAGTGAAAATGCCTTGGTCCTGCCTCCCTCGCTATACGAGAATTATTGGGGGAGTTCCCCTTCCCGGGACATACGCTTCCTGCATTTCATCGGCACCCACAGATGGCACGCATGGGAATATCAGCGCCGTTCCCTCGCCGTGATACGGACCCTGAATGCAGCGGGACGCGGCGTGGCATTGGCGGCATAAGGGATCAGCTTCCGATTGGCGCCTCCACTGGACGGCCGCGCACCATGGCCAGCAGTTCCATGAGCAATGAACGCGAGCCAATGACCAAGGCGAAGCCATAGGCGATAATCCCTGCCGTGACGAGCACGCCAAGCCGTGCAAAGGCAGGCATGGCCGGCAATGCCAGCGATAACGCGAACACCAGGGAAGCCATCGGAATAGAGGCGCACAGAGACGGCGAGATTGCCCGCAGCAGGTCCGTGATGCGTAGTCCCATCACCGGCGCGGCTATCCGGATCGTCGCCACGGTCAGCAACGCTATGCCTCCCGCCCATGCGAAGGCCAACCCCATGATCCCGAAACGCGCCCCGATGAGAAAGGCCAGCGGCATCAACAGCGCGCCGACGGCGGCGGTCCGCATCGTCAGGCGCGGCAGGCCGATGGCATTAAGGGCAGGGCTGAACAGCACCTGCAAGGCATAAAGAGGCATGGAGGCGGCGAGGATCGACACCAGCGGCGCCATTTCCAGCCATTTCCGTCCAAACAGCGTCTCGACCAGCGGCGGCGCCACGACAGCCATGCCCAGATAGAGCGGACAGGCAATGAGCAGGATGAGCCTGACGGCCTTGCAGAAGGAACGCGCGAGCAGCGCCTTGTCCGTTTGCATCCGCGCATAGGCGGGAAAGGCGACATCGTTGAGCGGCGGGATGAACCGCGACACGAAGATTTGCGTCAGGAACAGGGCTTCGGCATAAAGGCCGAGTTCATGGGGGGATAGCATCCTTCCCCCGATCAATATGTCCGATTGGCTCTGCACCATGATGAGCAGTTGGGACCCGAGCAGCGACGCGCCAAAGGCGATCATGCTTCCGGTTCCCCGGAAATCGAACGAGGGCATCACGAAAAAGCGGGTCGCGATCATGTTGCCGACCCCCTTTACCCAGAAACCGACCAGGGGTGCGAATACGAGCGTCCATATTCCCCAGCCCAACAAGGCACCTGTCAGGGCGACAATCGCCGTAACCATCGCCGTCAGGATATTGACGAGGGCCGGGCGCTTGAAATCGAGACTTCGGCCGATCAGGACTTCGGGCAGCGAGATGAAGGGCGTAGCCAGATAGATGAGCGCCTGAACCCGCAACAGTTTCGCCACCATGGGCTGTCCGTAATAATCGGCGGCGAAGCCCGCCAGGATGAACTGGGCAAAGGCAAGGCCGACATTGAGCACCAGCATTAGCCCGAAAGCCTGCCGAAGCCGCCGATTATCCAGCGTGGGCGACTGCACGAGGGCGCTCACCAGTCCATAGCCGTTCATGAAGCTCAGGAAGTTCATGAAAACCGCTGTCATGGCGAATAGCCCATAATCAGCGGGTTCGAGCAGGCGCACGACTATGAGCGTGCTTGCCCAGGAAACGACTTGGCTGGCGATCTGGCTTCCCGACCGCCAGAAGATCGCCTGCCTTATCCGGGTTCCGAAATGCCGGTCCTGCGCGTTGGCGTCGTTGAAATCGTGCATTCTCGTATCTTCCAGAGTGGCAACGCATTTCTGCGCGACGACAACAGCAGGCCGGCGAATGGGCTGCCTTGATCGCGCATGGCGAAGGCTAGCCACGCCTGTTCAAGATAAGGTTAAAGTGGGGCCATCTTCCTTAAACCGGGCCGAATGAAGGGGGTGGTTCGACATCGAAACCGGTACGTTGCCGTTGGAAGCCGAATGTCTATTGTCGGGTCGGGTAGGTGTCCCGTAACGGTCAGGTTCCCGATCCGTGCCCGTTGTCCTCAATTCGGCGGTAGCGGAAGTACCAGACTTCATGACCCTGACGCCGGGCCTTCGCTTCATAGCGGGTTTCGGGCCAGCCGCCGGGGCGGGTGAGGAAATCCTTCGGTTCCTTGGCCAGCCATTCGAAGGCCGGATGGCCGTTCATCACCATCAGTGCCCAGCGTAGATAAACGGGATGATCGGTGCCGAAGCGAAATTCGCCCCCCGGACGCAGTTTGCGCGCAATCAGGTCGATCGGCCCCTTGTTCATCATGCGCCGCTTGGCATGGCGGGCCTTGGGCCAGGGGTCGGGATGGAGCAGATAGGCGAAACTCAACGCGCCGTCGGGCACGCGCCTCAGCACTGACAGCGCATCGCCCATGTGGAGGCGGACGTTCGGCAGTCCCTTGTCGCGGATATGGCCGAGCGCGCCCACGACACCGTTCAGGAAAGGCTCGCAGCCGATGAAGCCATGATCGGGCAGCATGTCGGCGCGATAGGCCATGTGTTCGCCTGCGCCGAAGCCGATCTCGAAATGCAGCGGGCGGTCATAGCCGAACAGGCTCTGGGCGGTGATTTCGCCTTCTTCCGGAACGGAGATGGCCGGGAGCAGACTGTCGACCAGCTCCTGCTGGCCCGCGCGCAACTTGTGGCCGGACTGGCGCCCGTAGAGGCGGTTGAGGGTTGTGGGATCGCCGGATTTGTGCGCGGTCATGGCGGGGCGGATAGCGGCAGGCGCGAGCGGGGGCAAGCGAAGAGCGGACATTCCTTGTCCCCCGCCAGCGATTGAGTGGGACGGAAGCCGCCAGAAGCCGCCGCCGTCCCCCATCCGGCGTCAGGCGATGGCGGCCTTGAGCTTTTCCACCAGATCGGTACGTTCCCAGGGGAAGAAATCGCCTTCGGGCTTGCGGCCGAAATGGCCGTAAGCGGCGGTGGGGCGATAGATCGGTTTGTTGAGGCCCAGATGCGTGCGGATGCCGCGCGGGGTCAGGCCGCCCAATTCCCCGATCGATTTGATCGCCGCCTCGATCCGCGCGTCGTCCACCGTGCCGGTGCCGTGCGTGTCGACATAGAGCGAGAGCGGCTCCGACACGCCGATGGCGTAGGCGAGCTGGATGGTGCAGCGCCTGGCGAGGCCCGCCGCGACGATGTTCTTCGCAAGATAGCGGGTGATGTATGCCGCCGAACGATCAACCTTGGTCGGGTCCTTGCCGCTGAACGCGCCGCCGCCGTGGGGTGAAGCGCCGCCATAGGTGTCGACGATGATCTTGCGGCCGGTGAGGCCCGCGTCGCCGTCCGGCCCGCCGATCTCGAAGCTGCCGGTCGGATTGATGTGATAGACGGTTTCGTCGGAAAGCAGATGCGCGGGCAGGATTTCCGCGATCACGCCCTTCACATAGTCCTTCAGTTCCGCTTCCTTTTCAGCCGTATCATAACCCGGCGCGTGCTGGGTCGAGACGACGATGGCGGTCGCGGCGGCGGGCTTGCCGTTTTCGAAGCGGAGCGTCACCTGGCTCTTGGCGTCGGGCTCCAGGAAGGGCGCCGCGCCGGAGTGGCGGTCGGCGGCCATCTTCGCCAGGATCTTGTGGCTGTAGTCGAGCGTCGCGGGCATGAGGTCGGGCGTTTCGTCGCAGGCGAAGCCGAACATGATGCCCTGATCGCCCGCGCCTTCATCCTTGTTGCCGGACGCATCGACGCCCTGCGCGATATGCGCGGACTGGGCGTGGAGATTATTCTCGAAGCGCAGCTTTTCCCAGTGGAAGCCGTCCTGTTCATAACCGATGCGCTTCACGGTTTCGCGGACGGTCTTTTCGATTTCCTCCTGCGCGCCGGGCGCCCACCGGTCGTCCTCGTAAACGCCCTTGCAGCGGATTTCGCCCGCCAGCACCACAAGCTGCGTCGTCGTCAGCGTTTCGCAGGCGATGCGGGCTTCGGGGTCCTTGGAGAGGAAGAGGTCGACGATGGCGTCGGAAATCTGGTCCGCGACCTTGTCGGGATGGCCTTCGGACACGGATTCCGAGGTGAAGAGATAATTGCTACGCATGGGACTCCCGTTATCACGCTGATCGCATGAGCGACATAAAGAAAAGTTTATGTGGCTATTAGCGGCTCGATCCGCGCGTGGCAATGGCAAGTCCGGCGAGGAGCAAAAGGAGGAGGAACGCCGCCCAGTTGCCGAGGCGCGCAAAAAGCGTGGGGGAGAGCGCCGGGGGCAAGGCGCCGTCGAGGAACCCGGCATGGTGCGGGCCAAGCGCGCGCAGCACATGGCCGCGCGCGTCGATAATGGCGGAAACGCCCGTGGGGGTGGCGCGGACGATGGGCAGCCCCTCCTCCATCGCGCGAAGGCGGGCCTGGGCGAGGTGCTGGACCGGACCCCAGCTTCCGAACCAGGCGTCGTTGGACGGGTTGAAGAGGAAGGCGGGGCGGTTGGCTGCGTCGACCACCTGGCCGGAAAAGATGATCTCGTAACAGATCTGGACGCCCATCCGCATTTCCGGACGGCCGGGCGCGGCGGGCAGCGTCAGGCTTTGCGGGCCGGGACCGGGCCAGAAATCGGCGTCTCCCGGCACGAGGCGCGACAGGCCCAGCGGCTGGAGGATCGAGCGCATCGGCAGATATTCGCCGAAGGGAACGAGGTGCGCCTTGTCATAGCGGGCGGGCAGGCGGGCATCGGGGGTGACGATCCAGACGCTGTTGTTCGCCCCGGCAAGCACCGTTTCGCTGTAGCCGCCCTTGTCGGCCTGCTTGTAATAGACCTTGTTCGCGCCGGTCAGCAGCAGGTCGCCGGGACCCAGCAAAGCGGCAAGGCGCGCGCGCCATGCGGGTTCCATGTCGAGATAGGCGGGGATCGCGGCTTCGGGCCAGAAGATGAGGCGCGGGGCGGGACGCGGCGTGCCGGAGAGCGCGGCCAGGGTGCGGAAATGCGCCTCTTCCAGCGCGGCGGAATATTTCTCGTCCTGCCCTATATTGGGCTGGACGACGCGGATGCGCGGCGCGCCTGCGGGCGTGGCCGGGGCTTGGGCGAGCAAACCCCAAAGCGCGAGGGCGAGGAGCGGCGCGGCCATGGCGGCGGCGGGCTTGAAATCGCGGCGGGCCGCGAGGAACAGCACCCCCGACGCCAATAGGGCGAGCGCGCCCAGGCCATAGGTGCCGATGAGGGTGGAGGCGATGGCGATGCCGGTCGGCAGCCAGATCACCCCCAGCGGGTTCCAGGCAAAGCCGGTGAAGACCGCCGCGCGCAGATATTCGCTCGCGATCCAGCAGGCGGCAAGGAAGAGGAGGAAGGGGAGCGTCCTGCCGGATGCGAAGCGCCGGGTCAGCCACCATGCGCCCAAGGCCGCGAGGGCGGGATAGACCGCCAGATAGAGCGAGAGCAGAACCACCGCGCCATAGCCGAACCAGTGCGGCATCGCGTCCTGAAAGGTGAAGGCGTGGGCGATCCAATTGAGGCCCAGCGTGAAATGGCCGACCCCGAACAGCCAGCCGCGCGCCAACACGGCGCGGCGGTCGGGCGCGCGCTCGACCAGCAGGATCAGAAGGGCAAGGCAGGCGAGCGTGACGGGCCAGAGCTTCAGCGGTTCGAAGCCCGTCGCCGACAGGAAGCCGGCGATCAGGGCGGCGAGCTTCGGGCGGCGGTCGAGGACGGCCTGCATGGAAGGGGTCAGCGGACCGTCTCCATCGTGGCGTTGTTGCACTTGTCGTTCTTTTCCCCGCCGCCCGTCAGCATGGACGCGGCGATGAAACCGCCCACGACGAGGACCAGGAACAGGCCGGAGAGCAGGGCCAGATATTTCTCGATGAACGCCTTGATCGGGCGGCCGAACTTCCAGAAGAGGAAGCCCACCAGCATGAACTGGAAGGCGCGGCTGAGGATGCTCGCCCAGAGGAAGGTGAGGAGCGGTAGTCCGATGAAGCCCGCCGTGATCGTGAGGAGCTTGAAGGGGATGGGCGTCGCGCCCTTTATCAGGATGATCTCCGCGCCATATTCGCGCAGGTAGCAGGCCGCGACCGGGAACCGGGCGGTCAGGCCGAGCGCGGCGAGAATCTGATGGCCGACCGTTTCATAGACGAAGTGGCCGATGGCATAGCCCAAGAGGCCGCCCAGCACCGAGGCGAGCGTGCAGATGAGGCCGAAGCGGATCGCGCGTTCCGGGCGGGCGAGGCACATGAGGCCGAGCAGCGGGTGCGGCGGGATCGGGAAGAAGCTGGACTCCATGAAGGAGATTGCGAAGAGCCAGCGTTCGGCATGGGCGTGGGCCGCCTTGGCGAGCGTCCATTGATAGAGCCGGGTAAGCATCGCGGGCGGGCCTAGCCGAGATTGCGGCGGGTCGCCAGTGGTTTTGCCGGCACGACCATCTCAT
>Ga0182735_1002874_pt1 | contig 10115 bp, 9 predicted proteins | sample eDN5th30CKraftMG_FD_128524 | JGI IMG/M metagenome (GOLD analysis project Ga0182735, IMG submission 128524) | Enriched Miracle-Growth compost microbial communities from Emeryville, California, USA - eDNA 5th pass 30_C Kraft MG (version 2) (version 2) ... | reverse complement strand
TTCGGCCTGCTGCTGATGACGGCGGTGGCGCTGACCAGCCTCAAGGTCTGGTTCCAGTCGGTCTATGTGTTCTACGGGGTGGCGCTGGTGCTCCTGGTGGTGGTGGAGGCATTCGGGCGCATCGGCATGGGGGCGCAGCGCTGGATCGACCTCGGGTTCATCCAGATCCAGCCGTCGGAGGTGATGAAGCTGGCGCTGGTGCTGGCCCTGGCCCGCTACTACCATGACCGCACGCTGGAAGAGGCGCGGCAGTTCCGGCACATGATCATCCCCGTCTTCCTCATCCTGCTGCCGGCCGGCCTGGTGATCCACCAGCCGGACCTGGGCACCGGCCTGCTGATCATCATGGGCGGTACCGCCATGCTGTTCCTGGGCGGGGTAAAGGCCCGCTGGTTCATCGGCACGGGCCTGGCCGGCCTCGTCTCCGTTCCCGTCGCCTGGAAGGTGCTGACCAGGTACGACATCCTTTACCAGCACCAGATGAACCGCATCCTGACCTTCCTGCACCCGGAGGATGATCCGCTGGGCGCCGGCTATCACATCATGCAGTCGAAGATCGCGCTGGGCTCGGGCGGCATCCACGGCAAGGGCTTCATGCAGGGCACCCAGGCGCATCTGAACTTCCTGCCCGAGAAGCAGACCGACTTCATCTTCACCATGCTGGGCGAGGAGTTCGGGCTGATCGGCGGGCTGGTGCTGCTGGCCCTCTATTCCATCGTCTTTGCTTACGGCATCGTCATCGCCATGCAATGCCGCCATACGTTCGGGCGGCTGGTGGCGCTGGGGGTCACCGTCACCTTCTTTCTTTATGTCTTCATCAACATCGCCATGGTGATGGGGCTCCTGCCGGTGGTGGGCGTGCCGCTGCCGCTGGTCTCCTACGGCGGCACGGCGATGATGACCCTGATGATCGGCCTGGGCTTCCTCCTCAATGTGCGCATCCACCGCGACGCCAGCCTGTCGCGGGCCGACACCATCGAATAGGCCATGCCCAAAACATGGCGCGGAGGCAAGAAAAGCATCGACAAGCCGCGCCCGGCTTTGCTATAGGGCTTCCACGACAAGGGGCCGTTAGCTCAGGTGGTAGAGCAGCTGACTCTTAATCAGCTTGTCCGGGGTTCGAGTCCCCGACGGCCCTCCAACAATCAAGCCGCTGAAATCATTATGGTTTCAGCGGCTTTTGGTTGTCGGGAGATGGCGGGTGCCGCCGTCGGCTAGGCCGCCTCCAGCATGAAGTCGACATGCACTCGATCATACGGGAATTCGATCCGGCCGGTTGCGGTGCGTTCGATCAATCCGGCATCGATCAGGGTGTGAATGTCTCTGTGCACGGCTTTGATGTCCCGGTCGATACGGCGGGCCACTTCGCGCATGGTGACGGGACCGGCACCGGCCATGGCCTTCAGGATATCCAGGCGGCGCGGTCCCAGCACTGTCCATAGGGTTTCCACATCCGCAAAGGAGATACGAGCACCTTGCTCCCGCCCGTCAAAGGCAGCCAAGGCGCGCTCTGTAACGGCCTCCCGGTCAGATACTGACAATGTCACGGTGGTCATCCTGTCCTCCAATCGTCCACATCCTTCCAGAACATTTCCAGCAACGCACGCGGTGATGAAAACGCAAACGGTTCCTCGATACCGCGATGATGGCGGTGGTCGCCTTTCCCGGCTTCGTTATCGTATCTGAGGATGCACTCGCCATTCTCGATATAGGCGAGCCGATACTTGAAGTCGTGCTGCGACCCACGCACGGGTGACGGGACACGCCACACCAGCAGCTCGGCGAAAGAAGTCTCTGACAAAACATGACGTTCCTTCAGGAGCAGCGTGGCCTTCATGTTGGATACTATAACAACATTTTGTCATGTTGGCAATCATGCCAACAGCCCGCCGGAAGACGAAGTCCCGCAAAGCGGAAGAGCGCCCGAAACGCATTGCAATCCACTATCAATAACGATAACGTGCGGCCGCGCTCTAAGAATAAGTCGCATTATAACAGAAACGCATGCCCCGGCCGTCAAGCGGGGGCCGCTTCAGAGATGGAAACCATGCCTGCCCAGTATACGTTCCGCCGTTCCGCCGCTCTTGCCGCCCTGCTGGCGGCGTCCGTATCTCCTGCCGCGCTGGCGCAGGATGTGTCGTCCGCCCAGCCGGAGGCATCCGATCGCCTGGAGGCCATCGTGGTGACGGGGGAGAAGCGCGACCGGACGCTCATGGATACGGCGTCGAGCGTTTCCGTGACCACCGCCGAGGAGATGCTCCGCCGAGCCGGGCTGGAGACCACAGGCGATCTCCTGGCCGGCATCGCCAATCTGGTGAGCACCGAGCCGGGCAATCTGGCGCCTGCGGTGCGCGGCATCGACGGCACGGGACCGGCCGAGGGGGCGGACGCCTTCTTCGCGGGCACGCGGCCACGGCTCAACTATCAGGTGGACGGGCGCACGCTCACCTACAATGAAGCCATCTTCTCCGATGCCACGCTGTGGGACGTGGAGCATGTCGAAGTGTTCCGCGGGCCGCAGAGCACACTGCAGGGCCGCAATGCGGTGGCCGGGGCCATCGTGCTGAAGACCAAGGACCCGACCTATGAGTGGGAGGGCACGGCCCGCCTGTTGGCCGGCAATCGCAGCACATGGCAGGGTTCGGCGGCGCTCTCCGGTCCGATCGTGGAGGATCAGGTGGCCTTCCGGCTCTCCGCCGACCAGCGGATGAGCAGCAGCTTCGTGAATTTCCCCGCCTATGAGGGCGTGGACAAGCCCGAGGAATACAAATCCCTGGCGCTGCGCGGCAAGCTGCTGCTCGAGCCGGACGCCCTGCCGGACCTGCGGGCGCTCCTCACCGTCAGCTACATGGATGCGCATGCGCCGCAGACGGCGGAAGTCGCGCGGCCGTTCAAGCAGCACCAGCCGTCCTACCCGCCGCAGCCGGTGTTCGGCACCGAGGCGACTAGCGGCATCCTCGATACCACCTGGGACATCAGCGACACCCTCTCGCTGCAGACGCTCCTCTCGGCGTCCGACATCAACGTGACGCGCCGGGCGCTGCCGGGGGATGGCAACGCCACCATCAACATCACCGAATATGTGGCGGAGCCGCGCCTCAACATGAGCCTTCTCGACCAGCGTCTGGAGGGTTTCGTCGGCGTGCATGTCTTCCGCAGCAGCCAGGATGAATATATCGACATGTTCGGCGGCGGCACCTTCGACGACAGCACGGATACCGATGCCGTCTTCGGTGAGGCGACCATGCATGTGACCGACCGTGTGGACGTGACCGTGGGCGGGCGCTACGAGCGCGAGGAGAGGGACCGCGACGGCGGCGTCGGCCCGTTCGTCATCTCCTTCCACGAGACCTACAAGGAGTTCCTGCCCAAGACCAGCGTGGCCGTGCAGGTGACCGACGACCTGCGCACCGGCCTGGTGATCGGCAAGGGCTACAATGCCGGTGGCGCCGGCTTCACCTATGAGGTGCCGTTCCTGAGCTATACGTTCGAGCCCGAGCGCGTGTGGAATTATGAATGGTTCTGGCGCGCCTCGCTGATGCAGCAGCGGCTGTCGTTCAACGGCAACGTGTTCTACAACGATTACCGGAACCTGCAGCTTCCGTTCGATCTCAATCCCGATCCGGACCTGTGGTCATACGTGGTGCGCAATGCCGACAAGGCGAAGACCTACGGCCTGGAGCTGAACGGCCGCTTCCTGGTGCTCGACGGGCTGGAGGTCTTTGCCAACGGCGGTCTTCTGAAAACCGACGTGTCGCGGTATCCGGGGTCCGGCATCGAGGGCAACGAACTGCCGCGCTCACCCTCGTTCACGGCCAGTTTCGGCTTTTCCTACGCAAGGGAGAACGGACTGGACCTGAGCGCCGACGCCCGCTACTCCGATTCCTACTATTCAGAGGTCATGAACGAGGCGCGCGGCAAGACCGACCCTTACTGGGTGGTGAACGCCAAGATCGGGTACACGGTGGACTATATCCGCATCTTCGCTTCGGTCACCAACATCTTCGACAGTGCCGAGCCGATCCGGCTCAGCCCTGGCGCCACACCGGCGGACGATATCGCCACCATCCTGCAGCCGCGCAGCTATACTGCCGGCGTGCAGTTCTCGTTCTAGGATAGGAGGGAGCCATGCTCGGGCAAAGGGCGATACGGAACTGGTACCTGATCCACAAATGGACAAGCATCATATCCACGGCCTTTCTGCTGATGCTCTGCGTCACCGGGCTGCCGCTCATCTTCTATCACGAGCTGGAGCATGTGCTGGGGCTGGCCCCGGAAGTGCAGGCCATGCCGGCGGACGCGCCGCTTGCCAACCTGGACGATATCGTGGCCAGGGGGCAGGCCGCCAACCCGGGCCAGGTGGTGCAGTATCTCTCCTGGGATGACGAGGGCGAGCCCATCGTCTATCTGACCACGGGCGCCGATGCGACGTCCACCGACATCACCAGTACCATGTTCGATGCCCGCACCGGCGAGATTCTGGACGCGCCGCCCTTCAACGAGGGCCCGCTCTATTTCTTCTACGAGCTGCACACCGACATGTTCCTCAGCCTGCCGGGCATGCTGTTCCTCGGGCTCATGGGACTTTTGTTCGTGGTGGCGCTGGTCTCGGGCGTGGTGATCTATGCGCCGTTCATGCGCAAGCTGGAATTCGGCACATTGCGGCGGCACCGCAGCACCCGCCTGAAATGGCTGGACACGCATAACCTGCTGGGCGTCGTGACCCTGGCCTGGGCCCTGGTTGTCGGGCTGACAGGCGTCATCAACACGCTCTCCACCCCCATTCTGCAATATTGGCAGTATGACCAGCTTGCCGAGATGGTGGCGCCCTACAAGGGCCTGCCGCCGGTGACCGACATGACGTCGGTGGAAACGGCGGTGAAGACGGCGCAGGCGGCGGCGCCCGACATGCAGCCGTCCTTCGTGGCCTATCCGGGCACCATCGTCTCCAGCCAGCATCATTACGCCGTCTTCATGCGGGGGGCGACGCCGCTGACCGCCAAGCTCCTGAAGCCGGCATTGATCGACGCCCAGACCGGCGAGCTGACCGACATGCGGACCATGCCCTGGTACGCCACGACGCTGCTGCTCTCCCAGCCGCTGCATTTCGGCGATTATGGCGGCATGCCCATGAAGATCATCTGGGCGCTCCTGGACCTGCTCACCATTATCGTGCTGGGCAGCGGGCTCTATCTCTGGCTGGGGCGGCGGCGCACCTCGTCCATCATGCAGGCCGCCGAGATCACCAGCGGCGGGGAGCTGGCCGCGGCGGAGGGCCTGGGGCGATGAGCGGTGCGCGCAAGAAGGGCAATCTGCGGCATGTCTTCGCCATTCCGCTGGCCATCGCCATCATCAGCCTGGCTGGCCTGATCAGCGCCCTGATCGGCGACGGCCCTCTGGACGTCACATCCTGGGTGGCCCTGGGGCTCCCTGTGGTCGTCGTCCTGTGGGCCAGCCTGCGGCGGACCTCATGAGTCCTCGCGCAGATGTTATGAAGATTTAATCTTCCCGTGCCTTCAAAGCGCCTTCTCTCCGGTGCTATAGTCGCTCTCAATGGGAGTTTTGCATCCGGGAAGAACATGAAGGCTTGGCTGATCGCCATTCTGGTCACCGCCGTCCTGGCCGGGGAAGCCTGGGCCGGTGCCGACCTGCCCGACGCCGCTGCAGCCGGTGACGCCGCGGCGGTGACCGCTCTCCTGCGCCAGAAGACGGACGTGGACGCCGCGCAGCCGGACGGCACAACCGCCCTCATCTGGGCGGCGCACCGGGGCGATGAAGCCATGGTGGCGCAGCTCCTGAAGGCGGGAGCCGATGCCGGCCTCGCCAACATGTACGGCGCCAGCGCCATGAGCGAGGCCGCCACCATCGGCCATGCCGGTATCATCAAGCTGCTGCTGAAGGCGGGGGTGGACCCCGGCGCCGCCAATGTGGAAGGCCAGACTCCGCTGATGGCGGTGGCGCGCACCGGCCATGTGGACGCCGCCCGCGTCCTCATCGAGGCGGGAGCGGATGTGAATGCCATAGAGACCTGGGGCGGGCAGTCGGCGCTCATGTGGGCGGCGGCGCAGAGCCAGGCCGACATGGTGGCCTATCTCGTCAGGCACGGGGCGGATGTGAATGCCAAGGGTGCGGCCCGCATCTGGCAGCGACGCATCACCGCCGAACCCCGGCCCAAGGACCTGAACAAGGGCGGCTTCACCGCGCTTCTTTATGCCGCGCGGCAAGGCTGCATCGACTGCGCCCGGCATCTGGTGGAAGGCGGGGCCGACCTGAACGCCACGGACCCGGACCGCGTATCGCCGCTCATCCTGGCGCTGCTCAACTTCAATTTCGACCTTGCCCATTATCTTATCGAGGCGGGCGCGGATGTGAACCAGTGGGACCTTTACGGCCGCACGCCGCTCTACGCCGCCATCGACATGAACACCATACCCATCGGCGGACGCACCGACATCCCGACGGAAGATCAGCGCTCGGGCATCGACATCGCCCGGGAGCTGCTGGAGCGCGGCGCCAATCCGGACATCCAGCTGAAACTGCGGCCGCCCTACCGCAACACGGCCTTCGACCGGGGGGACAACAATTCGCTCATCACCGGCGCCACGCCGCTGCTGCGCGCCGCCAAGGCCAGCGACGACGAGGCGGTGAAGCTCCTGCTGGCGCATGGCGCCCAGGTGGACCTGGCCAATGTCATGGGCGTCACCCCCTTCATGTCGGCGGCCGGGGTGGACCAGAGCAACAACCCGACGCGCGGCCGCTTCAAGACCGACGAGGATGCGGTGGAGACGGTGAAGATCCTGGTGGCGGCAGGGGCCGACATCCACCGTCATGCCGGCGTCTACCGCGATTATCTGGAGCCGTTCACCGACCCCCTGAGCAAGTTCAAACGCACCGCCTATGACGGGCAGACGGCGCTGCACGGCGCCGCCAAGAAGGGCTGGAACAGGACCGTTGCCTACCTCGTCGGCCTGGGGCTCGATCTCGAAGCGCGGGATGCGCTCGGCCGCACGCCGCTGGACCTGGCCTACGGCCGCTACGAACCGGCTTTCCTCGATGCCCAGCCCGCACCGCTTCCCGATACCATCGCCCTCCTCATGGACCTCTGCCACAAGCAGCCAACCTGCCACCTTTCCCGGGAGGCGGGGCTGTAGCTTCGCGCCGCTGGCGCAAGCCTTTTCACCCGTCGGAAAACTTTACAATCCATCATCGCTCATAGTGCGATGATGAGCGTATCTATTTGAATTCATTTTAATTCCAATTCTGGCGTGTTTGTTGCTTAACGTCGGCTGGGGGCATAGTCCGTCATTCCTACTGTGGGGTAAGATAATATGCATGTTGTAGGTTTCCGGCCCGGCTGGGCCGCTGCGGTGGCCCTTTCGGGCGTCTTGAGTTTTGCCTGTTTCGGATCGGCTCAGGCCGTGCCGCTGTTGAGCGGTTTTGGAGGCGAAGCCGGTTTTGGGGCAAACAGTCTGGAGCCCAATGACGACGGATCATCGCCGGAAGCCACTTTGCCTTTCGAGATCAATTTCTTTGGCCAGACGTTCAACAGCTTCTATGTGAACACCAACGGCAATGTCACGTTTGAGGGTGGGGTTAGCCAATACACGCCTGATCCTTTCCCGGCGTCGAGCAATCCGATGATCGCTCCATTCTGGGGGGACGCGGATACCCGTTGCGGAACGTGTGGTGACGTTTACTACGCATCGCCCAATGAGGACACGGTGGTCGTGACCTGGAACAATGTGGGCTATTACGACCAAAACACCGATCTCGTGAACAACTTCCAGCTCGTCCTGCGCAATCGTGCCGGAGACGTGGAGAATGGGCAGGTTCTGCAGACGGGCGATTTCGACATCGAGTTCCGCTACGACCGTCTGGAATGGACGACGGGCGACGTCAGCAATGGTGTTGCGGCGCAGGCGGGCTTCGATGCCGGCGACGATGTGAATTTCTTCACGTTGCCGGGGTCCCGGACGTCGGCCGTGCTGGATTTGAAGGACACCACCAACGTGACGGGCGGTCCGGCCGGTCTCTGGGTGTTCTCCGTGCGCCAGGGCGGGTTGCCGGGCAGCACGCCCGAGAATCCGCTGATGCCGGTGGTCAGTGAAGCGGGCTGGGACTTCGACTTCAATGTCGAGCCCGAGCAAACCGTCTATATCGATCCCGAGATCGCCGTTGGTTATGAATACGTGGTCAACAGCGGGCCGAATTTCGCATCCGTACTGCTGCCGACCGGCATCGGCGACGATATGTTCGACCTGTTCCTGTGGAACGGCACCGATTATGAGGACTCGGGCATCGATATCGCTGGTGGCATCGAATACTTCTTCGCCAGCGGCGGGATTGACCGGTTCAAGATCATGGGCATCGAGACCGATGCCGCCCTCGATCCGACCGATGTCACCGCGTTCGTCACGGGGCTGACCTTCGTGTCGGGCGGTCAGGTCAGCATGTCGCAGATTCCCGTGGTGTTCGATACCGATCCGCAGAATCCGTCGGACGTGCCGGAACCGCCGGTTCTGGGCCTGATGCTCGTGGGGCTGGCGGGGTCGGTTCTGCTGAGGGCTTGTTCCCGGCGCCGTCGGGCGGCCTGATCCGATCCTCTTCCATCGACGGGCGCCTCCATTTCGACAGGAATGGGGGCGTCTGCTATTTTAGCTGCTGTGTCAGTGTTTGGAGACGTGGATGAGAGCCTTGTCATTGCCGTTGATCCTCGGGGGTCTGCTGCTGGCATCCGCTGCCGGGCATGCAGGGGAGCAGGTGGCCGGGGAGCGGGTGTTCGGGAGCTGGACCGTCGAATGTTCGGCCCCCGCCGTGGGGGGGAAATGCGCGATGACCCAGCGCGTGGCGACCGATCCCGAGGGCAAGAAGGTCATTCTGGGGGTCATCGTCGAGGGATCGGAGGGAGATGCCCGGTATCAGGTGATCTTCCGCCTCAGCCCGAACATCTATGTGGCCGCCGGTGCAGGCATGAAGATCGATGATCATGACGCCAAGCGCGCGCCCATCAGTGCCTGCGACAAGAAGGTGTGCGAGGTTCGCGCCTGGCTGACCCCCGAACTTCTGGGTGAGATGCGGGATGGCAAGCTGCTCGTCTTCGCGTTCTTCACACCCGAGAAGAAGCAGGTGTCGGTGCCGGTTTCGCTGGCAGGTTTCGGTGCCGCCTATGATGAGCTGGGCAAGCGCCTGCAATAGATGGTCGCTGCGAATTTGCGCTTTGAGCGGGAGGCCGGGCTGCTATAGTGCCAGCCTCATTCCGTTCTGAAACGCAACCGGTTGCCGCCCATGTCTTTCGCCGATGCCTCCCTTGGCCATGATGTCAACGCCGTCGCCCGCCTGGAGGGCGAGTTCAGGCTGCGCTCGGGCCAGACCTCCAATGTCTATTTCGACAAGTACCGTTTCGAGGCGCGGCCCGACCTTTTGAGGCGGGTGGCCGCCGCCATGGTCTCGCTGCTGCCGGAGGGAGTCGAGATCCTGGCGGGGCTGGAGCTGGGGGGTGTGCCCATCGCCACCGCCATGTCGCTGGAGACCGGGCTGCAGGCCGCCTTCGTGCGCAAGGTGGCCAAGGATTACGGCACTTGCCTGGCCATCGAGGGTGCCGATGTGAAGGGCAGGCGGGTGGTGATCGTGGAGGACGTCATCACCACGGGAGGGCAGGTGGCCCTCTCCGCCGCCGATCTGCGGGCCGCCGGGGCCGAGCTGGTGGCCGTCGTCTGCGCCATCTACCGGGGCGAGGGTGCCCCGCATGTGAAGGGGCTGGAGGGCGTGCCGGTCTTCGCCGCCCTGACCCGCGACCAGCTCGTCTGACCGCGCCGCTGATTTTTTCAAAAAAATCAGGCGGTGGTGTCGATCCGGACCGGGTTCGTTCGTCATCATGGCAGGGCGGTCATGGGGACCGCCGGCAACATGAGGAGAAACGGCAATGCGTGTCATGGTGATGGTCAAGGCGACGGCAGACAGCGAAGCGGGAGCCATGCCCTCGCTGGAACTGCTGGAGGCGATGAGCGCATATAACGAGGACTTGATCGAGGCCGGCATCCTGCTGGCGGGTGAGGGGCTGCGGGCCTCGAAGGAGGGCAAGCGCGTGGCCTTCGACGGGCCGGGCCGCCGGGTGA
>Ga0182735_1002872_pt1 | contig 10120 bp, 10 predicted proteins | sample eDN5th30CKraftMG_FD_128524 | JGI IMG/M metagenome (GOLD analysis project Ga0182735, IMG submission 128524) | Enriched Miracle-Growth compost microbial communities from Emeryville, California, USA - eDNA 5th pass 30_C Kraft MG (version 2) (version 2) ... | reverse complement strand
CTACGATCCCAACCTGTACAACGATACGTCGCACGAGTTGTACACCGACGACTGACCGGCGCCGCGCTACTTCAGCTTACCTCCGGTAAGGGCCCCAGCGCCCTTACCGCCTGCTTGGCCGGCACTCTTGCTGCCATCCGAAAGCCCTTGGATGACGTGTCCAGCCCGAATCCCAACCCAAGTAAGGCTCGCAAGCCAAAAACCCGGCAAGACCAGGAACATCGTGCCCATGACGAACATCAGGAGCAGGTCGCCAAAGGCATTATTCAGCCCCACCAGTGGATCGAAGTTAGTGTGTGGCCGGTTCCAGCCGAAGCCCCACCCATAGAGCGCATCGAGGATGGTGCTGTCGATCCAGCGTGCGAGTTGGAACCAGAAATCGGTGAAGAACAGCGCGAACTGCACGACGCTGACGGTGACGACCGTCTTCAGGTCATAGGTTCCGACGACCAGTACGAGCGGGATGCAGATGACCAGTGCCATCTTGAGCAAGGCAAGCACCATGGGCAGCGCCTGGCGCACCACGTCCATGGCGGGAAATGCGGCAAGTGCCCCGACCGCCATTCCTACATCCCCCGTGGCCCGCGTCACGATGTTCGGCAGGGTCTTGTCGATCTGGCCGCCGTAGTCGGTATAGACCGAACCCTGGTTGAGCTTCTGCTGTCGCGGTGACGCGATGGTACGGACCACCGAATCGTCCACCTCGGTACGGCTCAGGAACCCGGCCCAGCCCGCCAAGCGATTCAACAGGCTGGGGTCCACCTGGCTCAGCAGCCGTGCCCGCAGGCCGTTGCTGCCATCGGCCCACCACTGCCTGCAGGTCGGGTAACCGCCGCCACTGGCCACCTGCGCAAGCCCTGCGTCGCGGGTGTCGTCATAGGGCCATGACTCGCGCGCCGTGCTGGAACGGTAGCTGTCGTAGTAGCCGCCGGTATCCGTGAAAAACCTCGAACCGATCCAGGTCACGTCGTTCATTTGAGCTTCGTCCAGCTCCGGCCGCGCCATGAACAATTTAGCGCGTGCAGGTCCGTAGCAGTCGTGTGTGAAATCGGCCACTTCCTGAGCCAGAACTGGGTCGTTGATGCGGGTAGCGTCGATCTCCATGCGCATCTGTCGTAGGTCTGTCCCGCACGGAATTGCCGCCACCGAGGCGCTGGTGACGGCGCGCGAGAGCGCGTGCATGAAGGCCCACCAGACCGGCACCTTGGCACTCTGGTTGTTGATGGTGCTGAAGGACTGGGACCAGCCGGTATCCGTGGGCTGCGGCACGTTGACCTGGCACTGGGCCGAGCGCGAGCTGTCGTACTGAATGGTGTTGAGATCCACGTCGATGAAGGGGATGCCGGCGAACATCACCACTACGATGGCGACGAACACCCGGTTCTCGATGCGTGCGGCCGAGAGCACGCCCTTGTTGCCTTCGTCGGCACCCTCCGCACGGGCCTTGAGCCATTCCTGCACGATGATCGTCACGAAGGGCAGTGCGAATACCCCGCTGGATACCAGTACCGCCCAGATGCCGTTGTTGACGATCCAGGACACCAGGGTCAGGTAGTACTCCAGGTAGTCGGTCGTGAAAAGCGTCATGGCTCGGCCCTCCCCTCAACCCTGCATCAACAGGCTGGCTTCAAGCGCCACGATGGCAACGACGCCGGCGATCTCGCTGCGCACCAGGCGGCGCCGCGCTTGCGCGTCGTCCTCACGCGCAAGCAGCCGGCGACGCATCCAGACCCAGCCGTAGGCCGTCGCGCCATACAGGCACAGCCGCCAGACCAGGAAGTAGCCCGCTGCTGCCGCCAGCCAACGCTCCCAGCCCGCGACGCTTCCGACGAGGTAGATGCCAACGATGTTGGCACCCACGGCGACGGCCGCGAGTACCACCGTCCACAGCAGCGCCTTCGCTGCGCGCCGGCTGAACAGCCAGCGCGGGCGCAGCCAGGTCGCACGCATCAGGCTCATGGCCGGCCTCCCGGATTGCCCTTCTGCAACTGATCGAGGCGGTCAGGCACTGGATCGCCTTCGTAGATGCCACGCGAGCCCGCCGCGCGCGTGCCGTGGCGCTGGATGATCGCCATGGGCGAGTTGTTCGCCAGCTCCCGGCGCAGCTCCAGCTCGGTCTTGAGGTTGCGAATCTCGCGATCGAGCGTGTCGCTCTCGTGGTTCACCGCCTCCACGGCGAGCTGGTTGGCCGCCACGTTGGGTTCCTTCTTGCCGGTCAGCAGAGTGCGTTGCAGCAGTAGCGCCTTCTCCAGCACCGCACCGACCTGGGCGCCTCCATGGCGCGCCAATGGTACGACACCGACAACGTCGACGTCATCGTGGACGTGCCCAATTCATCGATTGCGCTCGCGGTTCAGCGCCTGGCGGATAAGGCGCATCGCCTGGTCCTGATATCGGGAGCGGGCACCACCCAGTTGACGAACGAGCAATGCTCGCCCTACGGCTTTCATTGGACCTATGATACCTATGGGATGGCGCACGGCACGGCGTCGGCCGTCGTCCAGGAAGGCAAGAAAAAATGGTTCATCATTGCCTCGGATTACGCTTTCGGGCATTCCCTGCAAAAGGACACGACCGCCGTCGTGGAGGCCGGCGGCGGCCAGGTGGTGGGCGCCGTGCGCCACCCCATCAACCTCATGGATTTCGCATCCTATCTGTTGCAGGCGCAGGCATCGGGCGCACAAGTCATCGCTATCGCCAACGCCGGCAACGACACCGTGAACGCCATCAAACAGGCTGGTGAATTCGGCATTACGCAGGCCGGCCAGAGCCTGGCCGCAATGATCCTGATGATCAACGACGTACACAGCCTGGGACTTAAAGCCGCTCAGGGAACCTACCTGACCACGGCATCGTATTGGGACATGAACGAGAAAAGCCGGGAATGGTCGCGGCGCTTCAAGGAGCGCGTGGGCGCCATGCCGTCGATGTTGCAGGCGGGCGTCTATGGATCCGTGGTGCATTATCTGAAGGCGGTGAAGGCCGCCGGCACCGACGATGCCGACGCCGTGGCGAAGGCCATGCGCGAAATGCCGGTGAATGATGTCTTCACCGAGAACGCAACCATACGCGAAGATGGTAAAGTGGTGCGCGACCTGTATCTAGCCAAGGTGAAGACGCCGGCTGAATCCAAATACGACTGGGATTATTTCGAAATCGTCAGGAAGATTCCCGCCGAATCGGCAACCATCCCGCTGTCGCAAAGCACTTGCCCGCTGGTTAAAAAGAAAGGATAAACCCCTGTGAGCGCCGATCTAAACGATATTCTCGACGCCGTAGCCATACCGACTTCATACAAGATAGGCTACATGAGCAATTACTATCGAGAACCGTCGTTTCGAGAGATCGAGCGTGCGTTGGGCCTGACGCGGCCGGAGACTCTTTCGCTCATTTTCCTGTGCTTCCGGGACGGAATCACCGTTACGGACATCTGCGAATTCTCCGGCCATCTCAAGGCGAACATCAGCCGCGCCGTCATTGCGCTTGAAAAGAAAGGCCTGATCGACCGGCGCCCCCATGACGGCGATCAGCGGCGGCAATTGCTGTTCATGACGGCGGCAGGCCGCGCGCTGCACGACCGCTTCATGCCGGGCCTGGCGCAGCGGGAAGCCGACATGCTCAAATGCCTTTCCAAAGCGGAACGCCAGCAGCTCGATGATATTTTGCGCAAGATGTGCGCACACGCGCGAAGCTGGAGCAAGCTGCCCGTCATTAAGCCTTGAGGCCGGACCCATATCAATGAGCCGACATTCCAGCAACGCTAAACCGACCCTTCGGCAGCTCGAACTTTTCCTGGCGCTGGTCTCTTCAAACGGCATCGCCAGCGCGGGAGCGAAGCTCGGCATGTCTCCTTCGGCTACCAGCCACGCTTTACGAGCCCTGGAAGCGGCTCTTGGGACTGAGCTTCTCGACCGCCATTCTCCCGGAGTCGCGCTTACCTATACCGGCGAGCACATTCTTCCTCATGTTCGCGATGTATTTGCATCCCTGCAGCTCGTCCAAGCGACGGCGCTGGCGGGGGCGGAACTGAAGACCGGTTTGCTGCGCCTGGGCTCTTTTGGGGCAAGCGCCACGATCAGAGTGCTTCCTCCTTTATTGGATCGCTTCAAGGCTCGCTATCCCGGGGTCGATATCACGGTCACGGAGAAGCCGGATGAGCAGACATCGCGAGACCTGATAGAACGCCGCCTGGAACTTGCAGCCGTTACGCTGCCCAAGCCAGACTTCGATACACAAACTCTCGCCACTGACGAACTGGTTGCCGTTCTGCCCGCGAATCATTCCTTGGCGAAGCTGGACATCGTCCCTCTCAAAGAACTGACGATCGATCCGTTCATTCTGACGCGTGCGGGTTCGCAGGCCCTGGTCACAAAATTGTTTGCAAGAAACGGACTACGCCCGCGAGTCGCCTATGAACCGCTACAACTGATGTCGATACTGGAATTGGTCGCGAACAAAAAGGGAGTTTCGATTTTGGCCAAATTGGCGCTTCCTGAACGATACTATGGCACCGTTTTCCGCCCCATCACCCCTAGCAGTTCAAGACGCATTGGCCTGGCGTGCCTGGATGAAAGCCGACTTTCGCCGGTTGCGCGCGCTTTCTGGCAAGAGGTCCGCCGACACCAAGCGGGCCTCAAGTCGGCGGTCCCGCGTAGCGGCGCCTGATCGCGCAAGCGCCATCGGCGCCGCAAGTTCCCCTGGATCGAACGTACTAGCCATTATCCGGCGCTCAATCAACATGAGATCCGGCGCACGCCTATGTATTGAATCTAATTTCAATTGAGCGTGAAAAACATGAATCCTATACTTCATCGAAGCGATTGAAGGGTACAGCAGAACCATGCAATCCATCCAAAGCCGCATACGTGTCTCTCGGCCCTTTGTTCAAATTTTTCCTCCGACGGTAGCATGGCATGAACGCAGGTCAATCAACCGCACTAGCCGGAATCAAGGTACTGGACTTGTCTCGCATCCTTGCGGGCCCGAGCGCCACTCAGCTTCTTGGCGACCTTGGGGCGGATATCGTCAAGGTCGAAAAGCCCGCCGAGGGAGACGACACCCGCAAGTGGGGGCCGCCCTATATCAAGAATCCATCAGGCCAGGATACGGACGAAAGCGCCTATTACCTCTCGGCCAACCGCAACAAGCGATCCATCGCGATCGACATGGGATCGGATCAGGGTTTGGCCTTGCTGCATCGTTTGATCGCCAGGGCCGACGTGCTGGTCGAGAACTACAAAGTCGGTTCGCTGGCCAAGTACGGCCTGTCCTATGAACAGCTCAAGGATCGCTATCCACGACTGATCTACTGCTCGATCACCGGGTTCGGCCAAACGGGTCCGTATGCATCACGGCCCGGCTACGACTTCCTGATCCAGGGTATGGGAGGCATCATGAGTCTCACGGGCGAGCCCGAAGGCTTGCCCATGAAAGTCGGCGTCGGCATCGCCGACGTGATGACCGGCATGTACGCCGCCGTCGGCATCCTCGCGGCGCTGCAGGAACGCCTGGGCAGCGGCCGGGGCCAGCATATCGACATCGCCCTGCTCGATACCCAGATCGCATGGCTGGTGAATGCCGGCACGAACTACCTGACCGATCGCAAAGTCCCGAAGCGCCTCGGCAACGGGCATCCCAATATCGTTCCCTATCAGGTTTTCCCTAGCGCCGACCTTCCCATGATCCTGGCGGTCGGCAATGACGCCCAGTTCGAGCGCTTTTGCCACGTTGCAGGAATGCCGGACATTCCCAAGGACGGCCGATTCGCCACCAACGTCATGCGCGTTCAGCACAGGGACGAGATCTGCGCGATCGTGGAAGCCCGGCTGAAGACGAAGCCCCGCGCGTTTTGGCTCGAGTCGCTCGAACGCGTCAATGTCCCCTGCGGGCCGGTCAATGATCTCGAAGCGGTGTTCAACGACCCCCATGTGCGCGCCCGGTGCGCAGAGCTTCGCATGGACTGCGAGTGGGCCCAAGGGGGCGAGATCCACCTTCTTGCCAACCCCTTGAAGCTTTCCCGCACGCCGCCCACCTACCGCTACCCTCCCCCGCGCCTCGATGAGCATACGGCCGAAGTGCAGGCCGACTGGCTCGCCGAGGATTGACGCCAAATGGCTGGCGGATGCAGTAAGCGTCGGGGAAGCCCGGCCTGCGGCAAGGCTTGGACAGTGTAGCGGTTCGTGTGGAGCCCGCACTTTTTCGTTGATAAAAATCTCGTGAAGATGAATGACATGAATTCTGGAGTTGAATTTAAATTTGATAGCCCAAGGTGAACTGATATGGATTTTGAACTGAGCGAAGAACAAAAGATGCTGGTCGACGTAGCCGACCGCCTGGGGCGCGAGCAATTCGCGGCCAAAGCGGCAAGATGGGACAGCAAGCACGAATATCCGCATGAAAACGTCGAGGCGCTGCGCCAGGCGGGGCTGCTTGGCATGACCATTCCAAAGAAGTTCGGGGGCGCGGAACGTCCGCTCATCGACGTCGTCCTTGTCATCGAGCGGATCGCCAAATACTGCGGCGTGACGGCGCGCATTGTGGTGGAAACCAATATGGGCGCTCTGGGCGTCATCATGGCCCACGGGACGGAATCACAGCAGCGCGAAGTCGCGCGCCGCGTGTTGGAAGACGGCGACAAGCCGGCTATAGGCATGACCGAGCCCAATGCGGGCACTGACCTGGGCTCCCTCAAGACCACGGCGGTCGAGCGCGGCGGCGGCTACGTCGTGAATGGCGCCAAGCATTGGATCACCGGCGGCGGCATCTCCCGGACCAACCTGATCTTCGCGCGCATTCAGGATCGAAACGGGAAGGATCAAGGCATTGGCGGCATCCTGGTGGACAAGGGTACCCCCGGGTTCACCATAGGGCGCGTGGAGGCGGCATTGGGATTGCGCGGGATCCCCGAGGCCGAGCTCATCTTTGAAGATTGCGAAGTGCCCGCCTCCAACCTTGTCCTGCAGGATCCGAAAGATGGATTCAAGAAGTTGATGAACGGCTACAACGCTCAGCGAGTGGGAGCATCGGCGGTGGCCTTGGGAATCGCCCAGGGCGCGCACGATCTCGCCGTCGAGTACATGTGCAAGCGCGACGCATTCGGCAGGAAGCTGAAAGACTTCCAGGGGCTTGGGTGGATGGCCGCAGAAGGTGAAATAAGGCTCGATGCGGCCCGGCTGCTGATCTACCGCGCGGCTTGCAACGCCCGCAAGCTGGCCAATAACGTGATGCTGCCGGAGATGAGGGAGGCGTCCATTGCCAAAGCGTTCGTCGGGCATGAAGCCTTCCACTCGGTAAGCGAGTCGCTGCAGATGTTCGGCGCCGCCGGCTATTCGTCCGACTTGCCTCTGGAGCGCATGCTGCGCGATGTACGGATGTTCCAGATCGGCGGCGGCACCTCTCAGGCCCAACTCAACATGATCGCGCGCAGCATTTTCTCGGGCCGGTGAAACGCGGCTATCGCCGGCGCTTTTTGCAATTGAAACACTACATAATGGATGGAGAGACAAATGGAAAATAGCAAACTCTGCAAGTTCGCCCGTATCCTGGGGATCATCGGCATATCCGCGGGGATTGCCGGAACCGCCTCCGCGGCCGATTGGCCGGCCAGATCGGTAAGCATCGTAGTGCCATTCGCCGCCGGCGGGGCAACCGATATTTTGGGGCGCTTGATGGCGGACAAACTCGGAGCTACCTGGGGCCAGAGCGTAGTCGTGGAGAACAAGCCCGGCGCCGGCGGCAATGTGGGGACTTCGAGCGTGGGGCGTTCCGCGCCCGATGGCTATACGCTGCTCATGGCGGGGGGCAGCATCTTCACGGTCAACCCACATCTTTACAAAGACCTGCCTTTCAACGCCGGGAAGGATTTCACACCGGTCACCAACGTGGCGCGCGGGCCCATGGTGATCGTCACCTCCAAGAATGTGCAGGCCAAAACCCTGAAGGAGCTCATCGACTACGCCCGGAAACATCCAGGCGGCTTGAACATGGGCTCCGCCGGCCTGGGCACGCAGGTGCACATGGCGGGCGAAAACTTCTCCTATGCCGCCGATATCAAGATGACGCACATCCCGTATCGCGGCGAGGCCGCCGCCTACACCGAGCTCATGGCCGGCCAGATCGACGTGGTGGTGGGCAATGTGGGCGCCGTCAGCAGCCTGGTGGAGAGCGGCAGGATCAACGCCCTGGCGGTCACCGGCGAAACCCGGGCGCCCATGCTGCCCGATGTGCCCACTACGGGCGAGGCGGGCATGCCGGGTTTCACCAACTATGGATGGTTCGGCCTGATAGCGCCCGCGGGCACGCCCAAGGATGTGATTGAAAAAATCCAACGCGACACGGCCAAGGTGCTTGCCATGCCTGACGTGAAAAAGCGCATCGAAACGATAGGCATGACGCCCATCGGCAATACGCCCGAGGGATTCAAGAAGGCCATCGAGGAAGAGTCGGACTATTGGGCTAAAGTAGTGAAGAGCCGCAATATCGTCATAGAGTAATAAAGCGGCGCGCAGCCTGCGCTCGCCCTGCGGCGCAGGACTGTGCAATGAATATCGCTAGCGGCGGCTTGCATCGAACCCTCGCTCATCCAAATCGGATCGCCCGCCGGCACCGGCCGCGCACCAAGGCAGCGCCACGATAGTTCACCCGCCCCTCTTGATATACTTCCGGCCGGCGCCGGTAATTCACAGTGCGATAAGCGGGATTGGGCTTTGTCGGACGCGCGTCTGCGCAAGGCGCCGCCGGCATTTCGGTTGGACAAAGAAGGAACGCGGGCAATGAACTTTACACTGGCTCTGTCGATGGCCGCCGTGGCATGGCCGGTGGCTGGCGCTGCGCATGCGCTATCAACGCACGCATATTTCGCTGCTGGGGCGCCATTTGGCCGGCTTGCAGCTTGAGCGTCACATGGAAACGCTGACTCAGGGCTATACCCGCGCCATCAATGAAGAGTCTGAAACTCGCCAGATTCAAGTGCTGAAAACCTTTGCCCAGGCCGAACGCACCGTGGCGGCCCAGGTGCAGTCGCTGGCCAACGCCATGCAGCAGGAAAGCGCGCAGGCCGCCGGCATGGGCGCGCTCTGGTTCTGCGTCTCTTATGCCGAGCGCTTTCTTCCTGCGGTGACACGGGACTTTCGCTCGCTGCTGCACATCCATGCAGCAGGCTTGCGCCATGTGGTGGACAATGAAGGCCATTGGGATACGAAAAACCGCGCCTATCATCTCTCGGCGGAGCTGTATCTGCTGCAGCATAGCTGCCACTGGTTTTGCAAATCGCGCGCCGTAGCCGACGCGCGGCTGCTGCGGCAGCATCAGATCAGTCACCAGAAAGTGCTGGACTCGGTATCCGATGCGACCCGCTCAGCTTATCTGCGATGGCTGCGAGGCGCCGCTGCCGGCGAGCAATAAGCCCCGCGGCGCAGGGCATGGCGAGCGATTCGTCAGTCTTCGCGGGGTCGGATCAGGCGTGCGCCGCTGATTTGCGAGCGGTTGCGGCCGTCAGCACGGAGCAGGTCGCCAACAGCACGGCGCTTGCAATGAAGGCGCTGCGATAGCCGCTGTGATCGAACAGCAGGCCGCCCACGGTGGAGCCCAGCGCGATCGACATCTGAACCACGGCGACGAACAGGCCGCCGCCGGCTTCGGCATCCTTGGGGAACACCTTGGCGATCCAGGCCCACCAGCCCACGGGCGCCGAGGTGCCGGTCAGGCCCCACAGGACGAGCAGCGCGCCGACGATGCCGACCCAAGAGCCGAAAGCGATCAGGGCCAGAGCGGTGGCGGCCATCAGCGCCGGGATGACGATCAGCGTCTGGTAGAAGCCGCGTTGCAGGACGCGGCCGATGAGCACCGTGCCGATGAAACCCGCCACGCCGATCACGAGCAGGATCAGCGAGATCGAGGCTCCATGCACGCCCGTGACGGTTTCCAGGAAGGGGCGCACATAGGTGAACAGCCCGAACTGCCCCATGAACAGCAGGCTGCTGGCCAGCATGCCCACGGCGACGCCCGGATGCTTGAACAGCGTGAACGCCTTGAACACATTGCCGGCGCCGGGGGCGCGCGCAGCGGACGGCATGGATGGCAACGTCTTCCACTGCCAGCCCAGCGCGATCAGCGATACCGG
>Ga0182735_1002871_pt1 | contig 10120 bp, 9 predicted proteins | sample eDN5th30CKraftMG_FD_128524 | JGI IMG/M metagenome (GOLD analysis project Ga0182735, IMG submission 128524) | Enriched Miracle-Growth compost microbial communities from Emeryville, California, USA - eDNA 5th pass 30_C Kraft MG (version 2) (version 2) ... | reverse complement strand
GTGTTCTGGTTGGAGCGCTGGAACTTCATCAGCCGGTAGATGTCGACGCCCGACTTGGTCGGATCGAGATCCTCCGTGGCGCGGATGACGATACGGGTCGCGTCCACCTGGTCGATGACGCCGGTGCGGCGCGCGGCGATGGCGGCGCCCGAGTCGCGAGCCACCACGCCTTCCATGCCGGTGCCGACGAACGGCGCCTCGGCGCGAACGAGCGGCACCGCCTGGCGCTGCATGTTCGAGCCCATGAGCGCGCGGTTGGCGTCGTCGTTCTCGAGGAACGGGATCAGCGCCGCGGCGACCGAAACGAGCTGCTTCGGCGACACATCCATGTAATCGACCTTGTCGGGCGAGACCATCTGCACGTCGCCCGAGTGGCGCGACACGATCAGGTCTTCCGACAGCTTGCCCTTGCCGTCGACCGGCTGGTTCGCCTGCGCAACGGTGTAGCGGCCCTCCTCCATCGCCGAGAGATAGTGCACCTCGTCGGTGACGCGGCCGTCCTTCACCTTGCGGTACGGCGTCTCGATGAAGCCGTACTTGTTGACGCGCGCGAAGGTCGCCAGCGAGTTGATGAGGCCGATGTTCGGACCTTCCGGCGTTTCGATCGGGCAGATGCGCCCGTAGTGCGTCGGATGCACGTCGCGGACCTCGAAGCCGGCGCGCTCGCGCGTCAGGCCGCCCGGACCGAGCGCCGAAAGCCGGCGCTTGTGCGTGATCTCGGACAGCGGGTTGGTCTGGTCCATGAACTGCGAGAGCTGCGAGGAACCGAAGAACTCGCGCACGGCGGCGACCGCCGGCTTGGCGTTGATGAGGTCCTGCGGCATCACCGTGTCGATATCGACCGAGGACATGCGCTCCTTGATCGCGCGCTCCATGCGCAGGAGGCCGATGCGATACTGGTTCTCCATCAGCTCGCCGACCGAGCGCACCCGGCGGTTGCCCAGGTGGTCGATGTCGTCGACCTCGCCCTTGCCGTCGCGCAGATCGAGCAGCGTGCGGATCACGCCGATGATGTCGTCCTTGCGCAGGATGCGGACGGTGTCGTCGACCTGCTGGTCGAGACGCATGTTCATCTTGACGCGGCCGACCGCCGAGAGGTCGTAGCGCTCCGGATCGAAGAACAGCGACTGGAACATCGCCGAAGCGGTTTCGACCGTCGGCGGCTCGCCCGGGCGCATCACGCGGTAGATGTCGAACAGCGCGTCCTCGCGCGTCATGTTCTTGTCGGCCGCCAGCGTGTTGCGGATATAGGCGCCGACGTTGACATGATCGATGTCGAGGATCGGGACTTCCTTGTAACCCGCCTCGTTGAGCACCTTGAGCACCTTTTCGGTGATCTCGGCTCCGGCCTCGGCGTAGATCACGCCCGTCTTCGGATTGACGAGGTCTTCCGCGATGTAATGGCCGATCAGTTCCTCGTCGCTGACGCGGATGGCCTTGAGGCCCTTCTCCGCGAGCTGACGGGCCTGGCGCACCGTCACCTTCTTGCCCGCCTCGACGACGACCTTGCCCGAGTCGGCGTCGACGAGATCGTTGATCGCCTTGTAGCCGCGCATGCGGTTGGCGTCGAAGGGCACGCGCCAGCCTTCCTTGGCGCGCTTGTAGGAAATCTGCTTGTAGAACGTGTTGAGGATTTCCTCGCCGTCGAGGCCGAGCGCGAACAGCAGCGACGTCACCGGAATCTTGCGGCGGCGGTCGATGCGCGCATAGACGATGTCCTTGGCGTCGAACTCGATGTCGAGCCAGGAGCCGCGATACGGGATGATGCGGGCGGCGAACAGCAGCTTGCCCGAGGAATGGGTCTTGCCCTTGTCGTGATCGAAGAACACGCCCGGCGAGCGGTGCATCTGCGAGACGATGACGCGCTCGGTGCCGTTGACGATGAACGTCCCGTTGCTGGTCATGAGCGGGATATCGCCCATGTAGACGTCTTGCTCCTTGATGTCCTTGACGGAGCGCGCGCCCGTCTCCTCGTCGATATCGAACACGATGAGGCGCAGCGTCACCTTGAGCGGGGCCGCGTAGGTCATGCCGCGCTGGCGGCACTCGTCGACGTCATACTTCGGCGCCTCGAACTCGTAATGGACGAATTCGAGCATCGCGGTGTTCGAGAAGTCGGAGATCGGGAATACCGATTTGAAGACCGCCTGCAGGCCCTCGTCGGGCCGGCCGCCTTCCGGCTCCTTCACCAGCAGGAACTGGTCGTAGGACGCCTTCTGAACCTCGATGAGGTTCGGCATCTCCGCCACTTCCCGAATTTTTCCGAAAAACTTACGAACCCGCTTGCGGCCGGTATAGGTCTGCTGTGCCATGTGGCCCTTCGCTCCGTAAAAAATCTCGAACGCGCCCGCAACGGACGCTTTCGTCGGAGGCTACCGGGCGACTCTCCGGAAAGCCGCAATCCAATCGCGGCTATCTGGACAGGCGCATGGCGCCGGATCTGCGTGCGCCGCCTTCGGATGACCAGCATCGTCGGACGGTGGTGCGGCGGTCACCAGCTTACGCAAGTGACCGCCGGTATTCCTTGGACCCCGGATGCCCAGCTTCGCCGTGCTCGCCCGGGAATTTCGCTCAAGTAAGCGCTGCTTACTTGAGCTCAACCTTAGCGCCGGCCTTTTCGAGCGTCGCCTTGATCTTCTCGGCCTCGTCCTTCGAAACGCCTTCCTTGACGTTCTTGGGCGCGCCTTCGACGAGGTCCTTGGCTTCCTTGAGGCCGAGGCCCGTCAGCGCGCGGACTTCCTTGATGACCTCGATCTTCTTGTCGCCGGCCGAGGCGAGGACGACCGTGAATTCGGTCTTCTCTTCCGCCGCGGCAGCAGCGCCGCCACCGGCGCCCGGAGCCGCCGCAACCGCGACAGCCGCCGCAGCCGAAACGCCCCACTTCTCTTCGAGCATCTTGGCGAGTTCGGCCGCTTCCAGCACGGTCAGCGACGAGAGGTCTTCAACAATCTTCGACAGATCAGCCATTGTTCATTCCTTGTGAGTTCGAACCATTCGATACGTTTAAGAGGGGCCTCACGCGGCGCCCTTGGAAGCGTAAGCCTGAACCACGCGGGCGACCTTCGCCGCCGGAGCGTTGGCGAGCTGCGCAAGCTTGGTCGCCGGGGCCTGGATGAGGCCGACGAGCTTGCCACGCAGTTCGTCGAGCGACGGCAAGGACGCGAGCGCCTTGACGCCTTCGGGGTTCAGCGCGGTCTTCCCCATCGCTCCGCCAAGGATCGCGAACTGCTCGTTCGCCTTGGCGAATTCGGAGACGACCTTGGGCGCGGCTACCGGATCCTGAGAGTAAGCGATCACGGTCGGACCCTTCAGCAGGGTCGCGATGGAAGCCACGTCCGTACCTTCCAGAGCGATCTTGGCGAGACGGTTCTTCGCGACCTTCACCGAGGCGCCAGCCGCGCGAGCCTGCCTGCGCAGGGTCGACATCTGGGCGACGGTGAGACCGGCGTAGTGAGACACAACGATCGCGCCGGAAGTCTTGAAGACTTCCTTGAGCGACTCGATGGACTCTTGCTTTTCCGCTCGATCCACTTTTGCTCTTTCTTCACTGGGCGGCTGACTTGCGGCAGCCGCGGGTTGCGACGAGCCGTTCCGTTTCAGCGCCTCCGACGACCGGAGAACAAGGAGACAGAACGACGTTCTTTCCGCCTGCCCCGGAACCGGAATTCCGAAACCGGCGGTATCGCCTGTCCCCTGCGGCGGCATAGCCACCCAGGTACCGAGGTTCGAACCACGGCGGGCTCATCCCTTCCGGGACGGGCCTGCAATTGGTCATTCCCCATCTGTGCAGGAGATTAAGCGTGGCTGGCCGAGGCCGTGCCCTGCGCCTGCAGTCTTGGACAGGATGGCCACCGGCGAACCGGCAGCCGTGCCTCCGTCGAAAATGCGATCTGCTCCTTCCCATCACGATAGATCCCGCAGGATATCCAATGGGTTAGGCTGCACCTCGCTAGGTTTTTCGGCAGACGCACAAAGGCGCGCCGACGAACTGGGCCGGCACGCCCGCTGGTCCTATCTAGAGCCTCCTGCCCGGTTTGCCAAGCCCCTAATTCTTAACGACCTCAAGAACCCGGGGCGATCCAGCGAATACCGGCAGAAGCGGATATCAGGTCTGGGGTCGCACGGGCTGCGCGGTTCCGGCGGAAAACGAACGGCCGGCATGCGCCGGCCGCCTTTATTGCTGGAGCTGGAGGCGACCGCTTCGATCAGCTCGCGGCGTTCAGAACGCTCGACGGTTCGACCTTCACGCCCGGGCCCATCGTGGACGAAATCGCCACCCGATGGATGAACTGGCCGCCCTTGGCGCCCGCCGGCTTGGCACGATTCACCGCATCGGCAAACGCCCTGATGTTCTCGACCAGTTTCGCGGCATCGAACGACGCCTTGCCGATACCGGCCTGGACAATGCCCGCCTTCTCGACGCGGAACTCCACCGAGCCGCCCTTCGCCCCCTTGATCGCCGCGGTGACGTCCATGGTGACGGTGCCGACCTTCGGGTTCGGCATCATGCCGCGCGGGCCGAGCACCTTTCCGAGACGGCCGACGAGCGGCATCAGGTCCGGTGTCGCGATGCAGGTATCGAAGTCGATCTGGCCGCCGTTGACCTTCTCGACGAGGTCTTCGGCGCCGACGACATCCGCACCGGCGGCGCGGGCCTCGTCGGCCTTGGCGCCGCGTGCGAACACCGCCACGCGGCGGCTGCGGCCGGTACCATTGGGCAGCGCGACCACGCCGCGCACCATCTGGTCCGCATGCTTGGGATCGACGCCGAGGTTCATGGCGATCTCGACGGTCTCATCGAACTTGGCCTTGGCGCGATCCTTGACCAGCTTCACGGCCTCGTCGATCGAGTAAAGCTTCTCGCGATCGATGCCCTGGCGCGCGGCAACCGTACGTTTTCCGTGTGCCATTGCCGTTACTCCCTGATCTCGATGCCCATCGAGCGGGCGGAGCCTTCGACCATGCGCATCGCGGCCTCGACGTCGTTGGCGTTGAGATCCTTCATCTTCTGCTCGGCGATCTCCTTCACCTGCTCGCGGGTGATGGCGCCGGCCTTGTCGCGGCCGGGAGCCTTGGACCCGCTGGTGATGTTCGCCGCCTTCTTGATGAAATACGAAATCGGCGACGCCTTCATTTCGAAGGTGAACGAACGGTCCGCGTAGATCGTGATGACGACCGGGATCGGCGCGTTCTTTTCCATCTTCTGGGTCTGCGCGTTGAACGCCTTGCAGAACTCCATGATGTTCAGGCCGCGCTGGCCGAGCGCAGGGCCGATCGGCGGAGACGGATTGGCCGCTCCCGCCGGCACCTGCAATTTGAGAAAGCCGGTGACCTTCTTTGCCATATATCCTCTCTCCTGTGCGTGACGTGCCCGTGTCCCGGATCGCTCCGGGGCGTGGCAGGCCGGTTCAGGGGTTCGTGGTGCGGCTGTTGACGGCTGGCGACCGCCTCACCTCCCACGACCTCGCGCCCGCTTCCATCATGGAAACCGGGCATTCAAAAGCGCGCCCCGGTGAGGCACGCCTGTCGCTGGACCGCGGGGTTTTGACCTCCCCGGACCGGCCAGTCAAGCAAATCCGTAAAAGCCCGGCCGAGACGGCCGGTTTTCCAGCGGCCCTTGCTAGATTTTCTCGACCTGGCCGAACTCGAGTTCGACCGGGGTGGCGCGGCCGAAGATCGACACCGCGACCTTCAGACGCGAGCGCGCGTCGTCGACTTCCTCGACCAGGCCGCTGAAGGAAGCGAACGGGCCGTCGGAGACGCGGACCTGTTCGCCGATCTCGAAGGAAATCGAGGGCTTGGGCCGGTCCACCCCTTCCTTGACCTGGTTGAGGATATGGCTCGCCTCGGCTTCCGAGATCGGCATCGGCTTGTCGCCGGCGCCGAGGAAGCCGGTGACCTTCGGCGTATTCTTGATGAGGTGGAATGCCTCGTCGGTGAGGTCGACCTTTACCAGCACGTAGCCCGGGAAGAACTTGCGCTCGGTGTCGACCTTGCGGCCGCGACGCACTTCCGTGACCTTCTCCGTCGGCACCATGATCTCGTCGAACAGCTCGGAAAGGCCGCGCTGCTTCGCGTGCTCGCGGATCGACTCCGCGACCTTCTTCTCGAAGTTGGAGTAGGCGTGAACGATATACCAGCGCTTGGCCATGAATTGCGTTTCCGAAGATTATTCCGCTCAGCCGTTGCCGATGCCGAGCAGGAAGGTCACCACCAGCCGGATGATCTGGTCACCGACGAGGAAGAAAATCGAAGCCGCCGCCGCCATGAGGAAAACCATCAGCGTCGTGATGCCCGTCTCGCGGCGCGAGGGCCACGTCACCTTCTCGGTTTCGGTGCGCACTTCCTGAAGGAACTTGAGCAGGTTCGTCTTGGCCATTGCAGCTTCCGATCGGCGAACGTCTGACAGGGGACAACGACAGCATTCAGTTCAGCCTCGCCCGCACAGGTTCCCGGTGCCCGACCGACAAGGAACAGACCGAAGAATTCCTGTTTTTGGGGAGAGGTTCGCTGCGGAAGTCCGTAACCGGGCCGCACACGATGGCAAGCTAGGTACTGCCGAAGCGCGGCAAAATCAAGCCGGGATCGGCGAATCCGGGATTGCGGCCGGGGTTTGCACGGCAAAACCCGGGTTATCCCTGGCGGGAACCGAAGTCCGTTAACCGCGGCCGGAGCCCGCGGACAAAACGACAACCCGGAAGGCGGAGCCCCTGGCAGGAGTGGAGAGGCTCGAACTCCCAACCCCCGGTTTTGGAGACCGGTGCTCTACCAATTGAGCTACACTCCTAGCGGGCGGCGAACTCTATACAGCGCGAAATCCGGTTCGTCACCCCGCGCGATGCGAAGAATTCCGGCACATCCGGAGCCTCTGCGGGCCGGAAGCGCCTTCGCCGCCGAATCCTGCTACGACAGCCCGCATTCAGCCGGTAACCACGCGCCGATGGCCTTCGCCCGCCCGTCTCTTCCGCCGCTCCGGGTCGAGCGGTCCCACGTCCGCCGCGGCGCGGGCTTTCTGATCGGCATCGGAGTTCCGGTCCTGATCGCCGCCAGCGCCGGTCACAGCCGTGCCGCCCTGCTCGCCGGCATCACCGGCCTCGTCCTCTCCTTCGCCGACAATGAGCGCGGCCTCGCGGCCCGGATCGGGCTTCTGGGCGTGGTGGCGCTGTGCATGTGCGCGGGCGGCGGCGCCGGCTATCTGCTCGCGGGCAAGCCGGCTGCCTTCTGGCCGGTATTCGTCGCCCTGGTGTTCGGCGTCGGCATGGCGGCGCGGGGCGGACGCGAGCCCGCGATGGCGGCACGCTACGGCGCGATGGCGTTTGCCGCGACCGCCGGGCTGCCGGAGTTCGACATCAACGACGCGGTACTGGTGAGCACCACCGTGGCCGTCACGATCCTGTTTCGTACCGCCGACCACCTGCTGTTCGGCCCGCTGCCGCGCTCGGCCGCGGCGCCACAGCCGCAGCGGCCGCCGACCCATCTCGGCTGGATCCGCTTCGCGCTCGCCTATGCGGCGGCGGCCTCCGCATCGCTATGGATCGGGCTGACGCTCGAGCCGCTACGCGCCGTCTGGGTCGTCACCACGACGCTTATCGTCATGCAGGCCGACGCGCGGGCGAGCTATCAGCGCATCGTCGAACGCATCACCGGCACCTTTCTCGGCGTGCTGCTCGCATGGGTGATCGTCTCGCTGGTGTCGAAGGCCGCGACGACCTGGCCGATGGGCACGGCCTTCGAATCCTCGGCGCTGTGCGCCCTTGCGCTGATCGCCTCGCCGTTCATCCCGCACCACGTCGGCCAGCGCTACTGGCTGCACACCGCGCTGATCGCGCTCTTCATCCTGCTGATGTACGGCTATGCCGAACCGTCGATTCACGAACTCGACACGCTGTTCGGCGAGCGGCTCAAGGACATGCTGCTCGGCTGCGCCATCGCCATCGCCGGCACCGCCGTCGCATTCCCTCGCGAGCGCGATGCCTCGGGCGACGATGCCGCGGCCGATACCTGAGAGGTTCAGCCGGCGCGCGGCGGCAGCTTCAGCTTGTAGCGGGCAAAATCCTCCGCGTGGTCGAGATAGCCCTTGATCTGCGCGCGGAACACGCGCGACACATCGACCGGCTGTCCGTCCGGACCGGTACCGCCGACGGCGAACTTCTCGATATTCTGGTTGAGCGCCGCCCGCGCCTCCTCCAGCGCACGCTCGCGCCGGAGGCTTTTGAGCGCATAGCCGATCATCATGTCGCTGATGAGCTGGCCGAGCGCGGAAGAAACCGCATGGGCGATTTCAAGATCACGCCGGGCTTCTTCGAGTTCGGTGGACATCATGGCTCGCAGACGGATTGTACCAATCGCGCGATTTACCGGCGATCAGCCGCTTTGCAAAGACCGAAGCGGCGCAAAATGCGCCGGCGCCCTTGAAAAGCTCTAAGGAAAAGCTGGAGCGGGTGAAGGGAATCGAACCCTCGTATTCAGCTTGGAAGGCTGCTGCTCTACCATTGAGCTACACCCGCGCGGGCCTTCTTTTATAGACGAGCGTCCGCGACGCCAAGGGTGGCCGAAGGTCGCCCGATGGCTTCTGAAGGCCCCGCCGGGAACGACCCGCCATGCCGCGGTATTTTGCCCGGCCGGAGGTTGACACCTATCCGGGCGGCCACCATAAAGCCGAACGATTTCCGCCTGCGGCTGGAGATCGGTCGCAATCCAGAGATGGCGACGGGAGAGTGTCCCGAGCGGCAAAGGGGGCGGACTGTAAATCCGCTGGCTTAGCCTTCGTAGGTTCGAGTCCTACCTCTCCCACCACTGTTCCACGCCCATCCCGCCCCTCATCTGCCGAAATTGCCAATCCGGGCCGGCCGTGACAGAACGCGCCATGCGCAAATCCCGTCCGCCTCGCCCCGGCAAGTCCCGCGTTTCGTCCGGCCCCGCCTCCGGCGCCTCCCGTCGGAGCGGCGGCGCTCACGGCAAGTCATTCCGCAAGGATCGAGAATCCGGAGAGGATCGTCCGTTCCGCAAGCAGGGCCCGCGCCCCGCGCGCAGATTTGCCGATGAGCACGGCGCCTCCCGACCCCGTCGGCACGAGGAGCGGAGCGGTGCTCCGCGCGAGGCGCGGGTCGAGGCATGGGGCCCTGAATCGCGCGACGCGGGCCCGCGCAGCGAGCGGCATCGCAAACCGTTCCGCCCTACCCCGCGCGACCGCGACGGGCCGGTGCTGCTCTACGGCTGGCACAGCGTGAAGGCGGCGCTGGAAAACCCGGCACGCAAGTTCCTGCGCATCCTCGCCACCGAAAACGCACTGCATCGGCTGCAGGAAGAGGGAGTCCCCCTGCCGATCGAGCCCACCGTCGTGCGCGCCGAAGAAATCGATCTCGAGGTCGGCCCCGAGGCGGTGCACCAGGGACTGCTGGCCGAAGCGCAGCCGCTGCCCTCGCCCGATATCGACGATGTGCCGGCGCAGGGCGTCACGCTCGTGCTCGATCAGGTGACGGACCCGCACAACGTCGGCGCGATCCTGCGATCGGCCGCGGCGTTCGCCGTCACTGCCGTCGTCACCACGGCGCGGCATTCGCCGGAAATGACCGGCGTGCTCGCCAAGGCCGCCTCCGGCGCGCTCGAGCACGTCACGATGGTGACGGTGCCGAACCTCTCGCGGGCGCTCGAGGTGCTCAAGAAGAAGAACGTCTTCGTGATCGGCCTCGATTCCGACGGCGATGCCGACCTCGCCTCCATCGACATGGGCGGCCCGACCGCGATCGTCGTCGGCGCGGAAGGCAAGGGTCTGCGTCAACTCACGCGTGCGACCTGCGACCGTGTCGCGCGGCTCGATCTGCCGGGAAAGATCCGCAGCCTGAACGTTTCGAACGCGACGGCGCTGGCGCTCTATGTCGCCACCGCAAGCACCCGCAGACAGCCCGGCTGACATGGTTACGGCGTGAGCACGCGCCCCGGCGCGACCTCGCGTCCCGAAAGCGATGTCGAGGGATTGCTGGACGACGGTTTCCGTCTTGGCGCGGACGATGCCACCCGGCGCGATGGAGGCTTGCGCCCCGCCTGGCGGTGCGCGCCCGGTTCGGCATAGCTCTCCATGTTGGCGTAGCCGCGCTGGGCAAAGGCCGGCTCGGGATAG
>Ga0182735_1002868_pt1 | contig 10126 bp, 11 predicted proteins | sample eDN5th30CKraftMG_FD_128524 | JGI IMG/M metagenome (GOLD analysis project Ga0182735, IMG submission 128524) | Enriched Miracle-Growth compost microbial communities from Emeryville, California, USA - eDNA 5th pass 30_C Kraft MG (version 2) (version 2) ... | reverse complement strand
GCGAAGTCGCGGGGGTCGCGCTTGCCGCGCGGGTCCGCGTCCTCGGCGTCCTGCATGTCCTCGCGGCGCTGGCCGGTGAGCTCGCCGTACTCGGGCCACGATCCCGTGTCGAAGTAGACGTCGCCCGAGCCGTCCTCGGCGGGGTAGGCGTGCCCGCGCTCGATGAGCCGCGCGATGAGCTCCTGCATCTGGCCGATGCTGCCGGTCGCCCGCGGTTCGTAGGTCGGCGGGAGGATGCCGATCGCGGCATATGCCGCGGTGAACTCGAGCTCGACCCGGTAGGCGAGCGCCCACCAGCGCTCGGCGTCGTCGGCGTCGTCCGCGGCGGCGAGGATCTTGTCGTCGATGTCGGTGACGTTGCGCACGAGCGTGACGTCGAAGCCGCGGTGCTCGAGCCAGCGCCGCCACAGGTCGTAGACGAGCGCAGAGCGGAGGTGACCGATGTGCGGCGAGGACTGGACCGTCGGGCCGCAGACGTACATGCCGATGCGTCCGGGCACGCGCGGCACGAGGTCCACGACCTCGCGCGCCTTCGTGTCATAGAGCCGGACAACCACCCGCCAAGCGTAGCCGCCGTCCCCTCCCGTTTTTCAGGAGTGCGCGGGGTTCGGCGTGCGCATTGCACGCGAACCCCGCCGCACTCCTGAAAAGCGGGGTGGGTCAGGTGAGGAGGGCGGTCGCGATGGCGCCGATGCCGCGGCCCTCGCCCGTCAGGCCCAGGCCGTCGCTCGTCGTCGCCGACACCGACACGGGTGCGCCGACGAGCGCGCTCAGCACCGCCTCGACCTCCGCGCGACGCGGGCCGAGACGCGGACGGTTCCCGACGACCTCGACGCTGACGTTCTCCACCCGGAATCCGGCCGCCAGAACGCGATCCACGGCGCGCGGCAGGAACCAGTCGGCATGCGCACCCGCCGCCGCGGGATCGTCCGTGCCGAACATCCCGCCGATGTCGCCGAGGCCCGCGGCGCCGAGCAGCGCGTCGACGATCGCGTGCGCGACGACATCGCCGTCCGAGTGCCCCGCGAGGCTGCGCTCCCCCGGCCACTCGAGCCCGCCGAGCCAGAGCGCGCCGGTCGCGTCGTCGCCGAAGGCGTGCGCGTCGACGCCGACGCCGACGCGGCGAGCGGCCGGCGCGGGACCGACGAGCAGCCGGGCGCGCTCGAGGTCGGCGGGGGTCGTGATCTTGAACGCGAGCTCGTCACCGGGGATCGCGCGGACCGGCGCGCCGATCGCCGCGACGAGCGCCGCGTCATCCGTCTCCTCGCGGACCGCCGCCGCATAGGCGCGCTCGAGCACGTCCCGCGGGAAGCCCTGCGGCGTCTGCACCGCGGCGAGCTCGCTGCGCTCGAGCGTCTCGACGACGAGGCCGTCCGCGACGCGCTTGACGGTGTCCGCGACAGGGAGCACCGGGATCGCGCCCCCGGCCTGCGCCGCCGCCGCGACGCGGTCGAAGAGCGCGGCGGGTGCGAGGGCGCGAGCCGCGTCATGGATCAGAACGACATCGACCCCGGCCGGGAGGGCCGCGAGCCCCCGCGAGACCGACTCCTGCCGACTCGCGCCGCCCGCGACGACGATCGCGTCCGGCGCCAGCGCCCGGGCCGCGTCGAGATGCGACTGCGGCGCCACGATGACGACCGTCGCGGCGATGCTCATCCCCGCCACGCCGTCGAGTGCGTGCTCGAGCACCGTGCGGGCGCCGAGGCGCACGAAGGCCTTCGGCTCGGCGGCACCGAGACGCGTGCCGCTGCCGGCCGCGACGACGACGACACCGACCGGCATCCGGGTCCCTCCGACTCGCTTCGACACTTCGACGGCGCTCAGTGCAGGTCGCTCAGGGGACCGGTGACGCTCGCTCTGGAGCCGAGTCGTCGTCCGGGGTCCGCGCCGGCGGACGTCAGGACGCGAGGACCTCGTCGAGGACGACGGACGCGCGCTCCTCGTCGGTCTTTTCCGCGAGCGCGAGCTCCGAGATGAGGATCTGGCGGGCCTTCGCGAGCATCCGCTTCTCGCCCGCGGACAGCCCCCGGTCCTGGTCCCGGCGCCACAGGTCGCGGACGACCTCGGAGACCTTGATGACGTCGCCGGAGGCGAGCTTCTCGAGGTTCGCCTTGTAGCGGCGCGACCAGTTCGTCGGCTCCTCGATGAACGGCATGCGCAGCACCTCGAACACGCGGTCGAGGCCCTCCTTGCCGATGACGTCGCGGACGCCGACCAGGTCGACGTTCTCCGCGGGGACCTCGATGGTCAGATCGCCCTGGGCGACGTTGAGCTTGAGATAAACCTTCTCCTCGCCCTTGATGATCCGCTTCTTGATCTCAATGATCGTCGCGGCTCCGTGGTGGGGGTAGACGACGGTTTCTCCGACCTCAAACAGCATCGACAGGTCCCTTCTAAGGCAGTCAATCCTACCACTGGCGAGTAGGTAGGCTTGTCGGCGTGAACGCACGCACGCTCGGCACCCGAATCCTTGCGCCCCTCGGCATCGTCGGCGCGCTCCTCCTCAGCGGCTGCACCTTCATGGCCCCGACCGCGACGCTCATCAAGTACGACCCCGCGGACGGCGTCGGCGCCGACATGGGCGACGTGCTGCTGCGCAACGTCCAGGCGGTCGCGAACGAGGACGGCTCGCTGGCGAACATCATGTTCACCGTCGTCAACAGCGGCGAGGCCACGAAGCTCAACTACTCTGTCCCGACCCAGGACGGCACGGTCCAGGACTGGATCCCCGTGCCCCCCGGCTCGACCCTCGTCGGCGAGGAGCTGCCGCACCTCATCATCATCGAGCAGCCCGACGCGATCGTCGGCGGCCTGCTCGAGGTCACGTTCCAGGTCGGCGACGAGGACAGCCAGACGCTCCTCACGCCCGTGCTCGACAACCAGGGGCGGCCGTTCCTCGACCCGTTCGTGCCGTAGCCCTTCGACTCGCTGCGCTCGCTCAGGGGGCCGCGGAGAGACGCGCTCGCTCGGGGAGCCGCGGGGACGCGCTCGCTCGCAGAGGCCCGCAGAGTCACGCGTCGAAGCGGTAGCCGAGGCCTCGCACCGTGACAAGGAGCGTCGGCGTCGACGGCGTCTCCTCGATCTTCGCCCGGATCCGCTTGATGTGGACGTCGAGCGTCTTCGTGTCGCCGAAGTAGTCCGAGCCCCACACCCGGTCGATGAGCTGGCCGCGGGTCAGAACGCGGCCCGAGTTGCGCATGAGCAGCTCGAGCAGCTCGAACTCCCGCAGCGGCATCGAGATCTCCCGGCCGCCGACGCTCACGACGTGCCGGTCGATATCCATCCGCACCGGCCCCGCCTCGATGATGCCCGGGTCGTCGTCCGGCTCGACGCGGCGGCGCAGGACCGCCTTGATCCGGGCGAGCAGCTCGCGCGACGAGTACGGCTTCGTCACATAGTCGTCGGCGCCGAGCTCGAGCCCCACGACGATGTCGACCTCGGAGTCCTTGGCCGTGAGCATGATGATCGGGACCTGCGATCGCGTTCTGATCTCCCGGCAGACGTCGACGCCCGAGATGCCGGGGAGCATGAGGTCGAGCAGAACGAGATCCGGCGAGTCGCGCTCGAAGCTCGCGAGCGCCGAGGTGCCGTCCGACGCGGTCTCGGTCTCGTAGCCCTCCCGAGACAGCAGGTACGCGAGCGGCTCGGCGAGCGCCGGCTCGTCCTCGACGATCAGGATTCTCGTCACTGCGGTGTCCCTTCCTGCACGGGGGTGGTCGCGGCGTCCTCCTCGGGCTCGCCGCCGGCCCCGACGCCTCCGTCGGCAAGCGGGAGGACGATCGTGAACGTCGAGCCGCTGCCGAGCTTCGACCAGACCCGGACCGAGCCGCCGTGGTTCGCGATCGCGTGCTTGACGATCGAGAGGCCGAGGCCCGAGCCGCCCGTGTTTCGGCTGCGGGCGGGGTCGCTGCGGAAGAACCGCTCGAAGACGCGCTCCTGCTCCTCCTCCGGGATGCCGGGGCCCTGGTCGGTCACCGCGATCTCCACGACGTCGTCGCGGCGCGTCAGCCCGACGCCGACCCGCGAGCGCTCCGGGGAGTACTGCACGGCGTTCGCGATGAGGTTCGCGACCGCCGCGACGAGGGTGAGGTCGTGCCCGCTGACGACGAGGCGCTCCTTCGGCAGTCGGGACAGGAGCTCGATGCCCTTCGCGTCGGCGGAGACCTGGTTCTGCTCGATCGCGGTCCGCACCACGCGGTCGAGCCGCACCGGCTCGCTCTGGGCGAGCGGCCCGAGGCCCTGCACCCGGGAGAGCTCGATGATGTCGTGGGTCATGTCGGCGAGCCGGGTCGACTCCTCGCCGAGCCGAGCCGCGAAGCGTCGCACCTGATCGGGGTCATCCGCGGCCGAGTCGATCGCCTCTGCGAGGAGACTGACCGCGCCGATCGGCGTCTTCAGCTCATGGCTGACGTTCGCGACGAAGTCCCTGCGGACCTCGTCGAGGCGGACCGACTCGGAGCGGTCCTCCGCCATCACGAGGACGTAGCGCGCGCCGACGAGCGACCCGGTGACGCTGAGGTGGCGGACCTGGTCGGGGCGGCCGCCGTGCCGCAGCACGATCTCGCGCCGGACCGGCTCGCCGCTGCTGCGCACCTCGGCCGCGATCTCGCGGATGTCCGGGTGCACGCCGCCGTCGAGGAGTCCCGCGTCCTGCGCCGCCTCGGAGGCGGTCACCAGCGTGCCTGACGGGTCGAGCAGGACCGCGGGGGACTCGAGCACGTCGATGACCGCGTCGATCCCGGAGGGGAGGCCGACGGACTGCACCGCGACCGCGCGGCTGCCCGTGCGGGCGGCGAGCACGATGACGGTCGCGACGCCGCCACCGACGATGACGCCGAGCGCGAGCGCGAGGGCGACGAGCCCGGCCGACTCCATGCTGATTAGATTAGGCGTGCCGGATCGGTGACGACCGGACGTAAGCGGGCGGAGCGGAGGAGTTCACCGTCCGACTACCGATTGTTCACCTTCGGCGCAGAGTATTGAGCGGCCGGAGGCGGGACGTTCCGCCTGCCCGGCTCTGATTTCGGAGGTATCGGGTGCGCGAGGTATTCCAGCAGGAGCTGCGCGAGGTGCAGGAGCGGCTCGTCGAGGTCGCGAGCCTCGTCGCGGATTCGATGGGGCGCGCGACGGGGGCGTTCAACAACTCCGACATCACGCTCGCCGAGCAGGTCATCGCGGGCGACGCAGTCATCGACGCGGCGGCGATCAAGCTCGACGAGCTCGCGATCGACATCCTCGCCAGGCAGCAGCCCGTCGCGCGGGACCTGCGCATCGTCGTGAGCGCGCTGCGCATCTCGGCGTCGCTCGAGCGCATGGGCGACATGGCGGGGCACATCGCGCAGCTCGCCCGCTACCGCTTCCCCGAGAAGGTCGTGCCGAAGAGCCTGCGGCCGACGTTCCGCGAGCTCGGCCGGCTCGACACCGAGATGGCGCACAAGCTCGTCGCCCTCCTCGAGACGCAGGACATGGCGATCGCCGAGCAGATCCGCGACCTCGATGATGAGGTCGACGCGCTGCACCTGTCGGTCTTCGACCGCGTGCTCGGCGAGACGTGGAAGGGCGCGGCGGCCGACACGGTCGACGCGACGCTCGCGAGCCGCTACCACGAGCGCTTCGCGGACCACGCGGTCTCGATCGCGAAGAAGGTCCAGTACCTCTCGACGGGCGACTGGGTCCCCGCCGACGACTGACGGGCGGGTCCTACTTGCCCTGCGCGGCGACCGCCGCGGCGCCCGCCGCTGCCGCCTCCGGGTCGAGGTAGACCGCGGGTCGCGTGGGCCGGAAGTCGGGTCCGAGGTCGTAGACGAGCGGGATGCCGGTCGGGATGTTGAGCGCGGCGATGTCCTCATCGGCGATGCCGTCGAGGTGCTTGACGAGCGCGCGCAGCGAGTTGCCGTGCGCCGTCACGAGCACGGTGCGCCCGGCGGCGAGGTCGGGGATGATGTCCGACTCCCAGTACGGCAGGAGCCGGTCGATGACGAGCTTGAGGCTCTCGGTCCTGGGGATCAGCGCGTCCGGCAGGTCCGCGTAGCGCTCGTCGCCGACCTGGCTGTACGGGTCGTCGTCGGCGATGGGCGGCGGCGGGACGTCGAAGCTGCGGCGCCAGATCATGAACTGCTCCTCGCCGTACTCGGCGAGCGTCTGCGCCTTGTCCTTGCCCTGGAGCGCACCGTAGTGGCGCTCGTTGAGCCGCCAGTCGCGCTTGACGGGGATCCACGCCCGGTCGGCGGTCTCCAGCGCGAGGTTCGCGGTCTGAATCGCCCGGGTCAGCAGCGACGTGTAGAGGATGTCGGGCTTCAGCCCCGACTCCGCGAGGAGCTCGCCGGCCCTGCGGGCCTCGACGACACCGCGTTCTGACAGTCGCACGTCGACCCAGCCGGTGAACAGGTTCTTCTGGTTCCACTCGGAGTTGCCGTGGCGCAGCAGGATCAGCGTGCTCATGCCTCCAGCGTAGTTTCCCGTCGGAGCGGCGCGCGCCGCGGAGTAGCCTCGACCCGTGCGACTCGGAGTGCTCGACATCGGCTCGAACACGGTCAACCTCCTCGTCGTCGACGCGCACACCGGCGCGCGGCCGGTCACCTCGGTCTCGGACCGCAGTGTCGTGCGGCTCATGCGCTTCCTGCAGCCCGACGGCTCGATCAGCGCCGAGGGCGCGAGCGAGCTGGAGAACGCGATCCGGCGGGCGAGTGCGGTCGCGGCGAGCCAGCGTCCCGACGCGCTCGTGACGATCGCGACCTCGGCGCTGCGCGACGCGACGAACGGCGCGGAGCTCATCGCGCGGATCGAGGCGATCACCGGCGTCCCGCTCCAGGTGCTCGAGGGGCCCGAGGAGGCGCGGTACACGTTCCTCGCGATCCGCCGCTGGTTCGGCTGGTCGGCGGGCGAGATCCTCATGATCGACATCGGGGGCGGCTCGCTCGAGATCGCGGCGGGACCGGACGAGGCGCCCGCGGTCGCGCTCTCGCTGCCGTTCGGCGCGGGTCGGCTCACCGTCTCGCACCTGCTGCCCGACGATCCGCCGCGGCCGGAGCGGATCGCGGTGCTCTCGGAATTCCTCGACGAGCACCTCGGGACGGCCCGCGACATGATGCTCGGCAGGCCCGCGCCCGACCACGTCGTCGGCTCGTCGAAGACGATCCGCTCGCTCGCGAAGCTCGCGGGTCATTCGCTCCCGGGCTGGGCGGGCGGCGAGCGCCTCGTGCTCTCTCGCGCGCGGCTGAAGGACTGGATTCCGCGGATGGCGGCGATGTCGGCGGATGCGCGCCAGAACCTGCCCGGCATCACCCCGGAGCGCACCTATCAGATCATCGGCGGCGCCCTCGTGCTGAGCGCGACGATGAAGGCGCTCGGCGTGAGCGAGCTCGAGGTCTCGCCGTGGGCGCTGCGCGAGGGCGTGCTGCTGCGCTACCTCGACACGGTCGAGTAGCGGTCTCTGCTCCTCGGCCGCTCGCGTTCTGTCCCGTGCCGGATCGCGGATCCGAGTGCGAGACGCAGGGTCCTGTCATCCCGCATCCCGCATTTCGCACTCGGGTCCTGGGGTGCGTGAGGAGAATGGGGAGGTGGCGAAGCCCGTCGGACGGATCACGCGCGGCACGACGGGCACGAACCGGCTGCGGCGCTTCGACCGGTGGATCGCCGCGCTGCCGGTGCTCCGACGTGCCGCCGATCCCCTCGTCGTCGACCTCGGCTACGGCGCGTCCGCGACGACGGTCGTAGAACTCCATGACCGGCTCGCGCGGGTCCGTCACGACGTCGAGGTCGTCGGCGTCGAGATCGACCCGGAACGGGTCGCGGCCGCCGAGCGATCCCTGAGCGAGCGAAGCGACAGCAGCGGCTCCCTGAGCGAGCGAAGCGAGTCGAAGGGTGCGACCCGCCGGGTGAGCTTCCGCCTCGGCGGCTTCGAGATCCCCACGCCCGACGGCCGTCCGCCCGCGATCATCCGCGCCGCGAACGTCCTGCGCCAGTACGACGAGGCCGAGGTCGCCGACGCGTGGGCGCGCATGCTCGCCCGGCTGCAGCCCGGCGGCGCGCTCGTCGAGGGCACCTGCTCGGAGAACGGCCGGGTGGGCTCCTGGGTCACCCTCTCCCCGGAGCGCGGCGCCGAGTCGCTCACGCTCGGACTGCACCTCGCCTCCCTCGAGGCGCCGTCGATCGTCGCCGAGCGGCTGCCCAAGGCGCTCATCCACCGCAACGTCCCCGGTGAGCCGGTCCACGCCTTCCTCGCCGACCTCGATCGGGCCTGGGCGAGCGCCGCACCGCTGTCCGTCTACGGTCCCGTCCAGCGCTGGATCGCGACGGCCGAGGCGATGCGCGAGCGCTGGCCCGTCACCGGCGGCCGCTCGCGCCGGCGCCTCGGCGAGCTCACGGTCGTCTGGGATGCCGTCCGCCCCCGCGCGGGAGCAGGATAGAGCGCATGGAGCAGCGCGCGCTCGGGCGGACCGGTCGGATGGTGTCGGTCGTGGGCCTCGGCACCTGGCAGCTCGGAGCCGACTGGGGCGACGTGAGCGAGTCGGACGCGTTCACGGTGCTCGACGCCGCCGCCGAGTCGGGAGTCACCCTCTTCGACACGGCCGACGTCTACGGCGACGGCCGCAGCGAGTCGATCATCGCCGCCTGGCGGGCGCAGAACGCGAGCTGGGGCGGCACCGTCATCACGAAGATGGGCCGGCGCCTCCCCCAGCTGCCGGAGAACTACAGCCCGGCCAACTTCCGCGCCTGGCTCGACCGCTCGCGCCGCAACCTCCGCGTCGACACCATCGATCTCGTCCAGCTGCACTGCCCGCCGAGCAGCGTCTACCGCGACGACGCGGTCTTCGACGCCCTCGACGAGCTCGTCGACGAGCAGGTCATCGCCGCCTACGGCGTCTCCGTCGAGACGGAGGCGCAAGCCCTCGAGGCGATCGCGCGCCCAGGCGTGCAGAGCGTCCAGATCATCCTCAACGCGTTCCGGCTCAAGCCGCTGGATCGCGTTCTGCCCGCCGCCCGGGAGGCCCGGACCGCGATCATCGCGCGCGTCCCGCTCGCTTCCGGACTGCTGTCGGGCCGCTACGCGGAGACGACGACGTTCGCGCCGGACGACCACCGCACCTTCAACCGCGAGGGCGCGGCGTTCGACCGCGGCGAGACGTTCTCGGGCGTCGACTACGCGGCCGGCGTCGCAGCGGCCCGCGAGTTCGCCGCGTTCTGCCCTCAGGGCGTCTCGCCCGCGCAGGCCGCGCTCGCGTGGATCGTCGCGCAGCACGGCGTCACGAGCGTCATCCCCGGCGCGCGCAGCCCCGAGCAGGCGCGGGCGAACGCCTCCGCCGCGGGCGTCGTCCTGCCGCACGACTTCGACGCGAAGGTCCGCGAGCTCTACGACCGCGAGTTCCGCGCGGTCATCCACCCGCAGTACTGATTCTGCGGGCCGTGCCCGCGTGCGGCCCGAGTCGAGGCGCCCGCTAGGAGCCGAGGCCCGCGACGATGTTGATCGTCGCGGCGAGGATGAACGCGCCGAACAGGTAGGAGATGAGCGCCTGCGCGAGGGCCGGCCGGCGGATCGCACGCGAGCCGAGGTTCGTGTCCGAGACCTGATAGGTCATGCCGAGCGTGAAGGCGAGGTAGGCGAAGTCGCCGTACGTCGGCTCCTCCTGCTGGTTGAAGTCGACGCTGCGCCCCTCCTCCCGGTAGTAGATCCGTGCGTAGCGCAGCATGTAGAGCGTCTGCACGAGGAGCCAGCTCGCGATGATCGACACGAGTCCGAGGGCCGGGACGGCGTAGTCGATCGCCCCGCCGCCGTGCGCAGCGACGAGGATCACCACGACCGTCGTCATGCCGACGACGACGCCGACGGCCGTCAGCGCGTCGGCGATCCGGCGGCCGGGATCCTCCCGCGTGGCGTGCGCCTGGGTGTCCTCGGCGGAGAGCCCTCGCGTGTGGAGGTAGACGACGAGCAGGTACAGGCCGCAGCCCGTGATCCAGCCGGTCAGGACGCCGTAGTCCCAGCGGACCAGGAAACCGACGAGGAGGCCGACGGCGACCCCGGCGGCGACCGAGAGGACGAGCCGCACCTGACTGTGTTTCGTGAGACGGGCACCATCTGCCACATCCACATCCTGACACCGCGGTCGGCGACCCCGGGGCCGGACGT
>Ga0182735_1002865_pt1 | contig 10137 bp, 10 predicted proteins | sample eDN5th30CKraftMG_FD_128524 | JGI IMG/M metagenome (GOLD analysis project Ga0182735, IMG submission 128524) | Enriched Miracle-Growth compost microbial communities from Emeryville, California, USA - eDNA 5th pass 30_C Kraft MG (version 2) (version 2) ... | reverse complement strand
GGCAAGGCGATCGAGGAACGCACGCGTTCCCGAGCGGGCGATCGTTCCGAGATTGTCGACGAGCTCGGCTTCGCTCATGCCGATCCCATTGTCGGAAACGATCAGGCGGCGAGCGGGTTTATCGACGGCGATGGTGATGGCAAGCCGGTGGTCGTCGCCCATGAGCGAGGGACTGGCGATGGACTCGTATCGGAGCTTGTCGCACGCATCGGATGCATTCGAAATGAGCTCTCGAAGGAAGATTTCCTTCTCAGTGTAAACCGAGTGCACCATCAGTTGGAGCAGACGGGAGACTTCGGCCTGAAAGGCGTGCTGGCCAGCGGTCGAACTGCTTTGAGCCTTGTCCGCGGAAGCGTCGGAAGACATGAGAATTGCGGCTCCATGACTTGAAACGACGAGGCACACTTAGTGCCTGTCGGGGCCTTCCTTCAAGTGGGTCGCAGCTAAAGGAATTGCTTTGGACGGAATTGGCTGTGCGGACGGTGCGGCGTGGCCCGGCAGGCCGGTCGTTGCCTCGGGATCCGGCCCTCACGGTTAGCTCCAGGGGGCTGGGGGGCTGAGAGTTCCAGAGCCTGCCCATAAGGACCGGATCCAGAGGCAACGGGGAGGACTATTGACCTCGTTTGCGGCGTCGCAACGTCGGCATCTTGTCAAAACGAGGGTATCGAGAGCCATGCGCTCCGACGGGAACCAAGGGAAGGACTGCACCGGTCTCGGCGCTGCGGAGGGCTGGCGAGGGCAGAGGGAGGGGGAGAAAAAGAAATGCGGCCCGATCCTGGGAGAGAGAGACTCGGAGGGGCTTGGGGGGCTGGGTTCCGAGGCAGGGGACAGGATCAGGCCGCTTTGAATGATCACCAGTATATGTCCGAATGAGGCTTGGCCTTGATGGCATCATGGCTGTTTCGTGAATTTCATTACAATTTGTTTCATTTTCGCGGCGCAGGCCCGTATCGCGTCGACAATCGCGATCTCGACGGTTGCGCCGATCGGCGTGTGGCGTAATCTCTTTGTCATGGAGTCACTGCAAGGAGGCACCTTTGAGTGACAGCGAGCCGATAGTTTTTCGCCCCAGGAGTGGGGCGACCCTCCAAAGCGCGTCGGCGCCCGTCTCACAGGCTCACACGAGTGGCCGCCGCGAACCTTCGGTCGTGACGTTCGACCGCCGCGAGCTCAGCGACATTCTCGCCGTCTACGGTCGCCGGGTGGCCGCCGGTGACTGGCGTGATTACGCCCTCGATTTCGGACGCGAGACGGCCGTTTTCTCGATCTACCGGCGCAGCAGCGAATGGCCGCTCTATCGCATCGAGAAAACGCCCAAGAACGCACGCAAGCAAGGCGCTTACAGCGTCATCACCGCGACCGGTCTCATCCTGAAACGCGGACACGAGTTGAGGCGCGTGCTCGAGGTGCTCGAGAAGCGCACGCTCTACGTGGTCGAAGGATCATCCTAAAGGCAAGGCGCGAATGGCGTCGCATCTCCGTCTCGTCAGGCGTGGGCGTATTCACGGCTGGCAAGCCCGTCGCGGAGCTGCGTTGCGCGCTTCAAGAAGCGAATGGGCCCCGCGTCGCCGCGGAGCCCATGTCACGAGTTCCAGCAGATGGTGACCGCTTATTCGCGATCGCCGAACAGCGAGAGGAGCATGTAGAAGAGGTTGATGAAGTCGAGGAAGAGCGACAGCGCGCCCCAAACCGCGGCCTTCGACATGGCGGCGGCATCGCCGACCATCAGGTAGTACTCGTCCTTGATGCGCTGCGTGTCATAGGCCGTGAAGCCGGCGAACACCAGCACACCGATGCACGAGATGGCGAACTGCAGGGCCGACGACTGGAAGAAGATGTTGGCAAGCGCGGCAAGAATGATGCCGACGAGCCCCATGAACAGGAAGGATCCCCATCCGGAGATGTCCTTCTTGGTCGTGTAGCCCCAAAGGCTTAGCGCGGCGAACGACAGCGCCGTGATGGCGAACACCTGGCCGATCGAGCCGAGCTTGTACTGGATGAACGCGGTCGAGCCGCCGATGCCGAGCAGCGCGACGAGTGCCCAGTACGCGAGCTGCGTGCCGGTTGTCGACAAGCGGTTCGCGGTGAACATCAGGACGAGCAGGAGGCCGATCGGGGCGAGCTTGATCGCCATGATCCAGCCGGATGCGAAGAGTGCCTTGCCGAACCCGGTCAGCAGGACGCCGTTACGAAGCGTCGCCGCGGCGAGTGCCGGATCGGTGGTGACCGACGCGCTGTAAACCGCGTAAGCAAGGATCGCAGCCAAGCCGATGCCACCTGCGAGATAGTTGTAGACGCGCAGCATGTGCGCGCGCAGACCTTCGTCCACACCGACGGCGGTGCCGGCACGCGACGCCGGGGCGCCGTGGACGTACCTATGATCGATCTGAGCCATTGTTTCCCTTTGACCCTCTGGTGGTACTGCCTCTGCTGCCGTACATCGCCGAAGGGCGAGGCGGAGCGCGACAGCGCAGCAACGAACTGCCGCCCGGATTGAATATGTTCCGATAGCGCGTCGTTTTCAAGGAGTGCAGCGATCAATTTCCGACTTGTTTAGTTCGGTATATATACAGGTTTACTGGAATGTTCGTGAATGCTTATCCGTAAATCTACGGATTACTCGTGTCATTCTCCACGTAAATAGGAAGTCGATCGTGCAGCCAGCACCCGCGCCGTGCCTGCCATGGCCATCACAACGACCAGCGCGCATGACAACAGGAGTGCCTGCGCGACCGCACTCCAGGAGAACGCGAATTCCACACGCATCAGATGGGTAAGCACGGCCCAGGCGCCAAGTGCTCCGATACCGAGCGCAACCACGGCGGTCGTTGTCGCAAGAACGAGATACTCGACGAGGTGCATCATCAGGATCTGGCGACGCGTGCCGCCGATCGCCTTCAGAATGACGGCCATGCGGGCCCGCTGCTGGCGGGCTGCTGCGAGCGCGCCGGCGAGCACGAGGGCGCCTGAGATCAACGTGACGCCGCCCGCCGCTCGAACCGCCAGCATCACCTTCTCGAAGACGGCATTGAATGCATCGACGGCATCTTTCACCCGAATAACAGTCACGGCCGGATGCGCCTTGCCGATCGCGCGGGCGAGCTGGGCTTCGTCGGCGAGAGATACGCTCGGCGGCAGCGTGATGGTGGCCAGCAGATTATGCGGCGCGCCGCGCAAGACGTTCGGCGAGAAAACCATCACGAAGTTGATGCCGAGGCTTTCCCAGTGGACCTCGCGAAGATTGGCGATGCGCGCCGTGATATTCCGGCCGAGCACGTTGACGGTAACGGTATCGCCCACGGACAATTTCAAATGATTTGCCAATTCGGCCTCGAAGGAGACGAGCGGCTCGCCGGAATAGTTGGGGCCCCACCATTCGCCCGCGACAACACGAGAGCCCGCCGGCACCTCTGCGGCGTAGGAAAGCCCGCGATCCCCGCGCAGCACCCATTGCGCCTCCGGCGGCGCCTTGATGTCCTCGACGCGGCGTCCTGCGAGCGACACCAAGCGTCCGCGGAGCATGGGCGCCTCCTCGAGACGCGCCTCGGGTTGAGCGCGGAGAACGGTGCGGTCCAATGCCGACATTTCGGACCGTGGGATGTCGAGCAAGAAATAATCCGGCGAATTCTGAGGAAGCCGCGTCTGCAGCTCCGTCACGATCGAGGAATCGACCAGCGCGACGCCCGACAGCAGCGACAGGCCCGCGCCGAGCGACAGAACAACAGAGCGTGTCAGCCCGCCGGGAGCGCCGAGATTGCCGAGGGCGAGGCCAAGCTCCGGGCGAACAGGGCGCGGCAACGTGCGCGCCAGCCACGCGATCAATGCGCCGAGCAGCGGAAAGACAACGAAGATCGCGACGATGCCGAGCAGGAAATAGACGGCGACCATGCGCCGATCCGAGGTGAAGATCGCGAGAGCGGCGACGGCCACGGCGACAAGCCCCGTCGCAGCGATGATCGTCGCGCGCGGCCACTGGAACGACGGCTGAACCTCCTCTCGAAAAAGGGCTGCTGCTCGTATCTCGCCGGCCCGTCCGAGCGGCCACAAGGCAAACAAAAGCGCGACCAGCAGACCGTAGACTGCCGCCAGCAGGACGCTCATCCAAGACACGGTGAACGTGACGCGCACCGGAAGCACACCCGCGATTGCCCGGTCGACGATGCCCGGCAAGAACAGGCCTAGAACGATCCCGATCGCCGTTCCAATGACGGCGAGCGTCATCACCTGCACCAGATGCAGCGTGAAAATCTGCGAGCCGGACGCGCCGAGGCTCTTCATCGCCGCGATGACCTTGCGTCGCCGATCGACGTACGCCTTGACCGCGTTGGCGACACCCACGCCGCCGATCATGAGGGAGGCGAGCCCGATCAACGTCAGAAACTGGCGCAACTGATCGAGCGTGCGGGTCACGGCAGGCGACGGGTTGCGGCGATCGTTGACGGCAAAGCCGGCATCGGGAAATCCCACCCGGACCGCCGCGCGGAACGCGAGTAGCGACGGCGCATCGGTCGGCCCGTCGAGACTCAAGGCATAGCGCCAGCGAACGAGGCTTCCGGGTGCGGCAAGCCCTGAGCTCTCCAGTGTGCCGAGCGACAGGAAGACGCGCGGGCCCATGGTGAAACGGCTCGAGATCTTGTCCGGCTCGTGCGCCAGGGCAGCGCGGACAACGACCTGCGAATTGCCGAGTTGCACATGATCGCCGACCTTCACGCCGAGGCGTTCCAGGAGGATCGGATCGACGATGGCTCCCGGACCTTGGAAGAGGGCATCCTCGACGGTGACGTCTCCCTGCAAGCGAAGCGTCCCAACGAGGGGATAGGCGCGATCGACGGCCTTGACCTCGACCAGCGCCTGATCGTTGCCGTCAAGACGCCGCATCATCGAACGCAACGTCGCCGATTCCGACACGCGGCCCCGGACATCCATCCATTTCCGTTCGTCGGGCGTGGCGCGGCGATGGGGCCTCGACATGGTGACGTCGCCGCCGAGCAGCACCTCGCCCTGGCGCTCGAAGCTCGACGTCAGGCCATCCGAAAAGGCGCCAACGCCCATGATGACGGCGACGCCGAGCGCGATGCACGCAACGAGAATGCCGAAGCCGCGCCAGTTGCGTGCCAGCTCCGAAAGCGCCAGCGAAACGACGCGCAGGCTCGGTATGCCAGGCCGGGCCGAGAGGGAGCGAGGCGCGAGGCCGGCGTCGAGGCTCATCCGGTGGCCCTCGTGCGCAAAGCATCCGATTCGCTCTTTGCGCTATCCCCGACGATACGGCCGTCGGCCATCCTGACGACCCGCTCGCAGCGCTCGGCCAGATGCTCGTCATGGGTGACGAGCACGAGGGTCGTTCCATGACGCCGGCCGAGGGCGAACATCAGCTCGACGATCTGGCGCCCGGTTACACCGTCGAGATTGCCGGTCGGCTCGTCGGCCAGCAGCAGACGCGGCTCGGCGACGATCGCCCGGGCGAGTGCGACCCGCTGCTGCTCGCCGCCCGAAAGCTGTGCCGGATAGTGTTCGACCCGGGCCGCGAGACCTACCTCCGTGAGAGCGGTACGCGCCTTGTTTCGCGCATCTCCATCGCCTCGGAACTCGAGCGGCAGCGCGACATTCTCGAGGGCCGTCATGGTCGGCACGAGATGGAACGACTGGAACACGATGCCAATTGACCGGCTGCGGATGCGCGCGAGACTGTCCTCGTCGAGCCCTGAGAACTCGTAGCCTGAAATTTGTACGCGACCGCGGGTTGCCTGCTCGAGTCCCCCCATGATCATCAGCAGCGACGTCTTTCCCGACCCGGACGGGCCGACGATGGCCAGGGACTGGCCAGCCGGAATATCGAGGTCGATGCCTTTCAGAATCTCGACGTCGCCCGCTCTGCTGGCCAGCGTCAGGCCGACGTCGGCAAGTGTTACCACGGGGGAGACGGGCGAATGCCGAGGCGATGTCGTCTGATCGGGACCGGGAACCTGCGCAGGCGGCATCTCGGTCGTCGCAGTGTTTTCGCTCGGCAAGTGGCTGCTCCCTTTTGGCTTTCGGGGCTCGTCTCGAACCACGACGCCGGCATGCTCTTGCCGCTTTCGCCGTGGATGCTCATGTCATGCCCCAGAGTGGAGAGACTGCTAACTTGACGGCGGCCGCTCCCCGATCCGTCGCCGGCTACTGGAACGTGAAGAATGATACTCCGGCTTCTCGGCCAAATGGTGCTCTTGCTCGCCGCCGTCAATGCGACGGCACTGATCGCGTCGAAACCGGCCTCTGCAGAGGGGCCTCGCGACACGGTGCACATCGTCGCACTCGGCGACAGCCTCACCGCCGGATTGGGCGTCGGGCCGTCCGATGCGTTGCCGGCCGTGCTGGAGCGCCTGCTGAAAGGCAAGGGCTATCCGGTCGAGATCCAGAATGCGGGCGTTTCCGGCGATACGACGGCAGGCGGGCTCGCTCGGCTCGACTGGGCGGTGCCGGATGGCACGCAGGCGGTCATCCTGGCGCTCGGCGCCAACGACATGCTCGGCGGACTCGACGTGCAGCGGGCCCGAAACAACCTCGAGAGCATCATAAAACAGCTCAAGGCACGGCATATTCCGGTCCTGCTGGCGGGGATGCACGCCAACCGGACGCTCGGTGACGACTACGTGAAGGCATTCGACCGGATCTACCCCGAGCTTGCCGAGACATACGGCCTGATCTTCTATCCCTTCCTTCTCGACGGGGTTGCGCTCGACCCGAAACTCAACCAGGCGGACGGGCTCCATCCCAATCCGGAGGGCGTGCGCCGGATTGCCGAGCGCATGCTACCGTTCGTCGAAAAGCTGCTGGCGCAGGTCAAGGCCGAAAGGTCCAAATCCACCCAGTAGGCGGTGCCAAGGATTTCTGCGTTCTCTCGAGAGAAAGACGACCATGCCTAGACTTTTCGTCGGCCTCGAGCTGCCCGAGATGGTGCGGATGAGGCTGGGTCTCGTACGGGGGCCATTGCCGGGCGCCAAGTGGATCGAGCTGGAGGACATGCACATCACGCTGCGCTTTGCCGGTGACATCGAGAACCGGCAAGCGGACGAGCTGGTGGGATTTCTCGACGGCATCGAGATGACGCCGTTCGAGGTGATGATCCGTGAGGTAGGGGCTTTCGGGGGACGCGACCCCCGGGTGATCTACGCGGGCGTCGAGGCGAGTTCGGAGCTGGATCATTTGCAGCGGGCGGTCGAGCGGGCGTGCCGCTCGGCGGGCCTTGCGCCGGAACCGCGCACATTCAAGCCGCACGTCACGCTGGCGCGACTCAAGGGCACAAAGCCCGATGTGGCAGCGCGCTTCCTCGGCTCGCGCGCCGGTCTCGCGATCGGGCCCATTACCGTCGACCGGTTCGTGCTGTTCTCGTCGCGACCTCGGGTCGGTGGAGGGCCGTATGTCGTCGAAAGCGTGTTTCCGCTCTACTGAAGGGCTTCGGACATCGCGCGGCGACGCTGGCTTTCGATGAGAATATGACCGACGACAGCGGCCAGAACGATCGCACCGCCCACGATGACGAAGGGGCCTGGGCGCTCGCCGACAACGAGCCACACCCATGTCGGCGACATAGGCACGTCGAATGCCATCAGCAGCGCGGCATGGGCGGACGGCACGCGGGCGATGCCGATGGTGGTCAGGATAAGACCCGCGCCCTGCTGCATGAATCCGAACAGCGCGAACGTGACCAGCTCGCCCGTGGTCAGGCTCCATTCCTTGACGAACGGAATAGCTCCGACACAGCCGAACACCGCTCCCAGCGCACCTGTCGGCACCATCGAGATATTGGCGTGCCGCCGCACGAGGACGGTCTTGATCGCGAAGGTGAGCGTCATGAGCACCGCAAGTGCGTCACCTATGAGACTGGTCGCCGACAGGCGGAACGAGCTGCCGACAACCAGTATCGCGCCGATCAACGCTAGTGCAGAGAAGGCGAGTGTTGCGGACGACGGACGCTCGCGAATGAGCAACCACGCCAACGCAGCCGTGATGAACGGACTGGTGCCGAAGATGACCGAGTTGTTGGCGACCGTCGTGTATTGCAGCGACGCTATGAACGCGCCCATGGAGAGCGCATTGCAGAGGGAGATGGCAATCCCCGCGCGGCCCACGGCCCGGAATGCATCGAGCGTTCGCGGCCCTTCCCGCCAGGCGATAAAAAGCGTGATCACGAGAGCCGTAAAAATGCCGCGCCAGAACAGCGTCGTTGCGGCGTCCTTGCCAAGAATGCGCACGAACAGTCCCGCACTCGAGAACGCGACGGTGCCGGCAATCAGAAGCAGCACGCCCGAAGCATAGCTTGCGCCATCGGTGCTCTGCACCGTTCCTACGGCACTGCGGCCCACCCGATCCCTCCGCCCATCCGACTGCCTCCCGAAAGCCGGGCACCCTGGCAGAGACGCGGGTTTGGCGCCATCCGGTTGTTTTGCGATGCAGCGACCGACGATCGCCGGCTCCCTGTCTTGCCGCGCTGCACTCCGATAAGGTTCGGCCGGAGATTGCCACATGGAGCCAGTCGATGATGACCGCCGTTTCGAAGCCCGTCGCCCTGGTGACGGGCGCCGCATCCGGTATCGGCGCCGCAACGGTGCGCGCCGTTGCGGGAGCTTGTCGCGGAATGGCGCTGTACACGCGCGGTGCAAGCACAGAGACGCGCGATCGTCTTGGCAAGGTGGCGGAGGCTGCTCGTGCTGCCGGCGCAGATATTCTGGAGCTGTACGGCGATCTGGCCGAGATCGGGGTGGCACGGGATATCGTGACCAGGACGATCGCCCATTTCGGGCAGCTCGATCATCTCGTTGCAAATGCGGGATTTGCCGACCGGCGCAGCACTGCCGAACTGACGCGCGCGGACTTCGATCGGTCGATGGCCACGATGGCCGGCGCCTTCCTCGATCTGGTGCAAGGCGCGCGGGATGCACTCACACGATCTCCGCAGGGAAGGGTCGTCTACGTGTCGTCGTTCGTTGCGCATCGCTTTGCGCAGTCCGCCCTTTTCCCGTCGTCGGCAGCAGCGAAGGCGGCGGGAGAGGCGCTCACGCGGTCCTTGGCGGCCGAGCTGGCACCGAAAGGGGTGACCGTCAATGCAGTTGTCCCTGGCTACACGCGCAAGGACAGCGGCCATAAGGCCCTCGTGCCGACGTCGGGAACGGCCACATGGGAGTCAGGAGCTGCGGCGACGCCAATGGGGCGGGTTGCCGAGCCGGAGGACGTCGCCGCGCTGATCGCCTTCCTGTTCTCGCCCGGAGCGCGCTTCATCACCGGCCAGGCGATCGCTGTCGACGGGGGATTGACGCTCGGCTGAGAGGCGCAGCGTGGCGGCACTGGCCCTCGGCGTCGGAGAAGGGCATGCTTCATTCGACGAGGCCAGCCGCGGCCTCAATGAATCAGCAGAAGCGAAGGACCACGGCGATGCGATTGAAAGGCAAGACGGCATTGGTGACGGGAGCGGGCGGCGGCCTCGGTGGCGCGATTTCCAAGCGCTTCGCGGCGGAAGGCGCTGCCGTGATGTGCTCGGACCGCGATCTTGCGAAGGCCGAGGCGACAGTCAAAGCGATCACGGCCGCCGGCGGCAAGGCTCATGCGATGAGAGCCGACGTGGCCGTGCCTGCGGACTGCGAGGCGCAGGTGGCCGAGACTGTGAAGCAGCTCGGGCGCATCGATATCGTCGTCAACAATGCCGGCATCGGCATGCACAAGCTCGCGCTCGATACCAGCCTCGAGGACTGGAACCGCGTGATGGCGATCAACCTGACGGGATCGTTCCTGACTGCGAAGGCGGCGGCCGAGCGCATGGTGGCGCAGGGCGGCGGCCGCATCATTCAGATCGGCTCGATCTCGGGCCAGCGCGGCAACATGGGCGGCATTGCGTACGGTGCCTCGAAGGCCGCCGTCATGCACGTGTGCAAGGTGCTGGCCGTCGAGCTTTCATCGAAGGGCGTCATGGTGAACGCCATTGCACCGGGGCCGATCGAGACCGGGATCAGCGTGCACGGACCCTCGCGCAGGCAAAACTACCTGAGCCGCATTCCGACGGGCGACTATGGCACCGTCGACGCCGTTGCGAATGCCGCGCTCTATCTGGCGTCGGACGAGTGCCAGTGGGTGACGGGACACGTCCTCAACGTCGACGGCGGCTTC
>Ga0182735_1002863_pt1 | contig 10147 bp, 7 predicted proteins | sample eDN5th30CKraftMG_FD_128524 | JGI IMG/M metagenome (GOLD analysis project Ga0182735, IMG submission 128524) | Enriched Miracle-Growth compost microbial communities from Emeryville, California, USA - eDNA 5th pass 30_C Kraft MG (version 2) (version 2) ... | reverse complement strand
GCTGCCCGGCTGCGCCGGCGTCGCGCCCGATTGCGCCTGCTGCTGGGCCTGTTGCTTCTGCAGCTCGATCTTCTGCTGCTCGGCGCGCTCCATCTGCGGCTTGGCGAAGAAATACTGCCAGCCGATCAGCAAGAGCGCGGACAGCGCAATCGCGATGAAGGTGTTTTTCTGATCGGACATTACGATACTCGGTTTCGGAGCGGCGCAGGTGACCGCGCCAGAGCCCTGGACAGATCGGCGCTCAAACGATCGAACGGCAGGTCGAGCGCGTTCCTGCGGCCGATCACCACATAGTCGCAGCCGGAGCGAATGGCATCCGGTCCATGCCGCCGGACGATCTCGCGCAGACGCCGGCGCACGCGATTGCGTTCCACCGCCGTGCCGACCTTCTTGGATACCGTGAAGCCGACGCGCGCGGCCTTGCCGTCGGCACGGTCACGCAATTGCAGCACGAAGCCGGCGCCGTGAATCCGGGTCCCCGCAGCGGCGACGGCAAGAAAGTCGGCGCGTTTCTTCAGGCGCTCCATGATCGACTGGCGCCTCCGGTACGCGGGATATGGGAGCCGTTCAGGCGCTCAACCGCTTGCGGCCACGGGCACGGCGGGCGCTGAGAACCTTGCGGCCGCCCTTGGTGGCCATCCGGGTGCGGAAACCGTGACGGCGCTTGCGCACGAGCTTGCTCGGTTGATAGGTCCGCTTCACGGCAGTCTCCGCTTCAAAAAACCAACGATTCCAGATGGATAGGAGCGGCCAAAAGACCGCGATCCCGCGCGCCGCGCACAACCCGCTGGCACTGCGACCGTTTCAGGCTCCGGGCTTATACGGGAGGGCTTTTTGCGCGTCAATGCGGCCCCTTCGCTGACATTTCCCGCTCCTTCCGTTCCCTCCTCGACGGACCGCGGAGCGGCCACTTGATACCGCCATATTGCGGGCCGATGCCTTTTGCGCTGGCGGGCGCCGGCCTTCTCGCGGTATTGCCCGCGCTCGTGCGGCGAAGCAGCGGAACGACGACATGGCCCAGATCGCGGATCGGGGTAAGGCCCCTCAGGTCCTGACGCCCGACATCTGCGTGATCGGGGCCGGACCGGGGGCGCGGGCGGCGGCGATGGGTGCCGCAGCGGCGGGAGCACGGACGGCGCTGGTCATGCCGGAGCACGCGGACGGGCACCCCTTCCATGACGGCGGCGTACCGGCGAAGGCGCTGATCGCCGCGGCGCGCCGGTTTGCCTGCGCCCGCGACAGCGCGGTTTTCGGTATCGATGGTACGGCCGTCACGGCCGACTTCGGGAAACTGCGTGAACACCTGCGCGACGTGACGGCGGCCCTCGCCCCGAACGCGTCCGCCGCGCGGCTCGGCGGCCTCGGCGTGAATGTCTTCACCGGCGGCGCGCGCTTCGCCGATGCTCATATGCTCACCGTCGGCGAGACGACAATCGCCGCGAAACACTATATCGTCGCCGCCGGCGCGCGGCCCGCGATCCCGCTCATCCCGGGCCTCGATACCGTGACGGCGCTGACCGAGGAGACCGTGCTCGGCCTCGACGGGTGCCCGCGGCAGCTCATCGTGATCGGCGGCGGCGCCACGGGCCTCGAACTCGCGCAAGCCTTCCGGCACCTCGGCGCCGGCGTCACCCTCGTCGAGGCGCGCCGGCCGCTCGGGGAGGAGGATCCGGAAGCCGTCGAGGTCGTGCTGACGCAGTTCGCGCGCGAGGGCATCGAGGTGCTGGCGGATACCGCCATCCGCGAGGTCGGCCGCGGCGGCGACGGTATCCGCCTGACGCTCGAGACGCCGGCGGGAGCGCGCACGATCGAAGGGTCGCACCTCCTGGTGGCGGCCGGACGCCGCCCCGACATCGACGGGCTCGGCCTCGATGCCGCCGGCATCAAGTTCAACGCCGACGGCGTGATCGTCGACCGGCGGCTGCGCACCACCAATCCGAAGGTCTTCGCCATCGGCGAGGCGATCGGCGGCCCGCGCGCGGCCCATGCCGCCGAATATCAGGCCGGCGTGGTGCTCGGGAACACGGTGCTCCGCCTGCCGGCGAAGGCCGTGGACGCCCTGCCGCGCGTGACGTTCACCGCGCCCGAACTGGCGCAGACCGGCCTGACCGAGGCGCAGGCGATGCAGCGGCACCGGCGCATCCGCGTGCTGCGCTGGGCGCTGCATGACAACGACCGCGCGCAGATCGAGCGCGATCCGTGCGGCCACATCAAGGTCATCGCCGATACCCGCGGGCGCATCCTCGGCGCGACACTGGTATCGACGGATGCCGGCGAGATGATCTCGGCGTGGACGCTCGCCGTGAGCCGGAAGCTCGACATCGGCGCCATGGCGGAACTCGCGGTGCCCTATCCAACCCGCGGCGAGGTTGGCAAACGCGCCGCCGCCACTTACTTCAGCCCCGGCTTGAAGCGTCCGCTGCTCCAGCGCATGATGCGGATTCTGCGGCGGGCTTGACGGAGGCGATGTGTCCATCGACGGCACGACCGGCGCAACCCAGGAACGTGCAGCGACGGGCGGCGGCGCAGCGGATGCGCCGGCGGGTTCTTCGCGCGCGCCCGAGATCCGGCGGCCGCTGTTCGGCCTTTCCGGCAAGCTGCTGCTACTCACCACCCTGTTTGTGATGGTGGCGGCGGTGATGATCTACGTGCCGTCGATCGCGAACTTCCGCCTGATGTGGCTGACCGACCGGCTCGCCGCGGCGCATACGGCCGCGCTGGTGCTCGACGCCGCGCCGCGCGAGATGGTGCCGGAGAGCCTCGTCCAGCAGATCCTCGACAGCATCGGCGCCAAGGCGGTGGTGATGAAGGTCGGCAACACGCGGCGCATGCTGGCGCGCAATGATTTCGCCGCCGACGAGATGGACCAGGTGGTGGACCTGCGCAACGTCTCCGCCATCAAGGCCATCGCCGATGCCTTCAGGACGCTGGCGCACCAGGATCCCGGCAAGCTCGTGCGCGCGCTCGGCCCGGCGCCGCGCGGCGGCGACTTCCTCGAGATCGTCGTCGAGGAGGGTCCGCTGCGCGAGGCGATGTGGCATTATTCGCGCAACATCGCGCTGCTCTCGCTGGTGATTTCGATCTTCACCGCGGCGCTGGTCCACCTCTCGCTGCACTTCCTGTTCGTGCGGCCGATGAACCGCATCACCCGCAACATGATGGAGTTCCGCCGCGAGCCGGAGAACCCGACGCGCATCCTCGCGCCGTCGGGCCGTCACGACGAGATCGGCATCGCCCAGCGTGAGCTTTCCGAGATGCAGCAGGAGCTCGTCTCCATGCTGCACAACAAGAACCGGCTCGCCGCACTCGGCCTCGCCGTCTCCAAGATCAACCACGACCTGCGCAACCTCCTGTCGTCGGCGCAGCTGTTCTCCGACCGGCTGGCCGACCTGCCCGATCCCAAGGTGCAGCAGTTCGCGCCCAAGCTGATGCGCTCGCTCGAGCGCGCCATCGCGTTCTGCCAGTCGACGCTGTCCTACGGCGCGGTCAACGAGCCGCCGCCGGTGCGCCAGCCGCTGGCGTTCGAGACGCTGGTGGAGGAAGTGCGCGACACCGTCGGCGCCGGCCAGGAATCCGGCATCCGCTGGATCTACTCAATCGAGCGCGGCATGACCGTCCACGGCGATTACGACCAGTTGCTGCGCGTGTTCATCAACCTCGCGCGCAACGCCATGCAGGCGCTGGAAGGCCGCGCGCCGAACGATCCGGCGCGCGACCAGATCCGCATCACCGGACGGCGCGAGGGCTCGGTCGCGGTGATCGAGATTTCCGACACCGGTCCCGGCATGCCGCAGAAGGCCCGCGCGCATCTCTTCGAGGCGTTCCAGTCGTCGGGGCGGCCGGGCGGCACCGGCCTCGGCCTCGCCATCGCCGCCGAGCTCGTGCGCGCGCACGGCGGCGAGATCAACCTCGTCGACGGCACCATCGGCGCCACCTTCCGCATCGTCATCCCTGACGGCGCGGTCGATCTGCGCGCCTGGCGCGACGCGCAGACGCACCGCTGATCCTCATCGTTCCGCTCCGGCCAAGCCCCCTTCCTAAGGGGTGAAAGCACCTCCGCTGCGGCCGCCGCCACACGCATCCCGGTCGCAACAACCGGCCACGGGCAGGCCGGCCTGACGCAACCCTGCAATCCCGCGACTGAAAATCGCTTGGCTGGCGTCAGGCGGACGCTATCATTTCCCCGATAACGAACGACATCGGGGGGAACGGCATCATGCACATCCGTCAATGGGTTCTGTCCGCGACCCTGGCGCTCGCGGCGCTCGGTCCCGGCGCCGCCGGCGCGCAGGCGCCGGCCGACTGGGACAAGACCGTCGCCGCCGCCAAGCAGGAAGGCAAGGTCGTGTTCTATTCCGGCCTCGTCGGATCCCCCTCCACCGCCGCGGTCGCCCGCGCCTTCGAGGCGAAGTACGGCATCAAGGCGGAATTCCTCGACCTGCGCATCTCGGAGATCCGCGAGCGCATGCGCGCCGAGCAGATCGCCGGCCGCGTCATCGGCGACGTGCTGACGACCTCCTATAACGTCACCACCTCGATCGAGATGAACGAGGGCTATCTCCAGCCGCTGCGCCCGTTCCCGAACCGCAACCGCGTGCGCGCGGGCTCGAAGATCGACAATCCGAGCGGCACACAGGTCTCCGCCTACATGCTCAAGTACGGCATCCTGGTGAACACCAGGATGGTTTCGCCCGCCGACGAGCCGAAGAGCTGGAAGGACCTCGCCGATCCGAAATGGACAGGCAAGATCCTCGCCGACGACCCGCGCGCGCTTGGCGGCGGTTTCAACGCCTTCGTCGCGCAGCACGACAAGCTCGGCATGGATTTCCTGAAGCAATACGCCGGGCAGAAGCTGACGTTCTCGCGCGACCTGCGCGAATCCGAGCGGCGGGTGGCGCGCGGCGAATTCCCGGTCTATGCGCCGTTCCTGTTCAACGACTATTCCTCGCTGCGCGGGCTGCCGGTCAAGGCGATCGTGCCGACCGAGGGGGTCGCCTATGTCCAGTTCGTCGCCTCGACGATGAAGAACGCGCCGCATCCCAACGCGGCGACGGTGTTCATCGATTTCCTTTTGTCCGACGAGGTGCAGCTCATCTACGCCAACGAGGGGCTAGGCCCGGTGATCGACGGCATCGACGACAGGATCCCCGCCGACCTGCGCCCGCTCGTGACCGCGAAGGAGCTCGGCACCAGCGACTGGAAGCGCGAGAAGGAACTGCTGCAGCTCGCCAAGGACACCTTCAAGTAGCACATGCCATACGCAAGCAGGACAGGCTTCGCGCCGGCTGACGGGACACCGCCATGAGAAAAGACCGGCGCGAAACCAATCCGCTGTTCTCGACCCGCAAGCTCAAGCTCGGCACGTTCCAGACCAACCTCGACTCCGGCTGCGTGATGTCGGAGCTGGACGGCAGGCTGGAGATTTCCTGGCCGAACACCGTGAGGCTCGCGCGGTTCGCCGATGAGATGGAGTTCGAGGCGCTGGTGCCGGTCGCGCGCTGGCAGGGCTTCGGCGGGGCGACCAATCCGTGCGGTCCGGGCTTCGAGACCTACACCTGGGCGGCGGGTATCTCGGCGGAGACGAAGAAGGCGGGCGTCGTCTCGACGTCGCATGTGATGCTCAACCATCCGATCATTGCCGCGAAGCAGTCCGCCGTGATCGACCACATCTCCAACGGCCGCTTCACGCTCAACATCGTATGCGGCTGGAACGGACCCGAGATGGAGATGTTCGATCTCGCGTTGCAGGGACATGACGAGCGCTACGACTGCGCCGAGGAATGGGTGCAGATCGTCAAACGGCTGTGGACCGAGGAGGAGACCTTCGACTTCAGCGGGAGATTCTACCGCATCCGCAAGGGCTACCTGCAGCCGAAACCGGTACAGCAGCCGCAGCCGGCGCTGATGAACGCCGGCAGCTCCGAGCGCGGGCGCCACTTCGCGACCAGACATTGCGACATCGTCTATACGAGCCTGCGCACCCACGACCCCGACGTGAACCGCGCCCATATCGCCGCCTACCGCCGGATGGCGCGCGAGGAATACGGCCGCGACATCGCGGTGTGGAGCCTCGCCTATATCGTGCAGCGCGAGACCGAGCAGGAGGCGCGCGACTTCTACAACTACTATGTCCACGAGAAGGGCGACTTCGCCGCGGCGATGAACGTCATCGACACCATGGCCGCCGAGATCAATGCGCGCGATTATCCCGAGGAGCGCCGCCGGGCGATGGCGGAGATGATGGTCGCCGGCTGGGGCGGCTTTCCGCTGATCGGCACCCGGGAACAGGTCGTCGACGGCTTGCGGATGCTCGCCTCGCTCGGCCTCGACGGCGTGCTGCTGTCATGGCCGCGCTTCGAGCAGGGCATGCGCGAATTCCGCGACACGACCTACCCGCTGCTGGTGCAGGCGGGCCTGAGGGATTTCTTGTGATGAAACGGCGTTGCCCCGCGTCATGCCCGCGCTTGTCGCAGGCATCCCGCCTGGGCCGGCAATGCCGCGTCCCCGATCGGGATGGCCGGGACAAACCCGGCCATGACGGAGAAAGAGCAGAGAAACAAGATGCCCAATAGCAAGCGCACCCTCGTCAAATGCGGATGGCTGGTCACGCTGGACGACAGGATCGGCGACCACCAAGACGGCGAGCTGCTGTTTGCCGGCAACAAGATCGAGGCCGCCGGCAAAAATCTCAACGCGCAGGCCGATGAGATCATCGACGCTTCCGACAAGATCGTCATGCCGGGCCTCGTCAACGCCCACATGCACACCTGGGAGACCGCCCTGCGCGGCATCGGCGCCGACTGGATGACGCCGAACTACCTCAAGCACATCCACGCCAACCTGGCGACGCGCTACACGCCCGAGGACAACTACCTCGCCAACCTGATGGGCGCGCTGGCGCAGATCGACGCCGGCTGCACCACGCTGGTGGACTGGTGCCACAACATCACCAGCCTCGAGATGGCCGAGCGCGCGGTCGACGGCCTGATCGATTCCGGCATCCGCTCCGTGTTCGCGCACGGCACCGCCAAGCCGCCGGCGAAACCCGGCGAGAAGCCGTTCCACGAGACGCCGCATCCGCGCGAGCGCGTCGAGGCCCTGCGCAAGGGGCGGCTTTCCTCCGACGACGGCATCTGCACCCTGGCCATGGCGATCCTCGGACCGGACTGGGGAAGCTGGGACGTCGTCGAGCACGACATCCGCATGGCGCGCGAGTTCGGCCTCGTGTCGTCCTCGCACACGCGGCGACGCGAGGACTGCGTGGTGAAGGACGGCTATGCGCGGATGCTCAAGGCCGGCCTGCTCGGCCCCGACCACAACCTCGTCCACGGCACGAGCTACGACGACCACGACCTGCGCGTGGTCGCCGATTCCGGCGCGTCGCTGACCTCGACCGTGCTGGTCGAGCTGCATCACCACATCGGCGACACGCAGGTGGCGCGCGTGCGCGAATACGGCATGCTGCCCTCGCTCGGCATCGACGTCGAGCCGTTCTGCTCGGGGCAGATGTTCCGCGAGATGCAGGCGGCGCTGCTGTTCGCGCGCGGCAAGGAGATCCGCAACAATGCCATGCGCGGCAACTCGCCCTTTCAGCAAATGCCGGTGAAGTCGCGCGAGGCGCTGCTATGGGCGACCGTCGGCGGCGCGCGCGCCTTCCGGATGGAAGACAGGATCGGCACGCTCTCGCCCGGCAAGAGGGCCGACATCGTCATGCTGCGCGCGAGCGACATCAACATGGTGCCGGTGTGGGACCCGGTGATCTCCATCGTCGAGATGGGCGGGCCGGGCAACGTCGATACCGTCATCATCGACGGCATCGTGCGCAAGCAGGGCGGCCGGCTCACCTTCCCCGCCGACGTCCTGCGCCGGCGCGCCGCCGAACTTTACGAATCCGGCCGGCGCATCATGCACGCAGGCAACTACGTCGTCGGGCAGCCGCTCTGAGGACGCTCCCAAGCGGCGGGTCCCGGCGCCCCGTCCCTCCCCTGGATGCGCGGCCCCGAGGGGCGCCTCGCGGCCTCGCATTCCGCGGCTTCGGATCCGCAGCTTCGGATTCGGCGGCTTTCGGATTCTGCGGCGGCATGCCGCCGGCGGTTCCGCAGCGACAGGCCCTCGGTCCCGTGACGACAGCCGTGGGCCGTCGCGGATGGTATTTTCTGCCGGGGCCCGCAGCCGCCGGCGGTCCGAAACCGCAGCGGCGCCAGGATGTTGGCAATGGCCAATCGAAACCTTGCCAAGCCGTGGCGAAGGCTATAGCTATGCCCGCGCTGCGGCGGCCTCGATCGCCGCGGGCATGCGCTCGTAGCTCAGCTGGATAGAGCACCAGACTACGAATCTGGGGGTCAGGAGTTCGAATCTCTTCGAGCGCGCCATCTCTTGGCTGTCATCGTTACCCGATCATTGTTCTATGGTTTCGCACCGTGCGCCGTGCCGACGTCGCGCCCCGTTGCTTTCATTGACGACGCCAAGAGCAACGAAAGCGGGTTGAGCTTGCGGCGCGTCAATCAGGCCGAAGGATGGCTTCGGCTATCAGCAAATGACCGGGAGCTTTTCCGGCTTTGATGGAATCAAGGCCGGGCTCCAGCTTTTTTGTTCTGTCGCGTTTTCCTCGCGCGAACCGGTATCCACTTCGCTCGAAAGCGCTCCAAGCAAACCGAGCCTGATACTTTTTACCCGCCATTTTTCATGAGGCCGGCAGCGCCCGCTGGCGCGAGCCAGAATTTATCTGTTGCCCACGCCCAAGCGCTATTTGCCGCCAGCCATAGTCCAACTAAACTTATAGTTGTAAATTTATATCATACCCGGGGAGACATATTATGTTTTCGAAGCACAAGCGACACGTTGCAGTGGCCGCAATTCTCGCTGCAAGCCTTTCCCTCTCTTCTCAGTCGGCCCATGCCGTCCCAATCGTCGGCACCGTCGCCGCCGGCGTGGTTGCAGACAATATCATCGGCGAGATCAACAAGACGATCGACGATGCGATGGCCAAAGGCGACTACTTGCTGGCGCGTGCCGGCATGCAGGCAAAGGACGCGATCGATGCATGGAAGATCGCGAACAGCGCCTTGCTCGATCAGGCATTCGATCGGCTCGATCAGTCGCAGCGCCAACTCTTTACGAATGCGAATGCACTCATCGAAAAGGCTAATACCGACGTTGCCGCGCGGATGGAGACTGCGCAACGCATAATCGAAATGTCCAACAACATCATCGAGAACATTCCAGTTATCGGAAGCAACGCCACCTTCGTGACCCGCTACGGGCCGCGCATCAATCCGGGCGCCGACGAGATTATTCTCACCATCCGCGGCGTAAACCTCGATCGTTCTGATCCCGCGCTAGCCGTCAGCGGCAACAAGGCAAAGCGTACCAGCTTGACGCAAAATGAAGCGCAATTCGAGATTCCGGACAAGGACGCCGCGAATGATACGGACAAACTGCGCCGGTTGGCGCTCTCCCTCTCCTACACGGTGCCGGGTTCGCATTGGTACAGCAAGCTGATCGGCGGAAAGAACGTCGTCAATCGCGAGCTCTCCGTCATCGTGCTTCCAAAATCCTTCGCCAAGTATCACTACGCCCCTCGCGTTACCCGAACGACCAAGGCGACCAAGCCTTTCACGGCTGAACTCGGCCAATTCAAAGGTCGAAACACCCGCATCTACAAGATTGCCAATCCACCGACCGGCTGGAAATGGGACCTGTCTCAGCCGTATTCCTTCCAGCAAGGGTCGGGAGAAGCCGGCCGTTGCGAAGGATTCGACAAGAATAGCACCACCGAGAATGGCATCTCCGCATTTGCGCGGGTTGATGAGATCAAAGACAGCAGCAACTTCTTCGGTGTTGTAAAGAAGGACGGCTACGTTTCATGCAATGTCCTCGGAACGATTTATCAAATGAATAGCGAGACGGTGAACGGCCCGACACAGGACGGAAAGCTTTCGTGGGGCAATCCCGTAATCCTTAAAAAGCCCGAGGGAACTGTCAGCCAGATCCTTACCGTTACGCTCTTCAACGGCGAGCAGGAGACCGAGGTCGGGAATGGTCAGGGAAAATTCTTCCAGACAACCGACAATCGGGAAACGCTTATCTTGAGCCCGGTGTTTCCGACCGCACTCGCAGAATAGACAACAAGCGGTTCGCGTCAGGG
>Ga0182735_1002862_pt1 | contig 10148 bp, 7 predicted proteins | sample eDN5th30CKraftMG_FD_128524 | JGI IMG/M metagenome (GOLD analysis project Ga0182735, IMG submission 128524) | Enriched Miracle-Growth compost microbial communities from Emeryville, California, USA - eDNA 5th pass 30_C Kraft MG (version 2) (version 2) ... | reverse complement strand
CGGATGGCTATACGGTGCTGGGCGGCGACCTGTCGATGCTGGTCAATCCGTCGCTGATGAAAGACCTGCCGTATGACACGGTGCGGGATTTCCGCGGCGTCACGATGCTGGCGCGCGCGCCGCTGGTGCTGTTGGTGCATCCATCCGTGCCCGCCAAGAACCTGGATGAGCTGATCGCGCTGGCCAAGGCCAAGCCGGGCACGCTGAATTTCGCGTCGGGCGGCTACGGCACCTCGACCCACATGGCCGGCGAGATGTTCCGCCGCGCGGCGGGCATCGATGTCGTGCATGTGCCGTACCAGGGCGTGGCGCCGGCCATGGCGGCGCTGCTGGGCGGGCAGGTGCAGATGTATTTTGGCGGCACCACCACGGGCCTGCCGCATATCCAGTCGGGCAAGCTGCGGGCGCTGGCGGTAACGGGCGAGGCGCCCAGCCCGTTGCTGCCCGATGTGCCGACCTTCGTTTCGCGCGGTATCCAGGGGGTGAACGCCGATACCTATTGGGGGATCTACGCGCCGGCCAAGACGCCGGACGCGGTCATCCAGAAACTCAATGCCTATTACACCGGCGCCTTGCGCGACGCCGCCTTGCAACAGCGCACCCGCGACCTGGGCCTGACGCTGATAGGCAACAGCCCCGATGAGCACACGGCCCAGATGCAGAAAATGATCGGCGACTGGGGCAAGTTCGTCAAGGAAGCGGATATCCGCCTGGAATAAGCCATGACTGCCAAGCAATCTCAAGTCTGCCTGACGTTCGACTTCGATGCGATCTCGGTGTGGCTGGCCCGTGGCATGGACAGCCCGACGCCCGTGTCGCGGGGCGAGTTCTGCGCCGTGGCGGCGGACCGCGTGCTGGCCTTGCTCGACCGGCTGGGCTTGCCATCGACCTGGTTCATTCCGGGCCATACCTTGGCCAGCTATCCCGATCATTGCCGGCGCGTGCACGAAGCCGGCCATGAAATCGGCCATCATGGCTGGACGCACGTCGCGCCCAACCTGATGACGCGCGAAGACGAGCTGAGGGGGCTGGTGCGCGCCAACGAGGCAATCCATGCGTTGACGGGCCGGAACGCGCGCGGCTACCGCTCGCCGTCGTGGGACCTGAGTCCGCACACCCTGGCGCTGCTGCTCGAGCATGGCTTCGACTACGACAGCAGCATGATGGGCCACGATTACCTGCCGTATCCGGTGCGCCAGGGGGACTGCTTTCCGCTGGACGAGCCCGCCGTATTCGGCGAGCCGACCCGCTTGATCGAAGTGCCCGTCAGTTGGTCGCTGGACGACTACCCGCATTTCGAGTTCGTGCGTTCGGGGCAGAGCGTGATTCCCGGCCTGATGAACGCCAACAGCGTGATGGACAACTGGATCGAGGATTTTCTCTACCTGAAAGAGAACTTCGACTGGGGCGTCATCACCTATACCTTCCATCCCTTCGTGATCGGGCGGGGCCATCGCATGCGCATGCTCGAGCGCCTGCTGCGCCGCCTGATCGACGAGGGCGCGACGTTCGTGCGCATGGAAGAAGTGGTGGACACCTACCGGCAAAGACAGGCGCTGGCGGCCGGCGCCGCTTGACCCAACGATAGAAGGATGGCGATGCAGCACTACTATGAGCGCGACGGCGTGCGCTTGAGCTATTACCTGGACGATTACACCGACCCCTGGACGCGGGCCCCCACCTTGCTGCTGCTGCATGGCGCCATGGCCAATGCGCAGCGCTTCTATTCCTGGGTGCCCGGCCTGAGTCGCGATTACCGCGTGGTACGCGCCGACCTGCGCGGGCATGGGCTTTCCGCGGTCCCGCCGGCGGACAAGCCGTTGGATTTGCAGGTGCTGACCTCGGATGTCCTGGCCTTGCTGGATCACCTGGGCTGCGAACGCGTGCACGTGGCCGGCAATTCGGCCGGCGGCTACGTGGGCCAGCACCTGGCCATGCAGCATCCGCAACGCATCGAGACGCTGGCGTTGTTCGGTTCGGCGCCGGGCCTGCGCAACAGCCAGGCATCGACCTGGCTCGAGCGCGTGGCCAAGCGCGGCTTGCGGCAATTCCTGGCCGACACCATCGACGACCGCTTCCCGCCGGAACTGGTCGGCACGCCGCAGTGCGAGCAGTTCCTGGATGCGCTGGCGGACCATGACATGGACTATATCGGCAAGTTCGTGGGGTACATGGCGCAGCAGGAATGGGGCGATCAATTGCATCGCATCACGTGCCCGACACTGGTGGTGATTCCCGGCGCCGGCCGCATCGGCGCCATGGACGCCTACCAGCCCATGCGGGACCACATCAAGCGGGCCGAGATCCTGGTTTACGAAGGCGAGCGGCACAGCATTTGCGAATACCTGCCACAACGCTGCGTGGCGGACCTGCGCAGCTTCCTGGCCCGCCATGGCGGGCCGGCCTGGCCTTGATCCATCGATAGTCGACCTGGGCGTCAGTCATGAACATCGAAGAATATGCACGGCAGGACGGCCTGGCGCTGGCTGCGCGGCTGCAGGCCGGCGCAACCGATCCGCGGGCGTTGATGCAATGCGCGATTACGCTCGCCAAACAGCGCGCCGAACCCTTGAACGCCCTGTGCTATCCCGACTACGAGGCCGCACTGGCGCGCGCGGCGGCATGGCGGCCAACGGGCGTGTTCGGCGGCTTGCCGTTCTTGCTGAAGGACTCCGGGCTGGCATGCGATCGCCTGCCGTCCAGCATCGGGATGGCGCTGTGCAAGGACATGCGTTTTGCCGGCAACGCCACGCTGGTGGACCGCTTCGATGCCGCCGGCCTGCTGCCCTTTGCCCGCACCACCGTGCCGGCGCTGTGCATGGCGCCCACCACCGAGGCGCTCGCCAACGGCGGACCCACCCGCAATCCCTGGGCGCCGGAGCGTTCCGCCGGCGGGTCCAGCGGTGGCGCGGCTATTGCGGTGGCCACCGGCGTGGTGCCACTGGCACACGGCAGCGATGGCGGCGGGTCGATCCGTATCCCGGCGTCATGCTGTGGCGTCTTCGGCCTGAAGCCCAGCCGCGGCCTGGTGCCCCTGGGGCCGGCGCGCGGCGAGGCATGGGCGGGCATGGCGGGCGATGGCGTACTGAGCCGCAGCGTGCGCGACACGGCCGCGGCGCTCGATGCGATCGCCGGCATGGAACGCGGCGCGCCGTACGCGTCGCCCATGCCGCCGGCGGGGGGCTACCTGGCCGCCTTGGCGCAGCCGTTCGAGCGGCCATTGCGCATAGGCGTCTGGCGACACGCGTGGGACGGCATCGAAGTCGATCCGGCATGCTCGGCGGCGGTGGCGCATGCCGACGCCTTGTGCCGGCAACTGGGCCATGCCACCGAAGCTGTCCCGGCGCCGGCGATCGACTATCCGGCCTTCGTGCGGGCGCATATCGGTATCCTGTGCACGCATATCGCGCTGGCGGTCGACGCCCGGCTGGCCGCCTTGCAACGCGACCTGCGCGACGGCGACCTGGAGCCTGCCATCCTGGATGGCTATCGGCGCGCCCGCGGGATATCGGCCACCGATTATGCCGGCATGGTCCAGACACTGCACGCGGTGGGTCGCGCCATGGCGTCCGCCATGCAGGGCTACGACCTCTTGTTGTCGCCCACCTTGACGCGCCCGCCGGTGGCGCTGGGCGAAATCAGCATGGCGGACGATTTCGCGTCGTTCCGGCAGAAGGCGGCCCGCTATACGACGTTCCTGGCCGTGATCAACGCCTCGGGGCAACCGGCGGCCAGCGTTCCGCTGTATGTCGACGCGCAAGGGATGCCGATCGGCGTGCAGTTGATCGGCGCGCTGGGCCGCGACGACCTGGTACTGCGCATGGCGGCGGACCTCGAACGCGTGGCGCCATGGGCGGGCCGGTTTCCGCCGCCGGCGCGCGCCGTGGCGCCGGCCTGAATCGCGGTACGTTACGCACACGAGGGCTCAAGCATGGAAATCGAGGTGGATCCGGCCGGGCAGGCGGGCAGGCTGTCGGGGCGGGTTGCCCTGATCACCGGCGCCGCGGGCGGCATCGGTAGCGCGGCGGCGCTGCGTTTCGCGGCCGAAGGCGCCGCGGTGGCGCTGCTGGACCGCCGCCTCGACGCTATCGAACAGTTGGCGGACCAGATCCGGCGCGCGGGCGGGCAGGCCACGGCCGTGACGGCCGACGTCACCGATGACGGCAGCGTGCGCCAGGCAGTCGAGCGGGCGACCGGGCATTTTGGCAAGATCGACGTGCTGTTCAATTGCGCCGGCGGGTCCGTGGCTGGCGATACGGCGGTGGACAAGGTCGACCTGGCATTGTGGGACCGCACGCTGCGCCTGGACTTGGACGGCACCATGCTGTGTTGCCGCCATGCCGTGCCCGCCATCGTCCGCGCCGGCGGCGGCACGGTCGTCAATATGTCATCGGGCGCCGGCCTGCGCGGCAGTTTTGGCGGGCACGCCTATACCGCGGCCAAGGGGGCGGTGATCGCGCTGACCCGCGCGCTGGCCGCCGAATATGGCCCGCAAGGGGTGCGAGTCAATGCGATCTGCGCGGGCCGCATCCGCACCGAGCGCATTCTTCGCAACCTGGATGCCGGCCGGCCGGCGCCGGCCGATTCGGCGCGACGCTATCCCTTCCGTGAAGGCGACCCGGTCGATATCGCCAATATCGCGCTGTTCCTGGCCAGCCACGAGTCGCGCATGATCACGGGCGAAGCCATCGCCGCCAACGGCGGCTATTCGGCGTTCTAGGCCCGGCCTAGCGCACCAGCTGGTTCATCTCCAGGATCGGCATCATCACCGCCAGCACGATCAGCAGCACGAAGCCGCCCATCAGCAGGATCAGCATCGGTTCCAGCAGGGCGGTCATGGCCATGGCGCGGCGTTCCAGGTCGCGCGACAGGTTCTGCGCGCCACGCTCCAGCAGTTCCGGCAGGCGGCCGGTTTTCTCGCCGCTGGCGATCAGGTGGATCAACAGCGACGGAAACACTTTCTGCGCCGCCAGCGCCGAGGCCAGCGGGGCGCCTTCGCGCACGCGTTCGGCGGCCTGGTCGACGGCGCTGCGCAGGCGGTCGTTGCCCAGCGTGCGGCGGGCGGCGTTCAGCGCGCCCAGCAGGCTGACGCCGCTGCCGCTCAGGATGGCCAGCGTGGACGCAAAGCGCGCCGCGTCCACGCCCAGTACGAAGCGGCCGACCAGGGGCAGGCGCAACAGGCGCGCGTGCCAGGCTTCGCGCCGCGCCGGCGCGCGCAGGGCGATGCGCCACAGGCTGAACGCGGCGATGATGCCGCAGGCGGTGGCCCAGCCCCACTGGCGCACGAAATCGCTCAGCGCCAGCATGACGCGGGTCAGCAGCGGCAATTGCTGATGCGCATGATCGAACGCGGTGATCACTTGCGGCACGACGTAGCCCAGCAGGAACGCCACGATGATCACCGACACGCAAGCCACCACGGCCGGATAGATGAAGGCCGTCATCACCTTGCCGCGCAAGGCATTGCGCTCTTCGATGTAGTCGGCCAGTTTTTCCATCACCTGCGCCAGGTCGCCCGACTCCTCGCCGGCCGCGACCAGCGCGCGATAGATGTCGGGAAAGTCGCGCGGCCGCGTGGCCAGCGCGTCGGCCAGCCGGAAGCCGGCCCGCACTTCGTCGCGCACCCCCGTCAGCGCGCCGGCCACATGACGGCTTTCGGCTTGTTCCAGCGTGGCGGTCAGCGCCGCATCCAGCGGCAGGCGGGCCGCCAGCAGGCTGGCCAGCTGGCGGGTCAGCCATGCCAGTTCGCCGTCGGACAGGCGGCGTTGCAGCACGCCGCCGCCGGCGCCCTGGCGCGACGCCGCGGCCACGGTGGACAACGGCAGCAGCCCGCGCGCGCGCAACTGGTTGCGGGCCCCCCGTTCGGTTTCGGCATCGACAGTGCCATGGACGATTTTGCCCACCAGGTCGGTGGCTTCGTAGCGGAACGAAGGCATGCGGAAAGACTCGGAAAATGCGGGATATCCAGGCCGCCACATTGACCGCGAATTATGACGATAGTGTTGCAGAGGCACCCCGTATACTCGGCCGCAAATTCACCGCCCCTTGCTGCCGAGACCTCATGCGTTGCCCTAGAAAAACCACCCTGGCCGTCTTGCTTGCCGCCGCCCAGTTCGCGCTGCCGCTGCCGGCCGTGCATGCCCAGGCGCAGTCCACCGACAACCGAGTCAGCCTGAATTTCGTCGACACGGATATTCCCGCCGTGCTGCGCGCCTTGTCGCTGTTCACGCAACGCAATTACCTGGTGGACCCGCGCGTCAAGGGCAAGCTGACGCTGGTGTCGGAACGGCCGGTCGACCGCGACACGGCCCTGGCGATGCTGGCCGGCGCGCTGCGCATGCAGGGTTATGCGATCGTCGAAGTCGATGGCGTGACGCGCGTGGTGCCGGAATCGGATGCCAAGCTGCAGGGCAGCGCCGTGGTGGCCGATGCGCCGCGCCGCGACGCAACTCCGCCGCCGGTGCCGATGGCCGAATTCGCGCGCCCGTCGCGCGGCAGCGAGGTCGTGACGCGCGTGTTCTCGCTGAAGTACGAGAACGCCGCCAACTTGCTGCCGGTGCTGCGCCCCTTGGTGCCGCCGAACAATCCGATCAACGCGTATCCCGGCAATAACACGCTGGTGGTCACCGACTACGCCGACAACCTGGACCGCATCGCCCGGGTCATTGCGCGCGTGGACGTGCCCAGCGCCATCGACACCGATGTGGTGCCGGTCAAGTACGGCGTGGCGGGCGACCTGGCCGCGCTGGCCACGCAATTGCTCGATGCGCAGAATAACGACCCCACCCAGCGCATCGCGATGGTGGCCGATCCGCGCACCAACAGTGTCCTGATCCGGGCCGGCAGCCCCGCCCGCACCCAGCTGGCTCGCGACCTGATCCGCAAGCTGGATTCCGAACAGTCGCGGCCCGGCAACCTGCACGTGGTGTACCTGCGCAACGCGCAGGCCGCGCGCATGGCCGAGGTGCTGGGCGGCCTGCTGACCAGCCAGGCGCTGAACGCGGGCGAGCGCGGCACGGCGGGCGTCGGGTCCGCCGCGGGCGCGACCGGCTCGCGCTCGGCCGGGCGCGGCACCTCGTCGCGGCCCGCCGCCACGCAGGTCGGCATGTCCGGCGGCGGCGCTTCGGGCGGGCTGGGCGGCAGCTCGTTCAACCAGCAGCAGATCGAGCGCGACGACGGCGGCGCCAGCGACGCGGTGTCGTATTCCGGCGGGGGCGCGACGGTGCAGGCCGACCCGGCCACCAACACCTTGATCATTTCGGCGCCCGAGCCCCTGTACCGCAGCTTGCGTGAAGTGATCGACCAGCTCGACCAGCGCCGCGCGCAGGTATTGGTGGAAAGCCTGATCGTCGAGGTCAGCCAGGAAAAAGCCGCGGAATTCGGCATCCAGTGGATGACCGGCGCCGGCAGCCTGGATGGCAGCGGTTTTGTGGGCGGCACCAACCTGGGCGGCAGCGGCATCGGCAGCGCCGGCACGGGCGCCACCACGCTGGATGCGCTGGGCCGCGGCCTGACGCTGGGCCTGGTCAAGGGCACCGTGGACGTGCTGGGCAACCAGGTCATCAACCTGAATGTGCTGGCGCGCGCCCTGCAGAACAGCGGCGAGGCCAACATCCTGTCCACGCCCAATCTGCTGACGCTGGACAACGAGCCGGCCAGCATCCTGGTGGGCAAGACGGTGCCGTTCGTGACCGGGCAGTATGTCACGTCCGGCAGTTCGGGCAGCAACAATCCGTTCCAGACCATCGAGCGGGAAGACATCGGCCTGAAACTCAACATCCGCCCGCAGATTTCCGAGGGCGGCGCGGTCAAGCTGGATATCTACCAGGAAGTCAGCAGCATCGACGAGGCCAGCTCCAGCGAGACCACGGGCCTGGTGACCAACAAGCGCGCCATCGATACCAGCGTGCTGGTCGACGACGGGCAGATCATCGTGCTGGGCGGCCTGCTGGAAGACAGCGTCAGCACCACCAACAATGCCGTGCCCGGGCTGAGTTCCATCCCGGTGCTGGGAGCGCTGTTCCGCTATGACACGCGCCGGCGCACCAAGAGCAACCTGATGGTGTTCCTGCGGCCGTACGTGGTGCGCGACGCGCGCGACAGCGCCAACGTGACCTTGAACCGCTACGACTACATGCGGCGCGCACAAAGCCAGGCCCAGCCGGGCAAGCACTGGCTGCTGCCGGACCTGCAGGCGCCGCTGCTGCCGCCGGCGCGCGTGCAGGCCGTGGGCAGCGCCGACTACGACATGCGCCCCGAGGCGGCGGCGGCCACCATGCGGCGCCAGCCGCCCGCCACGGTGCAGACCTTCCAGGTGCGCCAGCTGCCGCAACCCGCCGGTGGCTCGGACCCCAGCTTGCCGATACGCGCCAATCTGCCGCTGGGCGTCAGCATCGCTACCGACCCGTCGGCGCTGTACGCGGAAACCCGCCAGGACACCACGATTCTGCAGATTGCCTCGGTGGCCGACCAGGCGGCGGCCGACAGCATCGCCAAGCGCGTGCGCATCAGCGGCCTGAATGCCTACGTGCAGGTCGGCCCGGGCGGGCAGGGCTATGTCGTGCGCTCGGACGTGGCGCGCGACGCCACCACGGTGGATACCGCGGTCGCGCTGCTCAAGGAATTGGGCTATCGCGCCGAACTGGTGACGCACCTGTGAGCGCGTATCCCTTGCCCTATAGCTGGGCGCGCGCGCAGCGCGCAGTGCTGCTGCTGCGCCCCGGGGCTTCGCAATTGACCGTCAGCGCGCGCACGCCGCCGTGGGCCATACGCGAGATCCTGCGCTGCCATGGCGACGTGCCCATCGCCGAGGTGTCCGACGAGGACCTGGACACCGTGCTCAACGCGGCCTACAGCGATACCGCGGATGCGGCGTCGGTGATGGGCGTGGCCGAGAACGAGATCGACCTGGACCGGCTGTTGCAGGACATTCCCGAAGTGGCCGACCTGCTCGAGACGCAGGACGACGCGCCGGTGATCCGCATGATCAACGCGCTGTTCGCCCAGGCCGCGCGCGACGGCGCCAGCGACATGCACATCGAGCCCTACGAGCATCATTCCGTGGTGCGCTACCGCGTCGACGGCGTGCTGCGCGATGTGGTCAGCCCGCGCAAGGCCCTGCATTCGGCGTTGATCTCGCGCATCAAGATCATGGCCAACCTGGACATCGCGGAAAAGCGCTTGCCGCAGGATGGGCGCATCGCTTTGCGCGTGGGCGGGCGTCCGATCGATGTGCGCGTCTCGACGCTGCCCACCGGCCACGGCGAGCGCGCGGTGCTGCGGCTGCTGGACAAGGAAGCCGGCCGGCTGAAGCTGGAAAGGCTGGGCATGAGCCCGCTGGTGCTGACGCAGCTGGACAACCTGATCCGCCAGCCGCACGGCATTGTGCTGGTGACCGGCCCTACCGGCAGCGGCAAGACCACCACGCTGTACGCGGCGTTGTCGCGGCTGGATGCGTCCACCACCAACATCCTGACGGTGGAAGACCCGATCGAATACGACCTGCCGGGCATCAGCCAGACCCAGGTCAACGCGAAAATCGACATGACATTCGCCCTGGCGCTGCGCGCGATCCTGCGCCAGGATCCGGACGTCATCATGATCGGCGAAATCCGCGACCTGGAAACCGCGCAGATCGCGGTGCAGGCTTCGCTGACCGGCCACCTGGTGCTGGCCACGCTGCACACCAACGACGCCACCTCGGCCGTGACGCGGCTGGTGGACATGGGGGTGGAGCCTTTCCTGCTGGCCTCGTCGCTGCTGGGCGTGCTGGCGCAGCGCCTGGTGCGCCAGCTGTGCCAGCAGTGCCGCCGTCCGGAGACCTTGCCGGACGGGCGGGTGGTGTACCGGCCGGCGGGTTGCGAAGCCTGCAACCACACCGGCTACAGCGGCCGTTCCGGCATCCATGAGTTGTTCACCGTGGACGAGGCGGTGCGCCATCTGATTCACGAAGGGCGCGACGAACAGGCCCTGCGCGCGCAGGCGCTGCGCGCCGGCATGCGTACCTTGCGCGACGATGGCCAGCGCTGGGTCGAGGCGGGCAGAACATCGCCGGAAGAAATCCTGCGCGTGACGCGCGATGCCTGATCGGTCGTTCGGGGGGGGGCGACGCGCGCCATGGCGGCCTTCAAGGCGGGGTGCCGAAATGG